>TARA_R110002096_G_C14661938_1_pt1 | contig 64006 bp, 104 predicted proteins | sample TARA_R110002096 | Tara Oceans TARA_R110002096 (sample SAMEA4397295) | marine metagenome | biome: Polar Biome; feature: [DCM] deep chlorophyll maximum layer (ENVO:01000326); material: water (ENVO:00002006), including particulate matter (ENVO:01000060) such as... | depth 35 m
ATATATATATATATATAATAAGTACTTAGGGTCTGTTGGACGGTAGTAATTAGAATTGTGTGTGTAGGTAAGCAGGGTGGATTGCAACGCGAAGTAGCGGTCGGCAAACCGCTAATCAAGAAACCGTCGCTAACTGCCTCAGAAGCTCCACCCCGCCTCCCGCAACGCGCATCGCCAGCAGTTCACCATGGTAGTCCTCGATCCGCTCGCCGTCCTCTGTCCACCTCATCACAACGGCTGGGACCCCTCTCTCATTCAGCAACCTGATCTTCATTCGCTGCGCACCGCTCACCCTGCCCTTCCCGACCTTGAGCTCGATCCACCCATGCCAGATCGGAGAGGGCACGTACAGGTCTGGCCAACCGGCCCCTTCCTCCCTCGTTCCGATCTTCACAAGGATCAGCCCAACGCATTCCATCAGCTGATCGCGCAGCTTCTTCTGGTACTTACGCTCGAGCATGGAACCCAGCCCCAGACAGCGTCATCGAGTGACGACACAACGCGATGCGCCCGCCAACCACATCGGTCTCAGTACGCATGACCACGGGCAGATCAAAGTGCCCCAAGTCTAATGCCATTCCATGGTCCTGGAACGGCCAGTCGGTGATCAGCTCCGCGAGTGATTGAGCGTGATCACTTTCGAGCTCCATCTCCCACTTCACTCTGACCATAGCAACGCCGGCGAGCGGCAACTCTCCAATCGTTCGCACGAAGTCAAAGTCGCATTCGATGCTCAGCTTGTTCAAGGCGATGTTCCGCTTGACTAGCTTGTCAGCGATCTCTAAATGTTCTTCCGTACACTTCATAGCACCACAGCCTCACGCCCGTCAAAGGCAATACCCACGACCCGCTCCTCGAGGCTCACGAGGTTCACGTCACCGTTCCGTTCCTTGATACCCTGCAGACGTTCGATGGCCTGCGACAAGGTGATCCCAGGCGCAAAGGCCCGGGCGTTCTGCCAGTCGTACAGCGCGTTTTGCATGTTCGCCCATTGTTCCGTATCACGCTTGAGACCAGGCGTACCACGCGGGTCCGGCGGCGGCATATCGTTCTTCATAGTCTTCGCTCCATTTCAGCGTCCCACTTATCTTCAGTCCAGCTAGCCAGTTCAGCCGTCAGGGTTTCGACGCACGTATCGAACGACTGCGGCACGCGTGTGCTGAAGTCCCTCAACGCGTCGCGTCGGTTCACCTCGAGGCCTTTCAGCTTCTGGTCCAGGAAACACTCCGCACATCGACACGTGTTCAGATGCATGTCAGCGACCTAAGTCGTAAGCCGGCGCGTTCGCCCTGGGTTATGATCTTCGTCAAACAGGGCACACAGGTTGTCTTCTTGACGGCCGACGTGAACTTGCCACGTGCTGAGCCGCAGGCTCCCGCCTTTGCGCCCTTCCTAATCAGATGCAGTCTTGAGCTTTCTGTACTCATCTCTCGTAATCTCCACAGTGGTCCATCGTCGCAAACATTTCAAGCACTCTCTGCGACGCTGCAGAATGCCCGGTTCCTTGCCTTCGTCCGGCGTGCGAACGTCCTTGACTTCGCTGCCGGCTTTGCACAGTGCGCAATCTTTAGCACTCAAATCGTCACGCCTGTTGAGATGATCTCAACGCCGCGCAGAGGCGGTCGAGCACCAGGTGCCAGGGCGATCTCACCGGCGATCAACGTAGCGAGCCAGCTAGACTCATCCCATGTATCAGTCGACGTGTACTTCTTGTCGCACGCGCGTATCTTATCCTCGTCAGGGCCCTCGAGCGTGACGATGTAGGACTCCGTGTCGCGTGTACCGATATCTTCGTGCAGGATCAGAAACTTAGTCATGGTGTGAAAGGGTCAATGGTCGAGAGGGCGACAGGCGTCATGCCTGCTCCGTAGATGAATAGCCAGACCTCACCGGTCCGCTGAATGTCGGCAAGCTCCTCCGGGGAGACCTGCCATTTCGTGATAGTGACCTTGGATCCGTCACTGTGCTGGCCAATGTGCGCCTTGACGTCAGTGACGCCTGGTCCACCCATCATCGTGACGTTGGCCGCGTCAAACGCTTTGCCGATCATTGCCGGTCCTCAGCGCGGAAGTAGAGATCCATACCGGTGAACGTCCCGCAGTGGCACTTCCACATCTCGTGAGGCAGCTCTTCGAGCTTGTTGCGACACGTCTTGCACCGGTACTTCCGCCATTGAAGGCCGACACCGGTCAGCGAGTCGCGCAGCGCGTGGCGAATCGTGTCCGCCTCATCACTGCCGACCGTTTCGAGGTAGCTCTGGATCGAGGCCTGCTGGTGCTGGATGAAAAGTCCAACAGCGGCAAGCTTGAGCATCTCGTCGAAGCTCCCGTTCCACGGGTCATAGTCGTCAACGTGCGGACGACAGACGCGCTCAATCTGTGCTTTAGTGTACATCGAAGCTCCGTGCAGTGATGCGCTCAGCGATCATCACGCCATGCTCGTGCAGCCACTTTCTGCCGCTCGTGCTGTCAAAGAACGTGATGCGCATACCACGCGACAACGCGTGGACGATCTCGTTCGTCGTGCTCTCGCCGATGTACCCACCGACGTTCAGCACATGGATCTCATCCGCCATGTCGATCTTCTTCAAGTGAAGATAGTCGAGGTCGACTTTCTCCGGCAGGGTGCATTCACCATAAGCGCCGGGCATCAGCACGATCTTCCCTTTGAGCGTGAACAGGCGATTGGCCTTATGGAAGTAGTCCTCGAACCGTCGCGACCCGCATAGGCAGACAATCATTCTCGACCTACCGCTTCGAGGTTCAAGGACATGTACGATCCGTCAGGACGTCGCACCACCCAGTTCTGGACAGTCTCTTTGTAGTGACTGTCTTCGACGACGGGCCAGCCGTTCTCCATGTAGTTGTGCGTGGCGTATCCGTTACGGCCTCGCACTCGCATCAGCGGTATCGCATCTCCGGGAGGCTTATCAACCTCCACGAGCTGGACACCGCCATTCCCATCGCTCTGCAGCAGCAGGACCCGCTTGTTCTTAGCGACCACCTCACCCTCGGGGACAACGCTCATCGCCACGGCAGCAGCGATCATCGCTGCACCAAGTACTTCTAGCTTTCTCATTTGCGCCAGCGGCTCCAACCGCAGATACGAACTGCTCGGTACATTGTCCAACGTCTCCACCAGGAGATGCCGGCCTCACGCATGGTGCGACGGAAGATACCGTCGGCGTCCTTGCGCGTGATTACTCCGCCCCCTGCGTAGAACCAATCATGCAGCACAGCTGCGGCCGTGCGCCTAGACGACGGTGGGAACAGCGGCCAGAAGATCTTAGGCACGCTGGCAAAGTCTGTCTTGAACCCAGAGGGCACCACGTACGTGTCGGTATTGCCGACGTACGTTAGCGGAGCGACTAGCTCGCCAGCGGCGGTCATGAGTATGGAAGTGAAAGGCATTCAGTTATCTGTTTCAGGGTTGCGAAATGGCGGGCGTGCCCATTGATGAGCGTCGCCCAACCAGTGTTCATGCGCCAGAGCTCAACTCCGCGGGCCTCGAGCGCAGCGAGTATCGCGCGCGTCTTAGGCCTAATGGCGGAGGAGTTGGACCTGACCCGATATCCAGATCGAGCCAGGTCCTCGGGCTTTGTCATCTGAAGAGTTCCCACTCTTGCTGCAGCTCGGCGAGTCGAGTGGGACTAACCTCCGCAGCGATGCGTCCGGGGCCTAGGAACAGGATGATCGCCTCATCGGCGGTCTCACCCCACTCCAACCAGTCGCGGCGCTCTAAGCGCTCAGCGACCCAGAGTCCCTCGGCGACGGTCATCCGCACGCCGTAGGGCTCAGTCACTTCGTCAACCAGCGACACAAGTCGCGGCTCTATGACACAATCATTCGACCAGTGGTAGTCGCTGTGCCACACAGGCTCAGGCTTTGCGACGATAACCTCGATCGGGGTTATCTCCTTCTTCGCAGCAAGCACGGCTCGTTGCTTGTCAGGGTTCGGATCACCCTGCAGCATTGTTAGCCTCTCGGCCTCGGCGGCTACCGCCATGTAGCTGGGCTCAACCGTCTCAGCGCTGCTCATATCGTCGAACGTTATGATCGCACCGGTCGCGCAGATGAGCATGGCAATTATGACGAGCGCTCTCATGTGGTGATCGTGACAGACGAGCCGGGCGGCACTGTCAGGGTGTTACCCGACGGTAGGATGACCGTGATGCTATCACCTGCGCCAGCAGTACCGCCGCCAGTGACCGGGGGTTCGTTGGTATTCGTCACCTTGACGGTCGACCCGCCGCTGACGCTGACTTCGCCGCCCGTGCCAGAGACTTCAGCCTCGCTCGAGCTGCCGAGGTCGACTTCGTCGCCATCGTCAATACCGTCGACCTGGCCTTCAAAGCCGGTGCCGGTCTTCACCTTGGTGTCGGAGTCTTTGTCACCAGTCTTCGGGTTGATGTCCGCGTTCGCGCCGGAGTCGTCCTCGTTGGTGATCTTGACGCCGTCTTCGTTCTCGTGCTTCTCGCCTTTCTTGACGCGGAACCAGGCGCCAGCCGAGTCCTCGCCGATTAGCGTCTCTCCGTGCTGGTCAGGAGACGTGCCAACGGAATCACCTTGCGGGGTCGCAATCGCTGTCAACAGGAGGAGGAGGGGTGTGAGGGTTTTCATGTTGTGTAGTTGTAGTTTGGGTTTCAATGCGCTCCACGATCTCGCGGAGTTGCTCGGGGGTGTTGTTGCCAGCGAGGTGAACCCTCACGGCGACAATCAAGTCTTTCAACGGGTTCTTCCTCAACGTGTCGAGGTAGGCCTCTCGTGCGTCACTCATCGTCTGCTCCGATGATTCGCTCTAGCACCTGGACCTGCTGGAGAAGGTCAGCAGCTTGAACTTGTAGCACCATCTGCGCGGCTCGCAAGTCTGCTTGACCCTGCTTCAGCTTGTGTAGTTCGAACTGAGCCCGGCCTTTCGCCGTCTGTTCGTACGCAGGCTGGGCACGGACAGGCCCCGCAGGTATTTCAATCTCGTACTTCATCGTCAAGTCCTTCGCGCCAGGCTTTAGCCTTGGCGAACATGAGTTGTTCGTTCGCTCTGATATCGCAGTCATGGCTGACGGCCTTCTCAACGTCGTCATTGGCGATCGCGGTGGCGCGGCGAACTTCAAGCTCGCGTATCACCTGCCACTCCTCTTGATCGGCGCAGAACAAGTGCCACGCGTTTGCCTGCTCTACGGTCATTGTCGTATGGAATCCGCCGCAAAGAGTAACTCGCTCCGGGTAATCAATCATATCATGTTTTGGGCGTTAGGGTCGTAACTTTTTAGAGTTTATGGTTTGGCGTCATTCCAGCTTCGTGCGCTCCAACCTGCGTCCCAAGTGAGGGGCACTCGGAAGTTGAAACCAACGTCTTCCATGTTGTCGGTGTAGTGCTTCGTGACGCGGGGATCGTCGAGCGACTCGAGGGGCGCATCAGCGAGGACCTCATCGTGCTTGTTCGCGAGCAGACGCATACCCATCGCTCGAGTGGTCGAGTTGTACCTCGGCGCGAGGTTGACCATGCCGCGTTTGATCGTGTCCATCGCGCAGCCCTGCACCAGCGAGTTGAACGCTCGCCAAGCTGCCTTAGGCGGCAGGTGACGGCGTCGTCCGTACGCGTTGCGGATCCAGCCGCGTCGCTTGCACAGGTTCGCGGCCTTCTCAGTCGTCGCACGGATGCCCGGAAGGCGTTCGTGGTACGTGTAGTAGATCTCATCAGCCCGGGTCTCACACGCGGCTTCGTAGACGGCCGCACGTGCGCTTGGATCGATGTCACCGCGTGCAATCGCGGCGTCTACCGTGGCTCCGACCTCGGCCATGACGTCGGGGTTGTGCGCCAGCAGATGGGTCACTCGACGGCGTCCGCCGCCGTAGCCCATCGCGAAGTTCAAAGTCTTCGCCGGCTTACGCTTGACACCACACTGGTCGGCCACCCACTGGTGGAAGTCCGTGTCCGGGTCGGTGCCGTATGCCGCCGTCGCTTCCATGTCCTTGATGTAGTGGACGATCAGACGGAACTCCATCTGACTGGCGTCACCGCAGATGAACGCGCGTCCATCCTCTGGCACGATCAGGTCGGCAGCACGGTCGTCGAACTGCTGCGCGTTCGGATCCTTGCAACTCATCCTGCCAGTACGGATCACCTGGTTGTAGCTCGAGTGCAGCAGGCCTCGCTCGTCAACGCGCGTCAGGAACGGGTCGAGGAACAGGCCGTTGTACGTCTGCCATCGACGAAACCGTGCGATGACTTTGACCAGGCGACCAGCGCCGCCGGGATCGCTGACGACATGCGGGTGACCTTGGTACAGCTCGAGCGCAGCCTTGTCGAATGACGGTCGGCGTGGCTTGCTATCTGTCCAGGCCATGACCGGCAGGCCGAGACCTCCGCACAGGACCTCGTGGAACAGCGTGTTACTGTCGTTGAGCTCACGACCAGTCAGTCGCTTGAACTCCGTTGACAACAGTATCAACGCCTTCAGCGTCTTGATCTTCTCGTGCTGCGTTCGTTCCTTGTCGACCTTGAGTCCGGCCTTCTCGATGTCGAAGAGCACGGGCGTGAGCAGGATCTCGGTCTCCCACAGCTCGGCCATCCCCTCGGGTCGGTTCTCCTCGAGCCACTTCATCAGCATGCGGTTGCCGATGACATCCATGCAGGCGTACCGGCCGAGTACGTCAATCGGCACGCGACCGTAGTCCTTGCACTTCGCGTTCTTGGGCAGCTTGATCGAGTTGAGGTACTCCTTGACCTCGGTCTCTTCCGCGGTATCGATGCCGACCCACTCTCGCAGGAGCGGCTTGAGCTGGTGTCCCATGCGATCGGAGTCGATCGTCTTAGCGAGGACGTTGGTGCAGACGAGTCGCGTGTCACCGAAGCTGATGTCGTCGACAGACGCGAAGTGCGCGTCGAACTTCACGCTGTGGTTCACCCACTCGTCGGCTGATTGGATCACCGCCTGCAACCAGCGACCGACGATCACTGGGTCGAGGTTCTTGGCACCAGGGCTGCGGTGCCGGATCGGCACGTACCACGCGCCTTCGGCCTCGTCTACGGTGACGGCCCAGCCGCAGGCTCGATGCCCAGCGTACGGCCGCACAGCCATCTCCCGGTCATCGAAGCTGGTGGTCTCGGCATCGCAGAACACGCGACGCGCGCCAGTCAAGTCCGGCAGCTCGTGCTCGTGCTCGACAATGCGCAGCGGTCCGTGGGGTGATTGGAACTCAATCATCTGTCGACCCACACTCCGCCGAGGAAGTCAATGACTCCGGCCATGATCTGGTCTTGTTTGGTTGTTGGCACCCGTTCGCCGGGACACTCAGTTGCGAGCGAGGCCTCCGCGCAGGTGCACACCGTGCAGTAGAAGAGCCCGCCTTCGCAGAACGAGCAGGTACCGCACTGGCATACGTATTGAGTGTGGTTCATATGTCAATCACCTCAGCCTTGGTCCGCGCTGTGATCTTGACCTCAACCAGCACGGCTTCAGGCCAAACGCCTTCGAGCCTACGCCCTGCTGCGATCAACGCACCGGCCTTATGGATACCGGTGCACGCGTACTTCGCGGTCACCTCTGCTCCATTGATGCGGACGTCCATCTCGACGTCGAACGTTCGCGGCTGGACTCCCAGCACTTCTGTCAAGTCGTCTTGCATGATGCTTCAACCCGTTGGATGAACTCCTTGAGGCTCTTCAGAACAAGTGGTTCAAGCACCACTCTGTTCTGCACGGATATCCCGTTCTCAGTGGTCAGGATAAGCTCGTACCCGTTCCACTCCGCGTATGCTCCGTCACCGATGTGTTCTTTCATGTAGTTGTAACCTTCGCCAAAAGCCATTGGCCTTCCAATAGCGTCTTGACTTTTCTGCCACGTTCCAGCAGGATGTCCTGCAGCTCTACGATCGTTGGATCGTCGTTCGGTAATTCCTGGGCGTCGTGTGCGATGCGCACGAGGTGGCGCTCTTCGACGGTCAGCGGCACGGTCCACATCGTGACCTGGCGCTCCATCAAGTCGTGCCACACCAGCGCGACGCCCTTGCGTGGTGGGGACTCACGCAGCAGCTCCTCGAGGTCCTCTGCGAGCAGCGCGGCATTCGGCCAGCTGTCTAGCTTGTTACGCAGCTCGGAGAGCAGAGCGTTGGCCGAGCGGCGTTGACGGATGTCCAGGCTCATAGCTGCTCCCGCCAAATGCCTGCCGCGTCGAGGATCTGCAGGCCGCGTGTGTCACGCCCGTACGTCCGGAGGTAGAGCACCTCGGAGATACCCCCGTGCTCGACGATCAGGTTCGCGCAGGCCGTGCACGGTGCCAGCGTGATGATGAGCACGAGCTTCTCAGGCTGCGGACCTGCTGCCAGCAGAGCTCGAGGCTCAGCGTGTGAGCAGCCGCAATCGCCAGGCTCGTTCGTGCACCCCAGGTTGGGATGATTCATCGCCCGCCAATAGTGGCCAGTGCCGTTGACAACCCTCGCCGCGGTGCCACGTCGCAGACAACCAGTGCCACGCTCCGCCCACTCCGCGTCCTCGAGGGCCATCTTCTTGTACAGCTTCAACCGTTCACCTTGGACCAGACGCACATCAGGTACGTCTTGGTCAATTCGACGGCGGCGATCGGCGGGATGCTGCGTCGCAGGAGTTCGTGATAGAAGATCGAGCAGTACTCCGCGACGACTTGGCCACGTTGTCGCGTGTCAATCATCTTCGCTTTGGCGCCGTCAGCCTCTGCTTGCTTACGTAGGTTCTCGGAGTCCATTGCTGGCATTCCCTTTGATGTTCACGGAGAAGGTGTCGTCGCAATTGGTGCAGGTGAGGCTGTCTTGCGTGAGCTCGACGTCCATGTCCTCGGGTAGCTGCCACACCACCACGACCATGCCGCCGCACTCGAGGTGCTGCATGACCTGTAGCTTCGTGAACTCACCGGGCGTCTTGCAACGCGCGTCAACGTCGGTGACTAGCATCAACGATTCCATGTGAATCTCCATCGTCGGATAAGGGACTGGACGACTTCGTCGTCGATGTCCGGCCATCGGTCTGTCACGTCGATATTGACGTCCTGCCAAGGCTCGCCGCGATTACTCGTGCCGAGCAACGCCTTGTACCCATCGTTGACGGCGAGGATCTGGTCCATGCCGTACATCTCGTCTTTGGCGTCTTCACGCAGTCGCGTCTTCAAGGTGTCGCGCTGGCAGTGCAGCACGACGGTGATGACGCCCTGCCATCGTAGGTAGCGCTGCACGAGTCGCATCTGACTCGGCGTGGCCGAACCACCAGGTGCTCCAAGCATCCTGCCGTAGACGACGCTGCCGAGGTGGAAGCGATCCTGCACGTGCGGTCCGACTCGGCTCATGTATCCGACCATGTGGTCGAAGCCCTGCTCCGGCCGCGACATGTGTCGCACCTCGGTGTTCAACGCCTTCGCGATCGCCTTCGCTAGCGTGGTCTTGCCAACGCCGTCAGCTCCTTCAATGACAATCATCCCGTCACCTCATGATCGTGCGTGACTACCTTCGCGTGCAAGTCGGCAATCACTGAGTCGTGTGCTTTGAGGCGTTCAGTGTTGGCATCCACCTGCAACTGGGTGCGTTGGACATCAACGACTCGCAAGTTGACATGCGCTGTGTCGATCTCAACCTCGGTGACGTCGAGCTCGAGGGTGACGCTAGTCATCTCATCGCAACCGTCAAGAGCCGCTGTGACTCTGGTGATGTGGAAATGGTGGGAGATGTCCTCGTCGTTTTCGCCGAGTACGATGACGCGTTCGCCGCCGTGCCTTCCTAGTCGGATCTTCATGCGTCAGCCTTGTAGTCGAGAAGAAGCTGGTTGGCCTCTTCGAGTAGCACGATGTCACCGTGCTCGCGGATCAGGTCGTTGGTATCGCCAAGCAGCGTCAGTAGGCGGTGGTGGGTGTCTTCGGCTTTGCCGCCACGCAGGATCGAAGACAGGACGTATCCCGCCACCACTCCTGCGAACAGCCAAGCCGTGCAAAGTAGTGCTATCATCGTAACCTCTCCTCGAGGATCTCAGGGTCTGCGCCGAACTTCACGGCGATACATCGAAGCCATTCGCCGATGGCTCCGTATCCTTGAATCAATTCAAGCGTCTCACGTGAGGCGCCCTTCGTGCGGATCTCTTTCTCGATCTCAAGCGCCCAAGAGATCATCTCGTTGGCAGCGTCCCAGTCGCCAGTGCGAGGGACCTCGAGTCGAGGTTCGAGATCGAGCGGTCCGGACGAGCAGGCCTGCTGCGCTTTGTCAGCGTTGCGCTCGTACAGGTGCATGCTGCCGACTTGGTGCTGAATCCAACCGGCTTCGACGTTCAACGCCGATGCCATCAGCTTCAGCATCTGACTGAAGCACCAGCCGTCATACGGCAGACCAAGCCAAGCGTCGTTGCTTCGCATCGTCGAGTGGAGGTCGAGCTGCCCGTCGCGCAACAGAAACTGAAGCGACAGAGTGCACGGCATGTCAGGATGTCGACGGCCAAGTGCCGCGTTCAGGTCCTTGGGGTGCCAGAGCGATATCACCGCCTGCCGAGTACGCGGCTGGTCAACCAGCAGGTCGTGTGCGTACTGGAACTGCCGGAAGTCGGCGATCCTGCCGCCGTAGGCTCCGTACGCGGTACCGTCATCATCGAGGAATCGCTTGTACTGCGGAGCGTACGCGATCATCTGCTCGCCGTTGTGATGACCGCCGAGATACCAGAGGAGCTCGCCAGCTGCGTACGCAGCCGACAGCTTCCGACCTGGACACCACACCCAGTCATGCGTCGCAGGGAATCTGCCGACGAAGCCGGTCATCTCCCGTGCGTCGCCGTCACGACTGCCAGCGCTGTCATGCTTCAGCAGCTTGCGGACGACCTCCCACCACATGTGCTCTAGGCTATGATACTTTTGAGCTTTCATCGTTGTCCTGGTAGGTGAGAGCGGCGTCTTGTGCGGAGCTGACGACGTACGCGACTGCGCGTTCAGCGGCTTCCTGCGAGACTGCGATTGCGGCAGGCGCTTGTTCGCGTAGCTTGCTCAGCTCTCCGTGCGTATTGGAGGTGGTCTTGTTCATGCACTCGGTGAAGACCTTGGCGTACAGGTCTCCGAGGATTGACATCTCAGCGAGCATCAAGCACGACCCAGCTTGACGAGGATGGGGTACAGGTTCGGCTCAGAGTAGTCCGGGCCTTTGATCGGCTTGAACTCGCCGACGTCCTTGGTCATGTTTGAGCGGTGAACTTCAGCGGTCCCCTCGTCCAGCGGCATGCCGTACGCGACTGCGCTGCCAGCGACGAGGTAGTTGAGATCGCAGATCGCGTCGAAGACTTCCTCTTCGTCACCGCTGACCATTCCGTCGGCCAGCTCTGCCAGTTCCTCTGTGAGCAGCGACAGACGTTGCCTTGCGATCGAGAACGGTCGGCCCGCATCTCGATGCCGGAGCTTCATCGACCACGAGTGCAGCTCCTGCGCGAACTTGTCGACTTCGAGTACGTCCTTGAGGTCGAGCGTCTCGACGAACTCGTCGACGGGCGCGGCGTACTTCTCGTGGAAGGCTCGGACCTGCTCGACGAGCGTGGCCCGACTGGTCGGGGTATCAGTTTGAGGCGTGGTCATACGGGGTCCTGTGGGGTCCTCTGGGGCTTCTGGATCTGGTTAGCACGATCAGTCGGGGGTGTATGCCCGGTGGTCGTGGTGGGCTTGTGGGGAGACGTGGTGGAGTCCAGGCCTGTGCACGCGACGATCCCCGTACCAGGCTCCGGGTAGCGCTCGGCGTAGTCGAAGGTCATAGGATCACATCTCCTCGTCGTCGCTGATAGCGGACAACGCTTTGGGGTTCAGTTCCATGGTCTTGAGCAGCTCGATGAAGGGAGGCGTCTTGAGATAGCCGCTGCGACCCTTCCTGACGAGCGCATGGCAGCGGACCATCTTCGACAAGATAGTCTGCGCAGTTTCGCGGTCGGCTTCAGTCCAGTCTTGGATGTCGATCAGCGTGATGTCGTCGCGGTAGATCATACCAGCGATGAGGTCGCGGCTGTGACGAGTGGTCGCTAAGAACTTCCTCAGACTCTGCGAGTCGCGGAGCTGCTCGAGTGCGCGCTTGGCTTTGGAGTAGTCGTTGTACCCCATCGCCGGTGCGTCGTACAGACGGATCATCAGCTTCTCAACCAGGCGGATGTGGCAGAGTCGGATCAGCAGGTCACCGCGTTCGCGGCTGAACGTACGGACAGCGAGTGCGGCGGCGAGTCTAGCGATCTTGTGCGACGCCGTTCCCCTGTCCACCAATGGCAGAGCCTCGGTGTACAGGTCGCAGAGTCGGCTGGCAGCACGACGGCATTCCTCTTCGCCGTCACCCTCCCAGCGGATGTTCTCCATCGGCAGCGTCCAACCCCACAGGATCAATCGTCGGCACGCATCCTGCGTGGCAATCTGCGGCGGCGGCTGGTCAGGACGAAGCTTGTCGACGTCGACCTCACCTGCTGCGAGGATGATCGCTAGGTCGAAGCGTCGAACATCTTCGAGAGATCCCATCAACTCGTGGATAGCTTCGACTCCGAAACTGTACGACTTGATGGGACGGGCTGCGCGTTGGTTGCTGATGAAGATCAGCCGTGTTCGTGCGTGTGTTCGTGCTCGCTCGATCTTGGGGATCTCTGCCACACCGGACGATCGCATGTCCGTGAGTTTGCCTAGCACCTCGGGAGAGGCGCCCTTGACTTCCTCAAGCCACACGATGCGACGGTCGTGAGTGGGGATCACACCCCAGCTGTGGAACCAGCGATTGCCCATCTGCTGAAGTCCACCAAGCAGGCCAGCCACCGTGGCGTTCTTGCAGTCGACCTTCTCGCCAAGTCCGTAGTGCGTCATCAAGCACTCGCGTACCTCAGACTTCCCCTGGGCTGAGTCACCCATGATGAGGAGCTGCGTCCAACCGTTCACGCGCTTGCCGTCCAATGGAAGGAAGAGCGGTGAGTGGTACGCCAAGTCGACTGCAAGGTGCAGGTCTGCTCGACCGAAGATCCGGGTGACGTTGCCGCTGATATCAGCGTGCAGTTCTGCGAGCTTCTCCTCAAGCGCTTCGTCGTCCCACCGTTTGGGCCGGAAGATTGCGAGCTCGTCCATGTCGCTCTCGCTCGGTGTGAAGCTGCCGAGGCTGTCCTCGGCTTCGTCTGCGTGATCCAACACCAGTGTCGCTTGTTGGTGCGTGGGATGCGGGTGGACGAGACCCTGCATCACGTACGGCTCGTTGAGCGTCGCCTTCTGGCCGACGATCATCGCCGGCTGGTGTACTGTGTCGCCACCTTGCCCATCGATCTCAAGTCGCGGCGTCAGTCGCGCGTCCCAGACCTGGTGGTGCGAAGCCGCGCTGAACTCGACCGTCTTGCACGGTGGAATGCTCAAGGCCTCGCGTGTCGCTTCTCGCTGCATCTTCGTGGGAGCACCGACCATAGCGAGGATCGCTGGTGACGTCTTCGGCACGCGTCTGCGGACGTAGCCTTTGACATCCGGCTCTAGCGCGGCGATCGGACAGATCGTGCAATTGGGTTGGTCGCGCTTGCACTGCGTGTCGACTTCATCCGGCACGATGTACGGAGTCGTGTCCAACGCACCGACGACGGCTGGAAAGCGTAGCCGCCAACCAACGTTGGTTGGATCACCAACATTGCGTAGGCTGCAGTCGCGTAGACCCTTCTCAGTGGGACCCTCCAGCATCGCTCTACGTTCGTGGATCTCAGAGACGCTCATCAAGCGCAGCAAGTCCGCCGTGGTCGCGCCCTCTCGTCCAACGAAGTCGTTGACGTCACCTTTGGGATGGCGCGCCTTGTCCAGCGGTAGGCGGACGATACGCACCTCGCAGATCGTGGACAGCGCATCGGCTATCGACAGCGCAGCGGCGAGACCCGTCTGGTCCACGTCCATGCAGACCCACGCCTTCTTGCCTTTGAACTTCTGAGTCCAACGATGGTCCCACGTACCTTCGCCTGCCGTAGCGGAGACGGCGCCGACGTTGGAGTCTCTGAGCATCTCGCCGACGACGAGCGCTTTCATCTCGCCGCCACAGACCCAGATATTGTCGTGCTTGTCGAGGTCAGCTTCGCGGTACAGGCGTGGCTCAGAGAAGCCCTTGGTATTGCGCACCTTTCGATCGGCTGGACCGCCAGGCATGTACTTGCGGATATTGCGGATCCTGCCGCGAGAGTCGTAGACAGGAACCGTGATCCTGCCATCGTGGAAGCCGAGACGCGCGAGACGGATCATCTCGTCGGTCACGCCTCTGTCGCGCAGCGCTTTCAGCAGGGGACCCGCCTTCCACACTTCAGCGTGCATCCGCTCAACGTGATCCGGCTGGATGACCTTGACCTCTTTGAGGTCGTAGCGAGTCGACAACTCGTCGATCATCTCACCGCGCTGTACTCCGCGTACCAATGCCAAGAGCGACACGATGTCGCCCTTCGACTTGCAGGCATGACACCGCCACAGGTTCTTCTCTGTGTTCAGTGATGCGCTCGGCGTGCCATCGTCGTGAGACGGGCACTTGAGTCGGACCTCGCTATCTCCGGCTGGTTCAAATGCTACGTTGTAGCGTTCCAACTCAGCCAGCGCGTTGATCTCCGCGACCGTCGTCTTGGGCATGTTCTAGTGGGGAGTACGGTGTAAGGTGGGAGCCACTACGCTCCCTTGATGACTCGTTTTCTCGCAAGGCCGTCATACGCCTCTCACTTTCCACTGCGGTATCCAGCCACAGCTCTCCTCAAACGATGGGACTACTGTCTCACAGCTCGATCATTCCACGGGAGTTCGCGCGTTGCTTGAACGCGACGTCGTACCCGAGCTCGAAGAAGATCGCGCGCGTCGTTTCCGTTCGCGGGTCCTTCGTCTTGTTGTACAGGAAGTTGTCGATCGTCGACCAACACTTTCCAGAGGCGGAGGCGAGCTCTTGCACGCTGATGCCGTTGTCTCGACAGTACTTGCGGCAGAACGCCGCACGTTGTCGTTGGGTTCGTAGGATGAAGACCTTGTACTCTTGCGTCACGCGAGTAGCCATGGCCTACATCTCCCCGTCGTCTACAACGTCAACGGTTGCAGCGGCGGTCTCACCGCCTTCCGCGTCAGCAAGGTCGACAACCAGGCGTTGCGCGTTATGCGCTTCGCGATGCGTTTCCCACTGACTGCGGAAGCTCGTCGCTTCGTCGTCGGTGATGAGCATCGTGCCATCTTCCGGGTTGCGGAACTCGAGAGCCCACCAGGTGTAACCCTTCTTGGTGACCTCGCGAGTGGAGACTTCCCACACCTGCGTCCACAGCGGACACTCGATGCCGTTGACGCGTCGCATGAGACACGCCGAGCTGAACTCCTTGCCCTTCCAAAGGGAGCCGCGTTGGAACTCCAACACAGCAGGCGTTCCACGACCTTCGCCGTCGTAGACCAGGACGACGAAGCAGAGGTGCTCCATGAACTGGTACATGAACGGCGCAGGCTTGCCACCGACCGTTCGGTTCGGATCTCCGTAGATCTCCTCGCGTCGAGCCTCGTCGCGCGCCTTGATGGCAAGCAGGCTCGTAGGATCATGAGAGCGCTCGACGATAGCGTTGCTACCCGAGTCGTCGCGGTCATGCCACTGTCGGAACTCCGTGAACATGAAGAGCGGTACGACCTTCACCCACGTGTTGTTGGGCGCGATCGCGATACCTGCCGGAGTGATGACCAGTGCACCCTCTCCGTACTGTTCCTTGTACTGCTTCATCCGTTCGCCCGGTGAGGTGGGGACGATGCGGAGTTGTGGCAGTACGAGGTGCTCTTTGAGAGCGTCCTTCGACGTGTCGTTCTCTGCTGCTTCAGCCAACCACGCCGGTGCGCCATTGACCTTCTCGATCGCGGTCTCGCCGCGCTTTTCTAATTCGCCAGTCATTGTTTAGATTTCTTGGTGTTGCTTCGATACATCACCTGCGGCACAGCCCGCTTGGACAGTCGCCCAGGTGCATTCTTTCCTTCCGCGGCGAGAGCTGTCAGATGCTCTGCCATGTGATTGTAGTGGATGCTGACCGCGCCAGCTCTCGCAAGCTCGGGCGGGAAGCCGAGCGACGCCATGATCTCGTCGTAGTCGGCGTCACCCTTCCTCGGCACGATCGGCTCTTGCTTGACGTCCGGCGTCGCGTTGGCGAGTTTGCCACGCGACTTGAGCTCGCCACCGCTGCCGCTGCCAAACCGCTCCATGATGATGAGGCACAGCTCTTTGCCAATGCCCAACTGCCGCGACTTCGCCTCCTTGCGGTGGTGATCGAGCAGCCGCTCCATCTCCCTCTCAAGGAAACCAATGTCTGTCAGCTCGCCTTCGGCTAGATCCTTGGCCCCACGACCGCAGTCGACGCTGTACTGCAGAGCTGCGTACTCCTGCATCAACTCCTCGGTGCGTTCGTACAACGCCTGCAGGCGATCGATTGCTTCTTCTCCGAGCTTGCTCATGATGCCCTCTCTTCAACGAAGCGACCAGTGATCGACACCGTGCGCGTGACGTAGCGCTCGCTCGGCGCATCCCACAGGAGTGCGTTGACCGGACCGCGTGACGCGGCTACGGCCACAAGCAACGCGGTGAGGATGCTTGGACCAGCGATCGCAATGAAGTCCACCCCCGGCTGGTAGCTCTGCAGGGTCAAGGCCTGTTCAATGGCGTGAAGACACTCACTGGTCTTGAACGGCGACGGCGGTCGATCCAATAGGTACGCTGCCGTACCGTGCTCGGTGACCGATGATACGTCCAGGCTGCGAGCCTGTGTGACGAAGAATGCTCTCATTGTTACGCTACCTTGAGACCCAAGATGCTCTCGAGGATACGACCAACCGCAAGTGTGCGACTCGCCATCTCCTGCTTGTTAGAGACCACATCGCGGATCTCCTCGTCGATGGTGCCGAGCACCACGTAATCACTAATTCTGACGGACACACGTGTGCCGCGTCGATGTCCACGATCTTCTGACTGGCCACGGAGCAGGCTGCTCCAGTTCTGGCTGAAGAAGACTTCGTGATCCACGTACGTCTCGCTGGAGTCGGGCTGTTCCTTATCGTACCCGATCAGGTCAAGGCCTTCGCCCATGCACTGCGGGTTGCCGACAAGGATCTTCATCTGCGGATCGCAGTTGAAGGCTCGCTCGATCGTGTCGCGATGTTTCTGCGGCGTTCCACCGTAGTACAGGCCGCACTGCCAGCCTCGCTTGTCGAGCTCCTCGCTCAAGCGCTTGTGCAACAGGACGAGCGACTCGCGCTCAATGGCGAAGACGATCTTCTTGCCGAGCGGGTCTTCGTCGAGCTCCTCCATCAGGTCAGAGACGACGGCCTCGACCTTGGGGTTCTCAGCGTTGATCTGTTGCACCTTGCGCGGTCGCACGACCTCGCCGGAGTCGGGGTCGACGATGGCGTCCCACGTAACGAAGCCGCTGGTGATCTGCGCCAAGCGAAGCAGGCGAGTCAGGTGATGCTCTGCGGACATCGCATCCATCACCTTGCCTGTAGCCTTGTCCTCGATCTCAACGGCGAGCTCTTCAGCCGTCTTCTTGTAGTAGTCGGCTTGGCTCTTCGTCATCGTCATCTCGCGCTGGACGTAGACTTTGTCCGGCAGCTTGAGACCTGCTTCAGCCTTCGTGATCTGGAAGGCGAGTCGTGCAAGCCGCTCTTGCAGCAAGCACGTGTTCTTCAAGCCGGTCAGCTTCTCCACGCCACCCGTCGGCGTGTCTACCGTGATCCACTCACCGTAGAACTTCCGGAACGCTTTGAACGTCGTGAAGCCGCTCAAGCCTTCACCGAGGAACTCGAGCTGAGTCCACAGATCCATCGGCGAGTTGCCGATCGGTGAACCGGTGAGGATGCGTCGTCGCGCCGAGGCTTCACGGATACGCAGCATCGCCTTCCAGCGACCGGTGTAATCAGCCTTGAACTTCTGCGACTCGTCACTCCACACGAAGTCCCACGGGACCTTGTCCATGACGTCGACGCTGTTCGCCAGCGTGTCGTATCCAACGATCACCACTGACCACTCGCAGTCCGGCTCGGGGACACAGGCTTGCGTCAGACGCTTGATGCGCTCAAGCTTGCCACCTTCGAGGATGACTTGCTTTCCGCGGGTGACGGCGAATCTGCGGATCTCACGGACCCAATTGGATCGCACCTGGTTGGGCACGATCACGAGGACGCGTTGCATGCGACCCTCTTGGATGGCGACGCGACGCGCTTCCATGCAGAGCGTATGGATCGCCGTAGCGGTCTTGCCAGTACCGCGGTCCATGAAGAGCGCAGCGGCGTCGTGCCCCATGCAGAAGTACGAAGCGGCGACTTGATAGTCGCTGAGCGGAAGGCTCTTGTGCACGAGCCAGTCCCGCGGGACAGGCGGCAACGAGCCATCAAGCTTGAACTGCGCGGCCATCGCTGCTCGCTTCCCTTGCGCGGCAAACCGCGTGATGAGGAAGTTGTACATCAACCTGGCCTCGTCCTGCTCAGGGAGGTCAAGCCGTGCTTTGAAGACGATCTTGCCTTCAGGCCAGCAATGCTGGATCACCAACGCGGTGAAGTCAGTCGCTCCGAGGTGCCAAGTCAACGAGTGACTGACAGCTGGCTTGCGCCCGACGTGATCCCTCTCGGGGATCCGCTCCATGAAGTCCCGTGCTTCGCGCGACACGCCCGGCCAAACGATTGGCTCGTTGTTCTCGTCCGTGCAGTGGAGCTGCGCGACGAAGAACGTTCGGCCTGACCGCTTATCGCGGGAGACTGAGAGCAGGAGTGTATCGGTGGGGCGGAGAGGCGGTGGCGTTAGAGCCCGCTCCGTAGCCTCTGAGAGAGGCTGGAGAACGAGCGCCGCCGATGCTCCCGCCTTGATGGGGGTCGCTTTGTGCACGGTACTGTATTGTAGTGTATTGTAGTGTCGCTCGCGTCAGATACGCGCAGCCGGATAATCGTACCATAACTTAGTGTCTTTGTACACTAAATAACGGTGTTTACTTTTGGGGCTTTGGTCGATAGATCTGCTTGGGAACGCCTTGACCTGTTCGCGCGCGTTCGTACTTATCAAACTCGCAGAGCCAGTGTTCAATCTCGCGGAGCTCGAAGCGCGGCATCGCGCCGCTGACTGTCCCGTTGATGTGAGGCTCGAGCACCGTCCCGTACGTCGCTGTCTTGCCGTTGGCCAACAGGTCGCGCATAGACTGCAGCGTCGGCGGAAGGCCGAGCCGCTCCATGCCGCGACGCGAACCCGGTCCGACGTTCGCCCACGTGTTGTAGTCGACGGGGTGATTGCCGGGCCAAAGCGCGGCGTAGTGACGGAGGTCCGTCACGATCTCGTATCCGATGAACGGACCGACGTGGTTGTACGTCTTGGTCAAGTGGCCGAAGATGGACTCCAGCGACTGCGACATCTCGCAGATCTCAGCGAGCTCTGCGGCCTCACGGAAGATCGCACGGAACGTCGCGGAGTTGCCGGTGAGATCGCCGGAGTGCATGTGACATCCCGTGAAGATCTTAGCGCCGGACACCTTCTTCCGCACAAGCAGCTCCGTCAGCTCGTCGCCGTTACGCTGCAGACCGATGTCGTCGACGTGCTCCGAGCGGTTGAGCATCCGATACCAAACGACGTTCGCGATGATCGTCGCCGGGTCGGTCGTGTTCTCCGGCAACATGGAGCGCAACGCACCGGTCCCCGCGTCGAGCTCGCGGAAGACGTTGGTGAACTTGAACTTGTGGAAGATCGGATCCTCCGTCCAAGGGTACGGCTCGCCGTCTCCGCGGGCGATGTAGATCCGATGCCGCTCCGCCGCGGTCTTCCAGAAGTCGGCCTCGCTACTCGTGTTGAAGTGCTCTTTGCTCATAGCTTCGCTGCTGCCGCATCTGCGGACTTGATCTGTTCGTCGGTCACGTACGGAAGTTCGGCGTAGCAGGCTACTGTGCAGCCAATAAGCTCCGCGAACTGTGCCAAGTCTCCATCGCTGAAGTCGGCCTGTTGGATGTTGAGCATGTCCCACGGTCCGTCGCGGAGGAGCCGCTTCACGATCGTGTTCTCTTTGAAGCGACGGACGTTGTTGTCGTCTTTGACGACTTGCTGCTGAAGATGTCCCATCACAGACCCTCTTTCAATGACGTCAACGCTGCGGTCAAGAGCTTTGTCCGGTCGTTTGCGTCGTCTAACGCGAGCTCTAGGCACGCGCGACACGAGACTTCGTCCGGCAACGTCGTCAACATGTTCTCGTCGGGCAACGTCATGTCGCACCATGTGCGATGGATGACAAGACGCGTGGCTCGTTGCAAGTGCATTTCTAGCATGCTGTTCATGTCAGACCTCCTTGAAGGTCGGCTCAACGATCCTGTGGTGATCGCTTAGCAGTTTGTTGAACTCGTTCCACAGACGGCTCGGCAGGCAATGGCTTGGGCCATCAGTCCGCCACGGTGTCTCGCCTTCAACCCGCCAGAGGACGCCTCTGCGTCCGCAGTCCGGCTCTGAGTCGTCGGTGATCTTGTACTCAATGACTAGCGTCACGCCAGCGCACTTGGAGTCGCAATACATCTGAAGCTCGTACGCGCCTTCAGGGATCGCGACGTAGTAGCGACCGGCTCCGACGGGTTCGCCGCAAGTAGGACACTTCATCAGTACCACCCGTTGATGCAGACGATCCCGTTGACGGACTCTACGGACTCTTCGTCGTCGTGCGCGCCCATCTTCGCCTCAAGGCACTCCGCGCCGCGGAGCTCTTTGCACGCGTCCTCGTTCTCTTCGTCACCGACGTTGATGTTGAGGAGGACCTCCTTGTCCTGCGGCATCTTCTGCAGGATCACGATCAGTTGTGAGACCTTCATGCCGACGCTCGCAGCGCGCCGACTACGACGCTGACAGGGAAGCGGTACGTCTTGCCTTGAAGACTCGCGCAGACCGGATACTTCCGCGCCTTCGTGTTCAGACCGGTGACCGTGTACTCGCAACCGTTCCAAGAGAACTTCTTGCCAATGCCGTCCGTCGGCAGACCCATAAGCTCTGCACGGGATTTCCATGCGATGGCCTCTTTGGATTCCACTTGGCCGTCGTCGCCGACTGCAGCGATCTCCAACTTCATCGTGGCGTTGTTCGCATTGAAGGAACACTTTCCGGTCTTCAGTTCAATCCCGTAGCGGACGTCAATGTCTGCGTCGCGGAGGGCTTTGTTGATGTCGTCGCGGAGGGCTTCTAGTACTCGTTTGTTCAGTTGCATAGTGTCAGTCCTAAGTCTACGAGCATGGCGTCAACCTCGCTCCGTGTCATGTTGTCGGCCTCTTCGCGCATCGCGAGGATTTCAGCCGGGTTGAATACGTCAAGGGCGAACAGCGTTTGTTCCGCTGTTGCGGCGAAGATCGCTAAGTCGTTATGCGACAAGGGGATCCTCCTGTCGGACCATCATCCCGCGACCGTACGGCACCAACATGCTAAGGGCTTGAAGATACCTGTCCACCATACTCGTCGGCAGGTTGTGGAAGCGGTTTTCGTCCAAGTGGTCGTAGAGGTCGGCGAGTTTGACTGCGACGGCGGTTTCGTCGCCGCTGGCTGTGACGCGGCGGACGTACTCCTTGTACGTCTCGCTCTTGCGACGGGTGAGGGTCATGACGGATCGTGTGACCGTCGGTCCCATCACTGCGAGAAGTTGAGACTCGTTGAGGTATTCATCTTCAACGAGATCGTGCAACAGCGCGACGGCGGTTTGGTGACAGCCTTGGAGTCTGCCGGCGACACGGTGGACGTGGGCCAACTCGTCGGGAGCGTTGCGGTAGGCTAAGGCCACGAGGGCCTCTGCTTTGTGGACTGGTTTGTTGTGGTTCATGATGTACTTATCGGCTCGTGGCTTCGGAAAGCTTAGACCTTTTCAACTTCTTCTGATCGTGCGGCTCGGCCGAATGTGTCGCCGTTCTCCACGGAGTAGACACGGAGGCCCCACGATCCGTCGTACAGCCGTTGGACGCTTCCCACGAGGAAGGTGCAGTCCCGTGTGACGGTGCCCATAGAGGGCTCCCAGTCAGTGAAGCGGACGGTCGTTCCGACACGGGCCGCAAGATCTGCGGGCCACTGGTCTGCGTCGGGGAAGTACAACGTGAGGACCGCGAGGTCCGTGAGGTCGGCGTGGAGCGGAAGAGCCTTCATGGATCAGATCCCCATCTTGTTGACGACACCCATCAGCATGACGCAGATGGCGACCGGAGCGGCGAAGAGGGTGAGGATGGCGAGTGTGCGTTTGATGTTGCTCATGATAGATATATCGTCTTGTGGGCTGGAAAAGCTTAGGGCTTTTGGAAGTTCTCAGTTTGAGGCGTTCAACAGTTTGCGATGTGCCGTGATGGCATCCCAGAGGGCTTTGTCACACCGCTGCCATCCGGGATCTGACTCGGAGCAGCCGTAGTCGTTCTCGTAGTCCCAGAGGTCTTGGCGGGCCGCTTCCACGTTGGCGAGGAGGCGTTGCATTCGTTCTTCGTTGCGCTTGTTCATGATAGATATATCGGCCAGTGGGGCGAGAAAGCTGAGGGCTTTCTGAAGTTCTCAGTTTGAGGCGTCGTCGTCGTCGTCGCTGACTTCAGCAAGAGCCGCCATCTGACGATCACGCAGACTGCCTTGAACCGGAACACTAGGCGTCCACCTGTCTTGCTTTGAGGCAGGAACGTCAAGCGCATTGAAATGAGCCGCGTATTCCAAACCAGTCTGAGCCTTCGCGAGGAGGGCCGCGACTTCGCGGAGTTCACTGTCGCCACCCTCACGGGTGAGATAGAGCTCGTCGCGGAGATCGTTGAGGCGGGTGGCAAGATCGGCGAGGACGAGACGTTGTTGTGCGGTGCGTTGGTTCATGATAGATATATCGGCCGGTGGCCTCGGAAAGCTGAGGGCTTTCTGAAGTTCTCAGTTTGAGGCTTTCTCAATTCGACACGCGGCGCACAGCACCCTCGCGATCTTCACTGCCGACGGCTTTGGCTTCACGTGATAGAAGCCCCCGTTGGGATCTCCACATCCCACGCACTGACACGTCGTCATGTACATGTCCGCGGCTTTGACGAACTCAGTCTTGGGTTTGAAGTTGGGATCAATCAACGAAGACCTCCAACGTCACGTCGTTCTTCGCTTCAATCCGCATGCGATCCGACAGGATCTCGGTCCACTTGTCCCACACGGCACCTTCGTCCACGGTAAGCGGTTTGGGAAGGCCACTGTCGCAGTGGATCACGAGGAGGACCCCGTCAGTCCCAGGGAGGACGCACTCCGCTTCGCGGATGTCAAACGCCCAGTCGCGGAGGATCAGTGAGCGGATGAGGTCGTAGGCTTCTTGCTGTTGCTTGTTCATGATAGATGTATCGTCTGAAGGGGTGGCGGAAGTTGAGGCTGTTCCTACTTCTTTCTGCCGGCTTGGCATGACTCACACTGGACGTCTGTCCCGAAATCCGCCTTCCATTCCGCGTGTTCCTTCTTTGTCACGGCGTGGACTTTCCGTCCGTCCAAGTCGCGACCCGTCATGGATGCGGTGTGTCCCGCGTGGTCTCCGCAGAAGGCACGACCGTTGTCGCCAAAGTAGATGGCGTCGGGCTTGAGGACGCTTTGCTGGTTGTTGCTCATGATAGATATATCGGCCGGTGGACTGGGAAAGCTGAGGGCTTTCCGGGGTTCTCACTTCGAGGCGCGGGTGAACCACTCCTCTTGGCTTTCAAACATGCGGTGGGCTTTGTCTCCAAGACGCTTCGTGTAGACTGCGTGGTCTTCGCCCTTGAGCCACTTGAGATCTTCCGGGAGGCGCCTCATTTCGCCGCACTCGTTCATGCGGGTGATCCATTCAACTTTCGCGGGGCCTCGTCCTTCTCGCAGTTCAACGACGAAGTCGCCGTATCCTACGGCCTTCACGATCTCTTGGGTTCCGTCGTCGTTGGTGAGGAGGAGTTCGTTGCGTTTGATGTTGCTCATGATAGATATATCGGCCGGTGGGTCAGGAAAGCTGAGGGCTTTTGGAAGTTCTCACTTCGAGGCGCGCTTGGCGAGCCAGCCGGCGAAGTAGCCACGTTCTTGAGCGGTGGGGAGCGTGAGGTGCACCGGTGCGGTCGTGAACTGCTGGAGGTATCGTTGGGCGTCGTCGTAGCCCGACTCGTTGTAGACAGTGCGATAGGCCTTGTATATCTTGGCGTTCCAGTCGGCTTTGACTGACTTGAGGACGTGATCGTTGCCGGCGGTGCGTTGCTTGATGTTGCTCATGATAGATATATCGGCCGGTGTCCCCGGAAAGCTGAGCACCTTCCGGGGAAAATCCTCGTGTCTCACATCGTGGCACGGATCTCAATCATCCCTTGGCTAGCGACGACCTTATGAGCCATGCATCCCATCGAGGCATTCCCGTTCCATGTGTCATTCCCTTCCTCAAGACTGGCATCGTCCTTGGCTTTGATCTCCACGTACACGACGTCATCGTCGGAGAGGGTGGAGAGATAGAGCTTGAGATCGCCGACAGTCAGTTGGTTGTTGTTGATGTTCATACCTATCTTATCGCCACTTGGAGCCTCCGGAGCTGATGCCTTTCCCAAAGAAATCTCATGCCTCGGAACGAAGCATCTCCAGTCCCTTGTCGACCATCTCCTCCGTCGTGGCTTTGAAGCAGTAGTCGGAAAAGCGGCAGGCCTCGTCGTGAGGGAGGGCGGTGAGGACGAACGCGCAGAAGGCGTTCTCTGCAGTCTCCCTCTCCAGTGAGTCCCACAATTCTTGACTGGCGCAAAGCGGACGAACCGCCGCGGCGAGATCTTCTGCGGTCTGTAGTTTCGTCATACGGGAACCTCGTTCGTGATGGCGAAGACCCGTCGCGCAAGCGGTGTCAACTGTTCGCTCCAAAGGGCATTGCAAATGTGAGTCAGTTCCGTGTGCAACTCCGTCGTCGCGAACGAGACGTCACGGCCTTCGTCAATTGCGAGGGCGGCGGATTCCGCACGTTCAAACGCGGTGGCGTACGGTTCGTCGGTTTGAAGAGCGACGGGGATCCACATACGGATCCGCTTGATGATGTTGAAGGGTTTCATGGGATCAGTCAAGGTAGAGGTCAGAGACGCGGAGGGTGACTTCCATGCCGTCTTCGTGATCGTCGACGTAGGAGCCTTCAAAGGCGAGGACGACAACGTTCCGTCCCTCAATGCGGACGATCGGTCCGGACTGTTCCACGTCGTACTTGAATCCGACGGAGTCGCCGACGGTGAGGGTTTGATCTTCAACAGTGATTTGCTTCATGATAGATATATCGGCCGGTGGGTCAGAAAAGCTGAGGGCTTTCCGGAGTTCTCACTTCGAGGCGTTGAGGATCTTCTCCAAGTCTTCGGGGTGAAGACAGACACCGCTTCCGTCGGTGCAAAGGCGAAAGCCCATCTTCCTGATGCGGCTCTTGACGAGCGTCTTCTTCATCTCGCGTTGGTAGTAGGCTTCAGCGGCGAGTTGTTCTTTGGTGAGTTGCTTCATGATGTACTTATCGGCTCGTGGCCTTGGAAAGTGAAGGGCTTTTGGAAGTTCTCAGTTTGAGATTCGGCCGGCGGCAAGTTCTTCGCGGAGGTTCTCAACAGTGTGCTCTTCCAAGTGCCCCTCGCGGCTTGATCCGAAGACCTTCGCGATGCGGCGACTCTGGAACATGGGGTTGTCGTGGGTGTCCATGACCTCCTCAGCGAACTCCTTCCATGAGTCGGCGACGAAGGTAGTAGTGAGGCCGTTGGTGTAGATGACGACGCCGTTGACTCGTGTGTTGTTGTTGCTCATGATAGATATATCGGCCGGTGTGATGAGAAAGCTGAGGGCTTTCTGAAGTTCTCACTTTGAGGCGTTGAGCAGTTTCCTCAGATCCTCAACGCTGATGCAGACCCCACTCCCGTCGGTCACTTCGCGGATGCCTCGCTTGAAGAGGCGTCCCAACGTGAAGGCTTTGATGAGGGAGAGTTGGTGGCGGTTGATGTGGCTCATGATAGATATATCGGCTCGTGGCCTTGGAAAGCTTAGGCCTTTCTCAGTCTTCGTCGCAGTCGTAATCGGTCAGCGCGTAGAAATCCGTCTCCGCCGTGGACTGAAGCGGCTGGCGCTCGTAGATGGCTCCGCAATAATACTCAGCGGCGTGTCCAACTGCGTCTCCGGTTTGGGCGGCTCCGCAGATCGGACAGGTCTCAGGGATGGACGGCAGGGATCCGACAGCGACGGTGGTGTTGTAGTTCATCAGACGGTCTCCCTCAGCGGGCGGTGCTTGTCCAACGCGTTGACCAATTCAGTCAGACGCCACGAAGCATAGTAGGAACCGTAATCGCTGCTTTCTTCAAAGATGCGTTGGTTAGGCAGTTTGATGTTGCCTTCCTCAATCGTCTGTTGAAGGAGGGATCGCAGGGTTTCAAGGAGACGCTCCGGGTTTCCGTTCTTAGCGAAGCGGGCGGTTTGGTTCCGCATCACGCGGTCTTTGTCGTTGGTGTTGCTCATGATAATCTTATCGGCTCGTGGCCTTGGAAAGCTTAGGCCTTTGCTGCAGCGCGGGCGATGGAAGCAGCGTGGATGGCATCCTCCGCGTCGCGCTCGGCTTGGGTCACCTTGGCGCGGCGGATCTCGTCGTCGGTCTTCCTCGTGATCTCCGCAGTCGACTTGTAGCGACCCGTCACGGTCACGGTGAATCGGCCGTCCGCTTCCACGATCTCAGTCCAGCGGACGATCTGCGCGGCCTCACGCTCGCCGGTCCGTGTCCCCAAGCCGCAGCAGAGGAGGACAGCGGTCGGCACGTCCTTCGTCCCGTTGCCCGACTCCGTGACGGAGTACCCTCCAGGGTTCGCGTACCCGTAGATGGAGTACCGGCCGGACTTCTCTTCGCCCGCCTTGCGGAGGATCGCAGAAGCCTGTCGGGCGATCGCGCTGCCTTGCTGTTTGCGTTGTTCGTAGTTCATATCAGTTGCTCTCTTCAAAGCGCTCTTGGCGACGACCGGCGAAAGTGCGACCGCGCTCAGTGGCACGGATGGCGATCGGCGCGTTGGAGGCAGGGTGGCGGCGGATCTCAATGTATCCGCGAGTGACGAGGCCAAGCACGAGAGCGGAGCGGGTGTGATTGCTGGACTCCCACCACCCGTCCGGCGAGCAGTAATCACTACGCTCGGGGGCGTCGACTGCGGCTTGAACGAGGCGGACAGGAGAGTTCAGTGAGGTGCGCTTGATGTTGCTCATGATAGATATATCGGACGGTGGGTCAGGAAAGCTGAGGGCTTTCTGAAGTTCTCACTTCGAGACGTTGGGGTTGACCAACCAGCGTCCTGTTGCGCCTCGCATCATTACGATGCTATCCTCTTGGACTTGGCTCTTGGCCCATTTCATTGCGGCCTCTTCGCCCTTGATCGTACGTCGTTCGCCCGTGGCGATGATCGTCACGGTCCACGCGACGCCGTTGCGGCGGGCACGACTCAGCATGGCGCGCAGGGTGGGTTCGTTGAGTTGGCTCATGATGGATATATCGGCAGACCCCCTGCCCGGAGTCAACATCTTTCCCCTAAGTTCTCGCGCGCTTCGATTTGATAGCGCGAGCGAGAGCTCTCCAGAAGATCAGAGCATCGTCGTGATCTCCTTCGCCGGGGAGCTGGACGACGGCGAACAGCTGTCGTTCGTCAGTCGGCAGGAGGAGTCCTTGATGGAGCGCGGACCAGCGAGCCCACCTCCAACGAAGGAAGCAGTCATCCTCCCATACGCCAAAGGCTTCAGCGGCCTTCCTTCCAAGGATGACCATCCGCGGTCGCAGACACAGCGACGGGAGCAACTCCCTCGCGAACAGTCCGGCCCGCGGATCGCACGACTGCTCGACCAGCGTGACGCGATCGAACCAGCGGTTCCAATCGCGGCGGTCGATCAGCATCAACTCGCGCAGTCGTTCGCCGACTGGTCCCTCCAGCGTTTCGCGAGGATCGTCCGTCCACTGCGGCAGATCTGCCAACCCAACCAGCGCGATCGCGCCAAGGCCGTTGGCTTCGCGTTCTGCTTGAGGCAATCCGCCGCTCATGGCTACGAGACGCCTAGCCATTGAGGAAGTCCTCGGGATTCAATCCCATGGCGCGCAACGCATCGGCCGCAGCACGGACCTTCGCCTTCAGCGAGGTCTCACGCTCTGCGGTGCGTTCAAGGATCGCCTTGGACGGTCCTTGATATCCAGCGGACACGTTGGACCGCCGTTGGTTCTCTAAGCGGTGGAGCGATCGTGTCGCCCTCTCAAGACCGTCTGCCGCACGGGCACGAGCCTCTGTCAGAAACTTCTTAGTCTCCTTCAGCGCGTCGATCTCCACTTGCAACGCGTCTTCGCGTGCCTCACCGTTGTTGATGAGGTCTCTGTACATGCTGGCGAGGCTCTTGGCCTCCTTCAGCGATTCGTCAAGGGTCTTGATTACGCGGGACATGTCCGCTCCGTGCTGTAGTGTAGTGTTGAGACGCACCGAACCGCTGGTTCTTCCCCATCCCAGGATTGGAAGGCAGTCCGGTGCGAAAGACACCCCCGCGCCGGCGTAAGCCAACGCGGGGGTGATGCGACGGTGGAACGATCTCAGTCGGCCAAGAGAGCTTCGAGGTCGACCTCGACGCCCGAGGACGCGAGTGTTCCCTGCAGCGCCTTGAGCGCTTCGGCCATCTTCTGGAACTTCTGGACCTGCTTGCGCTGCTCCGGATCGCCGTACTTGCGCAGCTCGGTGGCTTGCGTGCGGTACATCTCGGCCCGCTCAGACTTCTCAGCGGCGACGGCATCAAAGATGTTCGCTTGGAAGTCAAGGAAGTCCGCATCGTTGGCGAAGTCGGTGCGCTTCGGAGCGAGGTGTTCCTTGGAGTCGTACCCTTCCGGGACGCCGACGATCTTGCCTTCGGCGTCGATCGCATCACCTTCCATCAGGGACAGGAATGCGACGCGGACTTTCGGCTCGCGCTTCTTGCCTTCGGTTTCGGTGTTCGGCTCGACGGTTTCGGTTTGATTAGACATGATGTTTCTTTGGTTCGTTGGGTTGCAGCAGGCAGGTGTTTGCTTGCTTGAGTTGACCAAGTATACCACGACATCGGCGGAAGGGAAATCCAATCCGAATGTTTTCGTCCCGGTGAACGCAAGCCATTGGCACCACTGGACTTAGCCTGTGGGCTCCTGTGGGCTCCTGTGTGGAAAGATGGCCCCTGGGGCCCATAGATAGCCTCCCATGGCGGAAAGACGACCTGTGGGACCACCGGGGGCCATCTGAATGGATCACGCCTCGAGCTTGAACCAGCTCACCGCGTCGGTCGCATAGAAGTGGGCAACGGCCCCGACGGCGACGGTGGTGGACGCGTTCGTCGCCCCGCCGTCGATGTCGTCGCTCGTCGCCGGGAATACCTGCAACGCGTTAGCCCCCTCATTGATGACGACAACCTCGAGCGCGGCGATCGCTGTCGGCAGCGTCACCACGTCGTTGGCGTTGCTGACCGTGCCGACGTCGTTGATTCGACTCGTCAACGGTTGCTGCCCTTGCGTCTGCGTGACTGACGCGGAGATAGCGGTCGTGACCGACGACACGCCTTCCTGCCAGCTGACACCGGTGAAGACCAACTCGGCGTTGGTGTCCTCCTGGTAGATCTTCAAGCCGTCGAATGCGTCGAGCTCGTACCACGCAGAGTCGATGAAGATTGCGAGGTCGCCGGCATCGAACGTCGACCAGTCACCCGTCGGCGTCGTCGCCACGCGGTAGATGTCAAGCTCAGCCGGACTGCCCGGCGGAGTCGCTCGTTCGTCGATGACGTTCGCCCTGCCGGCAAACGCGGTCATCAGTTTGTTGAGCGTGTTCTGCGTCACCTCTCCGTTGTTCTGAGCCTCTTGCAGGAGGTTCTTATCACCGGAGTCTGAGGTGCCGTACTTAGGAAGGGGGACATCAACCATGGGAGACGAGCATGCGCTCGAGCTGGTCAGGAGAGAGACGGACGAGGTCGCCGACGGACGGCATGTAACTGCCGACCTTCAACGTCTTCAGGTGAGCGAGAGTATCCTCGCCGTGAACGAGCACCCGACCGTTCGGTCGAGCGCCATGGCCTGCAGCCCAGGGAGAGTCGAGGATCAGGTCGTAGTCGCCATTGCCGATGATCTCGTTGCCAGGGAGCAGGTGGATCTCGTTGGCGGATGACAGCGAGACTGCTGCGCGATCGCCTCGTACGTTCGTCAGCTTGTTCCCGCCAAGGAACACGCGATCGAACGTCCGGCCTTCAGCGTTGGCGAAGTTGCCGTTGCTGGCCGGTTGCCACGAGGTCATGATGCAACCGTACTTGGAGTCCTCGATCACGTTGTCGAGATACCAGACGTCAGCATTGGGGTTGCACCAGTTGGACAGGCAACTGCCGCCATCATACGTATGGCCACCGTCGCCATGCGTCCAGCCGTATCCATCGGCATGATTCCGAGCGGCGTAGTATAGGCCGTCGGGTTCGCTGCCACCTTGGCCGTAGATGCTGCCGACGTCCGGATGCGGTCGTCGTTGGCTGCCAGTCCTGTTGCCGCCCTTGAGGTCGTTGCCGATGAGCCACGTGCCGCGACGACCAGGACCAGCCTTATCGTAGAAGAGGTGCTGGGCCAGGAGTGCGCCCTTGAATTGATGATTGCGCCAGACGAAGAAGTCGTAGCCTTCGCCGAAGTGCATTCCCGAGCCGTGCATCTGATTGCCCGTGAACTCCTCGTTGGTCAACCACCAGCAACCATCCATCAGGAACGCGTTGACCTTGGCCAGCTGGCGGATGATGAAGCTGTCGCTACCGCCGCGGATGCCGAGGTCCCAGACGCCGAGCTGGTCGATATCGCCGTGACCACCTCCGCCACCGATGCCGAGCTTGATCTCAGCATCAGGCGTCTCGCCGATGAAGACAGCGTTCAGCGGGTGGGTCTCGTGCCACGCACCGCGCGGATCCGAGCTGCCCCACTGCGACTTGCCAATCACCAGCGGGTGCTTCTCAGGCATCTTGCCGTGTACCCCGACGACAGGCAGCAGACCAGGGTGCGCCGTCATGTACGCCTTCAACGCCTTAGCCATCGAGTACTGGCCGCGGAAGTTGCCGGTGCGAAGCGACTTGGCGTGGTCGGACAATGCCTCTGTCTCGTTGGTCTCGGCGTTGTACTTGAAGTCGCGTCGCCGAGGCTTACGGATCTCAGGCTCAGCAGGCGCACGAACGTCGGTTGACGGTTGCGGCGGGCGAACAGGCGGCGCTTGGCTCGGTGTCCCCTCGCGAACCAGTGATGATTTCGCGCTGGCGATCACGAGCTTGATTGCCCGATCGAGCGCAGCGTCAGCTCGCGGCCCGGTGTTCGCGGCGTCCTTCGCTTCTGACAGGAGATCGACGATCTCGCGGAAGTCCTTTTCTGTTGCGTCACTCATAGGTCGTTCTTTGGTCAAGAGATGACAAGCAACTCGGTTCCTCGGCCTCTGCCGACGGAGCTGCTGATCTGGTAGATGCGCAATCGAATGGTCGACTGCGCGAGTCCGAAGTCTGTGATCTGATCCTGCTCGTCGTAGACCACCTGCGGGTTGTCACTGACGATCGAGACCTGGGAACCGTTCGCGGTCGCGGTCGTCGTGATCGTGCGCAGCACGAGCGTGCCTCCCGCGTTGTAGACGTCAACCTCGTAGACCTCGGCGTTCTCGAGCATCGGCGCGATCTGCGACAACACGCGGAAAGAGGAACGCGTCCTGCGCTGCCACATCACCGTCCAGTCATTTGCCGCCGGTGCGCCGAGCTCGCTTTGCACGTGGGCAGGTGCGAAGTCGCGCATGCTGTTGGCCTGGTAGATCCACGGCCTAGGGCTGAAGTCAGTAGGGTCTCCGCCCGGGCTAACTGCGACGTAGGTACGCGAGCTGCCGATTGTCGCAATCGATTTCGTCGTGACCTCGATGCCGAGCGCGTTGAGGTGAATGAAGCGGTCGCCGATGTTGTGATCGTCCATGGCCTGCTCCGTACCGCCGAGGCCGCGCATCAGGTCGGATAGGTCGTACCGCGTACCTTGGTCCGGTTGCGTCGCAGACAGCGTTGCCGTGACGAAGCCGATGATCTCGTCACCAACCACCGCACGGTTCAAACCGTTGAGGCATTCGATCTCCGTGATCGTGCTCAGTTGCCCGAGCGTCAAGGTCACCTCGATCACGCTGCCGCGATCCCATTGCGCAGGTCCGGTTCCAACACCGAGCGCTGTGCCGGTGTAGCCCATGGATGCGGCCGTATTCATCGGCAGCACCGACGTGTAGGTCGTGCCGCCATCAGCGCTCTCGTACAACGTAGCGCCACGCCAGGAGACCGTGCGCTGGTTGGAGGTGGCTGCGAAGTACAGGACCGGGCTATCCGCGTGGGCTCCTTGAAGCGGCGACAAGTCGATCACCGACACGTCGCAATCGTACGGGCTGCTCTGCGCCGTGGCCGGGTTCTGCGGTTCCTCGTGAGGGCTGCTGTGCGTGAGGTTGGCAGTTAGCTCGCGACGGATCGTCAAGCTGTACGTGCCATCCTGGCCTTCGTTCACCTCGTCAACGATGTACGTGTGAGGCTCGCCGAGATACGTGTACGTCAGTAGGTCGTTCTCTTGGACGTCAACGTGCGACGGCGGCAGCATGATCTCTGCCACACGCGCACCAGTTGAACTCATCCACAGAAGCTTGGCGCACAGGTCGCGACCTTCGCCGCCATCCATCGTGATCGGAACTTCTACGGATCGCTTCTCGAACTTGCCAGGCGCAGCGGGGTTGCGCTCGATCTGTTCGCCGGGCTGCAGCTGGTTCTGGTCGTCGACGTACTTGACCAGCATCTCCGCAGGCGGATCGATGTCAGCGTCGTCATCGAGCAGGTGCGGCACGGGGACTTCGCGTTGGCCCTCGGCGTGCGCAGACAGGTCGTCAACGTCGAGCGCCTTCGTTGCTACGTTCTGCCGCTGGAAGAAGGTCAGCACGCCGTTGCTCTCGCGAGCTAGCACGTCGTACGTCATCATCAGCGGCTGCAGTCTACCGAGGATCGGTTGCGGGCCGCGGGTGGCGTACCCTTTGCAGACGATGCCGTTGAGTGCCGTCGTGTCGTACTGCGCAGGCAGCAGGTCTGACTCGTTGAGGATGTCATTGAACACGTCCTCGAGGTCGTCAGTTGTGCCGCGGAACAACACTCCCTGGAAGTTGGGAACGCGGTTGCCGAACTTGGCCAGCTGGAAGTTCTGGATGACGACGTAGACTTCGTCGCGGTAGGCCGGCACGTTGCCAACACCGAGCACGCCTTCGAGGAACGAGTCGACGCCTTGAGCAGGTCCGCCGAGGTGGACGTTGATCGCTGACATGTCAGCATCGTCGAACTTCGGGTTGGTCTGGTCAACGGTGATCGTGTTGCCAGCGGCTTCGCCTGCGTCGCTAGCAGTGGTCGGCAGGTCGAACGTTGCGCTCGATGATCCGTCGTCGTTATGGGTGGACGACTTGCAACGGAACGTGGCGTTGTAGTCCGTCTCGGTCCATCCACCTAGCACGACGTCACGCCCGCTCTTGAGCTCGCCAAGGTCCAAGCCAAGCGTCGTCGAGGAGACGGTCAGCACTTGCGATTGCAGGATCATCGTGGTGCTCCACGTCTGGCTCTCGCTATCGAAGGAGACTTGCGGATAGTACGTGCCGACTACGGAGCAGCTGAAGAGGATCGACGACAGATTGATGTTCGGCGTGTTGTCATAGACCAGCCCAACGTCTGCGTAGATACGGTCGATTGATTCGTACGCCGTGACGGCATCTGCGAATGAGACGGCGACGTCAACCGCGTAGCTGAAGTTTTCAACCTCCTGACCGCCGCCTTTGCCAATCTCCGTGGTGGTCTTCGTCTCCTTCAACTCGCTGATCCAAATCAGCACTCCGCCGACGCGACAGCGCTGGGCATAGGTGACGTTCATCGCCGCACCTTCGTCCTGGCCCTGGAGCTGGAGCTCGCCGAGTCGCGGTCCCTGCACGGGATCCTGCGGGAACAGCGCCGGCATGATGAATGCCTGGTCGAGGTACGAGCCGATGGCTGCACCAACGAATCCACCGATCGGACCGCCGAGGGCGGTTCCCGCTACTTGCAGTGCTGCTGTTGCCACAGGTTCTCCTTCAGTTTCCAACTAGAATGAATGCGTTCTTGCCACAGCTCGTCGTACGGGCTGTCTACCACGCTCTTGACGCTCGCCCAGGTATGGATCAAACGCAACATGTCGTCGCTAGGGAACGCGACGTGCTGAGGCTTCAGCGTTGACGGACTCCACCAGAAGAGCTGCATCTCGCACTCGCTCGGGTCGCAGCGGTCGAAGTGCAACTCGATCTGCGCCATCAGCTGATCGGGATTGGGGTGACGCTTGTACGTCGTGCAGTCACGCAGTTGTCCACCGCACGTAGCGTACGCTTTGAGCAGCAGGCCGATGCAGTCGAGACCGCTGCGAGACCGCCCTTGGTGATGGAACCGAACGCCTTCCCATTCCTTCGCCGCGGCGAAGAGCTCAGCCCTGCGTACCAGGGGTCTTGAGGACTTTGTCGGAGGAGGGCATGAGGTGGTGTCCCCGGTAGTTGATTCCATTGGTGAACTTGGTGACGCAGGTGGAGAAGAGTTTGTCGCAGCCGACGATAATTGTGAAACGGTCGTCGTCTGCGATCGCGAACGGAGTTGGCTCGTAGATCTGCAGCAGGCGGTTGGTGTCCGTGTAGGCCTTGATGATGCTGACGTGACCGACGGCTCCGTTCGCCGTGCTGGTGTTCCAGCGGATCTCGCCGTACTTGTAGAAGTCGTCGCTAGTGCTCGGGAGGTCGGAGAGCACGGCCTCGAAGATGCGTCGCGGTTCGACCGAATCCTGAGTGCCTGGGTCGACGCGTACGCTGGCCACTTCGCCACCAGTCACGCTGCTCGGCAGGATGCCGCATCGTCCGTCAAACACGTCCGCGTTGCACGGACGTGTGTACAGACGACCTGACCGTTTCTGTAGCTTGTTCGTCAAGCCGTTCAGCTCGACTGTCCAGATCTCACCGGTGTATTTGCAGCGACCGATCTCGTACTCGCGCACGTAGATCGCACCTGCCATTGGATACTTCCAGTCCACCTGCGACGACAAGACTGTCGCACCTTTGAACTTGCCGCTGCGCAGGTCCTCGTGCGTGATGTGCTCGGAATCGATCACGCCATCGATGTCAAGGTTCTGCTCGCGCAGACCTGCAGCGAGTTGAATCGCCGACGCGTCAAACCCGCCAGCTGGACCGTACAGCTCTGGTCCAGTGCCGTCGTTGTATTCGATCGGCTGGTCGTGAGACGTGAACAACAACGGGGCTTGCGTGCCATTGCGTACGGTGATCTTCCAACACGTTGCGCGACGGTGAACCGTCGGCAGCGTAGCGAGATCTGAGACGCTAGCGATCAGTGCCAGAACCAACGGGTGCCTCCAAGAGTGAAGTTGCGTCGTACTGTCCAAGCCACGACTGCGTGGCTTGGAGATTATCGGGTGCGATCGCGGTCATGATCTTCGAGCGCATCTTCGGCGGCAGTGCTGAGATGTCGCGGAGCAGGCCGAGGTGGATCGAGCCGTTGCACAACAGTGCCATCGCCGCGTCGCGTTTGTACAAGTCAACCCAGTGCGCTTCTTCAGCGGCCTTCTGCTGCTCGGGATCGGTGACGTCAACGCCAAGCGCTTCGCGCAGTCGATGGGCGAGGGTCGCAAAGTGCTCGAGCTCACGAGTCTTCGACGTGATCTTCTCGCGCAGCATCGTTGCGTCCCACTCGGCCTCTTCGACGTCGATCTGTGAACGCGCGTTCTGGATCTCTCGAGCCTCTCTAGCGTCGAGTTCCTTGCGTCGCAATTCCCACTCCAAGCGCTTGACGCCGCCGAGCAGACTGTGCAGCTGGCGCAGTGCCTGGCGGTACTGGCCGTACGCGGTGAAGCCGTTGGCGGCGACGATGAACGAGTCCATCATCAAGGCCGTGTGATCTGACCCGCCAATTGCGGCGAGGTCCTGCATGAGGGTCTGAGTGGTTGCCATGGAGTTCAATCAGTAAGGGTCTCTGCGACGTGGCCACGCGCATTCGCGGCCCCGGCGTGGTCTGTCTGCGCTGTGTACGAATCGTTCTGCGGGTTGTGCTTGTAGACGTCATCACCGTCTCCACCACCCGTAGCGCCGATCACGTAGATGCGAAGGTTCTTATCGACGCGTGTTGCGGCCATCTGCGAGGAGTTCCCGCCAGCGTAGTCGCTGCGAGTTGTCCAGCTGTCGCCACTGATCGAGTAGGACTCGACGTCATCGAACGCGGTGAGACCGTTTCGGTTCACGCCACACCAGCACCAGACGTCACCAGTGAACGGCGCCATAGCAAGACCGAAGTCTTGGCGTGCGGTGTTCATCGACGTCTTGGAGGTGTGGCTGTCGCCTACGATGTCATACTGGTCGTTGTCCACCACCGAGAAGTGGAACGACGCGACAGTGATCGCGCCGCCTATCACGAAGTGCAGGGTATCGCGATCCGATCCGATCTTCGACTTGTGACGGTTGTTGAGCATCGCCGTGACGGCTGTCCAAGAGTCGCCACTGACGTCGTAGTACTCGACTTCATCGACGTTGCCCGTCGCGCTGCGATTCGCTCCGTAGAAGTAGCCGCGGTCGTTGTTGTCGTCCTCGCGTCCACCGCCTCCACTAACGTGGCTGTAGCTCGCGTCAGTACGGTCAGTCCACACGTTGGGATCGAACGTCTTGACCACGGTCGCGATATTCGCGAGGATCGCGATCCCGGTGGTGTCTGCTCGAGCGGAGTTGCTGTCGTTGATGGCTTCGACCGTCGACCCACCAAGCTGACTCCACGAGTCGCCTTGGAAGTCGAACCGCCATGCCTCGCGGATCATGCCGCCATCGGTGCCGCCTAGCGTCCAGGGGAACGACGTCGGAGTTGGTGCAGCCGCAGCGTGCTGATCCCATTGCCCCCATGACCACAGGCCTGCAGCAGTGTCGTTCTCGACAAGACCGAATGTGTACACCTGGTCGACGGTCACGCTGGCTACCAGAGTGGTGCCATCGCTGTCCTCGATCGCGAACGCTGTCGCGCCTTCATTGACCACCTGGATCACCGGATATCCAGCGACCAAATGTCGGGCGTCAGGCAGCTGGACTGCGAGGCTTCCAGCCGTAGCGGTCATACCCCAGGACCAGGCCTGGTGTCGACTGATTTTGATATCGGCGGCGAACGACTGTTTGATCGCCCCGCCATAGGCTTCAGACTGGTTCACTTGGTTTGCCACTCTTTCAAGTCGCCTGCTGCGAGCACTAGCCACACTTCGCGGAAGGTACTCACTGGGATCACCTCGATGCTGCTGCCGTCTTCGTAGAGGAGCTCTACGGTGAACGTGCCTGACTGGTTGTCGAAGGCGAAGATCGGTCCACCTGCTTCGATGAGCACCTCGTTGGGGAGGGTCACCTCGATGTTCGCTGTCGGCGTGACGCGGTGCATCCGACCTTCTGCGAGCGTGACCGAGTAGTTCGCTGCGGTGGTCAAGGCCGGAGCTGAGCCACCGTGCCAGGCCATCTCCGGATCAGGGTTCTCTTCGCGCACCTCGACGATCGGGATGTCAGGGATGTCACCGATGTTGAACTCACCGAGGTTGACGGGCATCGACAGGTCGACCTCTTTGCCGAACCGCGCTTTGACATCGAACTCGAAGCCTGCGGTGATCGGCAAGGTGTTGACCGGTGCGACCGTGAACGTGACCAGTCCGGTCGTGGTGTTGAACGTGAAGTCAACCCCGTCAGTCTGGTCGACGGCGTTGATTGCGATCTTCACCGAGCCGGCGACCGGCAGGTACACGTTGCGATTGACGGTCTGCGATCCGGACACGTACTGTTTGAACAGTTGGAAGTCCACCTCAGTGCCATCGCCTGTTCCGATCTGTACGTCAGCGTTCGTCGTCGCGTTGTCAAGAGGGTTGTGCGTGCTGCCGGACGACGTCGTCGCGTAGTCAGACCAGTCCTTCACTCGGAACGAATTGGCAGGGCCGACTCGCGCGATGTAGAACTCGATGATGCTGTACAGGTCAGCAGGCTTGCGCACCGAGAAGGCCGCATTGAAGCGCCGCTTCGCTGCTGCCCAACGAGCAACGCGCTGCTCTGCGCCTGAGCCTAGAACGACCACCGATGTGTTGAAGCCCGGGCCGAAGCCCGAGCCAGCGCTCATGTTGGTGGGGAAGAGTACGTCGTGGAATCCCATACTAGCCTCGGATGAAGCGGCTCGCTTTGTTCCTGATCTGTCGTTCGCTTTGACGGAAGCTTTGGGCGTCCGGCGTTACGATGGTCTGGTTGATGGTCATGTTCGATCCGCCGCCGCCTTCGCTTTGGACACCGAGCTTGCCGTCTGATCCACGCTTGAGCGGGAGAATGCCTTCAGGGCCGTTTTCTGCCACAGGTCGTAGACCTTCAGCGCTGTTGATTAGACCCGGCTGCGAGATGACTCCACCGCTTGCGAAGCCTGTCAACATCCTGCCGCCTGTTCCGAACGCACCGCCTTTGGCTTGTCCGCCGGCGAAGTTCAAGAATCCAGCAGGACTGTTGGGTCCGAACGCAGCGGCAACTGCGGCGCGAACCGCTGCTGCACGGATCTGTTCGAATACGGCTTCAGCGACGTCGCCGAGGTTGTTGTAGTCGAGGATCGCGTCTGCGATGCCGGCCTTCAACGTGTCACCGACTTGCTGGCCGAACATCTCGAGTTGCGTCGCATTGCGCGCAGTGTTCTCGGTGAGATTCTCGAGCTTCCCAATCTCCTGTTCAAGCAGGTCCAAGAGCTCCTTGCGCTGGTCGACGTTGAGGCCGATCGCTCGAGTCTCGAAGTCGTGTAGGATGATCGCGCGTCGACGTTCGTTGTTAGTCAGCTGCGCCAACTCGTTCTCGCGCTGGAGGCTGGCGATCAGCTCGCTTGTCGAGATCAACGAGTCGTTGGCGATCTGATTCTGACGCTCGCGGTTCGCGATACGTGTTCGTTCAGCGGCTTCAGCTTGCTGCAGAACAGTCAGCTCGGCGACGTACGCGTTGGTCAAGGCCTGGACATTGACGAGCTGGGCCGCTGAGGCCAGCGACTCGACTTCGCGCGCTGCTCGAAGGCGTTCCACCTCGTCGGCCGTCGCACCGATCAGGCTCTGCTCAAACTGCAAGTCGGCGAACGCTTGGCCAAGTTGCGCTGCGGCCGACGAGGCAGCGTTCTCGAGCGCATCCGTGTCGAGCCCGCCGTCGCTGCTGCCAATGCTGAGCGGCACAACGATGGTATCGACTTGTGCGTTCAGCGTGGCGATACCGTCTTCCAGGGATTCGCGTAGCTGTTGGACGCCGATCTGTCGGACGTTGTTGTTGATCGCTTTGTCCAAGTCAACGAACAGGTCGTCAGCCAGTTGCTGAAGCTGTTCTTCCGGCAGGATCTTCGCCACGTCTGCGAACGAGAAGAGTTGTAGCTTCTCCTGCGACGCGTCGAGTAGCGACAGGTTGAAGATCTCGGTCTCCAGCGACTTCAACTGGGATTCCAGCGCACGGATCTGTCCAACCTCGTCGCCGAACTCAAAGGCCCGCTCGAAATCAAACCGAGCGCGCTGGACAGCGGCTGCGGTTCCAACGACTCCGCGTCGCAGTTCAGCCATCGTGTTCGCGAAGCGCAGAGTCGCGCGGCTTGCTTCAACCATTGACTCAGCGATGAAGTCGACCGCGGCGATGATGACTCCTGCCGAGATCGCCATTAGTCCGATCAAACCCGTGGTTGTCGTCAGCGCTGTTCCGAGCACTGTGACCGCAGCGGTCAGGCCTCCTACGCCTGCGATGAATGCGATGATCTTGACGGCTACGAATGCGACTGCCAGGGCGATCAGGGTCGTGGTGACGCCGGTTATCGCCGCAGCCAGGGCGATGGACGCCTCGGTGACGCGGTTCTCGGAGGTCGCGGTTCCTGACAACACGCGCACTGCGCCGGTCAGCGTGGTCGTCATGTCGCGAAGCGCTCCACCGAAGCCGGCATCGCCGGTGACGAGTGTCGCTTCTTGGATCGATGAGATCAGGGTCTTGAACGCGCCAGACAGCGTTTCGTCCATGACGCGTGCGATGCGTTCAGCTTCTCCACGGTTCTCGATCTGCTCGATCCGAAGTTCGCGCAGCTTGTCGGTGGACAGCGAGATCGTTTGAGCGGCGGCGATGTTCCTCAAGCCGAACACGTCAACCGCTGCTGCGGAATCTTTGAGCAGCGGGCGGAGCTTCTCGAACACGTCGATGAAGTCGTTTGCTTTGACGTCGACGTCGCCGATGCTGAGGCCGTACTTGGACAGCGCGGCTTCGGCTGCGGACGTGGGTGCTTGGAGCTTGAGGAACGCTGCTCGCAGGTTCGTACCAGCGAGGCTCGCTTGGATGCCTCGGTCACCGAGTACGCCGATCAGGTTGGCGGTGTCTTCGACCTGCACTCCGAGCTGGCCGAGCACGGTGCCTGCGAACTTCATAGCCTCGGCAGCTTGGCCGACGCTGGTGTTCGCCCTGTTCGACGCGATGACCAACGAGTCGACGACTCGAGCGGTCTCTTCCGCCTCGAGGCCGAACTGACTAACGATGTTTGAAGCGAAGTCCGCTGCTTGACCGAGATCGAGCAGGCCGACCTGGGCTAAGTTTAGCGTAGATGGGAGCGCTTCAATTGACTGCTGTACGTCGAAGCCTGCTCGAGCGAGGAACAACAGACCTTCGCCTGCTTCGGCTGCTGTGAACCGGGTTGTAGCTCCCAGGTTTCGAGCAGAGCTTTCTAGCGCGTTTAGCTCGGCAGCCGAAGCCTGAGCAGTAGCACCGACGAGTACGAGCGTGGCCTCGAACTCTGAGATGATTCCTGCCGTGGCACGGACTGCCGCAAAGGCAGTAAGCCCAACGAATAAGCCACCGATCACACGGCGAAGACCCGATGCGGTCTTCCCCATGCGACCCATAGCTCCGTCAACACCACCAACTGCCCGATCGGCGCGTTTGGCCGAGCGAGTCATCTTGTTAGCGTCTTGCTCGAATTGCCTAGCGCCTCTTGCGCTTCTTGCCTCGATTGCTGCTACTAGCGTTGCCACGCTTATCCTTGAGTTTCGTGCCGCGTAGACTGAGCCAGACCAAGTCCATCGTCTTGATGGTGCGATACAGGTCGACTCGCGATTCGTTATCCACTACCGCGTTCAAGTCCAGCCACTCTCGGATCTCCGAGTGCAGCAAGCCTGAAGGCGTGCCGTCATGCCGCCATATACGGGAGAGCGAGAGCTCTTCCCAGGCATTCCACCCGAGCTGTAGATCATCGTACAGCTCAGGCTGGTGATCCATCATGGGAGTTGACAGACCTCTCTTTGCCCGCTTGTTAGCGAGCGCCTCGAGTCGAGCCTGAGGCACAGTCCCTTCAAGGAACAGGCCTAGGCTCCACTCAAGGCAGGCCGTCAGTTTCCCACGGCGTCGGCTTCAACCTCTTTGCGGAAGTTGCCGATATCGCTCGACTCAGTACGACAGAACTGATAGAAGTCGTAGAGCTCAGGATCCACGAAGAGCTTGAGACACTCTTCAGGCGAGAACTTGATGGGTGTGCCATCGTCTGCCTCGAGGTTGGTCCAACCGACGACGACCGTTGCGGCCATCGCGCGCTTTGTAATCAACGAAGTCTCGTCGGCTGAGAGTGCGTTCTTCCGGATCTTCCGAAGCTCAGGCTTCCGAAGCTTCTGCATGTATGCGTCGAAGTCGGGGTTCGGCATCGGGCGCAGATGCACCTTGATACCGGCCTCGTATTCGATCTCAACGTTGTCGCTGAGATCCATCCTGATGTCTTTGAGCTTTGCCATGGTATTGAGTTGGGGTTGGGCCGCTAGGCGGCGAATCGAGCGATGCGCAACGCGTAGCCGTATGTCGCATCCAGGTAGGCCGTGTACGTCAAGTCGACGATCACGTCCGCGTCCTGCGAGGGAGCCGTTCGGCTACCCGCAGAGAACTTCAGCTGGGGCAGGAACACGATGTACCCGTTGCCCAGCGTGTCTTCGAAGACCAGGATCAGCTCAGTGGCTGTGTTCCCGGTGTACAGGTTCATCAGCGCGGAGTCTTCCAGGTAGAGCTGGATGCCTCCGGTGATCTCGACGTGGCCGAGGCCGATGTCGTTGGCGCCAAGCTGGCCGAGGCAGTTGAGCTGCCGCGTGTTGTTGACCAGCGCCATGGTGAAGTTGGTCAAACAGATCGCGTCGTGCGCAGCGCCTTCGCCTTGCGTCGGGATGTGGTCGACCGTGTTCATGACCTCGTTCGCCGTGACGGCGTTACGGGCAGCGAACGTGGCAGCAGGTGCGGGCGAAACCGCTTGCTTCCCTGTCCAGTTGAAGGACAGACTGACGATACCCTCAAGAGCGGCTTCGAGGTTCAAGCCTTCGATGACCATTCCTTCGAGCAGCTCGAAGATGTTGGTCAAGTCGGTGAACTCTTTCTGCAGGTGGTACGACGCGAACGTGGTACCGTTGGTGATCTGGCTCAGGATGTCGATCACCAACGTCTGCGCAGCGCTGACGGCTGTGCCCGTCTCAGCGACGGTGAACGTCGTCGTGGTGGCAGCGGTAACGACCTTGTAGCCGTTGTTCGCAGCTTCCGCGTCGCCGCGAATCTCGAGCAGGTCACCGACCGCAGGTGTCACAGTCCAGGTTGTCGAGTCGATCGTGTACACGCCTGTACCGGCTGCGACGCTGGTCGTCACAGAGTTCTCGATGCCGGTGTCGGCCGTTGACCAAGTGGCTGAGAGCAGACCGCTCTCGAGCCAATCGTCAAACTCGGCGTAGGACAGTTCGTGGTTGGTGTCACCACTCGCTCCAACACCCGTGCGAGTGACGTCGGAGATGTTGCGATCTGAGCGGATTTCTTCACTAGACACCGAGCTGGTGTCATGCACCAAGGTCTCCCCCGTGTAGCGAACATCCTCGAGAGCGGAGGCGGGTGCGGTAGCGTACGTTGCGCCTTCTTTCTCGTAGGAAAGGGCGACTCTGTTGGTATCTGACATATAGTGCGGTGGGTTAGGCGATATCGTCCGAATAGAAAGGGCAGGTCACTACGATCTGCCACCATCTTCCGTCTTCGTCGCGTCCTTCGTTCGTGACTCGGGGCGTCTGGTACGTAACGCCCGATGCGGTAACCGCTCTGAAAGCGGTATTGATGACGTCCACCAAGCGGAGGGCGTCGCGGTCTCCAGTTTCAAGAGGCGCAAGAATCGTTGCCATCAACACGCCAGGCGTGCGGAAACGGTTGCAGCCATCTCGTCCACCATTCTCTGCGCGGAATGACAGGCCAGGTCGAACGGCCACGCGCACACTCAGCGCGTTCTCAGGCGGGTCGACTGGTGAGTTGTCATAGATAGCGATCACGCCTTCCGGGGTCTCGACTTGCGCCTCAAACCTCGTGCGAACAGCGTTGTGCAGGGCTTCGAAATCAGGCAAGGCGAATCCCCCTCCGGTATTGGTCGGAATGCTCACATCGTCGTGATGCCACGGAGCGCGGACCTCGATTACCCACCAACGACCTTCCCGTCCGACGACATCCATCGACGTTGTGCCGTAGACCACTTGGTCTGTGACACCCAGGAACGCTGTGTCGATAGCGTCGGCCAGCTGAAGTAGCGACCGGTCGCCACCCTCGAGTGAGGCCATCAAGCGGATCAGCGCTGAGCCCTCTTTGCGGTGAGTCTGTGGCGAGCATGTGAGGTTGAGTGTTCGGGCGTTTTCGTGCTCGACCGTGAAGCGTGCCCAGACTCCGTTTTCCGGAGGGGCGACTGGTGAGTTGTCGTAGATCGTCAGCAGAGACTCGGGCACTTCGATCATCGTCTCGAACTTCGAGCGCAGCTCGTTGTTCACGAACTCGTAGCACCCAACCACCACAGTGATCTTCGTGAAGACCAACTGCGAGCGCGGATCCTGCGAGTCCGTGGACAACGCGTCGACAGACAGTCGAAGCGTCTGCGATCTGCGATCCAGGTTGCGTACTTGTCCAGGCATACATCAGGTTCCCGCCGTAGCGACGCCTCGGCGAGTTGTGACAAGCCCGGAGGCGTCAGTCACGGTGACGATCGCATAGTACGCGGTGTCGTCGGCCAAGGCTTGGGTGACATCGATCTGGAAGTGGCCTTGCGCGTCCGGTCCGACGTCGTTGACGGTGAACAGCACCGAGCCGCCTGGGTTGTACCAAACGACCGTCGCATCGATCGGAGAGGTGACCACGACGCCCTCCCTTTCAAGCCACACGCCCATGCGGACTATCGACGTAGACTCCACGTACGCGACAGTGAGGTGTGACTCGTCCGGAATGGGCGCCGCGATCAGGGCAGGCGATGTAGACTGGTTGATGGTATTGAAGGTGAACAAGCTCGAGCACACAGGGTGCTGCACTGCGCCGGCAATCGTGCCGACGCGACCAACGAGGTTTCCGCCAGAGATCGTCGTGACGATCGTAGTAGGACCTGCGCGGTCGGCGAACTTCACACACCAGTCGACGAGCGTGACGGTGATGCCAACGAAGTTGCCACCTCCGAGGTCGTCCTTGCCGGCGCCGAACATGAAGTGCGGGATCGACATCGCCTGATGCGTTCCAAGGAACGTCTGGGTCTGATCCCAGAGCTCCTGAATCGTCAGGTTCAAATCAGGCAGATCGACTTCGATCACCTGGTTCGGAATGTCGAACGTGAGTGTCGCCATGCGTTAGACCTCGAAGCCAGCAGCCTTCAAGCGTTTGTCGCGAGCCTCGCACTGCGAGATGTGCACGCGGTATTCTTTGATCTTGTTGTGCTCCAGGATCTGTGTGGCCTGAAGCTGTTTGATGTTGCCATCCATTTGGCGGACAGCGGCTTCCAGTTGCACGATGTCGTACTTCGGATACTGGGACAGAATGCCGTCGAGCTGTTGCTTGCGCTCAGCCGTCTGCTTCTGCTTCATGACGTCAACGCGTTGCGCGTGCGTCAGCTGCTCGATGGGTTTCCCCATGATGCGAATGGAGTTGGGATCGCCGTGGTTCATATTACTAGGTGCAGATGTCTGCGTGGATCCTGAATCGCACAGCAGCGTCTTTCGTCGCTTGAGAGACGCTGCTGTGCCATGTCAGAGCGATGACCTCAAGGTCGCGGGTAACAGTGTTCAAGCCGACTGTGATTTGATCCACAGGGGCATCCATTTCGTTCTCTTGAGCGTCGAAGACGTGCACGAGGGCGTAACTGTTGTCCGCAATAATTGAGGTCATAGGGATCAGGTAGCGATGGTGTCGAGCGAGCGGATGGCAGCCAGGCTCAAGCCTGTAGAACCGACAGTCGCGTTCTGCGTGAAGGGCAGGATGACCTTGCCCTGTCGCACGTTGACTACGACACCGAAGGACGTCGACTGGACCAGCGAGTTGCTGATCGAGCCAGAGTCGCCAGCAATCGTAGCACGGTCGATGATCGGCGCGAAGATGTCGTCCGACGTGGTGTAGGCCACGTTGATCTCACCAATCTCGTAGCCATCACCGTTCCAATCGGTGATTGCCGTAGTCGTCAGCTGGGTCTCAGAGTCGACAGATACGACGATCGCGTTGGCACTCTCCGTGGTGCTTCGGCAACGATCGCCCGGCTGGATGCCGGTCGTTTGGAACGTCGCTCCAGCATCGATCAGCGTCGTCGCTGTACCACCCGTTGCGGTGCCAGCATCGGTGACCAGCGTGAACACTGTCGATGATCGGCTCGAGTAGCGGTAGCAATGCTCTTCCTGCGCGGAAGTGTCAAGCACGCGGATGAATCCCGCCTGCGGGACATCGTTGTCGATCGTGGTTCCCGCCGTGATGACCGCATCGCTGATGGACGCGACTGCCATGCCGCCGAAGCGATCCTTGTCGATGATGCCGGCAGTGCCGTCATCGTCAGCGACGAAGACAACATCCAACGTCTCCAGGCCGGTGACTTCCACCGCGACCGTGTTCGGCGGAGTTCGCAGGACACCGTTGTCGTCCGTGCCGATGTAGCTCTGCTCGTCGCCCGCTGCCGGGTTGAGGAACAGCACGCCACGCGAGCCGAAGATTTGAGCTCCAGTCGAGGTGCCAAACGGCGAAGCCTTGACCGGCGTGATGCTGGTGATCGTCACTGCGACGTCCACCGTGTCACCGGCCTCGTCCTCGAGCGTGTCAGTGTCTGCAAGAGTCGTCAGGTCAAACGGGTCAGTCAGCATGACGTAGGTGTCCGTCGTGTTGGTGGCCAGGTTGATGCAGGTGAACGTGCCCGCTGTTTCGAACACGTCGTCGCCTTCCGTGAAGGTGCCGACCGGCGTGTCGTACTGCACTTGAACTTGAGCTCCGCGGAACTGCTCGCCCGGCATGTTCACGCCAGCACCGAACAGGTCGGTATTGGGCGCACCACGTCGGGTAGCGTACTTGATTCGCTCGTAGACCTCGGCCAGCGAGACATCGCCTTGAGCATCGATGGTCATCGAGTACGGCTCTGCGGTGCCATCACCGTCAGCGTCGAACGTTGTGGTGCCCAGTGCGATCGTGACCGATCCGCCTTGGCCAGCTGCCGCGTCGGTGGGACCCGTCAGGTTAGCAGTCGGTGCACCGTTGATGGTGCCGTTTCGCGTGCCAGTGAACGTGTTCGTAGTCACGAAATCGTTCAGGTCACCGACGAGGTAATACTCGAAGGTGCCAGTCGCACCGGAGTCAACCACTGCAGTGACAAGCGCGAACGCACCGACTTGCGTCGTGTTGGTCAGCAGGTCGCCAACCGACATGGCCGAGCCAGTACCACCGGACCATACCGCTGCGCGATAGCCGGTGGTGTTGTTGATGTCGTCAGCGGTTGCGAGCGGGAGTGCAGCACGACCACCAGCAGAGACGTCCAGGGCGAAGTTGTCATAGAGCGCGGTGTAGCGCCTCGAGAAGACTTCGACCTCTCCGTTCGCGATCAGCGTGCCATCTCGACGGACGCGGACCAGGATGTCGATGATACCCAGCGCAAGCGTCGGGTCTGTCGCCCACCACTGGGTCAGTTTCGTCTTGTCCTGGACGACGTAGACCTCACTGTTGCTAGCGATGCCTCCGATGACCTGGATGTTTGACCAGAGCTGCTCACCTGTGGTGGAGATCGCGGTCGAGGTTGCTACGCCAGTTCCGCCGTCTGCGACGGTGGAGAGGGTCTCCGCAGCGTTGTCGAACAGGTCGACGAGCGGGTCGTCCGGACGGATCCAGATGACAGTCGTGCCATCCGGCAACGTCTCGAAGTCGACAAGCGTACCAGTGTCAGTGGTCGTGCCTCCAACGACTTGTCGACCGATATCGCCAGAGACGAAAGGCGTCGAGTTGTTGTGCAGGATCGAGCGAACCGCCGCGGTCTGCGAGACCGTAGAGATCGCGCCACCTTCGAGGAACTGCGTTGACGTGTTAGGCACGAAGTACCCGTTCTCCACGGTGTACGCCTCAGGCGTAACCGGGAGCATGGGGTTATCGAAGTCCATCGCTGCGTGTTCGTCCATCGCATCGGCGACAGCCGAGTACAGGACGTTAGAAGTGATGACGGAAGTTCCGGAGATGTGGCGGACCATCTTGAGGCCCGCAACGGCGTTTGCTCCGACTGTTTCGTCTTCGAAGGCGATCTCCCACTCGCCGCTTAGTATACTGATCGTAGTCATAGTTTTGGTTGTCCCCTTAGGTGAACTCGTTGAAGATGCTGACGGTGTCCTCGATCCATGTCGCTTTGACGCTTAGACCGTTGATGGTGATGGTGTTTTCTTGTGTGTACGGCAGGAAGCGCGTGTTGTCTACCGTCACTTTGCGCATCGTTGCGCCCGCGGTGGCGGATCCGTTCACTCGAAGTCGAATGTAGAAGTAGGATGGGGATCCGTTGACGGACGTTGCAGCCCAGCCGCCAGGCGCGGTCCACGACTGGATACCGTCTTTCGTGAAGCCACCGGTCCCGTCCGTGGTAGTGAGGGACGTCCACGCTGCTCCGTTCCAGTATTCCCATCGCCAAGAGGCGAGCACCGCAAAGGCCACCAGGTCGTAGTTGACCTTTTCGAATATCTCAGAGTGACCAATATAGAACGCGTCGTTGAGCACCGGTACCGCCGGCAGAACAGTCACGATGTCTGGCGTGTTGTTCAGACCATCGGTGATGTCCGTAAACACGCCACCATCGTCGAGCCAAGCGATAAGCGGTTTGCCAGAGCAACGGGCGGTGAGAGTCACCTTGGTATCCAACGCGAAGATGAAGTCTTGAGACGCCTTGAACGCCCCTGCGCCATCTGCTTCGTAGGCCAGCTCATTCATGAGCTCAGTGCCAGCCGCGTCGTAGATCGCGCAACGCGTTCCCTCGGTGACACCGGTGACCTCGATGTTGACGATCGTCTGGATGTTCGTCTCGCCAGCCCCGGTGGAGCGCAGTGTCGGGACGTCGCCTCCACCAGAGACGCTGATGTTGACCACGCCTCCGCTGGTATTGACGATATCCGCATCAGCAGATGACAACCAGTGCGACTCGCCCAGTCCGGTTGTTAGCGCGATCAGTTGAGTGTTGGCTTGGGCATCGTTCTTGGTGCGGTGGAACGAGACCGAATCAGCGCCCTGCTTGCGGATGTAGTAGCGGGTTCCGCTGGTTAGGCCCGTCGCGTCTGTTCCGCCGCGCTTCTCGTAGAAGACTGCTGCGGCTTGGATGTTCTCCGCGTAGAACGTCGCATCGACGACCACCTGGTCAGTGCCTGCGTCGATGGTCGACGTGACGAAGCTGACTTCCGTAGGGCCGTAGTCGATGAACGTGCAGCCTTGTAGGTTGTACGTCCCTGCCGTGTTGATCTCAATAGCGTGACCGCCGGAGACGCTAATTCCGCCTAGGTCAAAGCTTGTGTCCAGGATCTCGTCAAGGCTGTCAGTCAAGACGAACGCAATCCCCTCTGTAGTGGAGGGCTCGAGTATGGCGCATCCATCGATGACGCCGGTACCGGCCGTCGTGATGTCTAATCGGTTGCAGTTCACGAAGCTGCAGGCAGAGAACAGGCTCAACGGCGTGGTCGATACGTCGATCGTTCGGAAGCCATCAAAAGTGGTACTGCCAGCAACGACGACTGCGTTGGACGTGAGATTGGCGATGAAGTCAGGTCGCGTGTCCGGCTGCAGTGTCAGGCTGTGCTGCTCGCTGCTGCCTGCCGCGATCGCGGTCAAAGCGATCGGCGTGAGTACGTTGAACGCGGCCGCTCGAGTGAGGTGCAAGTGGAGCTGAGTGGTGGACAGCGATTCGACGTAGTAGACTGTCGCATCGGTCAGCCCGGTGACTGCGTTGCTTCCGCCCTCTACGGAATACAGACAAGCGTCTCCGGTGGCATACTTGGTGTTGCCATCGAAGGTGATGACATCCGTTCCGCCATTGACGTCGCCGGAGTTGGAGAAGTAGCGCTTCTTGCCATCGCGGCCAGGGCACTGCATCACGACGTTCGTGAAGCGGAAGATGCTTGTGCCGGTCGCAGGCTGGTCGAATAGGAATCCGTTCCAGCCGGCGGCGACTCGGCCACCGGGGAAGATGACCGTGATGTTTTGATCGATGAACGTCGTCAGCGTTCCTGTACCCGCTGCAGTCTGTCCGATCACCATCTTTCCGAAGATGAATACCACGCCCTCAATCGTTGAGACGTGGCCAAAGCGGTTTGCGATCGTTCCTTGGTCGTCGTCTGCGAAGTCCTGGAAGATCCCGTTCGGGTCTGCTCCAGTGCCTGCTGTGAGCCATAGACCCGGACCGATGTCGATCGCGTCCATGAACAGGTTCGGGTTGTTCGAGGTACGAACGACGAAGCCTGTCACGGCGAAGTAGTCTACGACCGTGAGGCCGGGCGTTCCAGTCGTCCCGTCTCGCCACTCAACAACGTTGGGGTCGATAGGCTCGAGCAGCCATCCGCCGCGAGCCGGGTATTCAAACTCACCAACGCCTTGGCTTCCATCGTCCTTCAGCATGTACTCGTGGAACGCCGTGGTGATGGATCCAATCCTGACCCTGACTCCACCGAGGCCGATAGCACCCGAGCTCGAGAGCAGGACCTTAGCCATCCACACGTTGTCGCCTGCGACGGTCATATCGACCGTCGCACCATCAGTGAATCCGAAGCCGTGCGTGCTAGATGCGGAGTTGATTCGTCGACCCCAAGCGCCTGCCGCTTGGTAGTAGAAGTCGGGGTCAAGGCCGGGACCAGGACCGGAGCCGATGTTGTTCGTACTGGCCGGTGCGCCTTCGAAATCTTCGCGGCGGTTGTTGCTGTCCTCAACGAGTGCGACGACCATCAGGCTACTCCCTTGAATTGCATTTCGACTTCTTGAAGCGAGACCGCGAGCATGCCTCGAGCGGCCTGGGTTGAGCTGCCGCCTTCCAGGAACGAGATGTATTCGAGGTTGTTGGCGATGAAGACCGTCTGATTGCGACCAAGCGTTGCCAAGTTGCCGAGGCCTGCGGAGATCGTGCTACCACCTGTCGAATCGGCCGAGCTGTTCCCTGACGGAATCGTACCGACGCCGACCTGCCAGTTGCCACGTGCTCGACCGGTGTCGACCGGTGTGCGCTTGACGACGCGGACGAGCACCTCGAGCGCGATCTTCTTCTGGAACAGCACGAACTGCTCCGGGAGAAGCGTCGAGCCGAAGTTCGCGACCTCGCGTTCAAATTGTCTGAAGTTGGTGGGCATCACTCGACGGTCAGTTGCCAAGCGCCTTTGATGTCTTCGACAGCAAGCACTTGATAGGTCTTCGTTTCAAAGGTGAGGAGCATGCCCTTCGTGGGGTCAGGCACCGCGCCTTCAGTCAACAGCAGCTTGGACAAGATCGTGATGATCTCTCGTGCTCGTCCGACATCGCCTGTCGGATACGCCTCGCTGTACGGGCCAGGAGGTGTCATGAGCACGTTGTAGGTGGTGGGGGTCGAAGTGGTATGCCCGGTGGCTGGGTCGTAGTCCCCCGGCGAAGGGGCTTCGACCAGACTTGCTGCCTCCCCAACGCGGGTCAAGATCTTCTTGACTCCAGGCAACAGCTTGTCATCGAGAATTGTCACGCGCGCACCACCACTCCGCCCCCACCGATGGTCAGACTCTGTATCAGTGTATCGAGCTTGGCGAAGGTCTTGACTGCAGACGCTCCACCGGAGTACGAAGTATCGAGCTCAACCGGACCAGCCTTGATCTTCTCCCGCACGATGTCGCCAGCAGGCGAGTCGAGATCGGGAATCAAGCCAGTCGTGATGTTGGCCATGTATCGCGCCGACCGTTCGGCGATGTATGCCTCAAGCTCGACAGGAATTGCCGAGCTGTCGTAAGCGTGCCCGCTGTTGTCGAAGGCGTTGAAGCGAGGCCAGTCGAGACCCTGCAGGCTAGTCGCCTTGTCGCCCTTCCAGTAGATCTCATTCTCCGCGTCAGCTTCTTGAGTCGACACGCGGAGTGCCTCTTCTTTCTGCGTTGCGTTGACTGTTCCCAAAGCGGCTTCGGTGTAGACGGGATCTGTGGTCCTCAGCGACCAGTACGTGTCGAAGTCAGCTACGCTCAGGTAGCTTTCCGCGGTCGCCAGTCCCGTCCCGTCTTCTACGATCAGTGCCATCTTCTTGTTCCTTGGTCTTCGGCTTCAACTTGTCCAGGGGCATTCGACCCGTGAGCCGCAACCGTTTGCGGGGTTCCGGATCACGGGCTTGCTCGGTCATTCGTCGTCGCTTTCGCCGACAGGCGGGATGTATCCGGCTTCTGTCAGGTCCTGCTCGATCTGCGAGCGGGTACGAGCGGTGAATCGAACACCGGCCTCCTGAGCGTGCTCGCGGAGCTTCTCCATCGGGACTCCGGTCCAGTCGACCAGCGGCTTGCCGGGGATGGTGCGGGGAGCGACCTTGTCGCCGGCCAAAGTCGCGCCGCGCTCAAGCTGTTCGCGAGCATCAACGCTGTGGAGCCAGCGGACCTTGCCGGTTCCGGCGTCTTTGATCGCGACGCGTCCGGTGATCGGGTCCAGGGGAAGGGAAGCGTTGGGGGTGTTCTGAATGGGTGCCATGGTGTTGTCTTAGGTCGTCTGGTTGGTGCCGTGAAGGCGTCCGGGCTAGGTAGCCCTTGTGATCGTGCTGGTTTGGTCAGGAGGCCATACAGGGCCTTACAGGAGCCCGTGTGGAGTCCATTCTGGACTGACCCCGACCGGTAGGGGAGAGCCTGGTCCCGAGCTCGTGTGGCCCGGGACCAAGCGTCAGAGGGCTAGTTGGCCCCGACGGAGGCCTTCGTCTTCGAGATGTACCCGACGAACGTGATGCTAGTCGAGGTGCCGCCGATCACCAGGTTCAGGCGAACGTAGCGGTACTGCCGCGTGTTCAACTGGTTCTGGAAGGGCACCGCGTAGCGGCCAGCATCGGACGTGACATCACGAGCGCCAGCAGCACCGGTGGTTCCGCCAAGCTGAATGCTGGCGGCTTGCTCGACGCCCGACGCGAACGTCGCGCTATCGGACAGCTCGACGAGGACGTCGTAGAGCTCGTCGCCAGTGACGGTATCGATCGCGCTCACGTCGAGCACGATTTCGCCAGTGACGTGCGCATCACCGAGATCGATGATGCCACTTCCTTGGCCGGAGGCAGTGATGGGTGCAGCACCGTCTTCGAGCTCCAGGAGGGAGTCGAAAATGTAGCCGCTGAGCCGGTTGACGGTAGTCATGGTTCAGGTTCCTTGTGGTGTTGTGTCTGGGATCAGACGGTGATGGGGGCGTCGCTGATGCCACGAAGGCGGGTAGCGGCACGCGGGTGCAGCAGGGTCATTCCCGGGTACCACTCGACGCGCGTCCGCAGGACGGACTTGCTCTCGAGCTCACCGAGGTCACGGACGTCCATGACACCGTTCTGGATGCCTTGCAGCATCCCCTCGCGAAGGGACAGCACGTACATGCTGGTCGCCGTCGCCGTTGCACCGGTCGAACCAAGCTCGTCGAACGCCAACGTCGTGAAGACGTCGCTGTTGCGGTCGGCGATGAGGATCGGCAGGTCGTTGTACATGGTGACCGGACGGCCGAACGCGTCTTTCGCGAACGTGACCGTACCAGCGACACCGACGGTGCGGTTGGCGACCGTGAGCTTGCGGCGCATGGCCTTGCTCATGTACAGGAAGTTGGGATCGTCCGTGGCGTCGATAGCCTCGTCGAGCTTCTCGAGCGACAGCGGGTCACCACCATCGGTCGGCGTGCCGATCGCTTCGACGATCTGCGGACCCGTCAAGCGGACCTGCAAACCATCGAACTCACGGGGATCAACGGACGAGTCGCCCTTGATCATTTTGTCGCCAATCGTGTGGGCGAGCTTCTTGGCCTTCATCGCTTCCTGGGACGATCGTTGATCGGCTCCCATGGTGTCGACGAGGAACTTGTCCACATCGAGATCGCCACCAGCGATCACGAGGGACTCGGTGAGGGGATTGATAACCCCCGTGCTTTCGGTGTACGACTCGTTGAGTCCGCGGAACGCGACGCCCGGGAGGGTATCCTCTCGGTTGTACCTGAGCGCGTTGCCTTCGATGCTATCGAAAGGCATGTTTGCCAGGAGGTCGTCGTTCATCGCGAAGATCTCGATCATCGCAGACCGGATGACGTCGCCGCTGTGCAGCTTTGCCGCCTCGATCAGAGTAAGTGCCATTGTCTTTGTCTTTGGTTGATGGTTAGTGGGTCAGATCAGGTGGTGGCTTGTGCTCGTCGCGCGGCTTTCAACCGTTCGACCGGGCTCAAACTGTTATCCACCTTCACGGGCCCTGGTCCGTTACCACCTCCCGTGGCGCCACCTCCCGTGGCTCCCGTCCCAGGGTAATTCGACATGAAGTCCTCGTCGTCCTTCATGCTCAAGACCAGTTCGTCAGCGGACATATTCCCCTGCTCCCCGGCCTTCTGAGTGATACGGGGCCGACCGTCGGCTCCGCGCACCCAAACTTCGTCGGTCTGTCCGTCTTCCGACGGATAGACGCCAAGCTGTCCCAACACGTGGGGCAGCAGTACTTTGACACCCTTAGGGGCGTGCTTGCTGATGGCAGAGATGCCTTCAGACTTGAGACGGTGCTGAGCGTACTTCGCGCCGGAGAGTTCGCTCTTCGCTTTCTCTGCCGTCATGTCCGCGTCGTACTTGCCCTGCCAGGTCGCGTTCTGCTCTTCGAGGCGAGTCTTGAACGCGTCGTCGTTGGTCGGGTCCCAGTTGTCGATCTCTGACTTCTTCGCCAGGAGACGGGCGTGCTCTGCCGCGTCAACCCCGTCGAAGCTCTTGAGCTGACTCTTGAGACGCTCGCGCTCGTTGCGCGTCGTCTCGACCGTGCTGCGCAGGCCTGCGACGTCTTCGACCGCCCAGCCGTTGGTTGCGATGCCGTCAAAGACGAACATCCCTTCCTGGCCGTTGAGCGGGACGTATTCTGCGGCGAGGACTTCGTGCATGCCAGCACGCTCCTCGTTTGTGATGATGATCTTCTGTGCCATGGTGCTAGTTTTCGTTGGGGGTGTTGCTCTTGGATGCGGCCTTCCAGCCGGCAGTCCAGCCTTGCCGTTCGTCTTCGCCAGATTCAGGGTTGGAGTCCTTGGTCTGACCGTCATTGAATGCGTCCCAGCCGTCTTCGTACGCTTGCTGGGTCGGTGAGAGGAGGCTTGTCATTGGGATAAGTGGCGCAGTTGACGCGGTATGCGATAGCCCATATCAACGATGGACTTCTTGAACTCGACGGCGAACTTGCGCATCCACGGAGTCCACTGTGTTTGCGGCTCGCCAAGCACGCCGGAGATCGCTTCAGCCATCTGCTCAGCGCGGTTTGTCATGCCATAGCTCGACAACTCGTACGCGCCTTTAGGCGGGTTGAGATCCAGCCAATCGCGTACTCCGCGGAATTGGGTGTGATGAGCTCCGAAGTCTAGCCCGTGGCCAAACTCGTGGTTGATGACGCCTTTGGTGGTGTTGTCCCTGGTCCAGACTGAGGGTCTTTGGCCGGGGCTTCGTTCCCTAGCGACCTTGTCCCAATCCCAGGCGTTCTTGAGCTTGTTGAAGCCGTTGGTTGTGAGGTACTTCTTGTTGAACCGCATGCTGCCAGTGAAGCGCTGCATACCAGCGGTCGCGCGACCCATCGACTCGACGGTGAACTGTTTGACGGTATCCGTCAATGCCTTGTCGCCAAACATGACTGCGATGTTGTCAAACGCCAACGCGATCTCGCGTACGCCATCCACGCTCTTGACCGTGCCGAAGTCAAAGCGCTTGCGGATGATCGAGATCGAGCCAGGCCGCGCGATGTCTTGGCCCTCCCACCTGATGTTCATCAGCTGGTCGATCTCTGCGCGGCTGTCAGCCTCTTTCAGCAGGTCAGCGATGCTCTCTTCGTTACGCGCCGCTTCGATGGCCAACTTCCTGCGGCCTTTCTTGGTATCGATGTCGTCGGTGATCGCGAAGACATCCTCGCTTCGCTTGGTGCCGGATCGGTTGAACTTCGTGGAGACCGGTGCCGGGGTGAATGTGACCTTAGGCCCGGCAGCGCCGACGATGTTGCCCTCGGCGTCGAAGACCGGTTCCGCCTGTCCAGCATCGCGCGCCTTCTTGCGTGCTCGGCTCTTCTTGCTGGCGATGCTGGCCTTGCGCTTCTTCGCGGTATCGGCTGCGGTATCGGCTGCTGCTGCTGCTTGTGCCTGAGCCGCTCGCGCGGCTGCTGCTCGCGCGGCGGTGGCTTCCGCCTGCGCTGCTGCGAATGCTGCTGCTGCCTGGGCTGCTCGCGCGGCTGCTGCCGCTGCGGCCTCTGCGGCTGCGTTCGACGCGCCTGCTTTCTTGCGTGCTCTGCTATCGCGACTCTGCTGTGCTCGACGTGCTTTCTTCTCGGCCTCGGTCAGGCCGTCGAGCGTGCGCTCAAAGACGTCTTGCCCGGAGCTAGGTGCTGCGGAGTGACCGAGCTGGCGGAGAGTGAGTGTCTTGCCTTGTGCGTTGACGAACTTGTCGACGTTGACTCCGCTGCGGAACAGCTCGGCGCGACGGGGGCCGAGCGCGTCATCGACAATGCCACGAGTGGCAGGCGAGGCGTCCATCTTCCGCAGCCAGCCGTTGTAGTTCAAGGTCGCAGGGACCTGGCCGTTCATGCTGGCACGCGTTCCCTCAGGTGCTTCCTTGAGGTCGATGCCAAGCTCCTTCCACGACTTGAGGATCGGCACTGTCGTGGAGCGGCATTGCATGTGCTGCGGGGGACGTTCGCCTTCATCGACCGGGAAGACCTTGCCGTCGAGACTGGCGCAGATATCCGTGGTGCGGGAATCGAGCGTCGCGACATATTGGACGCCTTTGACGACGTCCTCGTTTGCCTTGTAGGTTTCCTCGCGTGCGTTCGTGACGACGTGGTTGACCGCTGTGCGCGCGATAGCGTTTGCGCTGCGACGGCTGGTCTGAAGTACGCCATCAGCGAAGCGCGCTGCGCGTGTCCCACGAAGTCGGCGCGAGATGCTGCCGATGCTCTCGCCCTGCGCGATGCCGATGTTGACCTGCTGCCTGACGGACTGTTGCGTGGACCTCGTCAGCGTGCCGTACCACTCGCGGAGGTGGCGCCCTTGGAACGGACGCGACGTCACGATCGAGCGGAGTGTCGCCGGGTCAGGTGACAGCAGGCGCATGTCGATCGGCGTCGAGCTGGCCATCTGGTCCATCACGCGTTGCGCTTCGTCACCTGCGAGCGGGAACAGCTCGTTGGAGACGAGGTTCTGACGTGAGCGCTGGAAGCCGACGCGGAGGATCTCGTCCATCTCGCGTTGCATGGCCTGGAGACGCTTGGTGCCGAACGTTCCGGCGCCGCTCTGCAGACGTCGCTCAAGAGTCGACAAGAGGTCCGGGTATACCTGATCGTTCAAGAACGCCAAGGTGCGGTTGGAAACCCCGCCCTTGAAGCGTTCAATGAAGATAGCATGCCGGATGGCTGCGTCCTTCAGTTGCTCATTCGACGAAGCGCCGAGGAGCTCGAGGAGGCGGGGATCAGCCACGACTACGCGATGACCTTGTGATGGGGAGTTGACGGCCGTCGCCGGACTGCATGACCTGCTGCTCGGTGGCAGGTGCGCTGTTCGGCTGCTGGTTGGCCAGGGCGTTCAAGGCGTTAGCCTGCGCGACTTTGACTGCTGCCAGGTTATTGGCTTCGTCACGCGCACCGATGACACGCTGCGGGTCGAGCTTGATGGCTTCGGCCTCGGAGAGGATCATGGCGTCTTGCTGCGGGTCGTGAGTCATAGCGTTTCGTCCTCTTCGGGCTCTTCGGGCTCTTCGGGCAGGTCGTCTTCGGGCAGGTCGTCTTCGGTGATCGTCCCGAGTGCCGGGCCTTCGTCGGCTGTGCGCTCGATCTCCTCGTCGGTATCGACTGAGGGGCTCAGTGCGGCATACCGCTTCAGCTCGTTCAGGTAGGTCTCCTGGCTGATATCGCCGCGAGCACGAGCCTTGTCCAGTGCGGCCAGGTTCTCGGTAGCTCGAGCGCTCAATCCAAACTCATCAAAGATATCCGCATCAAACTCCTCGCTGAGGTCCTCGTTGACCCACTGGCCTGCGATGCGGAAGCACTCGACAATGAAGCGCTCAGTGACACCAGCCCATGCCTGTAGCATGTTGGTCTCCTTAGCGTCGCCGACCATGATGTTCGTGGCGAGTGAGCTGGATGCGCGCCGGATCAAGGGATCCAGGCCGCAGCGTTCCATCTGCTCTTCGATCTTGTCCAGGTCGGCTTGTCCAGCGCCGAGCGCTTTGCCTGAGTGCTCGACGAAACGCATATCAGCGTCCTTCTGCGTCGAGCCCAGTGAGCGGTTGCCGCCGACTACGAGCGGCTTCTTGAGCTCCGCGCTCGACCAGCCTGAGCGGAAGAGGATCGGCACTCGAGCGACGTGCAGCAGGTTGTCCTGGTCGCTCTTCTTCTGCCAGTGCTCGAGGTTCAGCTCAGCGAGACGCCACAGCGGCGGTCGAGCTTCGAGCTCGTCGCGCTTGTCGTAGTACACCGTGGCGAGCGGGATGCCAGGGTAGGTGTGTGTATGCGGGCCTTCGTGAATGGCCCATTCCTTGTTGGCCGGGTCGAGGCGCCAGACTTCCCACGTGCCAGGCTCACCCGGCGTGGTCTCTGCGTCGTCGTCGTCGACGACCGCAGCGATGGGCGCGCGGATGACACGGATGACCTGGACTTCCTGCTCGCCGAAGTTGTCCAGCGGCTCGGTGACCACGCTCTTGATCCGGATCTCAGCCAGCTCTTTCTTGCCCGCTGACGTGCGGACGTATCGCGCGCCGATCAGCTGCTCGGGGTCGACGTGGACGAAGTACGGGTGCACGCCCAGGCTCTTCTCGGTTGCGGCGTTCAGCGTCTCGCCAACCGTCGGGAACTCGACCAGTACGTGGTGGAGACCGCGATCGATGCCCGTGTCGAATCCCTCCCTGAAGAACGTCGTGACGCTTCCGCCCTCCAGGTCGGGATCCTCCACAGTACGCATCAGCATGTCTGACAAGGTATCCTCTCCCACGAGTGTGATCTCGCGGGAGAAGGGCTTGGCGACAAGCTTCTCAATGCAGTCGTCGTACGCGCCCAGCAGGTGGGTACGGCCGAGGCGACGGCGATACTCGGGCAGCTTCTCGCCCTGCTCCATCGACAGCCACTTGGGACCAGCGTCGCGCATGGAATCTGCTCCACCTCGAAGATCGAGGGTGAGCTCGTTACGAGCGGACATACGGCCATGGGCCAGCGACTCAGACGCGACGCCCTCACCCTCAAGGAAGGTGAGATCATCGCGCCTGGTTGCGCTGCTTGTGTCGATGAAGACTTGGGTCATCAGGCGGCGTGCTTGTCGAGGACTGCTTGAAGGTCGGTGGCCAGGGCGTCATTGCCGGCCTTGGTAGCTAGCTTCGCAGCTGCTGCGCCGACGACGATAGGATCTTCGCTTGAGTGCTTCAGGCCGACCAGGCGAAGGCCATCCGCGAGGACGTCTCCAACCTGCGCGCCAGCCTCGCCCCACTCACCAGTCATTGTTTTCTTCGTCGCGTCTACCAGCTTAGCGCCAGCGTTCTTGACGCGACGTCGCGGTCGTTTGAACAGCAGCACGCCTGCCAGCCCGGTGATCCAGCCACGGAAGGGCTGAAGCGGTACCGGCAGGATCTTATCGAGGATATCGACGTACGTGCCGGTGACGCGTTGTGCGACTGACGCGTCGATATCAGCGCTAGCGCTGTCGGCTCTGTCTGCTTCGGCAGCGGCAGCAGCGGCAGCGGCCGTCGCGGCATCGGCAGCAGCCTGAGCGGCGGCAGCGTGCTCGGGCGTCGAAGCCGCGTCGGCCTGAGCCTGAGCGGCGATCGCTGCGGCCAGCTGGCGAGCTTCTTCAGCGCGTGCTGCCGCGGCTGTAGCGTCATTCGCTTCGATGCGCGCTTGCTCGGCGTCTGTTCGGTGTTGCGAGGATACGCAGCTGACGACGGGCATCAGCAGCGCAGTCGCCAACAGCGCAGTGCCTAGGATGTGGTTGAGTCTCATTGGGAGTCCTTCTTCTTGTTGAGGAACGGAAGCGGCACACCTAGTTTGTGTAGCATGCCGACCGCCAAGGCGAGGACTAGGACCATACCGGCCCAGATAAGTTGATTCCACGCCTGGTCTCTGGTCTCTGCGACGCCGGGCACGACGGGCTCGTCCTGCGCGTGGTCAGAGTGATCGACGATGATGGGCTGAGGCTTGATGCCGCCAGCGAGCGCGGTGGTGGTCTCCTGACGGCGCATGGCCGTGAGGATCTCGGTGTGCCGACGACGGTTGCCGACCTGCCAGGTCATGCCGCCCATCAGGGCGTGCGAATCAAAGCCTTGGACAGGCCTGTCGAACTCGGATCGGCCGACGGTCGCACCGACCCAGTATTCGTCAGGCGCCTGGCATGCTACGAGTGTCGCTCCAGCAACGAAGCTGCACGCCCAAGCGCTAAGGTTGTTTTCTCTGACTGCTGTCGGCTTAGCTCCAGCTCGGCCAGCATTCGTTCCTCGCGGCGCTCGGTCCAAACATGACACTCCCGCTCGCCCTGCGCTATCGTCGCAGCGAACGTCGCGTCGCGCTTCTCCTGGTGCCGCATGAACGTCACCGTCAGCGCGTTGAAGAAGCGCATCCCCTTGAGGAAGATGACCATGAATGCGGCTAGGCTGATTGCCAGTGCCGGGAGCTGCTCTAAGGCTTTGCCCCAGAATGTTTCGTCGGGCATGTTTGTTCACAGCGACAAGGCCTCGTTGGTCGTGAGGTGCTGCGTCGTCGGGTGCAGGAAGCGCGCTCGATCACCAGCAGCGTCGGTCATGTGCGTGAACATCTTCATCTTTGCTGTCTTATCAAGCTGCCCGTCGTGGAGACGTTGGACGGTTTGGAAGTCAGTCATAAGATTAGGACAACGATCAGGGTCGATAAGCGTATATGACCTGTCGCTATGTGAGAGCAGCCGCGCGTTGAGTGCGTTTATCCTGTCTACCTCACTAGTGGGTGGCTTGACGCAGCGCTCGAGTCGGTCGCCGAAGACCGGGCGCATCAAGGCTTCAATCTGTTCCCAATCACTACCCTCTGTGGCCGATGTCTTGCGCGAGCCGCCGCTGAAGTCGCCGAACAGCCTGACGTCGCCTTCGTGTGAGCCCCATCGCTTGATAAGCTCTTTTGTGATCTTGCGCGTGTTGCTATTATCCTCGATATAGACTTCATCGAGATAGGCGTCGATGTCGTTGCCGAAGATAAGCGGCACCTCGTAGCCCATCCTGCCGACGCTCTGCGGCTGCACCACGAGCGCGATGCCTGGCGAGACGTTGAAGTCGAAGCAGAAGTCGAGCGGCGCGGTCGGGTCGTAGTCGAGCGCCAGGCGACCGTGCACGTCTTCGTCGAATGGATAATAGGCCAGGCCTTCGAAGCTAACCCAGTCAGCCTCGTACTCCTGGGCGAACTCCTTCGCGCTGAGCGCATCACGCGCTGAGCTGATCTCGTCAGGCGACAGCACTGCGCTGCTCTTCCAATGGAAGCGCGACCAGTCATGCAGCTTCTGCGCTCGTTGCCAGAGCTCGAAGTAGAAGCCTTTGCCTCGGGGCTTGCCGATGAAATCAGCGCTGCCTTCGCGTCCCTCGGTCGAGAGTGACGGGCGGATGCTGAGGCCCCACGCTGTGGGCTTCATGTCCGCGACTTCGTCCATCAGGCAGTCGTCGATCGTGTCGCCCTCTGCGCGCTCAGGCTTGTCCAGCCCGACGATCGCGAAGGTGTAGCCGTTGTGATCGATCTTGATCGTGAGCTCTGACTCGCTGATCTCAGGAGTCTTCCCGTTCCGCATACGGATGTACTTGCGGGGGATCAGGTCCTTGAGCTTGCGCCAGTGGAGACGCTTGGCGTGCTCTCGCGTGGGAGCGCAGAGGACTGTGAGTCCGTCATGCGCCTTCGTGAAGGCCAGGCCTTTGCGCACCTTGCGGCGCCTGCCGATGTCGCTCTTGCCTGAGCGACGACCTGCGAGCGCGATGTTGAAGCGCGTCTCACTGGTGTAGTAGGCCTGCTGCATGGCTACGTGCCTCAGCGGCGTCCAGCCCCTAGCGGGCGGCTCTTGGACGTGCGCGATCAACGTCGTCCCTCCATCTTCCGCTCGCTGTCCTTAGCAGGCCAGTGCATGTCGAGGACCTGCACCGCGTGCTCGAAGGAGTCGCGCTCTTGATCGGTCCACTCGTGGCCCTCATCGGCCAGCGCCATGCCGAGCTGGTCGAGGGCGAGTCTGCAGACCTCGCCGGTCTCGCGCCCGTCGTAGCTGTTGTGCCTAACGACTTCGTCAACCACCATAGGCATGCACGGACAGAACACGCCCTCTTGGACGTGCTCTGTTGTGTCGCCTTGTGGGGTGACGTGAATCATTACTTGGCGCGCGCCTTTCGCATACGGTCGCGCGCTGCTTCGAACTTCTCTACGCCCTTAGAGTCCTCGGGGCACCAGCGGTGTGTAGCCCGGCACTCGAGGATCACGGAGCCCTTGACGCGATGGGACGTGGTGGCCATGCGTCGCATGCCGACCTTAGCGCACTCTTGGCAGACGCGCTTATCGACCTGGGGCTTCTTGATTGAGATCTTGGGGGTTTCGTCAGGCATTGGGATATGGGGGTTAGATGTGGCACTCGCAATCGCAGTTAGCGCCGAGGCAGTCGAAGCATTCAAACCAGCCGCATTGGTCAGACAGGCTCATCTGCATCATAGCGTTGAGCTCGTCGATGATCGTGTCGAGCCGTCGGCCCAGGCCCTCGAGCTTGCGCTCGAGAGGGGTGGCATGCATCATAGTAAGGCGTTGTTCTTCCGGGCACCCTCGAGGAGAGCAAAGGCTCGTTCTAAGGCCGTGAGGGCTTGTGGCGAGGCCCCATCACCGCAGAGGGTGCCGCTCAATTCATCAATGCGAGGCATGATGTTCTTTGCCAGTCTCGATGTAGAGCGCTCTACTATGAGACGATGAGCGGTACTTTGTGTGGTACGGCTCATCGCTGGCCCTGCACGCTGAGATCCATGCCCTTCAGCGAGTTACGGATATCAGCGGCGCGCTCATCTGCGGACTTCTCGCCGTGCTGCGCGCTGGGCATCCTTATGTCGTTTAGGTCCTCGGCGATCTTATCGACCAGGGCTTTGCCACCCTCGAGCGGGGTGATGTGCCGCTCGATCACGGCTTGGACCTGGTGGACGATGTAGCCTACCAGCTCAACGTCGATCGTGCCGTCGCTCACTGAGCGGACGCGTGCAGCCTTATCGACGATACCTGCGACGAACGCCATTGCGTCTCGGCAGGCTATCGTCGCTTGGGCGCGCAGGACTGCCGCCTGCTCGTGCGTCGACGTGCCGGTCTCGTTCTGCACGCACACCTTGTCGAAGATGGCTACAGACTGAATGGCCAGCACACGGGCCATGTCGATTTCGCTCTCTAACGAGATACGCTCGTCGGGAGGCGCGTCGCGCATCTCGTCGAGCTTTCCACGGAGAGCGTCCCCCGCGTGCTTTGAATACCAGCGTCGTGCAGCCACTGACTTCTTGTACCTTCGTTGACTGCCGCCGTGACGCGTGCAGTAGTTTCGTTCTTTGAGCGCCCAGCGGCCGCATTGCGTCGGCTTGCCGTTCTTCTCAGTCAGGTAGCGGTTGATGCCTTGGCAGCGACGGACGTGTCCATCGGGCGGTTGGCCACCATGACCGAGGCGCTTGACGTTCGGGTCCTTCAACCAGCCGTGATCGATCGGTTTGCCCATCTTCGTTCCGCGCGCTCGCGAGTACACATTCTACCAGGGGAATCCGCGACGTACAGCACCTTATCCCAATCTTCCATAAGCCGTGACGGAATAAGCACTTAGAGCGATAATTCCCCCAGCAGGGCGAGGAGCTCGACCCGGCCAACCGGAGCACCGGCTTCAATCAGCTTCAGCCGACTCGCTGGAATGCCTACCCGGGGGCCGAGCCGCTCTTTCGTCAGCCCAACACTCATTCGAGCATATCGCAGCTGCTGGCCCTCATCACGATAGCGGGTGAGGGTTATCACCTGCTCCACCGCAGGTTTGAGACGTCGCAGCTCTGCCCTGGTGACCGTCTGGTCCCCTGCCCTAACCTTCGACAGCTTTGACTTCGCCCAGCCTGGAGGAGCTGCCGTCTTAGTCCCTCGCTTCAGCCGGTACTTCACGTCGTGCTCGACCAGGCACGACGGGTCAAACTCCCAGTCCTCAGGCACGTCACGCAGCGCGTAGCACTTCCTGCACTCCTTGAAGCGTGAGCGTATCACTACCCATCGGTTTGACTCGAGGACGATCTCTTGGCACCGAGGGCATCTACGGTCGCGAGGGATCTCGCGCTCTCGCTTCAGCCTACGCATCTCCTCTTTCTCCGCCTGCCGTAGCATACTCGCCGGCATCGGACGATCTGTCAGGTTATCCCGCTCATCGAGCTGCCGTCTCGCGTCCCTGTAATCGCTTCTGAAGTTTCTCATAATGCTCCCGTCCCTTCGCTACTTCGCGTTGCAATCTACCCTGCACGCCTGGACACCAAAATCTAATTACTACCAATCATCAATCAATCAATCATCATCAATTGCTTCCATAGATATATATATATATATA
>TARA_R110002096_G_scaffold415215_1_pt1 | contig 63520 bp, 60 predicted proteins | sample TARA_R110002096 | Tara Oceans TARA_R110002096 (sample SAMEA4397295) | marine metagenome | biome: Polar Biome; feature: [DCM] deep chlorophyll maximum layer (ENVO:01000326); material: water (ENVO:00002006), including particulate matter (ENVO:01000060) such as... | depth 35 m
TTGAGTTCTAATTCGCCTTGTAAAATATTTTCTATTCTTTCTAAATTTGGATCGCTATCCCACCGATCATAATCTTCGTAGTCAATCTTATCGGCAGGGGGATATTCTTTCCCGGCGGTGGTCGCTGGCTCACTCATTCTTCTCTGGAATGTTTCCATTATAAGTTTCATGCTTTTCATTATCTATTTTCCTTGTGATAAAAACTTTATCACGGTTTGTCGCGTCATGTATGTTCTGGTGGAAGAGTTATATCTTCTTCCTCTGATGACCATTCGCTTTCTGGAACATATTCTTCGGGTGGAACAAAATCAAACATTCCTTCTTCAAGATGTTCCTTGATGATCTCTTTAAGCTTTTTGCGGGAAATCTTCATTTGCTTGTCCTTATTGGCTGATTCATCTACACTATAAAGTTTTGCCATATAGCCAGAAGGATCGCTTGTACAACCAACTTTTTCACTGGTTCCTTTTTTATAAATAGTGTGTGTTCCCGAAGACCCGTCTTCTTTCTTACACTTTTGTTTTTTAGCTTCGTATGGCATTATTCTTCCAACTCTTGTAGTTTTTTATGATATTGTTGCTCTAAGGTTTTTATTTCTTCATCGACTGCTTTTAGTTTCCTTTCGACGGTCTGGGTAAATGTTTCCCCTTCTTCTTTTTTATAGAGAAACAATTTGTAAAGAAAATAACTTGCTATCAACCAAACACCGGCACACCAATAAGTTTTTGTCAAAACCCATGTTTTGAGTGTCCAGTGTTTTGTTAACAGCCAAGACATTAGCCTCCTTTTTTCAAAAGCTGACCCGTCTTCCAAGCTGTAGCAATATCTGCTGCGCCCTGTGTTCCAATGTAAACCAACGCAATGGCGACCCATTGCTCACCATTTAGTTTGTCTGCAAAAAGCAGACCAGTTGTTGTTAACCAAACAAGCAACTTTCTGGATAAGTATTTTTCTAAGTGCCTGTCCGCAAGTGCCTTTATCTGTGCCATCATTTTGTCCTCACTGATAGTATGATAAATAGTAAGAAAGTTTTCTTTATTTACTTTACTCGTCTACATAAGCAAAACCGTCTTTTTCCTGTATTGTAATAACCTTATCGACATTATCTTTCAAAGTTTCAATATGGGTGATAAGAAGAGTTGTCTTGAAATGTTCCTTTACTATATCAAGAACTCTTGTGAAGCCTTCCATATTCTCGGCATCGAGTGCAGTTCCCGGTTCGTCGCATACAAAAAAATCTGCGATCGGCATATTGCTCACATTGAGAAGCGCAATCCGAATCGCCATAGCAGCCAAAGTTTTTTCTGCGCCCGAACCCAACTCCAGTGGACGCGCTGCTTGATTATTATGCTGCAAAAAGATTTCCAACTTTCTTCCGTTGTCCTCAAAATAAATACTAAAATCTACAACGTTGGTCAACACCTCGGTAATAGCCTCGTTGATTATTGGAAGCTTGTTCTTAATAACTTGGAACGCAATACCGTTTGGGTGCATACACTTCATAAAAAGTTCATACGCTGAATACTCTTTTCGAGTTTTGTCAAGCTCAATCTTTTTGTTTAGCACTTCGTCTAAGCGAGCTTGGAGCGAACCTTCTTGCTTGTGTAATACCAAAAGCTGTTCCTGACACTGTTTTCGTTGAACCTTTGTTGTTCCTATCTGTTTTTCGACGGTCTCCTTTTGTTTTCGCAAAGCGGCTGCGTTGAGGATCGCCTCGCGGTTTTCTTCAAAGTAGTTCAACTTTTCGCGGAGCTTAGAGAGGGATATAGACACATGGACCTTTTGTTGCTCTTCGTGGGCAACTTGTAAGCGCAAAGATGAAACCGTGTGTTCACTCTCCAACAGCTTTGTCTTTAGTTCGTCCATTTTAGCTAAAGTCTCTTTTGCTGTGCTTTCCTCAAGAAACTCAACCAAGGTGGCTTCTACTGCTTGGTTTTTAGCCAAAGCAAGCTTTGTGGCAGGGATTACTTCTTTTGCTGAAAAGGCTGATGAAATAAAGGGACACGAGCTTTTGAACTTATCTCCACAGGGAATCTCGTCTAAAACCTTTACCTCTTTCTGTAGATAAGCCAAATCTCGGTTATAACCCGTGTTCTCCGTCAGCACAGAGTTCAACTGTGACTTTAGTTCTGTGTATTTTTCCTTGTCCTTGAGAAGTTCGTCTTCATCAAAGGTGGTCAACAACTCCTTCCCTTTGGTTATGAAGTCATAAGTCTCGTTGATCTTCTTTGTGTGTCGTTCGATTAAGCGGTCTGAACCATCAAGCAGCATTTCAAAGCTGGCAATCTGATTTCCCACCTCTTGAGGATCAATAATGATCGCTGGAACAGACTCAATCTTTGTGGACACGTCCACAAGCTGTTCAAGCAGGGTTTGCTGTGCCATTTCATAGCTGCGACATTTTGTGTCTTTTTCTTTGATACTCCCAACTGATTCTTCTAACGACTTTTTTATTGTTTCTTCGTCTTTCGACAAATCGAAACCGTCCATTTTACGCAAGTAGCCTTTTGTATCAGAACTTTCAGACTTAGCCAGCTTGAACTTTTTGTCAAAGAACTCCAAGTCCAAAAACTTAGCCAAGATTTCTTTACGTCGGGTTGAACCCTCACTAATAAAAGTAAGCGCACCCAACTGCGATGACATTGATGTCAATAAAAAATCTTCCAACGTGCCAAACGTGTGACGAATGGCGGCGTCAGTTTTATTGCGATCTGTTCCATCTAGGATCTCTTTATCTCCGGTTGCCAAGTCCACCACTGAGAACTTCACGTCTGTGCGAGCCTCAATGGTCACTTGATTGTGAAGCTTCTTTTCATATTTCTCACTGATTCGTTCAACAGTGTATAACTTTGTTCCGACTTGAATCTTTGCTTTGCCAGATCCTTTCTGCTTGTGGTCATTAATAATGTCCACATTCTTGCGAATATTCTTTGACGTAGAGTTGAAAAGAATGTATAATAGCGAATCAACGATGGATGACTTACCTGAGAAGTTCTTTCCGAAGATGCCAACCAGACCCCGAATGTTTTCAAAGTTTATTTTATTGTTCTCGCCATAACAGAACAGGTTGTCCCATTCCAACTCTTTAAGAGACCAGTTTACATTACGAGCCACTTCCTCATCTTCTTCGGCTGTTCGGTTGAACCTTTCGTTAAGAGCATAGACTTCAGCAAGTTGTTCCTCGCTTGGGTTGTAGTCCTTTAGGTAATCACGGATAAGTCCTTGTTGGACTTGAACATCTCTAAGATTTTGCTCTGTCACGTCCTCTGTATGGACCGAAGACAGTATCAACCCGCCCTTGTTCAAGAAGACAAGACTGTCGGGCTTGTAGCGTAGCCTAGCCACGTCTGAAGCCTTTCTAATCGCTTCCATCGGAAGCTTGTTATTCGCGACCAAGCGGATTCTTGCCCCTTTGGGAACTTGAGTCTTTTTAGGGATCTTTCCTTTCTTTGTAAGTTCGACCGTGATGAACGGTTTTGGGTTTGCAAAAGTGTGGAGTTCTACATCAAAATCTTCCTTGGTGCGAATGTCCCAAAGAAGATAACCTTTGTCGATTCCCTCGGCAAAGCCTTGTTGAACAGTGCTTCCACAGTATCTCACTTTGCCGTCGTTGTCAATGATTTGATTTGATTTGTGTATGTCACCAAGCATTGCGAAGTCGAAGCCTTCAAAGATGGAAACATCGTTTTCGCCGTGTTCCATCACCCAACCAAGGGAAGTCTCGCAGCCCGAAATCGAGCCGTGGTACAACGCAATATTGATTTTGGTTGGATCACTCGGCTTAATCCAGTTATCTGTGTCAAACACCGAAAGAACATTGAAGGTCACTTTGTCGTTGAACTTGTGTTCTCCTGAGTCTTTCAAGAAAGTGATGTTCGGATGGTCCAAAGCGACCACCAGAGGGGTGATAGCGTCCTGTCTGGCGCTGTTTCGAAGGTTGCCGTCGTGATTACCGGGAATCACAATAAGGGGCGCGATATCGGCGAGGTTCTTCAAAAAATCTGTGGCAAGATCAAAATACTCTGGTGAGAGATTGACCTTCGTATGAGCCAAGTCGCCGCAATGAACAATAACGTCAGGCTTCTGCTGACGGATCTTGTCATACATCTGTGAAAAGACCACTCGGTATTCCTTGTGGTATTTTAGATTCCGTACGTGTGTGTCACTCAAATGTAGAAATTTCAATTTATTCTCCTAAATACAAGCAACTTGAAGAGCCAAAAGGCTATCGGGGTTGACCCACTGTGCTTGTTGTTTTCTCTCTTGAAACTGCCCTGTCGTCATTTCGCCAACGTCGGCATAGCCGGTGATGTCCACTTTATAAACATCTACGTCATATTGCAGCAGCTTTTGCATTATTTTGTAAGCCTTTGCGTCCGCATCTGGATCAAGAGCGAAATAGACTGCGGTATCATTGTCAACGATACTTTGGAAGAGTTTACTGCTCTCTCTGAGAGTTGACCCTAAGATGGGGACAGCATTTTCTCCTGCAACGATTGCGTCAAATACTCCCTCGACCAGCACAACGTGTTGTTTGAAGTCAAGGTAAAGCTCGTTGAAGATAATGTCTTTGCTTGCCTCTGGGTTTTTATATTTTTCCCACGTTCCTTTGTAAACACGGCTCACAAAGAAGTTGGGATCTCCGTTTTTGTTAAAGGAGGGAATCACAATCCGACTTTTGTATTCTCCTGATGGGCAGAAGCCAATCTTCCAAAATAGGATTTCATCCATTGTGATTCCTCTACTTGCCAAGTAATGTCTTGCGGCTAAGGAGGACATTGGGAGATGTTTGTTTCCAAGAAAGATATATTCTTCTGGAAGATCTACAACTTGGACGTGGTTTTCTTTTTTGTCCTCGCTGAAAAGTTCATCGAATAGCGCGAGGTCCACATTTGAAGAAAGCTCCAACCACGCTTGTTGATTTGTGAATGAACCAAATCGGCGGATCAAACGATAAACACTACGTCCACCGTAGTTACAGTGCCAACATTGGAACTTATCTTTGTCTATGTTGATAGACAGCTTGTTTTTGGAATGTTTGCAGTTGGGGCAATGAAACAGACGCTCGCTGCCTGTCTTGCGGAAGTCACCTAAGACTCTACGGAGGATTGTTGTTTTTTCCATCGTGACCACCCTGCTTTAGCAATAATCCAACTATCGGCACGGTCATACGTTCCCGGTTTGGGATTACCGTGTTTAGTATATTGTACACTAAAAGTAGGGTCGTTGTCAAGAACAAATTGTAAAACAACTGGTTTTGCTTTTTGACCTCTCGGAATCTTCAAATTGACTTCCTTGCGGGCTTCGCCCGCTGTTAGATACTGTGGTGTAACACCCAGCGATGAATAGGCAATCCAACTGACTGCGCCGTTGAACCTTTGAAGTGCAGACATTGTTTTAGCAGATGAGCCACCAGAGTTGAAAAACATAAATGGTTGTTCAATATAGATCTCGGATATAGCGTAGTCTGCCCGAACATCCATAAGGGCTGAACGTATTAGCTCACACTTGGTAAAGAATCCTTTGAATTTTCGGAGATCGACATCAACACAATAGATTACCTCTCCGTGGAGATCGATGACTGACACACCTGTAATGGAAGTTGAAACGTCTAATGCTAATATCATATATCTATTATACTATAAATCGACGGTTATTTTAAAGGTATAACTGTCTTCTTCATCTTTTTTGATCGGTCGAGCGAGTTTGGCGATTGCAATAAGATTTTTACCTTCATCATAAATGCCGACTTTAGAAATATAAGTTACTGGTGCGTAGGGTTCGCTGCCGCTAACAAAATCGGATTTGGCGATGTTTTTTATTATTGAGCCGGTAGTTTGAACAAAGGAATCTTTTGTTGTTGTTTCTTGTTTCGTTGTTCCGCTCATCAAGAATGTTTTATTGTTGGAGAAGTTATATTCGTTTTTTCCCGCTTCGCAAAGCATGGTCATGACCGGGACCGTGTTTTGTCCTTCAAATTCTAAAACCCACGATCCGTTTTGTGGGATGTCAGTTGAGTCGGTATAAGGTCCAAAGAAAGTCCACTTGGGTTGCCCAGAACTCCCATCCCAAGTGTCTGCTGCACCCGTCGCGAAGGGCAATGATGAGGTTAGGAGCAAAAAACCCTCGTTATAAAGAACAGTCCCTATAACAGAGCCAGACATAGAAGCAGTTCCGTGAGTTTGAATCAAAGCCCCGTTATTTCCCTGATCAACCGCTTGAGCAACTAATGTACCAGTGTAATAACAACTAAGTTTTACAGAGCCTTTTTTTATCGCCTCGCCGTAAAAGATGGAAGGGATAGAGATCAAGTTTACACTTATAACTCCCTCGTAATATGAATAAGCATAATAAGGCGACAAATACTTATAATGATTCAGAGAAGTCTTCAAGGCACTCTTATAAGCTACGCTCGCTGGATATTGTCGCGAAATCGATGAAGTTAGTGGATAGCTCCCAGAGATTGTTTCACCGGGGTTGAGTGCTGAGTAGGTTGAGTTAGCGGTGACTGTGAAGCTGTTTTTTGCGGCGTCTTTAGAAATAAAAGGATAAATGTGTTGACCATCTGCTCTGTCTACATTATATTCATAGAGAGAGGTCTGACCAGCTAAAACATTTTGACCTTGGTTTATATTCTCATTATAATGAGAGGTGCCGCTATGAAAATCAACCCGTAAACGCGGGTGAGTTTTCAGAAAGTTTGTAAAAACTTGGTTTTCCGAAAACTTTTTCATTAGTAGTCAAGTCTAACCCTCAATACATACTCGGTCTCTGGGGTCTTTCTTAGTGGTTCGGATAACTTCGCCACTGCGAGCAGTTCGTTATTATCAGAGTAAAGACCCACTGTTGTAATATACGAAACAGGTGTATCTGTCGAATCGTCCTTTACAACAATCTTAGAGTTTGAGAGGTACGAAGAGTTGCCTGAGTAGTTAAACTCGTTATGTCCCACTCGACAGAAATAAATCGATGAGTTCAGTTCTGTGGTGTTGTTAAAAGAAATATTCTCAAGGCGTCGGCGAAAATTGTTAGCAATATCATCTACAGAACCGGAGGCAATCAGTTGTGGCATTGAGCCAGTGCCAAACGAACCAGAATATTGCCCTGTACCTAAGATTTTATTTCCGAAAGTGGGGAATGCGGCGTTAACACCAGAACCTGAAATGGGTAAAACCACCACCCCAGCTTGATAAAAAATCAATCCAGCAAAGGCGCGACCATTAGAGCCAGTGTTGGGAAACTGTGTTGCATAAGGTGATGTTGGAGCAGCGGTGATGGCAACGCCCGTTTGTTCAGTCACATAAAGAACGCCATATTCGCCAGCGGGGGAGTTGATCCTATAATCGGATGCTGCTCCAAAGTCGGCATATGTTAAATTTTCGGACGGGGTAGTGTATGTGCCCGACATCTTCATTTTTAGAGAAAAGGTTCCTTTTTGGATCTCGTCTTTATACAACAATCGACTGAGATTTATAAAGAAAACATTTGTGTATTTGTTTCCCTCGGTGAAGTCGCCGTTTTCATCAAATTGTCTTAGAACCGCGTCTTGTGTAAAACCGTTTAGAACCTGTGACATCGAGTTATAAACGTTGAGTCTCTTTTTCTTATCGTTGGTTGATAAGGTTGTCAACGAAGATGTAAAACTTGCCGCAGAACCAGCAGATAAATCAAAGATGTGGTTTGCCGAAGAGCTTAGGTATGGGTAATCATAAACCGACTCAAACATACCGTGAGTGTAAGTTCTCACGTTTGTGTCGCTTGGAAATGTACCGTATGTTCCCGACACAAGCGTACCTGTTAGCGGGATCGCTTCGTGGAGATTTGTAGTTACCGAAGTCTTGTCGTTTGGGTTGAATGCTTTACCGAATTGTGCCATTATTTTGTCCTATTAGAAAGTTTTGATTTTTATGAAGCGAACAGGGATGCTCAAACTATAACCTGTCTTTGCGCCGACCACACGAACTTCTGTGTCTATATTATAAACCAAGTTGTAACTACCGTCTGTCGCGTCATCAGTGTTACCAAACTTTTCAAACAAAAAGTCTGAATAAGCTAAATTGTCGCTAGCATAAATGCTGAATCTGAGTGCTTGCCTGTTGTATGGACCAGAAACTGAAGATGGCGAAGTAGTAGCGGTTGTGTTACTTCTGCCGCCAGTATTTGGTCCATCGATGGATGCGAAGTTTAGCGGGTTATTCCCCTGAGTGAGAACGTAGGTCGCAATATTATCATCATCAATATAGCTTGGGCTAAGAGAAACACCCGTAGTATCGGTGATATTGCCGAGCCTATTATCAAAGTAAATAAAGTAAGCATCTTCGGTGAGAGTTGGATCGAGCAAGTTTGTAAAAGAAACCTCAGTTGTGTCTAAACCTTGATGAACTGTAATACTTGTCGCCGTTCTATCTCCAGACCGGGCAAGAATATTACCGGGGAGAAGACTTTTATTAGACGTGGTTTCGTAACCATACGTTGTTCCAGACTTTCCGGTAAAATCGTTGTTAGGGTTGACTAGAGCAACAAAGGTTCCCACGCTGCTTGTAGCAAAAGAGGTTTGGGTGCCGCCTTGGTTCAGTTTTTCAATAGGCAAATATAACAAATCTGTGCGGCTATAAGTTACAAGCTTCGACTTCATGGAAGCTGCATTGTCTGTAATGGCTTCTAAAATCGGAGTTTGTAAAATATTTAGATCCTGATATGCGCTGCCGGTAGTCAAATCGTATTGCGTGTAATCGATCTCATCATCGCCAAGTGCGAACTGTGAGATCTTGAAAGAGCCATCACCCTTTGATAATCTTTGACGACCCAAGTCTGTTAGGACCGCATCAAGTATAATGTCGCCAGAGTTATTTAAAAATGCCATTGTATCTTGCTCCTGTTCTCAATAAATAGATAGTTATTGGTTATTTTGCCCTTTCGCTTTGTTCATTTTTTATAAGATCCTCATCTAACCGTCGTCTGGCTCTAAGCCAAGCGGATTTACATCGTATGAAAAACCTTTTGGTAGTTCTATTGTATCCTTTATTGTGTATGTTACTTTGTCAAAAAAGATGTTTAGATCTATTTTTTTATTTGTCTTCTTCGATTTGATTCTTATCTTATACTTTTTCTTGTAAGGCTGTGTGTCTCCGACTCCAACGTCAATCTTACCGTCGCTCAAAGGTTGAACAATCGTGTGTCCCAACGCTGGAGAGATGTAAATCAGTTTCTTGAAGTCTGGTGAGGTGTCCACTTCTTTGGGTAGTCTTACCACATCCATATTATAAACTTGCATTGTTGGATTGATATACCCATCGTCATTTATTATGTTTACCTTCTTTACGGTTGAGGCATTAGAAATGTTGCCGTTGAAATCCTTTACCCTTCCTAAGAGCCAATAATCTTTGTTTGGTAAAAGGTCAAGAGTAAAAGAACTTCCGTGTGGTTTGTTTGCAGCGTCGAGTTCCTGTATCAACAGTGGATCAAAGGTGTTTTTTATTTCTATTCTCTTTGCCTTTCTAAAATCCTTCAAGGACATTGGCGCGGTTTCCAACACAAATAACTCAAAAATATCAATGTCCTCTGACTCTGTTTTGTAGTAAAGTTCCTCTTTGGCAAAGCTGTAATGCTGCCTAGCATACTTGGCTGCGTTGTTGTTTATCGTTGTTTCGTCTTGGAGAATAGATTCTCGCTTTGCTCTATATTGGTCTACATAACCAGTAAACAAAGCTGTTATTTTATTATCCACCCCCTTATAAGCATAAAGACCAAGATTGGGTCTGGCAGGAGCCGAATCATAAATAATAACGTCGTCCTTTGAAAAATAAGGAACTTCAATAAAGTTGACGGATGGTGTTGCTTCGACAGTGAACTTTAACTCACCATAAGAAATGAAACCTGCCTTATTTTTGTTTTCCATAGAAACAAAAAACTTTTTATTTTTCATAAGCTCATCAACAGTATTTGCAACGACTCCCGATGGCGCTTTGTAAAGGTAATCAACCGCGACTGTTGCCTTGAGGGCAAAGATTTCGTATTTTACATCGCTGCTGCTATTGAACCTTATATTGTTGTCAAATATTTGAACAATGTTTAGTGAAGGGAAGTTAGGAACAAACCAATGATTTACTTTTTTAGTAAAGTTGTCAGTTTTAGTTATCCTATAACAAATAGTCTCGCTGTAGTTTGGGCTTGTGAAAAAAGTTTCGTCGTCTGTCAAAGTTCCCTTTGAGAATTCTTTTATCTTTTTGCTGAAGAGTAGAGCGCTGAGTTTCTTTTTTATGTTTGAACAAGCCCCGTTTTCGCCATTTTTTGATAAGCTGGAATTTAGGAAGTCTTCATCTTTGACCAACTCTGTTGCTCTGATTACTCTGGAATCAAACTTAGTTTCCAGTTGCCCATTCGCAGCGTCGAAAACCGAGATCTCTTCTTTAGCGTCAAACCAAAGTTTGTCGGCGTAGACAGAGGGGTTTCTTACCGTATCTACATACAGACTTATAAGTTGTTTGAAGAAAGGCTCGATTTGTGGGGAAGTCAAGAATCTTGAAAAAGAAAAGCCATTGAAGGTATCATTGTTGTCTGTAGTAAACTTTGTCTTCGTGTAAAACGGCACCACATCTTGAAAGGAGGTTAGGTTCTCAAAAACCTTTTTTTCTTTTTGAGCGGGGGTCCACAAAGATGGCTGCTCAATATATTTTGCAACCGATCTTAGTTTTCCCTCTGCGATCTCTTGACAGCCCTGCAAGAAAGTGTTATAGGTTTCCAAATCATAAAAGGCGATATAGCTTTCTTTTTCATTTTCTAATGAAGCATAGCTCATTTGTGAAAACAAGTTGTTTGGAGTGCCTTCAGTGTCAAAGAATCCAGACCTTACGAGTTGATAAAAAGTTGGAGTAAGTGTGCTGTTCTCCTTAGATGCGTCTGTGTCTCCTTCAAATCTGGAGAATGGATCGTTGTTGACGTATTTCACAAAAAACGACTTTATTGCATAAAAGTAATAATCAATAACACCAGCGATTGGAAGTTTAGCTTGCTCGATTTCTTCTTCTGTAGCGTCACTCGGCAAAAGCACAGAGCGGTCTACAAATTGACCACCAGTGAACGAACTGTCGAAAAATAAGTCTTTGCTAATAATGGGGGTTGCTATTAGATTTTTTATCTCTGTTTCAATAATTAAACCCATCGATATTGTTACTGCGCCGTCCCAGTATACTGGTCCTGAATCTTCAAGTTCCTTCATCTTCTCAGCATACATTTGTTGAGCTTCTTTACTGGCTCCAAACTCGTCTATGCCAAAGTCGTAAACTTTTTTATCAATGGTGTCTAAATCAGTTCTTGCCTTAATCGTGGCTTCACTAGCGAACACTAAACTTTTTGTTTTCTCTTTTAGCTCCCTTTCTGTTTTTGTTTGTAACCCAAACGCTTTTCTTATTTGGTCAACAACCGTATTACCAACCAAGTCGCTTGGAATATAAATCAGGTTTTTGTCATAGAGCTTGCTCATTTCTTTCTCCCTGATTTTCTAAAGGCAAAGGAGACAGAAGGCTTGCGGGTAGTGGCTGGCGAAGAATTTGGTGGACTTTTTACCACATCTCTTGTTGTTAGTTCTGCCTTGCTCCGTGATATTTGTTCCACTTTTATTTTGGCTGGAATTATGATCTGGATCGGTGTGGTTGTAAGATTCGGTAAAAAACTATAAATACTAAGAACTGGTAACTGTGTCACAGCGTTTGTCAACAAAAAGCTGGAATGGAGTTCTGTATATTTGTTTGATATGGGGACACCCGCTCTCATTCTCATTCTTACTAACTTAGACTGCCCCGCAGGTAGTTCACCTATCACTGTTTTAGTTAGTGGGGCATATTTGATTTCGAAGTTGTCATCCACTCCTACAACATATTCTAACTGATAGCTGTTCATAAATCTCGTAATAAACGAAGCTGGATTATTTTTGTAAAAGTCTTTTATTAGTTCTACGGTTTTCAACATTGCCAAAACATTTTGGATACTCTTTGCCTTGGGTGTTGTCGCAGAAGACTTTGGAAGTTCTGCTTCCTGAACAAAACTATGTTTTGGATCAATTGCTGTTCCTCCCTTGAAGAAATCAAGTTTGGCTAATACGGCATTGGCTAAGAAAAATGGATCTTCATTTGCTTCATCCAGAAAAAGAGCTTTGGAAGTTTGTTTTGCGAGTTCTTCCGCTGCTTTTTTATTTAGAGCGGCGAGAGCTTTTTGTAATGCAGACTCACTAAAAAGAATTTTTGTTCCAGATTTTGAAGTTGGAATTGCGTTTTTCAAATCGGTTGGGATAAAGTTGTCGGGATCTGAGGCAGCGCGTAAAATCTTATCACCGGGGACCACAACTTTTGCACCCTCCAGTTCTAATAGTTTTGTCAAAACATCTCCCTTTTTGCTAAACTTGTGGCTCGGGTCTTTTACCTCAAGTTCTGCCGACATTAGTGTTCTTGTAGCCAGTTCTTCTTCTTCATCTATAACGTTTGATTGAATAAGATTCACAGTAACCTGATCCATTGTTATTGACAAGGGGGTGATAGAAACTGGATCATTCGTAGTATAATCATTTTTTGCATTAGTAAGAGCAAAGTTATTTAGGATCTGTGTCTCCAGATCGATTCTTGAGATTAGCTCTTCGGGCATTATCTCATAACCGGATCTGGTTGTACCTCCTGCGGCAGTTGGTGGTGCAGGGTAAAGAAAATCAAAAAACACCGGAGAGGTCGTCGCCTTATATGATTTTGAAAATGTTTGTGAAATAGTTTTATACGGCTCTACATTTTTTGCGGCTTTCTTTCTGGAAGAATAAGACCCTTGTGTCTCTACGTTGATCCCCTCGGTATCAGCTATATCCTTCATCTTTTTTATCGTATTGGTATAAAGCTCTTGCAAGGTTAGTAGTTGCTGCGTATTTGTTAGCTTCGGTAAGTTGTTCGCTGGTAGTGGCTCACCGGGAAGTAAAAAGTTATAAAGAGAAACCAAAGTCAAATAAGATTGAGTATACTTGTTGCTATAAGAAGTATAAAAAGAACTGTTCAAAAAGTCATCAGTGAAATAGCCACTAATAGGATTTAGTATGGTTGTAGAGCCAACTTTCTTAGCAACAAGCAATGCAGCATTCAAATCATCTACTATCTTGCTAGCAATTTCTAATTTTGGCATAACGTATTTCAACAAAAACTCTAGTGGATTCTTTGCGTCAATGCTTATCACATAATGAAAGTCTTGTAAATCATATTCATCGGTAAAGCGATAGCCCCTAATCATATTGTCTTTATATGAAAGACCATTGATTGTAACGGGCGTATCAAGTTGCTTTTCGGTTCCATCGTCATATACCTTTTTGACAAGGATACCTTGTAGGATTTGCTTGTATAATTCTGGTTGTTCTAAAAGTCCCTTATAGGCGGTAAGATTTTCGGCTAAATTTTTCATATTCAAAAAGAAAATGCCATTTATCTCTCCGTTATAACCAAGCGAAAGCTCTGGGTTCGAAACAACAGACTTTTGCTTTAGATTCTGCATGTATGTTTCTACTTGTTTCTCGCTGAAGTTTCCTTCTAAAAGCAAGGAAAAAAACAATTTTGTAAGATCAAAGACAGGGGTTTGAGATAATAACTCAACTTCTATTCCCGGTGTAGGATTATAATCCTGAACCAATGTCCAATTGGAATATTGTCTTACTGTAAAAACAATCTTGTTGTTTTCTCGGTATTCCACGTTTGGAATAATAACCATATAAAGGTCTTTCAATTGTGTCGCAGCGAAGCTAAAGGTTGTGAGGTCACTGTTTACAAAGGCTTGTGTTGGCGGATCTCCTTTTAGTCCAATTTTCTTTTCGTCAACTTTCAAAGACTTTTTGAAACTCGCAATGTTATATTTCTCTAGCTTTGCTCGGTTTGCTTTGTTGTCTACCAAAGCTTCGATAACTTGCTCAATAACGGTTTGTATTTTCTTTGGTGAAGGCGGTGGGTTTTTAGTTGCCGGGGTTTCTTGTCCTTGCGGTTCGTTTTCTTGTTGCTGTTGTTCTTGTTGTTCTTGTGATGGTTCTTGGGCAGGATCACCTTGTTTCTTCTTCTTAGCTAATTTGAACGCACATTTATCCAACTCTTCTGCGGCGGCTTTTACAGCGGGGTTGACAGCAGGTTCTCCTTTATTTATTTTTTCTTTCTCGGCGAGAACTTCTTGGGCGGTTGCTGTTTGTGAAGTGCCGTGTAGAAAAAATGAAACTTCTTCTACCAAACGGATCGCATCGGTAATCAGTTTGAAACTTTCTGCGTTGTCTGTGAATAAAAACTTGATATTATAAAAAGAACTGGGTCCAACTGTGGCGTCCAAAACATCATTGAGAGAAAATGCTCCCAAAAAATCATCTATTTGAATCAAGTTGGTGTGGCTGATTGTCAAGTCATAAGCTTCATCTGCATCTGGCGAAAAAGAAAAGGGATAATCAGATACCTTCGCTTTTTGTTGCTTGATACTAATGCCATCTACGCTTATTTGTGGAAGTATTTCTTTACAACTCATTTTTCATCATCACATACAGTTTTTGATTTTGCGTTTGGGTTCTTCTTAGTAAGTAGTTCAGGCGGGAATAGTGACTCTGCTTGTTCATCTAAAAGAACTTCTAAGCTTTCCCCAACTAAGTTTTCTAATTCGTTTTCTATTGCTTGTATTTTTAGTTGATGACTGATTTGTTCCAATGGTGTTCTTGGTGCGCCGTCGTCAACAATGAATAATTTGGCAGACGATAGTTTAGAGTTCTCTTCGATTATCTCAAATACCTCTATCTCAAAGTTATCTTTGAAGTTGCTGAACTGGGTGTTCTTTTCGATAATCTCTAAAATAATAGGATCTTCTCTTGAGTAGACTGTATCAGTCGCTTGATGATAATAATATTGGTAGGAAGATGTTATGTTTATCTGGGGAATATAAGTTTCTGTTGTTCCACCCGTAACGATTAGACTTCCGTCGCTAGCTGTTACTTGAGCAAACAAGCGAGGGGAATTTGACGAACCTGTTGTCAAACCATAAACGTTTTTTGATAAGACTGACACATTATAGTATGGGGCTTCCTGCGTCAAAGAGTTATAAGAACCGAGAGTCGTCATAAATGGAGACTCTTTCATAAAAATGTCATACGCCAGAGTCTCTTCGTTCTTCTTGTTGTTTTTGTTATAGTTATCTTTTCCCTCTGGCTTTGCTCCTTTGAATCGGGCGTTTATCTTTGGGTAAGGTGTATCATCAAGAATACGGTCCTGTGATTCGTTTTGTTCTTCTGTGCTTGACGCATAGGAAATATCATATAAAATCTCGTCATCATAGAAAGCATAATACTTTGGCTTGAACTTGCCGTTTGCTAGTTGTCTTTTTCCTTCGGAAGTTAGTTGAACATCAAACACTTCTTCTTTTTTATTGAAAAATGTCATTCTTCCTCGTCTCCCGACATTTCTATTTGTGCATCGACCTTGGCGAGTTCAATTAGAGAGAAGAAGTCGTAAGGATAGTTGTAAGAATAAGACAACCTCTTTTGACCAAAATCATCGATGTACGGCATTTGAGACTTCAAACCAGTGGCTTTGAAATCAAACTGGAACTGGTCGTCAGTCGTGTTTTTTGTAACCTTTGAATATTCAAACTCGCCTCTCTTCTTTACCTTGAACACAAAAAAGTCTAAGTCGTTGAAATTGATTTTATCAAGAAGCTTGACATCACCCTTCATAATGGGAGCTTGAGTCGAAGCCAACAATGTTTTTATATTACCCTCGATGATTTCTATTGTTTCTATTGTTTCTTCTTTTCCACTAACAAAGGTAGACCTTGGCATGTTGGCGTATGTTGTGTCGAGATCAATAACTGCCTCTCTCTTCACTGCGGTTATTCCTGCGTCCGGTAAAACCCCCTGCCAAATGTCTGCGAGGTCTTGTTGAGAAAGGGTTCTCCCAAACTCAAAGATATACATCAGGGGCTTCTTTACATTTGCCTCGTCGGGGAAAGAAACAAAATCCAGAAATGGAGGAAACACATATTTTTTCATCAGACGAATCTGACGAACAATCTGGTCGTCTTCATCATTTATGGATCTTTTGTTCGCGGCTTTCATAAACGATTGAATAGTGTTTGAGTCAAACTCAAAGAATTTAGTCTTTTGGTCGGGGCTATCATTATCAACATAGTAAGGTAAAACAATCAAGGCTTCTTCGACTTGGCGCGAGGTGGCAAGGCGACCAACGCCTTTCTTTTCTTTTTGAATACCAAGAGTATCTGCTAATGAGGCTGTCGCGGACGGAGTGGTTCTTTCAGCGGTTGGAATATCCAAAACCTGTGTAAAAATACCAATCCTGCTATAGTCTGGTATTTCACCATATTGATGCCACATCCCCTTCGGAGCAGTGGTGCTTCCATATTCTGGGCGTGTTATATCTACATTCTTGAAGTTGAGTATGGGACACTCGTATTTCGGGTGAATAACCAACTTACTTCTTGGCGAATCGAATTCTTCAAAACCAGCAGGATCACCATCGGCATCATATATAACTTTTTTCGTCTCAACAACTGCATCGAGGATAAAGCTTGAGCTTAGTTGCATACTGTCATCTGGTTCGGTGACCTCATATGTGTAACGGGCGGTGAAAGTTGGATCATTCAAAACAACAGAAAGTGCGTTTTGATCCGCTCTATAATACTCGATTTCAGTAGAAGCAATAATTTCTCCCATAGTGTGCTGCGTCTCTGATGGTGTGAACTTGTATCGAGCGCGAGCGAAGCCGTGGTAATAAGGGGGGGTGAAGTTACCCTGTTTTGGAAAAGTACCCTGAAGGATGTTGATACCCGATCCGGTTATATAGTCCACACATGAGGGGAATCCAAAAGCGTCGGCGCGATCATACATCAAACAATCAGCCGAAGCTGTTGCAACAATACTAGAAGATAAAAAGAAATCTTCCATTACCGTTGAGCTTGTCAACTGTGGATAATTTTTTACCAACCTGTCGGTATACTCCGACACAGAGGAAATATTGCCGTTTGTAATGACTACGTCCATTGCATATTGTTTTGTTGTATCAAAAGTAAACAGGTCTGCCGCCTTACTCTCAAAGGAAGTAAGACCATCCTTGAGAAAGAAATTTACAGTTTCAGCAAAGAAATTATTCGCCATCAACTTATAGTTTATTTTAGGATTGCCGCTGACAAGGGCAAACGTCCCAGATGACTTTGCTAAGTTGTTTGGATCGGTTGTCGAATATTTTCCATTAAAACTCTGGTATGGATCTAAAATTGCCTCAAACGGAACTCTGGTAATTTTGCCAGCGGCATCTGATGGAAAGTTACTAGATATTCCATATAACTTATTTAGATGTTGGGCGCTTGGAAAGAGTTCGGTTACTGCCTTGCCGGTGCCAGCATTAAGTTCAATCGTAGTAAAATTGTATCCAGAAGCAGTTGCGTTCAAAATTTGTTTTGTGGTATAATCTCCTGCGTAGCTCAACGATCCGGTGAAGATTTGGAAATAGTTGGCGACATTGTTGCCGTCGCCAACATCATATAAAGGATAATCAACTGCTAGTCCAGATTTTATGGTATTGAATAAGATACCGGGAGAAACATATGGGTCATAAAAGAGCCGCTTAGGATTAAAATAGCCGTTGTCAGAGTCATCAAATCCCTCTAAAACGTCTTTATAGCTTTTACTTAGTTCTGTGGCTAGTTGTACCGTTCTTTGCTGTGGATAAAATCCTTCGTAGGGCAACAGTTTTAGCAATGCACTAGCCTTGAGACCAAACCTTTTGATACCAAGTTCTGTATCTTTTTGAACAGTTCCTAAAACTTCTGATAGTTCTGCCGCTGAATAGCGGGTTGCAATACTGGTATTTGATGAACCTGTCAAACTCAAAAAGTTTGTTAGCTCGGTCTTGAAATCTAAACCAGATTCCAAGTACGAATCAATGTGATCGCTGATGATAAACTCTGAAACAATAGAATAATCTTTTCCTTGTATTCTCAGTTCTTCTGCATAAGCGTCATATGAGTTATAGAACGGAGTCTTGCCAGACTGTGAACCAACTTCCCAAAGTGCTTCACCAGTGTTTAGGAATCCTGATCCTGTTGAAATAGATTGGGCGATGTTGGGTAACCAAGAATTATCTTCAAAAACGTATTCTATGGTCCTTCTTGAATAAAGAGGATCAAATGGATGAATATCAGGATTGTTTGTGAGACTTGGAAAAAAGTGGAATGTTGTATAAGAATTTTGTAACTCTCCCGAACCAGAAGGAACTTCTGGTCCGATCTTGCGACCAGAGTTGAGAACCCCAGATGTTTCGGGAATTGATGTTGAAAAATCATCTCTCGCATCCATTGACCACCGAGATTGTTTTCCTTGACCTTCCCAATATAGGGAACTGCTAAGATTGAACCCAAAAGAGTTTATTATATTAGAACTAAGAATCCTATCGCTTCTATCATTTCTCCACCACTTGTTGTCAAACACATCTCTCGTTCTCGTCGCATCTAAATACTGGAAGTCGGTTTTTGGATAAATGTTGCTTCTCACTGTCAGCTTGGAGATAATTAGTTCTTCTTCTTTTAGAACCTTATCTAAGAAGGTTTTTCTTTTTCCCAAATCTGCTTCGAAGCCACCTTTATGAACTTGTAGATCTCCTGCTGTAAAACCAAGCTTATTGTTTTCATATGTTGACTTGAAATCAAAGGAAGTTCCTGATAACTGGATGAACATTGGCTCTGTTCTTGAAATAGGGGTTTGTGTTGTATTGCGGATCGAAGGCAATATTATTTGTCCCCCTCTAGAATTTAGAATTTTGCTTGATGTAAGAAAGGAAATAGTATTTACTTCTTTATGCGCTCGGACAATCGGGTGAGCATCCTTGCGGTAAGCTTTCCACGAGGGGTAGCCGTATGGACCGTTTCTATTGAGGAGCAGTGCGTTTAGAACAACCTCTGGTCCTAAGAAAGCATCAACTCCCGGTGTTGTTTTATATGGCTCAACATAATCAATTTTTACTGAGGGCGGTGTTGTTGTAGGAGAATCCTCAAGGTTCACATAGGTTCCCGGCGCTGTAAAATAGCCGTCAAAGCCACCGCCATTTACTCGCGTAAGAGTAAACGAACCTGCGGTCAAAGTATTGTTATCAGTTATTGGTTCATAAATAACATTATTCATACCAACAAAATCAACGGGGATATCAGATCCGGTTTTTACATTACCAGCCAAGACCTGAGCATCAAAAACTGTTCTTGGGGCAAAGGCATACCGACGACCGTCCGACCATTCGAATGTAACGTATTCACTTGAACTAACAAACGTTATCTGCTCGTTCGGAGCAAGTATACTGGAGGTCTGGTATCTGTTCAGATCTGCGGACGCATAGCTTTCCGCTATCCAAGCATACTGTAAATCCGTAGCGGGGATTTGGGTTTGAACGAAAGCATTATCCCACACCTTTTGATCAACAACCGAATCTCCAGAATAAGCTTTTCTTGTATAACCGTTTCTTTGGATACCGTGATAGCTGGCTGTGACTGTTGAACCTGATTGGTAACCACCAAAAGCAGAAGGTCTTTTATAGAGAGTGTTCAGTGGATCTCTCACTCCTCTGTTTCTGTAGTTCAGGTTATTATATACCGAAAGCTCTCTCGCTGCGGTATCAAGCCCGCCCATCATTGTTTCGGGCGAGCCGGGGGCATTGAATATACTTCTTATTACTGTTTTATATTTGTTTCTATCGGGGATAGAGTAGTCTACAACACCGGAAACATAATCAGAGTTGGTTTCGGCTTGAGTTCCTTCGACCTCAAGGTATTTACCGTTGAAGGCTCCTTTTTGTCCAACAGCGTTGATCACCTCATAAGTGTTTCTATAATTGCCGATTGTAGAAGTCGCAAAATCTCTCGTGGTAACGGCAGCAGGACGATCGTCTGTAGAAGATGTAATGTAAGCCTTGTTGATTATAACCACTGGCTCAACGTTTCCGCTTGGAATCAGAGTTGCGCCAACTTCAACCACATTCACATAGTTGGGAGTTCTTGCCGAGGATGAAGCAAAACTGATTGTTGTTGCGGCACCAGTTCTAGGATCATCAATAACTGTGGTTGTTAGTTGAACATTCTTTAGGCTCACTATATTGTCTATTGTGCCAGACAGTTTTGGATCTTTGTTTTCTAATGTTGGGTACTTGAGTGGAAACTTATTTCTTTCTAAAGCGTGGCTCTCAATAATATTTGTTGCTTCACTGGCAAGGTTTGTGGTTGCTGGAAGTAAGTTTTCCACCACTGCTTCAATAACACCGTCCAACCACTTGAAGTATTTCGTAAACTTTTCTAAGTGTGGAGTGTTTTCTACCGTCTCAAAATAAAGTCGCCGCAGTCCTTCCATCTCTTTATAGTTCATACGGTATTTGTTGACCGGACTTCCAATAAGGTGGTTGAAATCAGTAATGCCAGCGAAAGATTTGAGCATGTCCCGCGACATATTGTCATACATACTCTTCCCAATAATCGTAGCGTCTCTGGTGGGGGCTTCATTGGGAGTAAAAATTATTGTTGACTCGCCTTGTGCATTTATTTTGTTTGCAGCAGTTGATTCCTCTGGGGTTGTTGTCCTAACTTTAGATACAAATTCATTTTCAAAAGCTTTTATGCTGGTTGGGAAGTTATAGCCCAGACCAGTATAAACCTTTGCAGCAGCAGACCCGTAGCCACCAAAAGCATTTGTAAAACTAATGCTAGCAGAAGTAACATCTTTTACTTCGAACTGACCTAAACTATCAGGAGTCCCTACTTGCTCAAAGTCCCAATGCAGGAGCATCGATAAATAAGAAGGAACAAACGTTGAATCGTCATCGTTCTTTCTGTTTACATTTTCAAATGGTCTCAACCGCCCTTCGCTATTTTTGTATTTCGCGTGTAAAAACACCTCATCTTCTTCAAGGGAGTCTGCGTAGAACTTGCAACTTCCGACTCTAGCTTGGCTTTTATAGACCAATGAACCAGTATAGTTTGTTCTTTCTGCTCCAATAAAGATTCTCTTTCTTTCTGGAAGGATCTGTAGGGAGTCCGTATAAGAGATTGATGAAGAAATATTGAAAGAATTTATTGTTTGACCAGACTCAACCTGATAACCAATCAACCTTGCCCAATATGTGCTTTGTGCTGTCGATGGCAAGTTTCTTTGATCTTGCTGTGGTTCGAAGATAAGAGCCAAATTCCAGTTTGTGCCATCAAATATTTCGTAAGAATCCGATTCTACAGCGGTGAACTTACCGTTGGAAGAGGAAAGTGCAAACTTTCCGTGTCTTTCTGTTCTGCCACTATGAACGGTATAAGCTGCCATACCACAGGCATCGCCGCCGAACCAAGTTGTTTGAGTTTGGTCAGAATCGGCTGAGTGAACACCGAAGATAGATCCACTGGTGTCATAGGCAAAAAAGAAATCACTGTCAGCCGATGGCTGAGTTGGAAAGTATGTGTTACATTCTATTGTGAATGCTTTACCAAGACTTGAAATATATGTCTGGTTGTTCGAATCGCTGGCTGACGAAGAGAAATGGAAAACGGATGCTTCGTTAGGAAGCGTTGTCCCAGCTACATAATTCTTCAATCCGTAAAAATCTACTGTTTTATCTTTGAACTGATCTAATTCGTCTCTATTCTCGATCGTTGTTGTTGTAAAATTGGAATAGTTGCGGAGCCTTATTAGGTTTTGATCTACATTATAGCAATGAAGAAGGTTTCTAATTGACTCATTTGTTCCCTTAGATTTATAAATGTGAAGAAGGTTGTTATAAATATTTCGGTAAACCTTGCTTTTTAGATCTGTAATGGAACCACTAGACAAGCTCCCTACTGATGTCTTCTCGTTTAGTTCAGCTAAAATATCCGAGCCAATCAAAAAGTTGCCAACGTCAAAACCGTGTGATTCAACCAATCGTTCATAAAACGGGAAAATCTTAAGATCCTGATCTTGGTAATCTTTAGTCTTTACCTTTTCGAATGTAGAAATCTGCGCGTATAAATCATCAAAATAAGATCCGATAACGTGAGATAGATATTTTAGATCACCCGTATCTTGATCTCTTATCCACTCGGGCATCAAATCATAAAAGTTGTGCCTATTCAAAACATCATATTGTATTCCGTCTTGTCTTTTATCCGACTCTAAAGCAGACACTGTTGGATGGTTAGAATATATGATAGGATCTGGGACTTCATAAAATTCTGAGTTGAACTCTGTAATGGCAGATGTTGTGCTTCTCGCAGCGGAATCATAAACTAATAACTCCGAATTCATAACGCGACCAGAATAATCTAAAATCGCATTATCTACTGTGCTTATACCAGTGATACCCTCATTGAATTTATAATAAACACCAAGCGATTGTTCATCTGCGGTGTTATTTCCACCATTGACGTGAGTATTCCAATTGAGACCTATGTCACTTATAGTTCTTTCTTGTTTCCAAAAGCGGAATTCGTCAAAGGAACCAGAGACGCGACCCCAGCCTTCTGCGGATAGACCACCACCGGCATTGGTGTCATCTGTCATAACAGTCGCTAAAGCGCCGATGGTCGCAACATATGAACCAGTTATCTGGGAAATAGACTTACTTGATACTGTAGTTGTTTCGGATAAGGAACCATCTAAAAAGAACTTTAGTGTTGTATCTGTTCCATCGGACTTGGCTGTAATCGCATAATGATGCCAAGATCCAATAGAGGATGATAAACCAGTAGCGGTGAATGATGAAGTGTGGCTCACTGTACCAGAAGCAAAGTGAACATTGAATTTGTCTCCGTTTCCCGCACGGTCGTCAGCATAGATAGAAAAGCGACCATAACCCGCAGAGCTAGTTTCTGCACCATTCCAGATATCAACGAGGGTTTCCTTTGAACCCGATGTTGCACCACGCATCAACCAGAACTCTACCGAGTTACCTCTGACAAAATCAAGTTCTAGATTATTTGTCTTGTTTTCGCTGGTTGTATAAATATTATCTATCGCGAATGATGACGAAAGCTTTATATAGCTCGCTGGAAGAGTCTGAAAGAAACCAAGGCTACTTGACGCAGTTGAGACAGATGAGGTCCATTGTGTACCAAGATTTATATGCCCTGTTGTTTTGGGGTATAAATCTTTCCAGATATAATAATCAAATGTTGTTGAGTCGTTTAGGAACTTATATTTACTACCTTGAGAGCCATCATAAGGATATTCGTTATAGATTCTCTGGATTCCTGACTCATAGTGATACTCAGCCAAACCAAAACGAACATAGTTATTTAGGCTCGCAGAAATATCAACAAAAGCAAAGATCTTTCTATCGAAGTCTGCTTTTTGTTTTACCGCATCGTAGGATTCTACAATAGAAGAACCGCTTACGTTGAACTGCTGCTTTGAGGCTTTGGTCAACGCGGTTTGCGCGTTGCTTTTAAAAAATTTCTTTAAGCTCATTTACCCAACCCTAAATCTGAAAGTGTCTTTAGGCTCAATATACTTACTCTGTAAATAGAGTTTGAACGAGATTTCATACTGATATCCTGCTTCAAAATTTGAGAAGTCTACATCAGCGTATGAACCCGACACATCATAAGACATAAGGGTTTCTTCGGCAGAGCCGGTTCCATAAGGCACAACAACAAGATTGTCTACCACTCTCTTAATAGAATAATAAACCTTTTTTACCACCTCTGACTCTATTGCGGCAGTGGCGGTTGTGTAAATGGTTGGACTCCACCCTTTCTTTCTTATGTAAAGGCGAATTCTATCTTTGGTGGTTGAATCTGTCATATAAGAAGGTTGTAAGTTCGTTACATTCACAACGTACTGTGAGTCAGGATTGTATGTATCAGACGCAAAAGATTTTACTGTTATAGCGGACCCTGTGTGGTATTCTGTGGAACCAGAGAACCAAACGTCATAGATAGAAGATGCGGTGGTAGCGAGGGCAGCAGAGGCTGTGTAGACGCCTGTTTCAGACCACCCGCCCGTGACGGCAGTGGAGTTGATTGCAGTGCCGCCAAGTGTTTCATAATAGTTTACATAAATCGCACCCGTATCAACAACAGGGATATTTGTTAGTTGTCCCCTGACATTGTTATAAAGATAGACTGTGTTCAAGTTATCAGCCGCGCTTGCCAAGGACGAACTCGCATAAAAGCTGCCTCGGTCGTCGCCCTTTGAGGAATTCCACCTTGCGTCAAGAGAAGGTCGCTTGAAAAAGTATTCGCTTCCTCTTGCAAAAAACTTCTTTGTATAATAAGATGAAGACGCAACAGTGTTTGTTGCTCCGCTCTCAAAAGAAGAAGAAAGCTTGACAAAAAATCCAAAGTTTGATTTGGTTCCTGCCAACCACTGCTCAACAATGTCTGTCACATCTACGTCGAGGTCTTCAATACCCGTTGTAAAAGTTGCAGTTGTCTCTGGGTCAGCGTGATAATCTCCCCCCTCTGTGGACCAAGCGGTATTAGTGGTGCCGTCAAAAGAAGCGGTTTTCCAGTTTGAAACTCCCCTGTCTAAATACTCATCCATGTCTAAGCCAATGCCTTCGTCCCAAGAACGAGAAACAGCATTGATAGTCAATGTAAAATCGGTAGCCTGTGTTCCTTCGTGTGGGGTGTTCGTAAGCTTCAAGAAAAAGCTTGTTGAACCTGAAGCCGGAATATCTCCACTTGTTCTTTTAGACGAAATATCGTCTGTATCAAACTGAACCAAGAAACGAGACTTTTCTAAAGAAGAAGTTGTGAATGCTCCATAAAGAGAATAAACCTCTAAAATATCTGCGGCACCCATATTAGCAGCGGTTGCTCTGGTGCTTTTTACAGAACCATAGCCGTCTGTTATGGTATTATCTTTTGTGGCAAAAAACTTCTTGATAGCCATTAGATAGCTTCTCCTGTGATATTGGTGCTAAACAGTTTTATCTCAAATAAGTAGTTTTCTGACATTGTAATAAAGCGACCATCAGAAGTGGTATTTTTGATAAAATCGTATTCAATATCTGAATAGGCTCCTCCGGTGACGGAATAGAACTCCATTTTCAAAACATCATTGACCTGTTCTGTATCATTTATTTGTTTTGTTAGCTCGGAGACATTGATTGATTCGCCAAAGTTATATTTTCTTCGGTTGAAATAATCTCTCATCCTATCTTCGGCTGCTGTGCGTGCGTCAAGTAAATTGAAGTTTTCATTTGATACAAATGAAAAGCGAACTCCAAAGTTGACTATTTTTCCATCTAAAATATCTACTGAGTCAGAAACCGTTTTATAACGGCTAATCCAAGTTTTGAGATTGTCTTTTACTGCCTGTGAAGCAACAGTCAAATCCCCTATACTATCCTCTGATAAGACATAGAAGTTTACTGATCTTCTTGGAGACATATCGTCACGAAGAGCAACTGACCTTTTTATAGTGCCGAACTCGGCTGGAAGTCTGTAACTAAAAGATTGATAATCTTGCAGAGTAATTATTCTATTTTGAGAGGAATATACGCCCGCTACAACCTGTTTTAGTTCATCATCGGACAAAGTGAGTTTTGTTCCAGAGATTCTTTTTTCATTTTCGACTTCGATCGAAGTGATTACCTGTTCTTTGAGAGTTTCGTCTGTAGCATCAGATGAAAAACTAAAAACCGGGCTACTAACTTGTGTTAGGGTTCCTGCACCAGCAGACAAGAAATTTGTTGTATTATAGCGATATGTGATTGTAAGTCTTGTATTAGATGGACCAATGCCAAACTTGTCATTATCGTTCAATACTGTTGGATCTAAAACCGCAGAAGAAACGTAGTCCTTTCCATATTTTTGTAATACAACTTTTGTAGGATCGTTCACGCTGTCTAAAACAGAAGTAGAATCTTCTTTTCCGTTGCCGAAAATCAATGAAACAGTGTCGTCTTTGAAATCAAGAATAAAACGACGTGCAGCAACAGTGGGTTTCATAACCTTCAAGGTATTAGAAGCTGTTGAGTTGTCATTGATAAGAGATTTATAGACTACATCTTGGCTTAGTGCATCTACTTGATAATAGATATTTCCCTCTAAGTCTCTTACAGTGATTACTTCAATAATATTTTCGTCTTGCAATTCTAGTTTATAAAATGAATCAGTCGATGACTGATCTGGCACATCAAAGTCTTCTGTTTTTATTAGCCCTGACACAACAGGCGCATCTCTTTTCGCAGCATATTTGGAGGGAATACCAGTAACTGTGTTTAGTTCAGATACAATATATTCAGTATCACTCTCAGAAAAATCAACGTCTTCAACCAACACAAAAACTGCGCCGTCTATAGAACTAAACGATGTGCCAGCTTTCAGAATAGGCAAATAATCAGTTTGTGGTCCTGTGTTTGTTGAAGTGCCGGGGATGTTTAGATATATTGTTACAAAACCAGTAACGTTGGGGGATAGTGGCTCTTTATAACCGAGTTGTCGAGCTAAACGAATAATATTATCTCTATTGATTGCGCTATCAATCATATTTTCATTCGCCTGATAATCAAGCTGGAATGAAGCCACATCACCTATATAAGCAACTGCGTCCAATAAGAACGAACCAAACGATGCTTCTGTAAAATCATTATACTCGTTTGGGTAAAACCTTTTGGCGTATTGGACCAATGTGCTTTTTATACTTTCAAAATCTCTGGCAAGATAGTTGATCTCTGGTTTGTTTGCCATTATGTGGTTACCTCAAAAATGTCTTCTTCTGTCGTGTTTGTTGGTTCTATATTATAATTTATTTTGACTGCGACTGTTTGTTCTTTGGAAACAACCTCTATATCTATTATATCTATGTAAGAAGCATATAAATTGATCTGTTCTCTGATTTCTTCTTTGATTTTATCTTCGTCTACTGAACCTTCTGGTTCAAATAAAAACCTTCGCAAGCCTGCTCCGAAATCAATGTCAGTTAGTTTTTCGCCCTTTTCAGTGAGTATAATCATTTTGAGATTTTGTTTCGCATTTTCATTGAAGGTTTTAGTCAAAATATATGGTCCATCAAGGCTGTTGATGTTTAGCGGTATTGATGGTTGGTATCCTATAGCCATTTTATATTAACCCTGCTACGTCGGCGCAATCCTTAGACCACGGGAAGTCTCCCAGTAAATAGCCGTTCAATGAAGAAAACATTTCGTTTAGAACATCATCCATACCCTTGAACACTCCACTCTTTCTCATTAGAGGAATAATGTCCCTTGCTATTTCAATATTAGGGATCACTGAAATGGCATTGAATAGCAATGCAGGCACCAAAATAGACTTTACAAGGGCATCAAACTCTTTCGTTTTTACAAGTTCAATTAGTAAACCTTCAATAATCGGGATGTCGGTCGGGATGCTCGTGAACTGAAATACTTTGTTTAGGTTCATACTGTTTGACTTTTTACCTTCCTCGATAACAGTTTCGATTTTAGCAGGATCAAACTGTTGTTCTTTTTTTGCTAAAACAACTGTAAAACGATGCTGGGTTGACGTAGTATCAAAAACCCCACCAACAGCGACTCTCTTTATTTCCTTGAGATAAAACACTGTTTTTTCGGGAAAACCCTTTTCTTCCATTTTATTTGTAATAAACTTTGTTGGTCCGACAGCACGGTCAAGAGAACATCTAATACCGAGTGTTATTGATTTGAATACGGAGTTATATATTTTAGCCACGTCTTCAGAAGATAAATAAAATTTCTGTTGGGAATTGTTTAGTACCGGGTTGAGGTAATAATAAGCCTCAAGATCATCAACAGAGCAGATTGCAGTTTTACCAGCCATTGCACCTAAATTCAAGTTTCCAGTTATAAACCCGAAATCACCTAAACCAGTAGAAACCTTTGCGGATTTACCACTATAAAATAAAGTAAACATTTTGATAATCTCACCTATTACTTCCCTAAGTCCGTCCTTATCTATACTTGTAAGCTCTTGTGTACAGAGCATAATATCTTGTAGATCCTTGGCTTCAAGTTTTATATATGTTTCAAAACAATATCTGGGGTGAGTAAAATCATCAAACTCTGGTGGTATGTTCCTGTAGTCTTGTTTTCTATCTAAGTCAACAAGGGCAGCACCTGCAAGGGTCAAATCCTTTGGATTCAAAAAAGAAAGTTTGTTTGTATTCTCCAAAACAAGAAGCTCGTTTATAAACAAGCTGGCGAACTTCTTTTTTTGGATGCCGGGATCAAAGTTAGAAATAGCGGTTGGCGAGTCCTGATATAATTTGTTGCTTATCGTGTTGACGGCTTTGAAAACCACTTTCTTTATTGCCAACTGTGCTAAAAGAGAAATCTGTGTGCTACTGAGTTCATCAAGGCGCAGATCGGGATAAGTTTCTAAAACAATGTTTTGGGCGACCTGTCCATATTCTTTTCTTTGTTGCAGTGTTGATTTGGTATATTGAAAAAACAGATCTACGATCAATTCATCTGTGGCGTCGATAAGCTTGAATTCGCTCATATAGACAGGAGGTAAAATAGAGAAGAAAATCTCGCTAACAATGTTTTTTATTTTTAGTTCTGCGCCATAACTGGCAAGTGCAGCGGCGGCGGCTTTGCTACTCATCTGTAATCTCCTTGACGGCTGCTAAGATTTGGTCTTGTTGCCACTGTGAATACTCATCTTCGTCAAGCATAGCTGTATTGATTCTGCTTGATACATTCTTTTGAAATTCATAAAAAGATTTTGGATCAGGTGATGTTGTTGAGATTGCGTTGGCAATGACGTTTGGATCATAAGCTTTGCCATCGGTCATGTTCTTGTAAAACGTTTTCAGATTTGCTTTGACCTTACGAATAATCTTCTCGACTTCTTCTGTTTGATCTCCATCAAAGAAAATATCGCTCAAGAGATTGTCAGACCGCTCAAAAAATAAAGCTGCGGGGGCTTTGGGGTTGCCGATCTTTATCAGTTTTTCTGAAAACTGTGAATAATCTAAATCTTCAAATTTTTTGCCGAAGGGTGGTTGCAAGGCGGCAGATCGCATATAAGGCTGGAAAAAGAATCGAGCGACTTGTTCATTTGAATCCTCAATAGAATCCTTGAACTTTTTATCTAGAAAGGCGTAGGTTTTATCGAAGGTGTCAGTAATGGCAAGTTCAAGAGATTTTTTCTCACTTGGGGACATGGCTTTTGGATTTTTGTAAATATTTAGTTCTACCAAGTTTTGTTCAACAAGAGAATTGAATATTTTCTTTTGGGGGTTTTGAGTGTTTGTATTTGAACTTATATCTCCGTATTTTGTTATCATCCCTTTATAATCTTGTTCTTCGTCAACAAAGAAGGGTTCTGATAGTTTAGGGAGATCCCTTGTAAAGATGCTTCTGTTGTCGTTGATAGCAACCTCAAAATCCTCTAAACCAACACTAAGATCCATCAATGTTGTGTTCCCATTGTGATATCTATAGCGCAGCCCGTTTGAATCAAGGGTGACATTCAATGTATAATCTGATTCTAATGTTTCTAGGGCATTACCAGAGGCATCATCCTGTGCGTTGGGGTAATTTTCCTCTACAAACGCTTCGTATTTCTTTGGGAAACGACGGGGATCAATAATAGGAATCAAAGCCAGTAGTTCTTCTGCCCAAGCATAAAAATAGTTTGGATTGTTTAGTTCTTGACTTGCTCCTAAAAGCATTGACTCAAGTGAGCCATTGGGGATTCTTGGGAGTTGATCATCTACATCATAAAGTTGAGCGACCCACTTTGGATGAAAATCAGCAAGAATAGGAGTCATAGAAGTAAACACATCGAGCAGATCTTTAGCAAATTCCTTCTCAAAAGAATCATTCCTGAGAAGCTTCTTTGTCCCTTCCCAGCGTTCTCCTAGAAGATTATTCTTGAAGGCTCGCGGCTCTAAGTTGAACTGCTTCACATAGTTTCTTGTTTCAGGCTTCCCATCTTGTTTCACTCTGCTCAATAGATAGTTTTTATATAACACGTTGAAAGCAAGAGATAAGTCAGCGCGGATCAGATCTTCTTTTGTTGGGTTGTCGCCGAAAATGTTTCCAGTATAGAGGTGCTTCAACAAAGTAAAGTCGAACGCAGGCTTTACACGAAGTTGGGTTATTATTTGAGAAACTATTCCAGCGATTGTTGTTTCGGTAAAACCAGCCAACTGCGCGGGGGCAGAGTTTATCTCGGTTATCGCGCCTGCACTAAAGTTTAGCAACTTGCAGAATGCGCTTACTCTTTTTTCTATTGACGCCCTTATTTCTTCTTCTGGCTTTTTTCCAGCTTTCTTTGGGTCTTCGTCAAGGCGCTTCAAGATAACATCTTTGAGATCCTGTGCCAACTCGTCGCCGTTGATTAGTTCTGGAGGGCAACCTTCGCCGGGGGCGATTTGTTCAAACAAGGTCGCGGCGATAAATGCTTCGAACTCGTAGTTGGAGGAAACGAGATTCATCATTGTTCTAAATTCTTCATCAGTAAATTTCAAAGGCGCGAAGTAATTGTGAGCCAGATACTTACCAAAGTTGAAAATATGTATTGGAGTGTCTTCATTCAAGAGTGCTTTGAACTGCGCGATGGGCATTTGGTTAGCCAAAAAGGTAATGAAATCGATAACCCGTTGTGCGGTCATCTCAATATCTAAAACTTTCTTCAGTTCGGATGCAACCTTATCAGCATTTGGACTTGGCATACCTGCGCTTGCGAGGTCGCCTTTAGCAGCAGGGTTTGGTCCGAGATCATCAGCATTTGGATCTAATGTTGACTGCTCGCACTTCGAAAAGTCTGCTTTACACTGGACATCAAGCGAAGCTAAGATAAACCTTGTAAAATTTACAATCAAACCAATGATTATTTTTTGTAATAGCGAAAGTAAAAATGCGCGGAGACACTTGTACCAATCAATGGAAGGTAAGCTTGGAATCCGAGTGTCATAAACAAGATTCAAAATAGGAAAATCAGGATTCTCTGCTGCTTCCTTCTCAAGTGCCTTCTTGAAGTTAGCTGGGCTTATCAAGTCTTTAGCTTTTAGCGCATTAGAATAAGTTCCCATTACATCAAAATCTGCCAAGCAAGACAACTTGTCGTCGCCTGCTTTGGAGAGTTCACACTTGAAGCGATCGATGGCTTGGGCAATAAATAAAGACCAGTTCGCTTTGTTCATAACATTGTCGTATAAGTCATCAACTGTATCAACTGACTTTATTACAAAATCAATGCAACCAGAACCACCAAAGGCTTGTTCAACCATTTGGTATCTTTTGCGGTATAAGTCCTCAAGCATTTGGTCTTTTTCTTTTTTGGTAAGAGAAGAAAACGCATCGCTAAAAGAGGTAACGGTGCCAGCTTGTTCTTTGGCTTTTGCTTCGTCGCGGGAAGGATCTGACCCCTCAACATAATCTTTATAGAAAATTGGGTATTTATAAAGCTCTCCGAAAAAATCACTATAATTTTTAGAGTCTCTAAGTTTCCCGTGGGTGATGCTGTCTGCCGAAAGAATCCAACAATAATCCTCAGATTTGTATCCTTTGATTACTTGGTTTGATTCTTTAGAATACTTTTTGATTTGCAAAAAGTTATAATCTAGTCTTGCGCTCGTGCCTTCCTTGTTGAAGGTGACCCAACGAATCTGTCTCAATAAAGAAGAAAAATCTGGAGTGTAAGAAACTAATGTGCCTTCGCTGTCTCTTCCCAAAATGAAAGGACCACCAAGTTTTTTATAGTCCTCGACTGATTTGAGTTTTTTATTTACCAACTCGTTGGTAATCAAATTGGATGAGATGTTTGGCAAATCAAACTTTCGTTCCCTTACTCCATCACGAATAATATAAGCCAGAGCGTATGTCAAATAATTTTTGAGAGAATTTTCTTTTGATTCTTGGTAAACAAACTCTGCCTCAGTTCTTTTATCATCGGGCTTTTGAGTTGTCAGCATTTGTTCTATTTTGTCTGTGTCTGATTTGAAATCTTTTATAGTCAAAGAACTAAATGCTTTGTTTATTTTTTCGGCGTATTCTTCTTCAAGGAGACTAAGCTTGCCGTGGACTAAGAAGATTTCTTCAGTCGGTTCTTGTTCTTGCTGGGCTATGATAACTGGCGTTTGGAAAGATGGTGGTCCTCCATTCTCCCCAAGTTGAGTTGCTTCAACAACAACTGCTGAAATACTGTCAAAATAATCTTGATTTTTCTTTATCTTTATGTTCAAGCCTAGAGTCTCAATCGACTTCAATTTTTCTGCGGTTATTTCTCCATAAACTGCTGCGGATTTGACGAAGGTTGGAAATGTTTTTATTGATCTTACTTGCTGTAGAACACTTTTTTGTTGTTCAAGGTCTTCTTCTGATTTGCCAACATAAATGGCTTTGTTGGCTTTCTGTATATCTTTACTAAAATCAAGTGCTTTCCTTGCCAACTCTGGAAGTCTTTTATCTAAATCTTTTGCTTTTACTGTTATTTCTGAGGTTGTGTCTGACAAAGCCGGGATCTCTGCTAAGAAACCGTGGATTTCTTTTGTTCCGTGAAAAGTTCCTTCTTGTAAATCTACTAAGAAGTTGACCGCCTCTATATCAAGTAGGTCAGGAAACACTATTTCAGTATCCGGTGCATCAAAATCAGCAACCTTTATTTTATATGTAAAATAACCCCACCTTGGTGTTTGTACAACCTGCAAGCTTGGTATGATGACAATCTTTTTTCTTGTTTCGTCACTATCGAAAAAGGTTTGTAGCGCATCTGGATTTAGTTTTAGAAACTGTGCGGCACTTATTTCTATTCCACCCAATAACAAGATCTGTTCGCCAAGGTCTTTTGTGGTAATCCCTTTTGTTTTAGCCAACTCTCGTATCTGTTCAGGGTTCTTGCCGGGAACTTCGATCGGAGCTATTTGCTCAAGTTTTGTTTTTATTGCTTCTTGTTGGATAAACAGTCTTTGAAAATCTTTTGGCATAGATTCCAACTCGCTGTTCTCTACAATAAAATCTTTATCCAGAGGAGTAAAGTAGAAAGGTTGAATAATGTCAAAAGTCTTGTCTATCTCGTTATAAAAAGAAACGCTTGTCAAAGCCAGCTTGGATGGTTTGTTTTTTCCCAGATTGCGAAGGTTGTTGAAAATTGCGGGTATTTCTGTTGGATCTTTGAGGTTGGCGTTCTTTGTTCCTGCGAGTTCACTAATCCTCTGGACCGTGAACTCGTCCCTTATTGCAATAAAAGATTCATTTATCGGAAGCTCTACATCTTTTGTTTTTTCGTTTATCGGGGAATCAATAGGAGGTTTGCGCGTGTGTATTCTACGGACCCAGCCTGATAACCCGGCTGCTGGTCCTGCCAAGACCTTTACTTTATAATAGACACTGCTTTTGCTTTTACCTAAAAACCTAAGAGGTGTTCCGTTGTTTAGTTCACCGTCGAATGATTTGGCTTCATTGCCAACTTTCTCTGGCTGTTCTTTTGAGAGCTTGAGGAATTTTTCTCCTTTGAGACTGTATACCGACCAGCCAACTTGACCGGCAAGATCCCCATCGATGACCCTTATACGCCACCAGTTTTTCTTTTTAGCTAATCTTATTACCTTTTCGCCGTCATAAAGCTTTCCAAGTAATTTATTGTCACCGGATATACCGGGGTTGAGTCTAAAAGCAAGCCACTTTTCGTTATTTTTGTCTTTATAAGTGTTTGTTACTTCATAGATTTGTTCTTTGTCTTCAACGTTGTCTAACCATTGCCCGTGGACCCAGCCTATTTTATCTTTTAGCTTTCCAGATAAAACCTTTATTCGCCACCATTTTTTTTGTGATGTTGAGCGTTTCAGCTTCTCTACAATGGTTCCGTCTGGTATTCCACCGAAAACTGTGCCTTTACCTGAACCCGGCTGGCTTCTTACATTTAGAAAAGGTTCCTTTATATCTTTGTATGTGTCAACTACAACTGCCTGTGGGGCTTTCTTAGAGGCTGGGACTTTGCTTGAGAAACTGGTATACTTTCTTTTTGGCTTCAACGAAGAGTAAAAAGTTGTGGAGAACTTGGTTTTATTGAATATTTCTCTCGTTACCTTACCAACAATAGCAGAAGTTGGAACAAAATCTTGATCAAGGAACTCAGCGGATATTTTCTTTACGTGGTCAAACCGGACGTACCCTTGGTCCAGTTTATCTTCTCCAGATACGACCGTAACATAAAAATACTTTTCGTTGTCGGGGGTTGTATCTTTTTTATTCTTCGCAGGTTGTGGATAAGCTGCCTTCACAACCAGTTGTGTTCCAATCGGAAGTTCCGTTTGAGCGGTAAGCTCTAAACCTTGTGGGCTTTCTCCCGAGCTTGTATAAAGCCAAGTTTTAGTAGTTACTTCCGAATAACCTGCTGCACTTAGATCATACGAAACAACAATTTTGCCGCCGTTTAGAAAGTTTGATGGAGTTGGTTTTTCGTTGGGTGTCGCCATTTTATGTTGTCTTATTTTGTTTGCTACAGATATAAGTAGCAGAGCCGGGAGTTAGATAGTTCTTTTCAAACGCTGCGTGGTTGAATTGCCGCAAGTTTATTTCTACAATCTGCATCAAGCCGTCAATCGAGGTTAGAATGTTTTGTGTAATACTATTTGGATCGATCGGTGGTCCAGTAACCGGGACGCCGCTTACATGTGAGTGAGTAATAAAAGCGAGGACCATCTGTCTTACCTGCTTGTTCAACGAACCAATCTGTGTATCAAGCTCTGCGACGTGTTTTGACATTTGTTTCAAACAAAGAATCATATTTTTTCCTTTGACCATCGGCTGTAGATCATAGTTTGGTTCGTTGATGTTTGCGCCAGCTATAAGATCAATGCCGTATTTGCCAGCTATCGCGTTATTTGAGGAATTATATTTATCAGTCATTGTAACAAGTTTGATGCTTTCTCTTGCGACGAGACGAACACCATCTGCTTTCAATGCAATCGCAGATTTGTTCTTTGCAGCACCGTCTATAACACCTTTTATATCATAAAAATTTGTTAGTCCAAGATTATCATCTATATCGGTTCTTTGAGAAATATAGATTCGGGCAGCGTCAAATTTGAAACTGTTGTTGGCTCGGCGATCGGGATCTGATTCTCTTATCTTTTGACCGACTGCTCCCCATCTTCCTGCTACAAGATCTATTGTTGAGCAGTTTGTTTCGCCGAAGTAACCAGAATTTATACCAGACGGCTTATCTTTTCCAAGAACAATGTAAGCATCACCAACTGAGCTTATTTTCTCGCCGGGGGCGGCTTTGTAGGGTAAGAATAACTCTCCAGAGAGAGGACCAGCCTGATAGGTTCTTTCAAACGCTTGTGGGTCTCTCATTCTTTGTTCGGGAGATTTGGTGCCTTTTACTGCCTTTGGTTGTTTGTCACTCATTTTCCAAAATCCTTTCCGGCGGCGGGTAGTTCCATAAGCGCAGTTGTATAGTCGCCTTTGCGGAGATCTCCGGCTTTGTTAGGTGCTTTGAGATGTTTATCGCCTGCTCGCCATTTTGTTTTTAGGATATAAAATTTCTTCTTAGAGTTCTTTACCGCCCATTTGTTCATTGCCTTTGCATTTTTGATTGCAGAGGCTTGGTTGTGACCAATAAAACGAAGTTGGCAATACAACAACTCAAACCTTCCATCTTGGTGAGTAGTTCCTAAATCGCTGCCGTGTGCGCGGATGCCTCCTTTTACTGGTTCTTCCAACTTCCCCACAAAAAAGTAGCCTGCGGTTACATTTGCCTCTGCAATAGAAAAGGGAATGCCTGTCTTCTTAGTTAGTTTCAAGAGAAACTGGTAAAGTGGTTCAAGTTGTTCAGCGGTGTGGGCTTTGCCGGGAGTATAATTCCTCGGATCAAAGAAACCGCCACGGAAGCTGGTGTTTTCTACTCCTATACTGCGACTATTCAAACGACCGGCGTGTGCGCCTCTTATGTCTACTGGCAACCATTGTTCTATAACACCCTTGTTTTTTGCTCTTCCAACATTGAAATGAATCGATGCGTTTTTCCCGAGCAAGGTCTTGGCTGTGCTGTTGGCAGAGTTGGACACAGAGTGGTGAACAACAATAACACTTGGATTCCTAAGAGGAGTCTTTCGCGCAAAGCCTCTCTCAACGAATGGAACACCTTGTATATAACTTGTGCCGCCGGGAGTAAAATTGACGCAGGCAGCGGAGGTGTTGTTTGATACCTGTGCTGCGGGTTTGGGAGGTGCCGGTGGTGGTTGGACAGGTTGATTTTTTATTTTCTCAAAACTGTTCAAAAATTTAGTCAGGTTTTTCTTTGTTTGATCAAGCAAAACCTTTGTTCCAAAATTTATGCCTTTCGGAAACGAAAACAAAAATGAAGTGTCGTTGTTTTTCTTAGCAGTATATGTTTTTGAAAAGTTGTTGAGATCCTTTATTTTTGAATCCAAGTCAGCGACATCGCCCAATGTAACAATCATTTTACCGTTAGGGTTTGGAACATATGTGGCTGAAAAGAAGAATTCGCGCACTAACATTGCCCATTGCTTTTGGGGGTTATCATTTCCTTGTAAATCGCTTATCACTTTTTCATTTGCGGCGTTGGCTTTCGCAAACAACTCTTGTATGTTGATGTTTCCCGAACGCAATCCCTTGGCAGCTTCTTCGTCAAATGGGAACTGAACATTGGATATCTTAACATTATAGTTTTCAGACTGCCAGCGAGCCAACTCATAAAGAGCTTGAAAATAACCCGAATTTCTATTTGTAAAGTTGTTTGGAGTAGACCGTGGTACTGGTTTTTTTAGCTCAACCTTTGGTTGAAAAGAATTGCACACTTTTTGTATTTGTTGCAAAAATGCTAAAGCGTCAGCAGCAGGATTTGCATCTTGCTTTTTGATAAAGGACGCACGGGAATAATCGGTTGTCATAAACGAAACCATTATTCGATCACCGGGAACTAGCACGATACCGTCATGAACTTCGACGGCTGTTAGCATAAATTTATAGTTTGTATTATCAACAAACGAAGCGATATCTGCGTGAATAACATCAATAAACACATAAGCAACACTTGGTAAAGTTGCGGGGCTTCCTTGGGGAAAGAGCTTAGTATTTGTTTCTCCAATGTTGTTTTGATCAAAAAATGCAACAATGGCGTTTAGAGTTCCATAGGTTTGAAGTGGAATAACAGAATTTAGTTTTTGTGATACAGTAAGAACACTATCGGTCGAAGAATAAGTTAGATTCGGCTCTTTATTTACCGTAACGGCATTCAGATCGCCGCTACGAATGGTTGAAAGAAGTCCAAATACTTTGGCGGAATCATTCGCCATCTTTCTCTTCGTCCTTATACTCGTTTAGATTGTTATAAATCGCGTCGAGTTCTTCACCAGAAATAACATTGTTGTCTTTATTTGTCTTCGCCATTAGCGAAGCAACCTTCACCAACTGCTCGTTTGATCTTTGAAGAGTTTCCAGATATTTAGCGACGACCATGCCAACACGGTCATGAGTCACCTTGCCATTGTGAATATCTTGGCAGACTTCATCAAGCGCGGTGTTCGCTGCTAGTCTATCTGAATCTACATTTTTTAGTGCTTTCTCAAGCAGTTCTTCATATTTCTCCGTCATTCCAATCCGCTTTGAACCCTCGATACTTTGTTTTCAACTTTCCGAGTACCGTTGCTATTTGTTTAGTATTGAGATCAGTGATCTCTCTCATGTATAAGTAAATAGCCTTTTTATTGAAAATTTCAATGTCATCGCTGTGTTCAAATAGGACTTTGATGGCGTTTATAACTTTTATTTCATTTTCCTTGTCGGCATCACCGTGCCATTCGTCCAAGGACTCCCGAAAATGACCAATAAACTCTTCCTGCTGCCTGTGGCTCTCATACGGGTTTCTGCTCGTCAATGCTTCGTCATGACTGTGGTAAGCATCTAAACTGCTCTCAGTCCGCACTTTCTTAGCGGTCTTCTTGACTTTGTGGATAAACCAGTTTTTTGTAACCACAGAAAAATAAGCAAAAGCTTTTGAGCCTCTGTTCGGATCGTATTTGTCAAGGATTGTTACAAGCCACGCTTTACACTCTTCACGCAAATAGTCAATATTTGGGAGAGTGGTGAACTTGTATGTGTAAGTAATCTTGTCTACCAACTCATCGAATGCAGGGTGGATGAATTCTATGTAGAGCTTTTCTTTCTCGTATCTGTCAGTAAGCGCACAGTATTTCACTATAGCATCCTCATGGACCTTAGTGAAATACATTCGCTTAGTCCTCTTCTTCCTCTTCCTCACCATGTGGTTCTCCGGTTAATTCTTTTTGTAAATTGAGAATGACCTTGAGATTATCACCAAGCGCATTACTCATTTTTACAAAGGCTTCTATTGTGGGGTCGCCGTAGTAGGTTTCACTTTCGTTTACCTTCTTTATAAGCTCCCTGTAGTCTTCAACAAAAAGGTGTAATGCATATAAACGAGCCTGAATATTATTCAAGGTCTTGAACATATTTCGAAAAACATGTATTGTCAACCCGATCGCCAAAAGCAAAACTATTATTAGTATCCATTCAATCATCTAACGTAAACTCGCTGGAGCGAGCCTCCTTTTTCATTTGCTTGAGGATTTTTCTGTTATCCTCAATATCTTCTTTTGTGGTGTCGCCTACCTTTCTTTTAGAAGATGTCGGTGTCGCTGCAACAGTTGTAAACGGTTGTGGAATCTTTTCGAAGTCTGTGAGCCTTCTGGCGCATACACACACCTCGCGGTTGTCGGACATAGACCGCCACTCTTCCCACTCTTCGGCACACCAGTTACATCGATAATAATATTTAGGCATCTTCTTCTTTTTCAACATTTATTGTTGGTGGGTTGGCAATACCAACCTCATCAGTTTCGGTGTCGATAAACAGTTCAAAATCACGGAAGACGCCTGTGATGTCTACCTGCTCTGAAATGCCCTTTTGCAGCGCGAGCATAAGTGCGCCTATTGCTTGATTTGATAGTTTCACCTTGTTTCTCCTATAATTGTGTTATAATCGTGATCATACATATCTTTTGCTAATCCGGTAAAGTCATAATGTGGGGTCCATCCTAAAATATTAGTCGCCTTCGATGAGTCTCCCAACAAATATGGAACTTCTTGTGGTCTAAAATATTTTTTGTTTATTCTCAAGTGTTGATCAGGGCTTCCTAACTTTGCTTGTTCCCAAACCTCGTCCAAAAACTCTTTTACGCTATATGTCTTGCCAGTGGCGATTACATAATCATCTGGCTCATCTTGCTGCAACATAAGATACATTGCCTTTACATAGTCCTTGGCGTGTCCCCAATCCCGTTTAGCGGTGAGGTTTCCCAACTCTATGTGTGTTTGGTTTCCCAATCGTATATTAGCCGCAGCCATCGTAATCTTTTTTGTAACAAAGGTTTCGCCTCTTCGGGGCGATTCGTGATTAAAAAGAATGCCGCTGTTGGTGTGTAAGCCATAAGAGGCTCTGTAGTTTCTTACTAAGTTGTGAGCAAACACTTTAGCGCAGGCATAAGGTGACGCTGGCATTAGTCTTGAGTTTTCAGTATAGCCAGTTGCAGGGATGTTTGGATTCTCGCCAAACATTTCTGATGAACTGGCTTGGTAAAACCGGCAATCTGGTAAGATGTGACGGATGGCTTCTAAAATGCGGGTAGTTCCTAATACGATGCCGCTGATTGTGTCTTCTGGAACATCAAAAGAAACCCTGACGTGTGATTGTGCTGCAAGATTATAAAATTCGGTTGGCTTGTATTTCAAAAGCAATCGATATGTTGAGCCGGTGTCATTGAGATCCCAATACTCCATACGGAAGTTCTTGTGATCATAAATGTGGTTAAGCCTCTCTGTACAAATCAAAGAAGTTCTTCTTTTCAAACCAACCACAAAATAGTCGTTGTCTAATAACAACTCGGCTAAATATGATCCGTCTTGCCCTGTGATGCCACTTATAAACGCTGTCTTCAACTAACACCTCTAACACTTGGATACTTTATTATAAACCATTCACAAGTTTTCTTTAAGCCCTCGGCAAGAGATGTATACTCCTCTTTTTTCCACCCAAGATCAAGAAGCTTCTGATTTGAGCTTGGTTTTCTATGTTGTCCTTTTGGTTTATCAACTTGCCATTCTATCTTTCCATCATATTCAAGTATTTCACAAATCATCTCTGTGACCTCCTTTATAGAATATTCTTCTGTGTTGCCAATGTTGATTGGTTCTGGTTCGTCATAGTTTTTCATTAGGAACAGCAAGATGTGTACGATGTCTTCTGAATAGGTGAACTCACGAAGGGGGGAACCATCGCCCCAACAAAGTACAGAAGGTTGTTTGTTTATTTTTGCTTCCCATACTTTGCGGATAAGAGCGGGGATGACGTGACTGTTTTCTAAATCGAAGTTGTCGTTCTCGCCATAAAGATTGTTGGGGATCGCGGTGATAAAGTTGCAGCCATATTGTTGTCGATATGCGCGGGACATAACATCAACCATTCTCTTGGCGTAAGCATAACCGTAGTTTGATGAGTGCGGTGGACCCATGTGTAACTGGTCTTCTGTGAGGGGGTAGGTTACATACGGAGCGTCAGGATAGATACAGGTTGACAGGAGCGAAACAACCTTGGTAGCTCCCGAACGATGGGCAGAATATAAAAGCCTTTCATTCAAGTTTGCGTTCTCCATATAAAAGTTGGCGACTTGTTCTGTGTTCGCCTTCACACCACCGACCTTTGCCGCAAGATGGATTATTTGTTTATCGGCAAAACTTTTTTTGTAAAGGGGAATATCTCTAACCATGTCCTCTAGTTGAATACGATTTGGATATTCTGCTTCTGGTAAGGCGTGCTTGAACGCAGAGCCTACCATACCTGTGCCGCCTGTGATTGTTAACATGCTTTATTTAACTCTATAATTCATATAATGGATTCGTGTTGATAAAGAAAAGACCGCGATGGATGAAATGAGATTCATAAAAAGGCGAATATTTTTCTCTGTCTCGTTGGGCAATTTCACGGAGTTTAGCTGTTTTTTCCCCTTGTAATACAAAACCCTCTTCTGCCATGTGTTTTACCCAATATTCTCCATATTGCTCATTAACATGGTGGTGACCACCTTGACCGGGAGTTGCAAACGTAAGAGCTACCATGCGACACCTCTTGAACGTTTCAAAAAAGTTTTTCATATGACGCTCTTCAACGTGTTCAATAAATTCACAAGACCAAGCCAAATCAAATACCTCTTTAGGGATATACGGACCATCATTTTCGTAATCATGAAGAACTATTTCCTCTGGGGATAAAAAAGATTTTTCTACAGCTTCGCAGCAACCCTCGACGCCCCTCACGGTCGTTCCAAGGTGCTTAAAATAATCTGTTGAATAGGCTCGACCGCAGCCGATGTCTATTACAGATTTTATTTTATAGTTCTTAACCATGTAAGACCACATTTGAGGATAATAGGTAGCACCATCTCCTCCGAGGGCACAACCGCCCAAGTGGTCCTGAAGCACAACATCGAATGTTTCTTTTTCACCTTTTTGGGTTGGTGAACCCTGTTTTCGTTCCATGTTTTTTCCTATTTTATTATTTTAAAGCACGCTTGATTATAGGTATCCAAATCTTGATGATATAAACATTCATAATCATATTTTGTTTCCAACAAAAATTCTGCAAAGGCTTTTATTTCATGCTCGCGATAAGTGGGGTAATCACATAACTCATCAAAAGTAAGAATGGTCCCATTTTGAAAACGATCTTTAGTAAGATCTAATATATATTTTGCAGAACTATACAAATCACTATCTATATTCATGAAAGCAATTGGTTCTGTATGCAGGTCTAGAAAATTCTCCAAAGTATCTTGAAATAATCCCTTGACCAATCGAATGTTTTTTGACCACGGCTGCACAGTAACAGTGGAAGATGAATCATACATGCCGGGGTTATCATCATTGGAACCACAAATGGCTCCAAAGGGTATATCGCCATTTAGACTATAGACCCCTAGAGGATTATCATCGTCCCAATGTTCTGGCAACCCTTCAAAACTATCAAAACCATAAACCAGATTAGTAGTATTATTGGCAATAGCCATGAGAGTTCTTCCACGATATACCCCGAACTCCAACCACAAACCATCTACTGTCGCCGCTTTAGTACAAGCTGTGAGATATGTGTTATGATAATCCCATTGGTGAATCCTTTCGGCTTTATTTTTTACATCAAATAAAATTTTATCCATTTTGTTTTCTAATATATTTTCCACAGTTTTATCCTCGGTTTTGGTGTATCCATGACGCAAAATCATATTGAGGTTGCCAGCCCAAAGTATCGCGAATTTTTGTTGTGTCAGCCAATGTATGACGCGCCTCGCCCGACCGTGCGGCAATATGATTATATGGACCCCCAATCATTTTTGCCAAATCTAAAACCGAATAGTTTTTACTGGAGCCAACATTATAAACTTCCCCAAATGCTTTTTTATTATCGGTAAAAGCGGCGAGCATATTTGCCTCTACCACGTCTAGAACGTGCGTAAAATCTCGGCGTTGTTTGCCGTCGCCTACAATAGTCATAGATTCACCTTTTTTATTTTGTTCCAAGAAGAGACCCACCACTGGTGCATATTGCCCCCTTAGAGGTTGGCGGTCACCATATACATTAAAATAACGGAAGGATATCGTCTTGAGACCAAACAATTGAGTATACATTACACACAGATCCTCACCCGCACACTTAGTAACAGAATAGGGATTTAAACAATCTTTGGGCATATCCTCCCGTAAAGGTGGCTCGTTTTTTAAACCATAACCAGCAGAGGTCGAAGAGTAAATCACCCTATCCACATTATTTTCCCTTGCACATTGAAGGACATTACATGTACCTACCACATTTACAGAAGTTGCGTAAATGGGGTTTAAAATTGCTGGTTGGATTCTCGACTCTGCGGCTAAATGGAAGACAATGTGAACACCTTTAAAAAGAGGGTTCAACTTTTCATAATCGCAGATGCTCACTTTATAATAGTCTGCTTTTTCATTCTTGTAAAATTCTTCGTTACATTTAGCTGAATTGTCATCAACAACAAGGACTTGATGTCCCATCTCAATTAATCGATCAACAATATGACTTCCTATAAATCCTTGACCTCCGGTAACTAACGCTTTCATATATTCTCCTTTATTAAATTTTTTAACCTTGTGGTTGACCAGTTATGTTCTCTTTTATGAAAATAGATGGGAATGTCTAAATCATCACCATTATTCTTTTTTCCCATATGATCAGTACCTAATATTCTAACATCTATTTCAAGTGTTTTTAAGAGCGTATAAAGCTCTTTCTCTGTGGTATATTTTTCTATCTGATCAACAAATTTTATAGAAGAAAGAACGATTTTCCTTTCTTCAAAAGTTTGAACAGGCTTATTTTTGTAAGGTCGATCGATTGTGGGATCGGTTTGAAGAGCAACAATCAAATGATCACAAACCTTTTTTGCGTCTTCAAACATTAATATATAGCCGGGATGAATCAGGTCAAATGACCCCGCTAAAAACCCAATTTTGGGATTTAATGTTTTGCGCCACTCGCCCGCATCGATTGCCCGGTCATCTATTAAAGTATCAAAGCTGGGCTTGATATTCATAATAAGCTCATGATATTGTACGCCCCATTTTTCCAACTGTTTTTTAGTTACTTCCGTCCAATCAATCCCAGAAGAAGTTCCTCTTGCCGTGAAAAATTTAATTTTATGACCCGTTCTATAAAGACGGTTAATTTCGTTGATCACATCCATAAAAGGTTCCGCAGACATGTAGTTCTTGCCGTTGGTATGACAAATAGTACCATCAATATCAAAACAATAAATCATTATTCTCCAAATAGGGTTTTGACACCTGTGGTGTCTAAAGAATATTCTAATCGAGTAAAACCAGCGTTCGTCAAGTATCGATCCACTTTATTAAATTCCTGTGGAACATAGACCATTAAAAAACCACCGCCGCCAGCGCCGATGATCTTTCCCCCCAAGATTAAACCGGCGTCTTTCAAAAAATTGTAAACCTTGTCGATCATCACGTTACTCATTTTGTTTGAAAGAAGCCTTTTTTGATTCCAGTGCTTGTCTAACAACTCCCCATATCGATCATAATTTTGGGACTCCAGAGCCTCTACAAACTTATATCCCAAGTCGCGAATTCGCAACATTTTATCCTCAAAATTTTGTTTATTTTGGGTCTGACTTTTTAAAACCTCTGAAGCATCCCGCTGGCGACCTGTATAATAAATGCGGCAGCGTTTAACAAATTCATAAACATTGCTGCGGTCGAGTTGAATAGTTTTTACTGAAACGCTGCCCGTTTTATCTATTATGAATGTTCGTATTCCCCCATAAGATGCAATAAATTGATCTTGTTTCCCCACAGGTTCGTGAAGATCGTCCATTTCGATTTTACACGCAAGTTCTGCTATTTCGTGTTTTCTTAAAAAACACCCCCGATGCTCTTGTAAACAATTTATTAACGCCACAAGATAGCTTCCAGAAGAGCCAAGCCCACTCTTAGATGGCAAATCAGCCATGCTAGAAATTTCACATTGTTTTAAAATATTGTAGTGTTTAAGAACGGCTTTTGCTCGTTGATGTTCCAATTCTTCTACGTTCTTCACATATTCTGTTTTTAAATATTGCAATCTTATATTTTCGTCTAAGAGACTTTTTTTGAACGACACATAGATATGCTTGTCGATTGCCATGCTTGTAACAATGCCACCGTGCTTTTTATAAAAAGCTGGCAAGTCAGTGCCGCCACCGGCTAATGTAATTCTAAAGGGGGCGCGGCTTATAATCATAAAGTAAATCCAGAGGAATTAGCGTCATCAAAAAACATCTGTACTGTTTCACGAGAAAACTCGGAAAGAGATTTGTTATAGAGGCTCAACTTATTAAGTAACTGTGAAGTGACCGTAATAATATCACACCCAACCTGATTAGCTTGATACACATTAAGAACTTCGCGGGGGGATGCCCATAAAAGCTGAAGGTGGGGGTTGTGATTTTTAATCACCTCAAGGGCTGTCCTCATCAGAGGAAGCGGGTCTACCCCAGTGTCCGCAATTCTACCAGCAAAAATAGAAATAATATGAGGAGTGTCACTCAGTAAATTTTTCAATATAGCATGAACCTGATCCAATGTAAAAACCGCAGTAATGTTCATCTTAATATTTTCAGAGTCCAATCTCTTTATTAACTCCCCCGTAAACTGACCCTTGGTATTGGTAACGGGAATCTTTACATAAACATTATCTCCCAAGGCTGCTAGCTTTCTTGCCTGCACATACATTTCTTCAAAATCATCTGAAAAGACTTCAAAAGAAATGGGTTTATCTTTTATGTGATATAATGAATCCTCGACAAATTTTAAATAATCAGTAACGCCAGCCTTTTTCATCAGCGTGGGATTGGTAGTAAAGCCCGCGATGATGTCAGTTCGCAGGGCGTCCTTCATTTCCTCTAAATTGGCACCGTCAGCATAAATTTTAATCTTCATTCTTTGTCTCCGCTTCTACTACCGCACTAACCAGCATATGCCAAAGAATTCCTTGCCACTCTTCTGCGTGTGGGGTTGTGCGGCTTTCACAAACAACTGGAACTTGGACGCAAATATCAGAAAACTCTTTAGCGTAACCGCCATCTCGGCTGACTATGGAGAGAATACTTGCGCCAACTTCTTTTGCATAACGCATAAGCTGCACCAAATTTTGAGAAGTGGTATCACTACCACCGCCGACAGAAAAAATTAAAATATTATCACTAGAATTGAGTTTAGAAACCGTTACCCAATTTACCAAGCTAGTGTCCCACCCATCATCATTAATTCGTGCAGTAAGCTCCGAAACATTATCTAAAGCAGAATAACACTCAATACCCAATATTTTTCTAAAATCATTAACAGCGTGTGAAGCGTTTGCAGCCGATCCTCCTACACCAAACACAAACAACCGCTGATTTTTTGTTTTTATTTCTTCTATTTTTTCAGCCATTTGTTCTATATGATTCGTTTCAATAGTGGCAATAATGTGCTTAATTTCTTCAAAATATTTAACAACATATTGCTTATAACGCTGTGCCATCCACAATCCCCCTATATAATTTAGTGTATTTTTCGATGTTGGTTTCTAGTGAATAAACACGAGAATATTTTTCCCATGCCCTTTCTGATAGTATATCATACAGAGATTTATTTTTAAGCAAAATCACCATATAACGTGCATATTCGGAAGCGGTATGGGACATAAAGCCACATTCAGCTACTTGTTCAAGGTGTCCCATATTCAAGCCCGTGTGAGTAATAACTGGTTTTTTATGGTACAAAGCCTCGATAATCGCTGCGGAGCAAACTTCGCCGTCGTTGCGACCATGTGAAAATACATCTAATGAGGCGACGAACTCATGTATTTTTTGGGAATTTCCAGTAAAATCTAAAAATTTAATATTGCTTAAGCCTAGGCGCGAAGCTTGAGCGCGATATTTTGAAGAGCCGCCGAGCATCACAAACATGGTTTCGTCATTTTCTATTAAACTATAAGCCTCAAGAGGGGTGGGGGAAAAAATATCATCTCTACTTCCTTGGTGCATTCCGAATACAAACGATTTGTCGCTTATACCGTGGTTTCGGCGTGTTGGAGATTCCGTCTTTGGCGGCATTTCTACAAGAGGAGAAATAATATTAATCTTGTGGCGGTCGCCGCCTTGACGCAACCATTCTGCGGTGTGGGCATCGGATAAAAGTACAGTGGCGGCGATATTTTCTCTTTTTTCAATACCGTTTGCGCCACAGCCATGAATACTATCCACAAACAAAGATTTTTTCATTCGATCAAAAGGATATTCCCGATATCCTGACCGCCCTGTTTGGACAATATCATATTTTTCTTCATCAAAGAGCGCCCAAAAATCAGTGTCCACCCATTCATGAGGTGGTCCATAGCGGTCGTCCCTTGCCGCACAAGAAACATGGATTAAATTAATCCCGCTCGACTCCATATATTTTTTTCTTTCTGAGTCAGTAGTTGGATGTTTCCAACTGTTCCCCAAAAGAGGGGCGGCGTGGGTATAATAATAATCTACCTCAAACTCATCTTTTGGAAGATTCGTCGCGAGAGTCTGCAAATATTTTTCGGTGCCGCCGGCAGCAAGACCGGCAAATTTTATAAAAGCAACCTTAATTTTCTTCATGTTCTAAACATCCCCGCACACCACACTTCAAACAACCAAGGGTTGTATTAAATAAACCCGATTCTGATCCCTGATGAATAAGGGCGGGTTCCCACCAATATACTTTTGCATCGTGTTCAGCTAATTGACATGCCAGTTCCCAATCACTAATAACCACAAACGGTTTCATCGTTGTCGAAATTTTTTGTGCCAGTTCTGCTCGGAGAAGATAAGCATCGGCGCATTTTGACGCAGGATGCTCTTTATGAAAAGCAATCTGTTCCTCCGACCTTTGCTCGTAGCTGGAAGTTTCCAGTTCACAACAACTGCCCATAAAAATAGCGTCCCAATCATCAGGAGTTTTTTTCAAATAAGAATTAAACCGTCCAACAAAATTATCGCAAAATACAACGTCGTCTTCCAAAATCAACCCATGTTCTACACATTCTTCGCCAAGCTTCTTAATTGCATGATAATGCTTAATGGTGCAAGATATTTCAGCGCGGCTCATAGGTCGAAAAGGACTAGTATTCGAACCATAAACAGTATCTACGCGCTCTTCATAAGCCTTCTGTTCAAATAAATAATATTCCTCAAGTGTTTCACTTGTTAGTGTTTCTTTATCATATTCATGAATATAGTCGGGTTTAATGTTGTTGTTGCGAAAAAACCCTTCTAGTTTTTGTCTACGTTCGATCAGGCGCGTATAGTGTACTACATATACTTTTTCGGTGTTTAACACAAGATGTTCTCCTCAAAAAATTTCAATAAATTTTCTGGTAGCACTGCTGTGGGGATTTCATTATTTTTAAAAACAGGTTGAGAGATTATCTCCTTGTATAAAGCCTCATTTTCATCAATCATTTTAACATGTTTTCTTAACTCTTTAAAACACGAAAAATGATCAACATTAATAAAACACGATGGGTTAAAATCGGCGGCTACTGTTTCTGACCCCCAATAAATTGGAATGCTTCCCACAGACAACGGGTGAATTATTTTTTCTGTGGTGTATCCGTCGTTTTGCGTATTTTCAGCGGCGATGGTAAACTTGTATGACGATAAAAAATCTACCTTAGATTTTTGGTCACCGCGACCTTTTATGTAATATCCCACATTGTTGGCTAGCCGCCCAGCGCAGTGGACTGTTTTATATAAACCCAGAGCATCCAAAATTTCTAATCTTTTGCCCGCGTTATTAGAAAACACAAAATTACAAAATTTGTTTTTTGGAGGAAAAGCTACTGGTGTCCGATTTAATAACCAATCTACGGGGATTAAATAGGACTGATCACGTTGCTCTTTATGAGGTACATCAAACCAATTAATAAACATTGCCCATAACGGAAATCTATAATTGCGCGGATCGCTGCTTTTTTCAAAACTAAAAGCAAAATCGGCTTTGCCAATACTATATCTTGGATATTCTATGGAACCGGGAAAATCGAAATTTGGAGACACATTTTCTCCTGTATAAAAAATCTTTTTACATCGATGATTGATATAACGGTCTCTCTCTTTTCTTTTAGCATAGTCTACAGAAAAGAATAAAAGATCGGGATTATCTTCATCTATCACCACCTTATATTTCATCGACAAAAGGTGGTAAAAATAATTATCGGTTTTATCCAAGTTGTCCCAAAAGTCAACAAAGTTAATTTTAATCTTTTCCATCTGCTATCCCCAACAAAGACTGTCATCTGATTCTAGGGCTTTCCCAATATAATCTAAAGGCTGTTCTGGGTATCCTTCTAATGTGCCGGGTAAGCGCGGAGTTGGGAATGGTTTGGCGTGGGGATCATACCTATGATATTCATCATGTACATAACTGTCTTGCCTAATTATTGGATATATAACTGCCTTCAAAAAATTTTGATCCACTTGCCAAAAATTTCCTTTTTGATAAGAAGACATCATGTCAATAATATTTTCTAATTTTGGATACTTTACTCCCCACATTCCACCCATAATTTGTGTGCCGTGACCGGGATGATCCCTCATAATGTGAAAGTTCTTGTCGCTTTCCAGCCACTCATCAACAGCAGACCTCTCTCTAGAAGTCAGGCGACAGTCTGTGTCTCTGGACAGCATCACAGATACAGATGGATCAGCAGCATCTTCAAATCTCCAAAACATGCCGGTCCAATTACAGTCACCATCTTTTACAAGCACTTCAGTATTGCTCAAGCTTTTTAGCTCGTCAATAATCTCTGAGGGGACATCTTTGCCAACGTGAAAACGACAAGTCCACCCCTTGTAAATGTTCAGAGCTAATTTTGCATTTTTTATTGCCCCGATTGTGTATTTTGGGTTATTACCCCATAAACTAAAACTTATTACTCTTTTACCCACCTATCCGCCTCCTTAAAAACAAGTTTTCTCCTTTTTTATTTCTTGCTAACTATTTTTGATATATCTTCTATACACTGATAATTCTGATCGTATACCCAGTGCATTGTTATGACTTCATCATAATCATAGATGTTTTCAAGAATTACTGATGAGTCAGCGTATGTTTTCGCATTCTCAGCTATTAATAATTCGATGTCATAAAAGTCTAGACTATCATACTGTGCATTGAAAAATGAATTCAAGTGAATAAATTTTGTTTCTTTTGTATTCAAAACATCTAATAAATTTTGATTGACCGCGTTGAAGGGGGGTACAAAATGACTTGGATCATAGTTGTTTAGACAAGATAAAATTTTGTCACACATTTCGTACTTAGAGTTTATTTCCTCGTGACTCATGTTCATAAATTCTCCCCCTTTTTCCCAAGTTTCAACAATACTGTCCCAGTGAAGATGGAATCCGTGATTAAATCCGTGCATTACAATTTTTCCCGTTATAACATTATCTTTTAAGAACTTAATATGGGGAGAATTTATTTTTTCCTTCTGCGTATCACCATCATATAACATAGGACTTGTAGCTAGCAAGTAATTTACATGATAATTTTCAAAAATTTTCAATATATTTGACAAGATATTCCAATCTTTGTTTCTCTTCTTGTCGCCGCTTGGAAAATCATCCATTCTGATTAATCTTCCTTTTTGCTCTATTTTTTTTGCCATATAAAAAGTTCCCTTTCATCGTGATCTGTAAAATTTATTACTTTGAAGTCATATTTTTCCATAACTTCAGTTTTGTAATAAAGGTGTTGGTGGATGTGTGATACACTCTTATCAAAATCAAAAAACAAAACTGCTGGTAGTTTTGAACATTTTTCTTCTACAAAAGAAAAAAGTGACTCAGGTGTAAAGTTATGTGCATAATTCAAAACTACACAAACATCCACGTTTGGTAAGTCTGTGTTCACATATTCTTTTGTATTCAATAATGTAAACATTTCATCCCAATCGTTGTCGTCGTATCCATATGCTTCAATCCCTGATTCTCTTAATAGACTAACAAAAAAAGAATCATAACATCCGATATCATAAACAATAAAATCTTTATTAAAGATATCATGATTGAATAAAACATTGTGTTTTTTGTTTTTAGCGTTTTTAAGGAAGGTATATAAAATCCAATTCATGTACCTGTGCTTATCTAAAAAACCAACCCTCCAGTTGTTTCTATAAACTGGATGGGATAAAGACATTTTTTCAAAACCATCCTCATATTTTTTTATAATCTTGGAGTGCTGTAGAACATTATTTAAAAAATATTCTAGGGAAGTTTTGATAAAATCTTCATTAATCATGAATTAATAATTTTCCTTGTTATCTCAAACGACCCTTCACAAGAACAATTTCTTTTATACCATTGGCGGCAGTTGTATGAGATATATTGCCATCTAGCCTTTGAACATTCCTTTATGACTTTGGTAACATCGTTGGCTGTGGTAACTCTTAAAAAATGTTGACCCTCTATTATAGGATCATGATAAACTATACAAACATTGTTTGTTATAAGAGGTACAACGCCTAGTCCCATAAGTTCAATTTCTCTGTTACACTTGGGACCATAGCCAGCCAAACATAATCCAAATTTAGAATTAGAAATTTTTTCTAAATATTCGTCTTGTGTATATCGCCAAATAAAACTATCGCCAAGTCTTATAGGCATACTAAATTCTTCTATCACAGAACTCCACGGCTCTGTTGTTCTATTCTTTTTTTGGATGTGATTTTCCACCTTGCCAAGAAAAATACTTTCTATGTCCCTCTCATCATATATTTTTATTCCACCTTCAATCTTGGCTTCCAGTTTTCTAGGATGCCTACCCCAATAAATCCACGGCAAACCCGATGGGTGTTGCATCCCACCGAAAAGTCCCCTCTGCCAGCGGCGTGGTAGACCGGGATATATATCCCACCTGTCATATTCATAAAGCAAAATTTTATTTGGTTCATCTACCCAAAGAAACACATCGTCTACCTCATTTTCAACAATTTCACATAGCCCCTTTTTCTTCCATAAATAGACAAGTTCCCTAGAGGTGTCGCCCTTATGTTCGGGCGTTTGTTTTCCAACATATATTTTCATGTGTCTATCTTATAAAAATCCACTAAATGAGGGGTGGCTCTGATTTGTGCGTCGATTTCTAGAAAATGCGAAAGAAGAAAGGACGTATATTTCCCCCTTGTATCGCAAGGCTCTCCGAGCCACGAAGTAGGAGCCAGTGACTCAATCTTATTTATAACCCTTTCTTGTTGAGACATTAAGCTTTGTGTTAGTTCTATATCATCTAGTGAACGACAAGGGAAAGGTTGATGATGAGATTGTTTGTCAATCTTATAATCTAAAAATTTTGCCCCGGTAAAGTCCTCGGTTTTAGTAAAAAAATCTATCATTAAGTCCTGATCAGAGCCATAGTTTTTATGACGGTGAGAATAATAATAATTAAAATCTGGTCCCTTTATATTCATCGGAATATTTTGCGGCTTAAAACTAGACAAACCAGCAAGCATTTGACAGGCTATACCATGATGATTTTCATGGCTCCGTATTGTTCCTATAACACAATCACTTTTTTCAAAAGCATCCACATAGAACATTTCTTTTTTAGAAGGCAACGAATCAACATCTCTTGGATACAGAACATCAACATCCCTGTTCCAGAGAGGTATCATACGCCAGATCGCAGGCTCGGTCAAACTATAGTCAAGACTGACAGTTTGGACTTCAAATTTGTCCAAGTTGCTAGCAAGTATTTTTAACGTAGCAGATAAACGGTTGTCCCAAATATTGGGAGAAACATAAAACACCATATAATATTCGGGAAAAAGGATACGATTGGTTAACGGAAGGCTTAGAAGATTATACCAATATCTTTCTTTGTCTTTTTTCCACCGATCCCAGAAACGATGTTGGGGGAGGGATTTCGCCTCAAAAAAAGAGTATGAAAAGACTTTTTTAGCCACTTATCACCAACTTATATTTTTCATAAATCTGTGCTTCCTCTTCTTGCTTCCAACCAAAATTTTCAAAATTGGTAGATATGCCCTTGGGATTAAAGTAATATAAGCCATATATGCCGCCAAGTTTTTTAAAAGAAACACCAGCCGACACACAACGTAACCAATATTCCCAATCTCCAGCGGATCGGTAAGAATCATCAAAAAGACCATGCTTTTCGTGCAAAGATTTTCGCCACATTGGATTATTGTGGGGTAAATTTCCACGAAGCATTCCTTCTTTGGAGAATTCCTCAAAGTTATATCTACGTTCTTGAGAGGAATTATTTTGGTATGTTTCGTTAGGCTTATTTGTGATATATGAATCTGCATAAACCAAATCTATATCTTCATTGGCAACCAGAGTCTTGGCATGAACTTCTAAAGAATTAATAGCCTTTCTGTCATCTAGGTTTGCATTGGTAAGAAAGTCTCCGCTGGACAATTCAACAGCCATATTCCATACACCATAAATACCGGGGTCTTCGTCCAGCTTTTTATAAATAATGTTGTTAGGATATTTTTCTACATATTTTAAAATTATATCTTCTTCATTACCCGGTGAGGCTGCGTTAATCAATATCAACTCACATTTGTCTTCAAATATTGTTTGATTGGTGATATCTTCTAAAAAAGGTTCAATAAAATCGTCGCCGTTATATACCGAAGTTATAATGGAGATTTTGGGTATCTTTTCAGATGGGACGCTGTCCCAATCATTATTAAGTTCCTCCCCATAAACATGTGTGACAAAGCTTCTATATTGATCTCTTTCGGTAAACTCTTCGCACACCCACTTCTTTAGAGTGTTCGCCATGCCAAGATAAACGTGATGCTCGTTTCGCATCTTACGCAAAGCCATCTTATATGATCCTTCCTTTGCGAACGCCCACTGTGAGTCAGCCTGAATCACGCCATCCCACACGGCTTCTTTTTGGACCGGCAGAATATCGAAATCGACCTTGAGGAACTTCCCTTTCTTTTTCTCTTTGCCCTTCTTGTCTTTCTCTGGGATATAAAGGAAATCACATTGACCAGACCACCCAATAGTGATGATTGGAAGACCGGCTGTTGCTGCATCAAACAGTGGCAGACCAAAACCTTCGCCATGAGCTATGTTGATGAAAGCTTTGATTTTTTTGTGTTTATAAAGCCCCTGTATCTCTTGTTCTGTCATGTAACCATGAAGGAGAGTCACAGAGCATTTGCGGTCCTTGTAGGGTGCCAGAAGCATCTCTAAGCGACGTTGTGTGAACTCTCGGTCGATGACACAATTCTTGTAAGAGTTGGTTTTGACAACAAGTCCGACTTCTTGGTCGATGTTCTCTTCCACAAACCAACGAATGGTGTTTTCAAAGTTCTTCCTCGGACCCCATTGACTTGCAACCAAGAAGTTAAAATCGTGAGGCAAATCTAAGTCAATCTCTTTTACATCTTGTGGCTTCGTGGGGTAGTTGACAACCTCGATTGGTTTTTCTAACTTATAGGGAAACTTGTTTCCATTCTGGTCTTGTGCTTCCACAACAGTGTTTTCAAAAACTGACTTGGAATGATTGCTAATCACAATCAGACGGTCCATTAACTCATTTGTTTTCTGTAGCCACAAGGGAGCAACTTTAGTTGTTTCGATTCCAGCAGTGTAACCAATGTTTATGGGTGCCATCCTCTCAAACTCATTTGGAATAGTAACCTGAAGGGATATATCAAAGTGTGGTTCGCCTGCTTGAATATATTGAGCAGTCTTGCGAATAGAGTTGACAATCCAATCCTTTTCCTCGGTTGCTTCGATAATGTGGTTAGATTTTCCCCATTCAAGATTCAAAAGATAAACATCAAAAAGATCTTCTCGGCTGCGGAGGCTTCGTAAGGCAAACCTCGTTTGTTCCCCATACCCGGTTTGTGACAGGGCTGGTCCCTTGACAATGATTTTCTTCTTCATATTTGAATCTGCTCCCAAGCCTTGTAGTTCTTGCGGGTTTCCCACGAACCATTTTCTTCCAATACTTCATCCACAAACTCTACCCAAGATGTTTCGAAGGCTTCAAAAGAATAGTTCTTGTCAACGTGCTTTCTTCCAAGCTCACCCATCTTGCGGCGTTGCTTGTGAGTTTTATTATACATGGTTTCTAAGGCGCTTACAACTTCGTCTTCGTTTAGTCGGTCTTCACGAATAAACGGGATTTCCTGCGAGCCAATGATTGCTTTTGATGCTGGTTCAATGCCAACACCGAACCACTTCTTGCCGTCTGTGACTTGCTCTTGAAGACCGCCGGTCATATTGACTATGATTGGTGTTCCACAAGAAAGCGATTCAAGCGTAGCTAAACCAAAGCCCTCTGCGTCGGAAATGTTGATTGTCACGTCTGCGGCGTTATAAAGAAGAGCCAAATGATCGGCAGGCATCTTTTTGCGGCTGAACTTCACCTGACCCTTATCTAACCCAAGATTCATAATAATGGCGTCGAGGTCTTGTCCGTGTTGGTCTTTTGTATCAGTATGCATAATAAGGACGGCTTTATCATGACCAACCTTATCTAAAAACTTCTTATACCAATGGATTAAAGAGCCAGACTGTTTTCTTCTGGCGTTACGATTGTTCCAGAAGATGACGAACTTTTCTTCATCATCGACAAAGTTGTCTTTTCTAAACTTTTCCCTTGTTTCCTCGGGCTGAACTTTGAAAACCGGAGGAACAGCGTGGGGAATGTATCTGTGTTTAGTTTCTGGCGAGACTGTTTCTACAATGTCGGCAGTCACTTTGCTAATCGATGCGATGGCATCGTTAGACTTATAGAACTTCTTGTTATAAGTTGGGTATGGGTAGTTGTCCCAGACGTGATAGTAGATTAGCGGACAGTGGGAGCGGATTTCTTCTTCCATCTCCCAGAGCCATCCCCAGAAACGGGGATCAGTCATAATCCACACTGCGGCGGGTCTTTCGTTCCACAGAGCCTCACGAACCAAGTTCGCGTCTCCGTAGCCTTTGACCGGGTAAACAATGAGGTCATCGCCCCATTCTTCGGTTTTCATTGGTCGGGAATCGGCGTGATCAATAGCGCCGCCAAAGCAAGTAAAGCTATACTTCCCTGTTTTTAGTAGAGCCTCTACAAAATATTTGGTCTGTGTCCCCACTCCAGAAGGAGACATTGGATGGTCTGCGAGGACCAAGATCTTTTTCTTTTCTGTCATTTTTTACCTATGGACAATGTTGAGTTTTCTTGAACTCACACCTCCCACAAGACAAGCGGTTTTTGAGGTGGTTCTTTGTATGTATATTGTATAACGCTTTCTTCAATAAGTTAAGTGCATTTTGTGTTTTTCTTGGACCAGAGGTAACACGAAAGATTTCAACCATCTGCCCGACCTTCTGAGTTCGCTTCAAAAGAGCAAAATGTGTTTCAACCTCAGAGGGGTCTACACCCATCTTCTGCGCCCAATAGTGCTTGTAAAGGGTAAGCTGATAGGTTATAATCTGGCTTGTGCGCTTCTCGGCTTTCCATCCCCAAGAGCAGGATTTGTAATCGATAACGTGATATTTTCCATCAGGAGTCTGAATGATCAGATCAATATACCCCTTGAATTTGTAGTCAGATTCGGTGAACTCACCAACTTTTTCCATCAAGGTTTCTTCAGCTTTGATAAACTTAAACCCGCTGGGAAAATAAGAATCAAACGCAGCATCAAGTTCAGCAACAATGGCAATGCCTTGATTGTAGAAGTCGGTAATGTCCTTCTCTTTCAGAACAGTGCCGCCCTTTTCAAGAGACTTCAATTCTTTGCGAAGCATTTCCCCAAAGAAAAACGCCTTGTCCAACTCTCTGTCTGATTCAAAATACTTTTCACAAACCGAATGGATTGCCATACCGAATGCAGTAAAAATATTTCCTTTGAACTTCCTGATTTTGTCCTCGTACATAAGTTTACGAGCGAAAGGACAAAAGTCCCACTTGGAAAGTTCCGAATACGAAATGTGAGCCATAAGCCCCTCCTTTTTTTGTTTTACAATATATTATCTCACGAACGTGAGGATTAGTCAAGCTTTTTCTGCTTCACGGTAAGCACTTAGTACATCTTCGCCTCGTACAATAGTTTCTTTAATACCCTCTGAGTAACCACGAAGGAAGTTTTCTTGGGCTACAACTAATAGAAACTCGGGAAACTCATCGGCAAAAATCTTTACCACGTCGTCCACTGTGACTTCGGGAGTTGTAGGGTGTAGCTGTTCACCCACATAATTTATGATTAGTTCTTTTAGTTTGGTGTCGTTTCTTACTAAATAAAATTTAGGGTCTTCTTCGTCAAACTCTTTTTCTGTCTTGTTCTTCATTTTTTCCTTATAAAACTTTTGCAGCGAGAGTGGCTACCTTTGAACGTTCACCCTTTGTTAGCTTTACGTGTCCAGCCAGTTCATAGGGTTTGAATCTTTCAAAAGCGTGTGTCAGACCGTTGGAACGCGAATCTAAATAGATATTATCAATTTGTTCGATGTCGCCGGTTAGCACAATCTTTGTTCCTTCTCCCACTCTGGTTATTATAGTCTTTAATTCGTGTGCTGTTAAGTTCTGTGCTTCATCAATGATAATGAAGGCATTGCTTATTGAGCGTCCGCGAATATAAGTGATCGCCTCTATTTCTATTACTCCCTTGGAAAAGTATAACGCCATTGCCTCTTTGTCGTCATCCATAAGGAACTGTAGGTTGTCCTTGATGGGAGCAATCCAAGGCGACATTTTGTCTTCCATTGTTCCCGGTAAATATCCAAGGTCTTTTCCCATTGGGTGAATGGGTCGGGAGATCAAAATCTTTTTATAGGCAGGTTCGAACTTGCCAGATAAATCAATTGTTTGATGTAAGGCGGCAGCAACGGCAAGTAGAGTCTTACCACAGCCCGCTTGTCCTACCAAAGAAACAACATCAATGTTGGGATCAAGCAAGAGGTTAAGAGCAAACGTTTGTTCTTTGTTGCGTGGATGAACTCCCCAGACACCCTTTTTGTAGTCCATAACTTTTCGTATGGATTTGTTATAGTTTATAAACATACCCAGTGCAGTTTTCTTTTCGTTGGAAGAAGACACGAGCATTACAAATTGATTTGGAAAAAACTCACCCTTATCTTCTTCGATGAACGTTTCTTCGCCTGAATAAAATCTATCAATTGTTTCGTCGTCTACCAGATGTTTTGTGAGTCCAGAATAAAATGTTTCCTTCTCTTTTATTACTTGATTTTCTTGATAATCCTGACAGGCAAGACCAATAGCGTCACATCGAACGCGGAGGTTAATATCTAAAGAAACAACCACTACCTTACGGGTTGGAAAAGCCTTTTGTTCCCCAAGAGCAGCCGCAATAATAATATTGTCGGAGTCTTGGCGATCCATATTAGAAGGCAAAAGAGAAGTGTCACTGGAAACTGCTCTAATTATTCCTAAGCCCTTTCCTATACGAACACCTTTATGAAGGTTTCCTCTTTCTCTAAGCTCATCTAAAAGACGAATGGCGTGGCGAGCATTTGCTCCCACACCGTCTTGCCGCTTTTTATGTTTGTCTATTTCTTCCAGAACTTTTATGGGAAGAACAATATCATTTGTGCCAAACTTTCTGAAGCAATGAGCATCTGTTAGGTAGACGTTTGTGTCTAAGACATAAGATTTTTTTGCCATTGATATAAATAGTCCCCAAATAGATGAAGGGGGGCGATGGACGCCCCCCTTCGTATTTGCCTTATTTTTTTACTTCTTTGTATCTGATACTTCCTCTGGTAGTGTGGCAGTTGCGTCAGAGTTGGTTTCTGTTGCGTCTGTTGGTAACTCAGAAGTGTCCTCTAACTCTCCAACGTCAGTAGTCGCGGTTTTGATTACAGCGTCTTTATCGGTGTTCTCCTTGGGACCACACGCCGATAAAATAATAGCGATAAATGCAATAATAATACTCAAATCTCTCATTGTTTTTTTCTCCTTAAACAATATTCGTGTCCTCGGCTGAAGGACAGACTTTGCGACCAGTAGCATATGACCACCGTGAAACCTGTTTATGTCCACGATGATCCTTATATTCTACATACCAAACCAGAGGGTTCCCCGGTATTGGTTGTCCTTCCTTGCCAGTGGTAGGACAATGGGTCATTTTTTTTGCGTGTTTGTTATAAAATTGTTTGTAGCTGCTCATTCGATCACCCTTTAAGTAGTTGTTTGTCTTCGTTGACAACCTTCTTCTTCTCTTGTAATTCTTCTTGGTGTTTTAGACGTTTAAGATCGGGGTATTTTTCGAAAACCTCAATCGTTGTCAAACCCTCAGAGTTACAAAGGCTCTCCACTACTTCTTCAATCTTTCCCATTATTTGTTTTCCAATGTTGATATTCGAACATGGTTTCGTGCCATTCCTTCAACTGGTGGTCCCCTAAAAACTATCACTGCGGACGGAAATGGGGCTGTGTTACAACAGTTTTTTTCCGAAAGTGGCATACCATCTGCGCCAAGAGTTTGAGTAAACTTTAAACGACCCTTCACAAAATAAATCTCGTCTGCCTTCATACAATATTTGTGCCAATACTTCGTATCGGTTCGTGCTGGAATAAGACAAACAACTGTTGTGTTTTTACTTTTGCTTTCTTCAAAAGCCTTGTTCAACCATTTATCGATTCCGCGACCGTATGGAGGATTCATAAAAACTTTATGACCTGACCAATCCTGTGTTAGACCATCATCCTCTTCAGTAAAATGCTTTTTACATTTGGCAGATTCGTGTGTCGAACACGGGTCCAAATCAAACTGAAAGGTTCGATCTAGTTTATCATAAAAATCTTGTGGAGTTCTCCATTCATTAGAGTTGCTACTGAACATTATCTTTTGTGTTTGCTTATCCATTATTCCTCGTCATCATCTTGTTCACAATCATCGAAAAGACCGGAAAGATCTTTATCATTCAAGACCCCATAATCATTTTCATAATATGAATCCTTGATAGAATAGTCAAATGTGCAGCCGTCTGGCAGGTTAACTGGAAACTCAAAGTCGTCCATGTGTTACTCCTTATTTTTTGATTTGTTCAAAAGCTCGTTGCATATCGCGTGCGACAGCCTCTTTAAAAGTTTTAACATCAGCCTGTGTAACACGTAGCTCATCAACTAAAGTAGTGATACGAGCTTGCAATTTATTGATTTGTGTTTGCTGTTCTTTCAACGTCATTTTTTTTCTCCTTGTATGAGATGAACCGCTGGGGTCACCAACGGTTCATCTTGTTTCTACATTATAAGCTTATTTTTGTTGTTTGTCAAGTCTTTTTATTCACACTCGACAAGCATCCGACCCAACTCTGTATCAAAAGAAGCAGTCCAACCAATAAGCTGATTATCACCAGCCTTGAGGATTGTGTCTACGTCTGTTTCAACGTTGTGAGTCACTGTCGCGTTTGCACGCTTATGATCCACTTGATCAAGATTGACTTCAATCCAACCATTTTCTGAACAAATCCAATCAGTCGCGAAAACATCAGCCAGATGCTCCGTGAACTCATTGTTTCCACGGTAATAACCACCCATCAGGCTTTCATCGCGCAATGTGTCCATAACATTACAGGCTCCCCGCGAAGAGAAGGGCGCAACAGAAACCAAATCAGCCAGAGTCTGATAAGAACCCAACTCCTTGAGGGCTTTCGACTCACCATCTCCAGTGTAATGAAACACAGACGTAGAGTCTTCGGTATACAGACGCACCTTGGTGTGAACCTTGTTGTCCACAGCCTTCTTAATCTTTTCTTTCCAAGTAACAACTTCCATTTTATTCTCCTGTACTTCCAAGCGCACCATCACCTCTAATTGAGATGGTTAGTGGATCTTGGTATAAATTATTTTCTTTGACCTCAACTGATCTCCATTGAACTACGGGAATCAATACCAGTTGAGCAATCTTGTCCCCGTTCTTTACTGTCTGTGAACTATTCCCAATGTTGTGAAGGTTCACAAAAATTTCGCCACTATAGCCAGAGTCTATTACACAAGCGCCAACAACCAAAGACTTTTTTGCTGCTACTCCAGAACGGTTTTTTACTTCTAACATATAACCGTGTGGAACTTCAACCTTGAGTCCGGTTGGAAGAATTTTTGATTCTCCTGACCAAACAACAATTTCTTTCTTGCCGCTGGGTGAACAATAGAAAACGTCTGCACCAGCATCTGACGGGTTTGACCTTGATGGCAACTGTGCGCCAACACCAACCCTTGAAACCTTTAGTAACATTTGCCCTCCAAGAGCCTCGTATCGGAATCGAACCAATTTCTGCGGATTACAAATCCGCTGCATCGCCACTTATGCTTACAAGGCGATGTGAGGGCGGGGCTTTCCCCGCCCTCGTGACACCTTTCGCCTAACTATCAGTCGATCGAGTCTGAAGAACCTGCTTACGCAAAGACTTCAACTCGTTGACTGCCACTTGTGCGGTCTTTCGAACGCGAGTTCCAGCGGACTTGTTACCGGAGTCACACTTCTGTGCATCCGAAATAGCCTCTGAAAGCTGATCTACAACTGTCTGTAGTGTATTAGTAACTGACATAATTTACTCCTTTTTGTCATTTAGCTCGGCAATCCGATAATCCAAGTACCATCTTGCCTTCCTCAAATCACCAAGGGTATTTCCCTTGTGTTTCGCTCTTGTAATATATTTTACCACGTTTCCTTCGATAAAGTCAAGCCCCCAATCCTCGATTGCGTCAATAACTTCAATTTTTCCTGCATTATAATGGTCAGGGTGGTTTACTTTCTCTTTGGCTGTTGGAACAGTCTGTTTAACATCATCAAAGGGATCTGGTTCTTTCTTATAAATCGTTGAGTGGTTATAATACATTCCACCAGTTTCTTTATTGCGAATTTCCGGTGCGTAATTTCCACTCTGCTTCGGAAAGTCTTTTTCTGTTGGGTTGCCATTCTTTTTTGTCATTAGATTTGCACGGGTATTGTTGTGGCACTTGTCTTTATTATACATTGTTTTTGCCGTTATTTAAGCCCTATCTCACATTGTGATGAAATAAAAGAAAAGTGTTGAGGATGTGGACAACAATGCCAGCGATCCATAGAAAAATCTATTTGCTTCTTTTTCGTGTTTGCGGTCGTTTACGAACATTTTTTTTCTCCTTCTTTTTATAGTCTTCTTCAAAGACTGCAATCATTGATTCTAATAGATCTCGACAAAATGTTTTATTACGCTGTGTCGGTGCTTCCTTGCGGCGTATTTTGTCAAGTCTATCGTATGCTTCTTCCGATAGATTTAGTTTTACTTGCTTCACCAATTATAATCCGGTGTTGGGTGTTGACAGGCAATATATCCCTGTGTTTCACATAGACTTTTGTTTACCATTATGATACCACAGATTTTATCACTGCGAATACCGTATGAGGCGTCATTCACCGTGGTAATTTGTCCCTTATATTTCCACTCTGAGTCATCATATTTATAAAGATGATCTCCTGCCACAAAATTGCAAATGCGATACATTTTTCCTCCTTGTTTGGTACTCCCAGAGAGAATCGAACTCTCATTGCTGGTGTGAAAAACCAGTGTCCTGACCGTTAGACGATGGGAGCTTCTTTACTGCGATAATAGAAACCTATAATGATTAAACTGTTTTGCTGTTTTGCGGCGGTGGCAGTTTGCACAGCGAATTTCGCATTTATCAATTTCTTCTTGAATGACACTCCAAGAAATCCAACTTTGTGTTGTCATTAGTCTTGAAACCCCACCCTTTTTTTTAGTTTCAGGTTCTATATGATCAAACTCAAGCACAACAGGATCTGATTCCCCGCAATCTACACAAAAATGTTTTGTCAAATATTCCATCATTTTATGCTGGCGCATAAATTTATTTTCTCTATTGTTTTCTTTAACCCTTTTAATGTGTTTGGTTTTATTCTTTTTGTGATAATATTCGTTCTGCCACTTGTTATGACATATTTTACATTTTTTATTCCTTGAGAAATCTTTTATTTTTTTTTCTTTTTTACATACATTACAAATTTTAGTGTTTATGTTCATAATAACACCTCCGCTTATAAGTAGTATGTTGTCTTATAAATGGTATGGGTGATGGGTACTGCCCCCACTATCTCAGACTTATAAGATCCGCGCATTTACTATCTATGCTACACCCACTTTGCGTTGTGTGAATTAGTTGGCACCCCCGGCAGGAATCGAACCTGCGACCCTCGGTGTAGAAAACCGATGCTCTAATCCAACTGAGCTACGGAGGCTTATATATTAGTCCTGTTTTTTTCCACAGGGCTTGATACAACCACAGCAGCCATCACAAAAGCCAGTTGCTTTCCTCTCTACGTTTTTATTCATCATCGTCTTCGTCGCTTGTTTTTCTTTGGTCTTTATAACACACTATGGTTCTGTATTTGCGCCACCACCTTGGTAATTTTAGTCTGATGTGGTGGGCGTGAGACTGAGGAACTGTCACTTCAATAGTTTTTCCGCACACATCCTTATCAAAATCATATTCATACTTGTCGCTTAGGACGAACTCTTCTTGAAAATCTCTAATAATGGTTTTTTTGCTCATATATTAATTATCTTCTCTTTTTGTTTTCTCGTTAACTTCTTGAATGTGTGTTCGGCTTTTTGAGCGGTTGATTGGTCAGGGTGTTCTTCACAATAGATCATCCTGCTCGGTCGTCTGGAGTTTGTATACTTGGCTCCACGATTGCCTATATTGTGTTCTCTGAGTCTTCGCTTGGGATCTGTTGTTACCCCTGTATAAAATGTATCGTCGCTACACAATAGGACGTAGAGATACCACTGGTTACTCACTGTTCGTTCTCCAACTCCTTCGCCAGTTTCTCTGCTTCTCGCCTTGAGCGAATGGTATCCACTTCATCCATTCCAAATCGCGGCTCATACCCCATTCTGATCCAATTAGTTTCCAATGATGAATCTCCCATTGAACACGAAACTATGTAGCGTTCATCCTCTGTATCATAGAGACAGGTGGCA
>TARA_R110002096_G_scaffold434674_1_pt1 | contig 63452 bp, 57 predicted proteins | sample TARA_R110002096 | Tara Oceans TARA_R110002096 (sample SAMEA4397295) | marine metagenome | biome: Polar Biome; feature: [DCM] deep chlorophyll maximum layer (ENVO:01000326); material: water (ENVO:00002006), including particulate matter (ENVO:01000060) such as... | depth 35 m
AGCAGTACCGGCAGGAGAAGTAATGGCACGGGAAGAAGTTTTAGGGATGGTCAACCCAGCTGCGGCAACAATAGACACTACCAATGGAGTAGTTCTGTTACCAGGCAAGCCACCTATGCAGTGTTTATCATAAACTTTATCCTTGCCCCAGTCCAATTTGAAACCCACATTGATCATAGAACGGGTCAGGGCAATCACTTCGTCCTGATTTAATGAGTTCCCTGTGCTGGAAGCCAGAAAAGCCGACAATTGAATATTAGATAAGTTACGATTGACGATATCGCCAATGATCCTGTCAAACTCGGCCTGGTTCAGTCGGTGTCCATAAATTTTCTTACGGACATCACTCATGGAATCAAGCGCATCTAAATGGCTCAGCCTAAGTAAGTCACCTTCTTTAGTTTCCAGGGCTTCAATAGCGGCATCAGAAAGGCCCAATTGGTCATGACTTAATTGTGACTCATCATCCCAAACGATAAGAGACGCTACAATGGTTTTTTCTCCTTTTGAAACTTTTATACGATTTAAAGCCTCAAACCCTTCCGATATACACACGGGACAGTCTTTGCGCATAAATACCATATATTCATTGCGGGCATCAATGCCCAATATCACTAATTTTAATACGTCATGCCGGGTATCTTCTTCCATCACCATTCTACCGTTTGATTTAGTTGAGGGATTTGCGCTTGCCATCCCTTCTTTTCTTCGAGGGCTTTTGATAATGCTCCTGCCTGCTCGGTTTCTCCGTGAATAATGAAGACTTTTTCGGGTTGCTCTTTGATTTCAGAGAGCCAGTCAATCAAATCGTTTTGATCTCCGTGGGCACTTAGTCCTTCAATGTGTTCCATCTGCATTTTGAAGGGCAGCCATTTCCCATACACTTTCATTTCTGTAGCTCCTTCCAGCAGTTTTCTTCCCCGAGTACCTTCGGCCTGGTAACCAACAAAAAGTAAGGTGTCGTTACTATTGCCTGATCTTGTTTCCATATAGTTCAGTATTCTGCCACCCGTCATCATACCACTACCGGCTATTACAATTTTGGGTGTGCTATCATCCCGCAGGAACAGGGTCTCGCGGTAACTGCGTACAATCTCAAAATAGGAACACATCTCATCACATTCTTCGGGTTTGAGCTTGTGCCAATCCCGTGAGGCATGAAAGAGGTTTAGCACATTAGCTCCCATGGGACTATCCATAATCATGGGTATATTGGGGATTCTTTTTTCTTTCAAAAGCCTCCAAAGCATCAGCATCATGAGCTGAGTACGCTCTACGGCAAAACTGGGAATGAACAGGCTTCCTCCACGCTCTACCGTTTCGTTGACTATACGTTCCAGTTCTGGGATAATACTTTCTTCTTCAGGATGAACCCTTCCTCCATAGGTGGATTCAATAAGCAGGACATCCGCTTTTTCAGGCTTTTTTGGCGTATACAAAAGCAAATCTTTTTTTCTGCCAATATCACCTGAAAACACGAGGCGGCTATCGTTGGTCTCTACTTCAATAAAAGTTGATCCGATGATATGGCCATTGTATTGCCACCTTACCTTAAAGTCGTTTTCAATGACGTGCCATTTGCCTTCTGCAACCGGATGGAAAAGCGGAAGAGTATTTTTAACGTCTTTTAAATCATAGAAAGCTTCTGCCGGACTGTGTTTGCTGTAACCTTCTTTATTTGCCCGTTTTGCCTCCTCTTCCTGAATTTTAGCACTGTCCTTCAGTATGATTTCAGCGATCTTAAGTGTAGGTGTACTCCCATATATTTTTCCTTTAAAACCAAGCTTTACCAAACGGGCCAGGTAGCCGGTATGATCCAGATGCCCATGGGTAAGCACCACCGCATCAATAGATGCCGGGTCGTACTCCGGTTGTGCCCAATTGCGCAAACGCAGTTCTTTTAATCCCTGAAATACACCACAATCCACCATTAGTTTTTTGCCGGCTATTTCCAGTAAATATTTGGAGCCGGTAACGGTACCCGCTGCTCCCAGAAATTTCAATGTCATTTTATCTTTCATATATTCAATACAAATCAGTTGTTATGGGAAATACCACTTGAGCAAATTTCCTCTCCTTCTTTTATGATCTTTTTGATCCGTGTACGTGAAATCCCTATTTCCTCAAGTACTTTGGGTTTCTCGCATAGTTCCTTGCAGAGCACAATCATCTTATCAATCAGTTTTTGCTTCTCAGCCTTAGTAAGGCTGGTAAGGCAGGTAACAGGATGCAGTCCAGATAAATTTATCCGGTCGCGAATGCTTCCTTGCTGCGGATAATCCCAGCCTATTAGCTTCAGGCCTGAACATTTACCATATTGAATGGCATCTTCGGTAAACCGGGTATTGGTCACCACCCAGCCTTCATGAAATTTATTGGTATGGTCTTTACGCTTTTCCCACTGTTTTTTCACGTCCTCAAAGCGGGATTTGATATAGAGTGGAATTTTCACATCACACTTATACCCCTGACGGTTATGGAATTTACATTCCACCATAAAGTGCCGGTTGTCTTTCTGAGCCTCCACATCTATTTCGTGAGAAACACAATGCCCTTGAATGATTACCCCCACTTTGGTACGATATCCCTGGTGTTTCAAAATTTCACCTACAAACTTTTCAAAGGGATAACCGGTAGGGCCCAGCTCTAAAATAGCCTGCTTGATCTTATACCTGCCCGCAGCGGGTTTTGAGTGCTTCCGAAGCATGGAGAACGCCTGGCTGTAGATTTTCTTCGTGGACATGCCCTCAAAAAGCTGCGCTTCAATCTCACTTACAATCCGATCAATCATGGATGAACCGGCTCCGGCTCTTTCAAGGGATAGCTTGAGTTTTGCAGGAGAGAAGGGTGCTTTTTCTCCGGAAGCCTTGGTGATAAAAACGGTCTTTTCTGGCATTAAATCTACTTTAACAATGGAATGTTAAAGTTAGAATATCAGTTCAGGGGGTATTTATGATATCCCGCTTTCCTTGTATGAAATTACGATGAGCAACTAAAATTATAAAAACGCTTTTAGACAGTGTAAGAGACTCCTTAAACCTTAAAGAATCAGTTCATTATTATTGTTGATTTTCTTTTCAAAACAGTCAAGATTATAAATAGTGGTTTCAGCAATATTCTGAAGGGCGGTTTCGGTAAGAAAGGCCTGGTGGCTGGTGATAAGCACGTTCTTAAAAGTCATCAGCCGCGCAATGGTATCGTCCTGCAAAATATCTTCGGAATGGTCTTCGAAAAAAAGACCTTCTTCCTCCTCGTACACGTCCATCCCGAAATAACCGATGTGGCCGGTTTTCAATGCTGCAATTACAGCCTTGGTATCTACCAGTCCGCCCCGGCTGGTGTTGATGAGCATCACCCCCTTCTTCATCCTTTCAATTTTTCGTTGGTTGATGATGTACCTGGTTTTTTCGGTAAGGGGCACGTGCAGGCTGATGATGTCGCTTTCGGTACACAACTGCTCACAGCTTACATATTCCAGTCCGAATTTCTGTTGTAATTCCAAACCTGGCTCAAGATCGTGTGCCAGGATGCGGCAGCCAAAACCATCCAAAATACGAACCAGCACGGCACCTATTTTACCTACACCTATAATGCCTACGGTTTTTCCGTTGAGGTCAAAATCCGTCAGGCCGTCCAGCGAAAAGTTTTGTTCCATTACCCTGCGGTTGGCACGGATCAGCTTGCGGTTAAGAGCCAAAATAAGGGCAGTTGCGTGCTCGGCAATGGCATAGGGCGAATAGGCGGGTACACGCGCCACTTGTATGCCCAGTTCTTTGGCTTTCTGTAGGTCCACGTGGTTAAAACCTGCCGACCGCAAAGCGATGTATTTGATACCGAACCCTTGAAGCTTTTCAAGGACGGAAGCTGAGGCATCGTCTCCGGCAAATAGGCATATGGCCTGGCTACCCTCAGCTAATATTGCGGTTTCTTCTGTAAGTCGTACATCCAGCCATTGGATATCATGTTTGCCTGCATTGGCTTTTTCCAGGCTGGGTTTATCAAATTTATGGGTGCTGTAGTTGGTTACTTTCATCATATATTATTTTGAGAGAATATTTGCAAAAGCCCACGTAGTCCATCATCTATCTGATGGTGTTTTACAACCTCTCCAAAAGAGGTCAGGCTCAGTTGATTATTGACAAGCCCCGCCATGGCATTGCTCTCTCCCTTCACTAAGGCTTCTACTGCCGCAGCTCCCAAACGTATCCCCAACACGCGGTCAGCAGCCGAGGGGCTGCCACCCCGTTGCACATGACCTAGGGTGGTTATCCGTAAATCCACTGTGGGGTTCACCTCCCTAATTTTGGAAGCCACCAGATCTACGCCCAGTTCATCTCCTTCGGAGACTACTACGATCAATGTTTCTTCACTCTGATAATGGCGTACCTTATCAAGCAGCCGGATAAAGTCATCAGCACTTTCGGGTATAAGAATACCATCGGCCCCTGTACCCAAACCACTGTGGATGGCAATGTAGCCCGAGTCGCGCCCCATCACCTCTACCAAAAATACCCGATTGTGCGATTCAGCGGTGTCCCTGATCTTATCAATGTTTTGAATGGCGGTATTTACAGCCTTATCAAAACCCAGGGTGTAGTCAGAGCCTGTAAGATCATTGTCAATAGTTCCCGGAATTCCGATAAAAGGGAATTTGTATATTTCAGAAAATGCCAGTAGTCCTTTAAAAGTACCGTCTCCGCCTATGGCAATAAGGGCGTCTATTCCTTTTTCTTGTAGCTTTTGCAGGGCTGCCTTTCGGCCTTCCAACTTACGGAAGCGTTCACTGCGGGCTGTTTTGAGCAGGGTGCCGCCCCGGTGCACCGCTTTTTGAAGTACTTTCCCATCAAGTGCCACAAAGTCTCCATCAATCATTCCTTCATAGCCCCTGCGGATGCCGGTAATTTTGATACCTTCAGATATGGCTGCTTTGGTCGCTCCATAGAGGGCGGCATTCATCCCCGGGGAATCGCCCCCTGAGGTAAAAATGCCAATGTGTTTTACATTTTTGTCCATTCCTTATAATTCTTCTTTTACCTCACCACATTGCATCATCTTTTCACCAAAGTAGGGGTTACGGACTTCCCTGGCCTCTGCCATCCAATAAGCGCCCTTGCCTTCAAAAGCCATAGGGCAATAGGTGGCGTAGAGCTCCATATCTTTTTTCAGGTCGAAACTCTTTACTGTGCAGTACACTATTTCGGAGATATGGCTGAAGTAAGAGCGCTTCTCCTCTAGGTTCTTTACGTGCTGCAACTCTGCCAGTTTAGCGGTGTAAAGCGAGGAGTGTTGTTCCCAGGCTTCCGTGCCTTTGGTTTTAAGGGAAGAACCGTCCACTGCCGCTACTTTTTCAGCCATTTCCACTGCGGCCTTATCTGCTGCTGCAACATTGCTGTTTACCAAAGCATTTTTCATTTCGAGATAAGCGTCCACTACTTCCTCTAAGTCTTGATTGACAGCAGCATCTGCGCGGTAAGGATCGTCCAGAATAATGATGTCCTGATTGGCAAAATTATCCCGGATGGAGGTGTGTTGGCGATGGATATTTTCTCCCTGCTCCATTTTATTGTGATGTTCTTCCATTATGGAATGGTCATGCCCTGCTTCTGTGGCTTCCATTTCATCATGGTGTTCGTGGTCACCATGTTCGTTCTGTTGATTGCCGTTGCAGGCACCTAGCAGCATCAGAGCTGCTATGGTAGTTGCCATCAAAATTGATTTCATCGTGTTCATTGCTGTTTATTTTTTAGATTTTGATCAGTTTCCGCTTTTGGCGTAAGCTGTGGCGTTGGCCTCGTTTTTAAAGTATGCTATCGTTCCCTCTTTGTCCAGCAGCACGATGTAGGCTTCGGTCTTGTCCACTTTTTCACCTGTTTGTGGGTCGGTGGCCATGCGTGCAGTTTCCTGTTCGTTCAGTGTTTTTACACACATCTGGCAGCAGCCGTAGTAGGTTTTGCCATTTACCGGCACAGGAATCTGATCTTTGGCCATATAGGCATCGTTCACCATACATACCTGCTTAGCAGGCACCTGGTCGCCCACCACATAATTACCGGTTCCGCCCTGCGCACTCATTTTGTGTTCGTGTTCCCGGTGATTGGGATTACCTGCCTTATCTATGCCGTTCTGGCGTTCTTCCATTTGGGAATGGTCGTGGTTGTTATGCTCGTTTTGAGGGTTGTTGTTGCAGGCTGCGAAAGCTATTGTTCCTGCCATCAGCAGGATCAGATTCATTGTTTTCATTGTGTTGCTGCTTTAAAATTAGAATGGGGTGCAATGGCCGGTTTTTTACCGTACCAGCGGTTAAATACCATACAGGCGGTTAGGTCTCCGGTTACGTTTACGGCTGTGCGGAACATGCCCAGCAAGCGCTCTACACCAATAATGATGATGATGCCTTCGGCAGGAATGCCTACACTGCTGAGCACCGAGGCCAAAATGACCACTCCACCGCCCGGAATGGCCGGGGTACCAATAGAGGCAGCCACAATGGTAATGACCACTGCAATAATGTTGAGCAGGCTCATTTCCAAACCGTAAGCCTGGGCAATAAAGAGGGTGGTAACTGTTTGATAAAGGGCAGTACCATCCATATTGACCGTGGCTCCAATGGGGATAATAAAGTTACTGATGGATTTGTCCACTTTTAGCTCTTCCTCCGCTGTTTTAAGTGAAAGTGGCATTACGGCTGCCGAGCTGGTAGTCGAAAAGGCAAGTAGTTGTACATCCCTGATCTTGCGCAGAAAGTGAATGGGGTTGCTTTTGCCAAGCACGGCCACCAATGTAAGGTAAACGCCCACCAGTACTAATAACCCGCCCAATACCACCAGCACGTAATACCCCAATCCGGCCAACGAACTTAGCCCCACACTTGAGGTAAGTTGTGCCATCAGGCCAAATACGGCCAGGGGTACCAGTTTCATGGCCCACTTTACAACCGTCATGCATATTTCCTGAATGGCACTGAGCAGTAATTTTACCGGACGCAGTAAATCACCTGGCAAGGCCAGTACTGCCACGCCTATGATAATGGTAAATATCACGATGCTGAGCATTTCGCCACTAACCATGGCCGCCAGCGGGTTTTCGGGCAGTAGATTGGAAATGGCACCGGGTATGCTGCTAATACCAAAGGAAAGCTCCGCACCTCCCTGAACAGCTCCGGCCAGTTCATTGGCATGTTCGGCTGTTGCTTTCCGGTGCAGGTAGCTGCCCGATTTGAAAAGTGTGGCCAGTACCACGCCTATGGTTACGGAAATGGTGGTGGTACCCACAAAATAAAGAAGCACACCGCCTCCCAGCTTCTTCAGGTTTTCCTTATCGTTGCTGGCAATGCCGGTGATAATGGAAGCCACAATAAGGGGGATCATGATCATCTGCACCAGCTTTAGGAACAGTATACCCGGCAGGGCCAGCCAGTTGCCCAAAATATCGGCTGTACTCTTGGTCAACCAGCCATTTTGGGGGCTGAGCAAAAGACCAAGGCCTACTCCCAAAAACAAGGCAATGATCACTTTTAGCCAGAGCCGGTTTTCTACCAGCTTTTGCAGGTAGGTGTTCAGCGATTTAAGGCTTTTTATCTCTGAATCAAAAATGCTCATACTTTGATGCCGAGGCTTTGATTGGTTTTATGAATGGATTTCTCTGCGCTTTCTTCAATTCCGGTGAGGGCGCGGATGGCATCTATGGTTTCCGGTATTACAATGGCCTGGTTGTCCACCAGGTAGGCGTAATAGAGTTCATCGCCTTCTACCTTTAGCATATCCTCCCACAGGGCGACTTCGTACATATCACCCCACGGCCTGCCCATATCCAGGTACTTTTCCTTTACGGTGTTGTTGGAAACCAAACCGTCAGCATATTGGATAAACGTAATACGGGTAGAGGTTCGGAGAGCTTTGAGCACTTCTTCCTTAGTGGTTTTACGGCTTAGCCGCACATTCCAATAGTGCAGGTGGCTCAGCGTTTCCGGCACCTTTACGGCCATGGTTACTACGTCCAGTTCGGGATCTACACTCTGTGCATCCGGCCCCTGGTGGCTGGGAATATCTCTTTCAGGAACCAGGGTATTCATGATCCCGCCCAAATGGCTCTCCCATGGGTCGGTTGCCCTGCGCAACAGTGTGCCCCGGGCACTTTGCAACAGATCTGCTTTTTTAAGCGCGGTAAGCGTACGCAAAATGGAGGTAGTGTTGCAGGAGACCACCCGTGTGCTGTCCCGGTTCAGGGCAGAAGCATAATTATTTTCTGCACTAAAAGAGTGACCGGTGGTTTTGTGTTTTTCGCCTCCTTGCAGGATAAATTTTATTCCCCGCTCTTTATAGGTTTCTACATTTTGTGCGGCTATCTTCTTGGGCGTACAATCTACCACCAGGTCTGCCATATCCAGCAGGTCTTGCATATTACCGACTACCGGGATTCCCGCCTGCTCCATTTGGAGTGCAGCTTCTTTGGTAGCGGCATATACCAAATATCCTTTATCTACAGCAGCCTGGATGCGCCAGTCGCTGATCACATCACAAACTCCACTGAGTGCTATATCGTTTTGCAGAGCGATGGCATCGGCTACTCTTTTGCCGATTACGCCATATCCTATAAGTGCTATTTTCTTTTTAATCATGTTATTGATTTTTGATTGTAGTATGAATGTTATTTATGTTGGATAGCCCGAATACGATCAGTATAAAGCTTTGACCTATCTCCATGATTACCAATATCTTGGCTGGAGAGGTTAAGGGTACGATGTCGCCATAACCTATGGCAGCAAATGTGACCACACTGAAATAGAAGAATTCGAACAAAGCATTAAGGTGACCCAGACTTTGTGCTGTTTCCAAACCTTGAAAGGAGGCCGGATTGGTAGCGGCCATGCAGTTAAAATCTGCGGCATAGGAGAATATTATAAGTAATACCAGCAAACCAAAAACCCAGAGCAATTGCCTAAATGAATGACATTGCTTGATGGATTTATTGACCTGCCTGAAGGTGAAAAATGTAAAGTATATAGTTTTAATGAGTGCGAATAAAACAATCAGATAAGGCACCCAGTTTAGCGCATGATCTACGAACTGCATGAGGTACACGTATACGATGGCTATGGTAACGACCAGTACAAAAGCGGAGCTCATATGTTTGAGCAGTTCTTTTAAAAAGTATCCAGAGTTTCGTTTATGGATCATTATTGTTGGATGTTTTATAAGTTTTGGAGTCAATCAATCATCCGGCACTTCTTTTTTAAATGCTTTGCCTTGATATTCTCTTATTATCAACCGGTTGCCTTTGTCATAGGTGAAATAATTCCAAACCCAGTTCAGGGCTACCATCAACTTGTTTCGGAAACCACTAATGGAAAACAGGTGAACTACAGACCATAGCATCCAGGCTATATATCCACCAAACCTGAACTTGCCCAGGTCGGCTACGGCCCTTCGTTTACCAATGGTGGCCAGTGAGCCTTTATCCCGGTATTCAAATGGTTGAGTGGGCTCTTTGCCGGCTATTTTATTGCGGATTACTTTACCCAGGTATTTGCCTTGCTGCATAGCTACCTGAGCCACTTGCGGATACCCTTTGGGAGTTTTTTCAGTGATCATCGCAGCAATGTCTCCAATGGCAAAAATATTGGGGTAGCCTTTCACCCGCAGGGTATGATCTACCCGGAGCCTGTTGCCACGAACCACGCTTTCTTTATCTATTCCTTTGGGAAAACTGCCCGTAACACCGGCTGTCCAGATCAGGTTTTTTGCATATAGTTTGTTTCCGGAGTTTGTAGAGACCATTGAGCCATCGTAGTGCGCTACAGCTTCGTTCAGTATCACATTCACACCAAGCTGTGTCAGGTATTCCAGTGCTTTTTCCGAAGCTTTATCCGACATGGAGGCCAGTAGTTGATCACCAGCTTCCAATAAATAGATATCCATTATTTCAGAGGAATATTCAGGATAATCTCCAGGCAGTACGTATTTTTTGAATTCTGCCAAAGCTCCTGCCATTTCCACCCCGGCAGGGCCGCCTCCCACAATGATAAAATTGGTCAGAAGGTCTTTTTCATGTTCATCGCAGGTGATCGCGGCCTGTTCCAGGCTCTGGATCATCATGTGCCGAATGTTTAAAGCATCCTGGATACTCTTCATCCCCAGCCCCCCATTTTCGATATCAGACAGACCGAAGAAATTGGTTTTTGTGCCGGTTGCTATCACCAGATAGTCATAGTCAATTACCCCTTTATCCGTTAATACCCGGTTTTGATCTGCGTTTATTTGCTCTACCGTGGCATAGCGGAATATCGTGTTTCTGTTGTCACTGATTTGTTTGCGAAAGGGAAAAACGATGCTATCCGGCTCCAACCCACTGGTGGCCACCTGATACAAGAGGGGTTGAAATTGATGGAAATTTTGCCTGTCTACCAATACCACCTGCGCTTTTGTCTTTTTTAAAGCTTTTGCCAGGGCAAGCCCTGCAAAACCACCTCCGATAATCACTATGCGGGGGGCATCTGCCGAAGGAAGACAAACTTTTTCCCCTATATCGCAGTGATCAATCATTGGCAGCAAAATATCACAGTAGTTTAATTGTATTTCTTATTAAAGGAAAAATTGTAAACGGAGGCGATCAATGCCCCAAAGAGCCAGCCTAAAATAAATGTTTCAACCAAGCCGATAAGGGCTTCGCTCAGGGGTACGTCCACACGGATGATGGTGCTGGTGTCCAGGCCGTGGAGGAGGCTGTTGAAAAACAGCACGGTACCTTCATGTCCTACAGTGCTCATAAGGATAATACAGCCCAGGTATAATACAAGGCCTGCTACGCCCCAGGCGAAGGCAAATTTTTTAATGCTGATGTGTTGCATGATCTTTTTTGTTTTGGGATTGATTATTAGGATTAATTCTCTCGTGGTTATGTTCCGAATGGCTCCCATGCCCTCCATGGCCTCCGTGCCTGCCCATCATAAAGAGGTGCGCCACAAAAAAAATGAGCAGAAAGATGAAGAGGGAATTATTGCCGTTGAAACCGAAAACGGGTAAGAGGAAGAGGAGCAGGAAAATGCTCAGGCATCCTACCAGCATCCATAACATGTGATTTTTCCTAGCCTTATAGTTTAATGATTAAAAAAAGTTCTGCCCATTTTATTTCACTTGAGCAATTGTATTTTACCTACTCCTTAAGATTTAAGCTCAGCAAAGATGTTTCGGAATGGTTTGCCACACTCTCAGCAATGCTTTTCCCTGTCAGGCTTAAAAAGCCTGTTCTGCCGTGAGTTGTCATGGCAATCAAATCAGCATTTATAGCTTCAGCAAAGCTGAGTATGCCTCTTTCTTCGTTAAGGGCATTGTAAATATTAAGCGTACATGTTCCCTTGCGCGGACAGGATTTGTGGAAGGCTTTCATTTTTTCAAGACTCTTATCGGTCTCTTCAAAAGCAGAGGGTACATTTACATACAGTAAATGGATATTGGCTTCACTGAGGTCAGCCAACTTTACCACGGTATGGAAAGCAGTTTGCACATCATCTTCAAAACTGGAGGCAAAAACAATATTCTGCATAGGCCAGGTGGACTGTTCTTTTACAACAAGCACAGGCACTGTAGCATGCCTCAAAATCTTTTGGGCATTGGAGCCTATCAACAGTTCTTTGGCTCCGGAGGCTCCGTGGGAGCCCATGACTACAAAATCGTGGTGGTGATGGGGAATGTGCTTGAGTATTTCATCGCGGGATACGTCAAACACCAAAAAGTCTTTGGCAATAAGGCCTTTTTCTTCAGCTTTTCTCACCCATTTGTGCAGTTCCCCCCGGGCGTGCCCGATCTGTTTAAGGGTATCTGGATAACGTTTTTCTTTTCGCTTATCCAGTTTCACCCATTCTACCGGGGTGACTTGCAAATGCAGAAAGTGAATTTCCGCTTTCGCCTTTTCTGCAATGGCGATGGCTATATCCGCAGCCCGATTGGCGGTATCTGAAAAATCGGTTGGAACTAATATATTTTTCATGCTTATTTTCCAGTTTTAATGGCACCCGTTTTCTCCTTCTTCCATTTTTTTGCACATGGTAGCAGCTATGGCAGGCTGTTGCAGAGCATGTTCGCAAAAAGCATCGCCTAAGTGTGCTTGTTCATTGATCATCGGCATAAAGTGATTTAGGCAGTTATTTATTTTCGAGCAACTTTTTCTGTTCTTCAAATTCATGTTTGTTGATCTCCCCTGAGGCCAGTCTCTTTTTCAGAATATCCAGAGGGGTTTCTTTTTTGGTTCTCTGGCCGGGTACGTCCCAGGGGGTAAGGAAGATCCAAAAGATAAAAACCAACCAGACGATCCACCAGATAAAGTGCATGCCCCAAAAATGTCCTTCGTATAAATGCATGATATTATGATTTAAAGTGACAGGTTAAAATGGGTTCACCACAATCCTGTCAATGATTTGTATTGATAATCAAAATTAAATTGATCTACAGTCTTTTATTTTTGAAATATTGTCTTTGATGTATGATATCTTGCTTATTGCAATCTGCCTTGTCTGGCATCGGACGCCTTTTTCAACTTATCAGGAAGCTTTTTAAGCAAGTCTTTATTCTGAAGATGGCTATTGTCAACTAGTAGTCCTTTTAGCCCATCTTTGGTTTCTATCCCATAGATAACAGAATGACCCGTAGGGTCTTCATTTTCGTCAAAGCGATAAAATTCTGAAATGTTTAAATCATCAATTTTAAAGCTGGCGCACAGGTCTTTACACTCAAGGCAATCTTCTTTCCTGCTGAAGTTATAGTTGTAGCCTTTTCCCCTAAGGTCATCCAGTGCTTCAGATAAGTTCCGGTAATAGTGGTTCTCATCACGTATTGCTTCTTTATAATCAGATACTGAAAGGCCGGTAACGCGTTTGAATTGGCTGGACAGGTAATGTACCGAACTGTATCCGAGTTTTACGGCAATCTCACTTAAGTTGAGTTCATCATACTGCAACAGTTCCTTTACCCTGTCTATGCGCTTGTTTATATAATACGCCTCTATGGTAAGTCTTTCACTTTTTGAAAAAAGCTTGCTGAGAAAATTGTAATTTTTCCCAATTTCATGTGCCAGAAAATCAGACAGCATCACTTCTTGGGTAGAACTTTCCAGTAACTCTATGTAGTTCTGAATTCCAAGCTTTATCTGCTCTATGAGTATTTCCTCTTTGTCTTCGAGTAATTCAAATCCGTAAGTATTTAACCTGGCCGCAATGGTACTTCGCGTCAGGGTATCTGGGATTTGTACGGTGGCCCGTCCAAGCTGTATTGTTGAAACGGTAGCTCCAAGCCCTTGGAGCTCATTTTGTATGACCAGGATACACCTGGGACATACCATATTCTTAATATTTAGATTTATTGTTTTCATCTGTCGTTTTTTTTATGGTGTACTATAGAAAAATGGTCTTCATACAATTCTCTGGCATAAAAGAACAGAGCGTGGGTGTACAAAGCAAAAAGAGGTAAAGCCCGAAAGGCCATGCCTGATTTGAGGGCATAGCAAGGCTATCTCTGACAGATGAGGGCTAATTAAGGAAGGACTGTATTCGCACACGTATACCAAATCCGCCAAGGGGCGGTGGAAGGTCTGTGGCCTGGAAGGAGATAAACCTTTTGTAAAAATAAAGGGGACGCAGTTCAAAAACCGTGTGTTGGAAGAATAAAGAAGCTACAGCAAGGGATATGGGTTTTTCAGAATTTTGCTTGATCAGTGAAGCGTAGATGCTGTTTACCATATCATTACAGCAGTCGTCTTTATCGGTGTCCTTATGCTCGTGTGATTGGGTGCCGTGATCGTGGTCGGGCGCCTGGTGGTCATGGCTTGCCGTAGCTGTTCCGTGCGTGTGGCTTGCAGCGCTGTGGCTGTGATGTGCCTGAAAGATCAGCCCGTTATCACAAAGAAAATCGCAGACAAACACACTAATGAAGCCTGCAAGGAACAGACCTACAATTGTGGATTTATGCTGGTTTAATTTTCTCATCATACTCTTTAGCTAAATACGCTATGAAACAAAGGTAAGAAACCTTTGTCTGAAAAATTATGATATATATCATGGAATAGGCAAAGTGGTTTAGTCAGAACTCCCCCGGCTCACCTTCAGTTTAGCGATCATGGCATCAGACAGGGCTTCGGCATATACCCCATAGGCATCCACGAGTACACCTTTTAAACTTTTTCCGGATTGAATGGCATACACAATGGAATTGTCATCGGGACTGCTCATGCCTTCGAAGCGGTAGGTCTCCTTGATCTCAAAATTCTCAGGGTGCAGTTCCAGTTTGTAGGCAGGGCACTCAATGCAGTGGGGCTTCAGGTTAAAATCGAGGGTATAACCTCTTTTTTTCAGGTCATTCAAGGCTTCGGAAAGGGTATCGTAATTATGCATTTTCAAATTGTTTTTACTATTTACAACCGTTTTGCAACACTTAATTCATACCTGTTCATACGGCTAAGCTTCTGTTCCTGTTTTACTTTTCAAAAACCATCTTTCCCCGGCAAACACCACACCCATCAATAGGGCTGAGACAATCACGACCAAGATATCGCTGCTGCCCTTTATCCATAAAAAAGCGCCCAGTACAACTACATCCAGTACAATAGCTGTAATGACGATGGCTATTTTGGGTTTTAGTTCTTCGCGCAGTTTGGTGAGCACCCCCCAATGGATGGTAATGTCCATCACCAGGTAAAAAATTGCCCCAATGGAGGCAATGCGACTAAGGTCAAAGAACACGGTCAGTAAGATAGCTACTACCACGGTGTAAACCAGCATATGCTTTTGTATGCGTCCGGGCATTCCGAAATGGCGATGGGGAATGAGATTCATATCGGTGAGCATGGCCGTCATGCGCGACACAGCAAATATACTGGCGATGATACCTGATACGGTAGCAATAATGGCGATGCCTATCGTAAACCACAGGCCGTATTGTCCAAAGGCAGGGCGCGAAGCTTCTGCCAGGGAATAATCCTTGGCTTTTATTATTTCTGAGATAGAAAGATTGGTGGAAACGGCAAAGGCCACCAAAAGGTAAATCACCGTGCAGATAAGGAGCGAAAAGATAATAGCACGGCCTACGTTCTTGTGTGGATCTACAATTTCATCTCCACTGTTGGTAATGGTGGTAAAACCTTTGTAGGCCAGTATGGAAAGCGCCAGTGCCCCTATATAGCTGGTAATGGAATAGTCACTTGCAGGGTTGGCCGTAAGCGATGCACCAAAGGAAAAACCGGCTGCCCACAGGCCACCGATAGCAAATATGGCAATACCACCAATTTTGACCACCGCCATGATCAGGGAAGATTTACCGATAATAGTGTTACCGGAAATATTGATCAGAAAGGCGATGATCAACAAACCCACACCGAGCAGAGGAACCAAAACGCTGTTTTCTCCAACATCAAATAATTGCAGGGTATAAGTGCCGAAAGTCCGTGCCACCAGGCTTTCGTTAATGACCATGGAAAGGGCCATTAAGAGGGCTGCCGAAGCAGTAATAGTGCCTTTGCCATAGGCTTTTATTAAATACTTGGCAATGCCTCCGGCTGAAGGGTAGGCATTAGACATTTTGATATAAGAATAAGCACTGAAGCCGGAAATGATAGCTCCGGCCAAAAAAGCCAGGGGAAATAAACTGCCTGATAATTCAGCTACCTGACCGAGCAGGGCAAAAATGCCTGCCCCTATCATTACGCCAGTACCCAGGGCTACTGCTCCACTCAGGCTCAGGCTGTTCTTTTTGTATTGTCCCATATTGATTTAATTGTTTTGAACCTGCATTGCTTGCTAACGTTTGGCATTTGCTATAGGCTGTCAATCGCTGCTCTCAATTTCGATTGTATTTCATTAGCTATTCCCTCTAAATCTTTATTCTCCACAGCCTTCATGGAGGCTACCGGATCTACGGCTGCTATTTCAACCCCGTTTTCGGTTTGTTGAACAATGACATTGCAAGGCAGCATAGCACCAATTTTATCTTCGGCCAGCAGGGCTTTGTGCGCAAAGGGAGGATTGCAGGCACCCAGAATTTTATAGGGACGAAAATCTTCGTCCAGCTTTTTCTTCAGGGTTTCCTTTACGTCAATTTCGGTAAGAATACCAAACCCTTCCACTTTCAGGGCGTCTGTTACTTTTTCAATGGCTTCTTCGAAGCTTACATTTTTCAATGTTTTTTTGTGGTAATATTTCATATTTCTAATTTTTTGGTTCTTCCTATATATAATAAACTTTTAGGTGAAAATCTGTAACACTTGTTACATTATGGCTCGCTACTCTCTTAATAAACGATTCTATCACTTATAACTTCTATACTCATTTGAGGCTTTTTATATTTAAACAGGCCCAATTAGTATTTTATAATCTTTTAGGTAAGCCTGCTATTTATTCAGGTTTTGAGTTTCTTCTTCAAGAGAACCTTCAAACTTAGGCAAGGGCCTGTTTTTCTTTTCCTCTTCTGTTTCTACTATACCGTTTTCTCTGATATCGTTGATCAACCATTGCATTTCCATGATTTCCCTGCGTTGGGCTTTAATGATTTCATCAGCGAGTTTTCTTACACGTACATCTTTTATTTGAGCACGATCACTGGTTAAAATAGCAATTGAATGATGTGGGATCATACCTTCCATATAGTCAATACCGGTGACGGTAACCTGACTTCTCACCAATCCTATACCACCGGCAATAAGCACAATGCCCAATCCGATGATTGCTATGTTTGCCCCCCGCTTTTTATACATATTCAGCATAAACAATAGCATGATGATAATCATGGCCCCGGCCATAATCAGCGTCATAAAAAACCTTGTTTCACTAAACCAGAAATGATCGATAATCTGGTAAGAATGGGTGTACATCAAGAAGAACATTGCTACCATTGAGGTGGCAATCATTGCAAAAAATTTAGTGTAATTGCTGCTGTGTTTCTATTCGTTTTGCATCTTAGTTTATTTTGATTCGGAAATTAATTTACTCACTTCGTTTAGAGTGTTCTTATTATTTAAAATCTTATGGATAGGCCTCCTCCCGCCCCAAAGCGGTTGTCATAGCTTCCCATTAGAGAAAAATTTCTGGAAAGAAAATATTCGAGCCCGGCTGACCAGGTAGTTTCTCCCTTAAAATCCAATGGGGCACCCGTTCCTTCTTCGGTAAGTTCATTCACCCAGCCAAAATCTGCTTGGTATTCATAATTACCAAAAATGGCAGTGCGGGGGAAGATCATAATCTCCCGGCTTATCCTGACCTCAGGCCTTAATTTGTTATCCATTCTAACATCCAGGTTAAACATATAAGGAGTGAAAAAGCGGATACCGGCAATAGCGGTGGTGGATATCTCCTCCAGGCTGTTTTCCATTTCGTTTTCCATGTTTATCCCGGCAAATACCCGGAAGTAATCATAGAGGTAGCGCTCGTAGGTAAATTCGGCTTCCATATTTTCATTATAACCCACTTCGGCATTCAAGTTAAATTGATTGCGGGTATTCGAGGTTACCAGGTTGAGCTCAGTCATGTGTGAGGCTACATCGGCCATGCCCCAGCTATAGTACTGATCGGTTTCATGGATGAGTTTGGACACAGGAAAGGGGTTCATGCGCGGGTCACGGGGGGTATCGTAGCTATACACCCGGGCCATACCGCCCATCATATGGTAGAGTACATGGCAGTGAAAAAACCAGTCTCCGGATTCATTGGCATCAAATTCAATGACGGTTTTTTGCATGGGGGGCACATTTACGGTGTGTTTGAGCGGAGAGCGATCTCCGTTTTCGTTGATCACCCTAAAAAAGTGGCCGTGCAGGTGCATGGGGTGGTGCATCATGGTGAGGTTGTTCAGGGTAATACGTACCACTTCGCCTTTTTCGATCTTGATCTTGTCAGCTTCGGACAGAGGCACCCCATTCATACTCCAGATGTAGCGCCACATATTCCCGGTGAGGTTGAGCAACACTTCCTTACGTGGCTTATCTTCTGCAAAATCAGTGGGTTCGGGGGATTGGAGGTAACTGTAATTGTATTCTGAAAACATCCCCATACCGGTCATTGAGGCATCTTCCTTCTCCATTTTCATTGCTGGTTCAGACTGCTTTTCATGATCCATTTTGGAGTGATCCATGCCTTCCATTTCCATCTTTTGGGTGGTGTCTTGTTTCATTTTAGAATGATCCATCCCCTTCATTTCACCGTCCATCTGCATGCCCCAGTTTTGCATGAGCTCGTGGGGTTCTTCTTTGCCGGGTCTGTATTTCATGGCAGGGGCACCCATGCGCATATCCATTTGCGCCATTTGCATCATCATCCCGATCTTATCGGGTCGGGGTACTTCAGCGGCAGGTAGGACATCTCCTTTACCGATATAGGCCGTAGAATAACCGGAACCATCCTGTGCAGTAGCGCGGAATTCTATTTTTCCGCTGTCGGGAATGGTGATGATAAAATCATAGGTTTCGGCAATGGCGATGAAGGTTTTATTCCGTTCCACGGGCACTACATTAAGCCCATCTGCCGCTACCAGCAAGGGATTTCCTCCGCCAAAGGTCATCCAGAATTGTGTGGAGGCTGCCCCGTTAATAATACGCAGGCGTACTTTTTCACCGGGTTGGAACTGTGAGTATTCCTGACTTTCTCGCCCATTGTTGAGAAAAGCGGAATAATAGATGTCAGCAATATCGGCACTTTCCATACGCTGTTTCCAAAAATTAAGCTGTGCGCCCAAACCGCCACGGGTTATTACCTGGTTCAACGGGGTAGCCGTTCCTTTTTTAATGTTGTACCACTCATTGCCCCGCTTGAGGTTGCGTAATACGTTCATGGGCTTTTGGTGGGTCCAGTCGGAAAGCACCATTACCAATTCTTTATCGTACTCCAGGGTTTCTTCTTTAGGATCTATGATAATGGAGCCATACACTCCGCTTTGCTCTTGGAGCATGGTATGAGAATGGTACCAATAGGTACCGGACTGAATAAGAGGGAACTCGTATTTCTGTGTTTCCCCGGGTTTGATGGGCGGAGTGGTGAGATAGGGCACTCCATCGTAAAAATTGGGTAGTAGTAATCCATGCCAGTGGACGGAGGTCTCCACGTCCATTTCGTTTTTAACATAAATTACAGCATATCCTCCTTCTTCAAAACGCAGTGTGGGGCCGGGAATACCGCCATTTACGGTCATACCCATGGTTTCCTTACCGCCTATGTTTACAGCCTCCTGACGCAGGGTGATGGTATAGGCGGAGGTGTCGGTTTGGGCATTAGCGGTTGGCCCTGTAAGGTTTAGGAGTAGTATGAGACAAATAATTGGGTAGCGCAAAGTCCTTTCCATGATATTTTGTTTTTTACTGTTATAGTGATTTGGGTGGTGGCGATTCAGAATATACCAAAGCCCTGTGCGAACAACCGCAGCCACCTTTTGCACGGTTCGTTCCTTCCATTGATCCAATGGGACGGGCTTTACTTTAAAAAAGGTCTATATAAGAAAGGACTGGAAGAACACTTGTCTATCCTGCTCCGGTAAGGGCGGAAAGTAATAAGTGTATAGAGGTAAAGTGCTGATGCTATAGCATACAGGCTTTGGTGCAGTATAAGCCGAGGCCACCACCACCTTGAAGGGTATAGCCTCAGAAACAGGGGTTTTAAAAGTTTCGTCTACCTGAAAACTCTGGTATTCATTCTGGCAACAAGGCTTCGTCTGTATATGGGAGTGGTTTTGATCTCCCCCTTGTTTTTTACATTCCCGCTTTGTAGTTTCCATACCACAATCCACATCATGGTTGAGCAGTATCAGCGCGCTTTTTACCGCCTCGCCCCCACAATAGTGGGTGCCAATGGTAATACCCGTTGTGCTGAACACAAAGGCTAACATCAGTACTATGGAAACTACTTTTTTCACCTTATTTATTAGACCATATTAATTAGAAATTGTTTAGAATCACCATGCTAAACCCGTCTTCCAATACTCATCTTTCTCCTTACTTTTTATCCCGGGATGAACTATGGGTTCGCATGATCTTCCATTGGTTATCTACCTTTTTCAATACGGAAGTAGCCACTCCCTTTTTTTCGATCACCCGACCGCCCTCGGCCAGTTCAATACGGTAGTCATAGGTTTCCGTGGCAAAGGCATACATTCCGTCCACCTTTACCTCAACAACATAATTATTGAAGTTGAACGCTTTGAATGCTTTGAGTTCAGGTCCGAGATGATGATGTAGATAATGATCGAATGATCCTTCTGACCCTCCGGACTCAAAAACTTCTGACGTTGTCAAAAACAGGTCGGACATGCCTTCTGTATTTAATGCTTCTATCTTCTGTTTGTAAGCAGCCAGTACTTCTTTTACCTTCTGTTCGCTATTTTGACTGTAGGCATTGATGGAGGTGAAAAAAAGTAGGCTTGCGAGTAGTGTATTGTATATAATTTTCATCTTTTAAATAATTTAAATCGGTTTATATAAGTAGGGTATTAAAAGCAGGTTAGTACTTATCTTTAATACTGGAACAAGGCGCTTGTCAAGCCTGGAGTGTTATTCATCTTCAAGAAAGGCTGTTTCAATAGACTTAAGTTGCACCTTGCCGGTGCCTTCCAGCATTATACCTACAAAGCCTTTTTCCATTTTATCACCATGGCCATGTGTAATGGTCTGGTCGCCCATATAACCTTTAAAATGAGTCCCTGCGGCAGTAACCTTTAACGGCATCCAGCCGGAACCGGCCTCAAAGTTACTTTCATCAAATACTTCTTCCCTGCCGTTTACTACCCTTCCCAGTTTCATATTGGCTCCATCAATGGCTACAAACTCATAGTTGGACAGGTCTTTGGCGTGATGGATTATCTTAACAGACCCTTTAAAATCGAGTCTTCTAAGGGTGGCGATCATTCCTACATTATCGTATTGATTATGAAAAACAAAGGCCGTTGGTGTGCCATCTGCGGTTAATTCGAGCACCATGGCTCCCTCTGCATTTTTAACTTCAGGCTTTATGTTTGTTGCAGCACCCGCCAAAAAGTGAAAGTCTGAACGGATAAGTTCGGCACCATTTCCGCTGGGTGTCCATGTTTTATCCTCCCCGGTTTCCATGCTCATAGAATGGTCATCTCCAGAATGGTCTTCGCCACCCATATGAAGATCCTCTCCACCCATCATTTCATCGTGATTTTCTTCTTGTTTTCCTTGTGAACAGCCGGTAAAAACCATGGTACCCCCAATAAAAACAATTGCGTAAAACACTACTTGTAACTTCTTCATGATATTATTGATTTAAAGATTTATTTTTTGATTCCTACTCCATATTTGTATACCAGCTTCCCACCCAGGTCGGCTGTTTTGGCTACTATGCCCAAACCACTTGTGCCCAGTATAAATAGTACAATGGCCACCCATTTGTTTTTATCCCACTTTTTCCATAAAAAGAGAAGGCGGATGAGGGTATAGCCCCCAAAGAAATACAGGGTGTAATGACCCCAGTCAGAATGCTTACTGGCAGTAAGCTCGCCCTGCATGGGAAGGGATACTCCGTCAATAGCCTGTTCTCCACTAAAATAGGCAGCCAAAGCGGACAGTGCCCCCAGAGTATAAAGTGCCACTGCCATATGTTTCAGCCAGCTTTTACCGGAGAACAGGGAGGTCAGATCGGCCAAAACCGCTACGGCCCACAGCACAATGGGAAAGTGAATGATCAGTGGGTGTAGATTGGGTGCCCAGTCGGGAAGTAGCGCTTCCATGATCTAATGGATGATCTCCTTTACACTTCCACATTTCAACATCCGATCACCGAAATAGGGGTTCTTGATTTCCTTTTGGTTGGAAAGCCAATAACCTCCGGTGTTGTTGTTAGCCATGGGGCAATACTCCAGGTACACTTCTCCCGAAGTAAGTATACTGCCTTTCACCAGAGTGGCCATTTCATTGCTTAGTGCTGTAAAAGCTTTACGTTGAGCATCCAGGGTGCTGGCAGCACTTACTTTTGCTGCTTCTGTCTTTGCCTTTTCTCCTTTGCTTAACGTGCCTAAAGAAGCTTCCAGTTTTGTGGCCGCTTTTTTGGCTTCATCCGTCTTCGAGGCCACCAGTGCTTCTTTAAGATGAATATAATGACCGTAGGCCATACCTGTATTCTTGTCTTTGAAGGTGGGTTCAGCCTTCTGATCCATCTCCTTTTTGTCATCATGATTGCTGTGATCATGTTGTGCAAAGGCTCCCCAACTTATCAGGGTCATGCAAACGATTAGGGTTGTTTTTTTCATTTTACTTGATTTTGTGGCCTGCTCAGTGTCAGGCCGGGATTAAACATTTCGATTAGAGATTAAAAATTTGCATCAGGGCGATTACCACAACCAGTAGACTTACAAGCCCCCAGGTGATGCGTTTCGCCCATATTCCAAATTTTGACTGGGGCATTTCATCCCCTGTTTTACAACAGTCTTTCATTTAATAGTGTCGGTTATTTCTCCACAGGTCAGCATTGCTTCCCCGAAATAGGGGTTCTTGATTTCAGCTTTAATGCTCAGCCAATCCGCCCCTTTGTTGCTATCGGCCATCGGACAATGCTGTACATAAAGAGGTGTGTCAAACGGGGTAAAGGATCGGGTTAAATTGATCATTCCCTCGGACACCTGTTGAAAAGCACCCCGAATTTCTTCCATGCTTTTAAAATGCGGAAGATGTTCTAGGGCTTTTTTTAGTGTGCGGCTGTATTCCATCCAGGCATTGTGTGCCGCTCCGGTGAACAAGGCCATATCTACTTTCTCAATAGCTGTTGCCAACTGGCCACCATACTGTTTCGCTTCAACCAGTTGATCCGCTACCAGTGCGTTTTTGAAATCGAGGTAAGTGGTGTAAAGTGGCCGCAGGGACTTTTCGGCTTTTTGATCGATGGTAAATGATTGCACTGTTTTTGGCTTTACAGGACTTGCTGTGGAAGGCATTTCGTTACCCCCGTGGTTATGCCCGGTCATGGCGGGCCCGCCTTCCGGGTTCATCATACTGGGCTTGCCAGCAAGTTGAGCAGCTGCATCTATGCTAAAGGTACCGTGTACGGCAATTTCTTCACCCAGTTCAAGCCCTTCCTTAATAATAAAACCTTCACCAAGCTCTGGCCCCAGTGCCACTTCCCGCATCATGAAGTGCATGCCCTTGGCGGAAGGTGTTTTTACATATACTACCGAGCGTTCACCTGTCCACATCACAGCCGATTTGGGTACAATCAGGGTATTCGCCTTACTTTCAAGTGCTGCCTGTACAACACCACTGGCAAACATTTCTGGTTTAAGTGTATTGCCTTTATTGGTTGCTTCCACCCGGGCTTTGGCTACTCTGGTTCTAGGATCAATAACCGGGTCTAAAAAGCTGATGGTGCCGTTAAATTCCTGACCGGGCAGAGAGGCTACAATAAAATTGACTTTATCGCCTTTTTTTATCCAAGCCAGGTCCGATTCATACACATCAAACAATACCCATACTTTTGACAAATCGGCAATTTCATAAATGGCCTCTCCCTTACGGATGTAATCGCCCAGATTGACATTTTTGCTGATGACATAACCGGATACATCGGCTACAATCGGAAATTGTTCTTTGGTTTCTCCGCCCTTCAGTATCTCCTCTATCTGTGCTTCGGAAAGTTTCCAGTTTTTAAGTTTTTCCCTGGCGGACTGATAAAGGGTGGGTTGGGTAGCCTTGATCTTTTGGGCTTCAAAAAGCTCTTCCTGGGCGGTAACGAGTTCGGGAGAGTAAAGGGAGGCGATCACCTGCCCTTTGCGCACGTATTCCCCGGTAAAATTGACCTTTAACTGCTCTATCCTGCCAGGAATATGACTGGTTTGAGAAAATACCAGCCGTTCATCTTCCTGTATCTTGCCATTGAGCCTTACACTTTTCACAGGGGCAGTAGTGCCTACTATAGCAGTACTGACACTGGCCAGTTGCATGGCCGTAGGTGACATAGATATGGCCATCGGGTCAAGTTCCTGGTTATCATCATTTTCAAGAGGGATGAGGTCCATGCCACAAATTGGGCAATCTCCCGGCTCGTTTTGCCTGATCTGCGGGTGCATAGAACATGTCCATATAGTTTCGCCTGCTATTTCATTGGTGTGCTGGTGGTCTTCTTCCATTTTTTGGCCAGACGAGCCACCAAAGATCAGCCACCCCATCAACAGACCGGTGATCAGTGTGAGTAGCATGAGGATAATTGTTTTTCTATTGATTTTCATCTTAATATGTTTTTGCCGTTAGATAGTTGAGCTGGGCCAGGGCTATGTGGTACTGCACCTGTGCCGTGGCTTTCATTTTTTCATATTTCAGCAGTTGCTGCTGCATCCGTAGCACTTCTTCAAAGTCCTGCCCTGAGTTGGCATAGGCCGAAAACAGCAGGTTAAGCGCCTGTTCCGATTCCAGGGTCTGTTGCGCGTACAAAGCGATCAGGTCGGATTGCTGTTGTACCTGGAACCAAACCATCTCGTAGCCCGAAGTCAGGTTATTGGTATACTCCTCTTTTTGCAAAGTGTAGCCTTCCTGCATCAGTTGTGCTTCTTTTACCGAAGCTCTGTACTTACTTCTGAAAATCGGAATGCTGACAGATACCATAGGCATCAGGGCATTCTGGCCATTATCGGGCACATCGGCATCGGTTCTTTCCCTCACCATCATGTAATCCAGCCCTATGCCCAGCCGGGGTAAACCTTGTTTATGAGCTACCTGCTCACGGGCTGCACTGGCTTTTATTTGTAAATCCAGTGCGTTTAAAGCCGGGTGGTTGGTGAGCAGGGAATCCTTTCGGAAGTCATCGGGTAAAGTTTCTATGCCCAGTGAATCCATTATAAGCACCTGATTGTCTTCGTCCCGGTTGAGTAGTTTGTTAAACCCGGTCAGCAGCGGCTTTTCCTTATTGTTAAGAATGCCCAAGCTGGTCTGGGCATCTTTGAGCATGATATCCACCCGCAGCACATCCACCATAGTGCCATTGTTGTTCTCAAACTTTGCGTTGGCAATGGTCTTGAAGGATTGGAGGATGTCAATGTTCTCCTGTTCAATCCGTTTCCACTCCCGCAGTTCGTATAGCGGATAGTAGGCAGCCTCCATCTGGTAATACAGTCGATTCCGAGCATCCACAAAAGATTGGTATTTCGCCTCTGCCATTAAAGCTGCAGCATCGCCCTGCGCCTTTAGCGTCCCGAACCACGGAAACATCTGGGTAAGTGAAAACCGGGCTTTTTGTGGCCCTACCCTTGTTTGCACCGGAGATATAAAATAGCCAAAAGAAAAGGTGGGATCGGGCAGACTGCTCACCTGTGGCACCCGTTGCAATGCAGCTTCAAAGTCCTTGTATTTGGCTTGCAAGCCCGGGTTGTGCTCGGCTGCTATTTTGAAATAGTCGTCCAGTGTTTGGGCATAGCCCACAGTGTTTCCGAGCAGCACAAGTATGATAATATTTACAACTGATTTCATGATTGTGTTTTTTTAAATTTTCGCTCCTCTCTCATACTGTAGAGCACGGGAACAATGAAAATACTCACCAGCGCAAAGGCCATCCCGCCAAAGGATGGAATCGCCATCGGTATCATGATATCCGCTCCACGTCCGGTTGATGTTAATACCGGCAACAATGCGATCATGGTAGTGGAAACGGTCATCAAAGCTGGCCGTATCCTGCGCAATCCTGCTTCTACTACTGCCTCTCGTACTTCTTTTAAATTGGTCGGTCGATTGCGCCCGAAGCTCTGATCCAGGTAGGTGGCGATCAGCACTCCATCATCGGTGGCAATGCCAAAAAGGGCGATAAACCCTACCCAAACAGCTACACTGAGGTTGATGGTGTGCATCTGGAAGAGGTCCCGCATATTGGTGCCGAAGACAGAGAAATCAGCAAACCAGCCCTGCCCATAGAACCAAAGCATGATAAAGCCACCACTGAAGGCCATAGCGATCCCCGTAAACACCATGAGGGAGGTTGTCACCGATTTGAACTGGAAATACAGGATCAGAAAGACAATCGCCAAAACCAGCGGAACGATGATGGAGAGTCTTTTCTCTGCTCTAACCTGATTTTCATAGCTGCCAGAAAACTTATAGCTGATGCCGGCAGGAACTGCTAAATCACCGCTGTCTATTTTATCCTGAATTGCAGCCTGAGCATCATTAACTACTCCAACCTCCGAGTATCCGTCCCTTTTATCAAACAGCACATAACCCACTAAAAAGGTTTCCTCACTTTTAATGGCCTGAGGGCCACGCATGTATTCAAAATCGACCACCTGACTGATGGGGATTTGTGCCCCTGTAGGTGTAGGTATTAAGATCTTGCCCAGAGAAGCGGGGTCGTCCCGCAATTCACGCGGATAGCGTACCCGTACAGGGAAACGTTCCCGGCCTTCTACGGTAGAGGTTATTTTCATGCCTCCGATAGCGGTTTCTATCGTCTGCTGCACATCCTCTACATTTAAGCCGTAGCGCGAAATCTCGTCCCGGTCTATATTGAGATGCAGATAGGGCTTGCCTACAATACGGTCAGCAAATACGGCTTCGGCCTTTACCGAAGGTATCTCCTTTAATATCCCTTCCAGTTGCATTCCAAAATTTTCGATGGTTTTCAGGTCGGGGCCATACACCTTGATACCCATCGGGGCGCGCATTCCGGTTTGGAGCATCACCAGCCGGGTTTCAATGGGCTGTAGCTTGGGTGCAGAGGTAACGCCTGGTATTTTGGTAACCCTAATAATTTCCTTCCATATGTCATCAGGAGATTGAATGGAGGGTCGCCAGTTGCGGAAGTAATTTCCATTATTATCAGGTATGAGTTCTTCTACTGTGACACCCCGCCCTATAGCTTCCTCATTGCTAAGGCTATCACCGCTGCTAAGGATATAGCGATTGTCCTTATCTACCTTAAACCTGACCCGGTGCCCTTTTTCATTGAGCATATACTCCGGTTTGTAGTTGATGATGTTCTCATACATGGAAATCGGGGCGGGATCAAGGGCTGATTCCACCCTGCCGAGTTTACCCACGGTAAGGTCTACTTCAGGAATGTTGGTCAATAACATGTCCAGTTGCCCTACTACTTTGCGGTTGTATTCCATTCCGGAATGAGGCATGGAGGTGGGCATTAGCAAAAAGCTGCCTTCATTGAGCGAGGGCATAAATTCTTTACCAACACCCGGAAAGCTATGGGTCAGGCCTGACCATACTTTGGTGGGGCGTATATTCCAGCCCACGGTATCCAATCCTTTGGCTACGAAACCAAAAATGCTGTTAAAGCCAATCCAGGTAGTAGCGCCTAAAAGGATCAGGAAGCTGGGGATCAATAGAAATTTGACCTTATTATCCAGACACCATTTTAAAATGGGTTTGTAGAAATGTTCTAAAAGCGTAAACAACCCTAAGATCAATCCTACCAATAAGGCAACAAAAAGTACGTTGACCCATAAGCTGTTGCCCGCCCCAAGTGGTAGCCAGTACTTGCCCAAGAGCCAGGTAATAGCCAGCACTACAATAATGAGGTCGGCCTTTTGAATAATTTTCACATACCATTTTCGGGAGTCTGTATGATCTTCAGGGTAACGGTTTTTCAGGATACCAGCCAGACCGTAGAGCACCAGAATAATACCTGCCCAATAGTACCCGGGAACAAGCACGAGCAGGCCAATCGCCAATAAGGCCACATTCACCCATTTTGCAATGGACTTATTTTTGATGCGGGTTCCAAAAAACCAGTGCGCCAGGGTTGGTAAAATGATTAAGGATACGATCAATGCGGCAATCAGCGCAAAGGTTTTGGTAAAGGCCAATGGCCCGAATAACTTACCCTCGGCTGCCTGCATGGTAAACACCGGGATAAAACTGACGATGGTGGTAGAAACGGCTGTAAGTATGGCGGTGGCTACTTCCGTAGAACCTTTGTAGATGGTATCTATAAGCTTTTGCCCGGGTGGGGCTTCATCTATGTGCTTAATAATGTTTTCGGACAGGATGATGCCCAGGTCTACCATCGTACCAATGGCAATGGCGATTCCAGATAAAGCAACGATGTTCGCATCAACTCCAAAATAGCGCATGGCAATAAAGACCATCAATACGGCTATGGGCAGAATGCTGGAAATGAGCAGGGATGCCCTGAGGTTGTACACCATTACGATCACGACCAGGATGGAGATCAGGATCTCCAGTGACAAAGCTTCCTCTAAAGTTCCTAATGTTTCATAAATGAGTTCGGAACGGTCGTAAAAGGGTACAATGGTCAACTGGCTCTCCCGGCCATCTGCCAATATCTTCTTGGGCAGTCCGGGGGCAATTTCTTTGATCTTATCCTTGACGTTGTTGATAACCAGGAGGGGGTTGGCACCATAGCGAGCCACCACAACTCCTCCGACTACCTCTGCACCATCTTTATCCAGCAGTCCCCTTCGGGTGGAAGGTCCCAGAGAAACCACCCCAATATCTTTAATGCGAATGGGTACGTTGTCTTGCACGGCCACTACAGCCTTTTCAATGTCTTCTACTTTTTTGATGTAGCCCAGGCCACGTACCAAGTATTCCGCCTGGTTGATCTCAATGGTTTTGGCACCTACATCTTTATTAGACTTCTGCACGGCCTGCATTACTTTATGCAACGGAATGTTGTAGGCTTTGAGAGCATCGGGGTTTACATCTATCTGGTACTCTTGGACAAAACCACCGATGGAGGCTACTTCGGACACACCTTCAGTAGCATTCAGTCCATACTTCACGTAGAAGTCCTGTACGGTGCGAATCTCATGCAAGTCCCAACCTCCAGTAGGTTTTCCCTCTTTATCGCGCCCCTCAATGGTATACCAATACACCTGACCCAAAGCCGTGGCATCGGGTCCAAGTGCCGGTTGTACGCCTTCCGGCAAGAGGTCTGAAGGCAGGGAACTCAGTTTCTCGAGTATTCTGGAACGCGACCAATAAAACTCTACGTCTTCACTGAAAATAATGAAGATACTGGAGAAGCCGAAGATGGAGGAGCTACGAATGGATTTCACTCCGGGTATTCCCAGTAAATAAGTAGTCAGGGGGTAGGAGATCTGGTCTTCGATGTCCTGTGGAGAGCGTCCTTGCCACTGGGTAAAAACGATCTGCTGGTTTTCGCCAATATCGGGGATGGCATCTACGGGCACGGGGTCGGAAGGCAAAGCCCCTACCTGCCAGCCGAAGGGGGCGGTAACGATACCCCAGGCAATGAAACCAATAAGAATAAGCAGGGTGACAAGCTTATTCTCCAGAAAATATTTGATGATCTTATTGAGCATTTAAACGATAATTTGATGAAGTACTGATTTGAGTCCGAAGTGTCGGGACAAGCTGTGCCTTTTCTGAGATTGGCACACAGGGAAATCAAATAGTATTAAATCAAATCAGGAAAGACTGGAAAAGGGCTTGGATATCCTGTTTCGGCAGTGGAGGGCTGTAATTCCTGTATTGAGGTAATGAGGTGGGGGTATAAAGCGCAGGGTTTAAAAAAGTCTGCACAAAGGCGGATACAAACATCCAGTTGGGGGAGGCCTGTATTACCGGGGTTTTAAAGGTGTCTTCTATCTGGAAGGTCTGGTATTCGTTTTGGCAACAGGGTTTGGAGCTAAATTGGTGACCATTAGGCATGTCTTCTTCACACCCTTGTTCGATGTCAGGCATACCACAATCCAGATTGTGCTTCACTAACATTAACTTACTCTCCACAGCTTCCCCACCACAATAGTGGGTAGCCATAGTATAACCTATGTTGCTTAGCAGCAGCATAAGGGCTAATGTTATGGAGAGTATTTTGTTCATTAAGAACAAATGTACAACAAGCTAAAGGCGGATAGTTTATGAAATCTTGTTTAAATGTTATGAAGTTATGGTTTTTGTGCCCTGATTGTCGTTACTGTGTCCCTACATCCGTTTGGTTTAATGAGATTTACAGAGCTTGAAAGGGTGTAATCCTGATAATTACCGGGAGCATTGGAGAGGCTCAAAACTTAAAATCAGATCATCCTTAATTAGCCAATTTCAATATTCTGACCGCCCCCCTCATCACAAAGGCGAACACAATTCCCCCAATGGCTAAATCGGGCCATTTGCTATCCAGAAAATAAACCAACACCCCCGCCAGGATGACTCCGCCATTCACTATAATGTCATTGGAGGTGAATATGGCGCTGGCCTGCATGTGGGCTTCCTCACTTTTTGCTTTATTGATCAGCCAGAGCGAAACGAGGTTGCCGATGAGGGCCAGTACTGATATGATGATCATCCATTGAAACAATGGTGTTTCACTTTCACTGAAGAACCTGCGCAATACTTCTGAAAAGCCTAAGAGTGCCAATCCCATTTGAAAATAACCACTGATTCTGGCTACCTTTTTCTTACGAGATATGGCTGCGCCAACAGCAAGTAAGCTCAGGCCGTAGACGATGGAATCAGCCAGCATATCCAGTGAGTCGGCCACCAAGCCCATAGAGCGGGATATCCATCCGGTAGTCATCTCTACTACAAAGAAAACGAAATTGATGCCCAGCACCCACCAAAGTATTTTTCGCTGGTGCGATTCGTCAGCAACTAAAGGCATATCAGCTTCTTCCGTAGCCTCCAGCCTGTCTTTGAGGTTGAGTTCGCTAATGGCTCGATGGATTTTTTCAACTTCTTCAGTGTGATATACCTCCAGTTTGCGATTGGGGATATCAAATAAAAGTTGCTTTACCTCATTATAAGGTTCCAGCTTCATCCGGATCATCTGCTCTTCAGAAGGGCAGTCCATTTTAGCGATATGGAAAGTGCTTTTTTTCATAGCTTTTTTAGCAACAACCCTTGTCTTGCTGAATGGGCGGACATTTTTCCGAACCATAGCTGCAAAATACACAGCAGTCCCCTTGCTTTGGTTTCAGAACGGTTTTACAGCTTTCACACTCATAGAAGAATTGACAAGCGTCAGTCGGCATTTCCTCTTCTTTTTGATGTCCGCAGTTTGGGCAGGTGATTTTTGATTTTAAGATGACCTTCATTTTTCTATAAGCTTTTTTAAACCATATGTGATATGTCGGAAGAAAGGGTTGGGTAAGAGAATACCATGCTTTTCAGTTGGCTGGTTTTCAAGCCAGCGTTCATCGCCATTGCGAATAGGTTAATGGTTTCTTCTGCTTCCGGGCCTATCAAATGTGCTCCTAATATTTTATCAGTGCCTTTATCAATCAAGGTTTTAAAAGCATAATGCTTTTCGTTTAACCTTTTGGCGTTAAACCATGTGGGAACGGTTTGATAATTTACGCGATACTCTAAGTTTTTTGATGCTGCTTCTTTTTCAGTCAGTCCTACTGAAGCCATTGAAGGGATTGTAAAAACGACCGTTGGCATTGCCTGGTCATTAAAACTTTTATAATTTCCTTTTATAAGGTTTGAGGCCAAAATATGTCCTTCCATAACTGCCACCGGAGTTAAAGGTAGCCCGTTAGTGTGCGCTGCATCTCCTGCTGCATACACATGTTTATTAGTAATGCTTTGCAAATATTCATTTACGTCAACTCCTTTTTTGCTGAATTTAACGTTGGCTTTCAATAAGTCAAGGTCAAATATGGCGGGCATTCGGCCTGCGGAATTAAAGACTGCTGCTGCGGAAAAATCCTTATCTCCATCCTTGCCTTTGCCTCTAACCTGATAGTTCCCATCATTTTCTTTGGTAATCCCTGTTACCTCTGTATTCAGGACTATTTGAATTCCCAAATCTTCCGTTGCTGAAACTAAATGTTTAACAATGTCTTGCTCAAAGTTTTCAAGCGGGGAAGTACCCCGATGAACTATAATTACATCGGCACCACAACGGGCGGCAATATGAGCGAACTCAAAGGCAATATAACCGCCTCCAACAAATACTAATGATCTAGGTAAGTGGCTAAGGTTGAGAAAGTCAGTGCTTGTCAATGCATGTTCACCGCCCGGAATACCCAGTGTTCTGGGTTTAGCTCCTGTGGCAATCACTATTTTATCTGCCTTAATAGTGTATCCTCCAACGATAAGCTGATTTTCTCCTGCAAATTTGGCCGATGAATGAAACATCTCAATCCCATTCTTTTTATATCCCTTTTCAATTTTAGAAGGCATTGGTTCGGTAAAAGACTTTTTGAAAGTCATTAAGTCATGCCAGTTAATGGAAGGCACTCCTTCAAGTCCTTTGCCCTGAAGCCTTTTAGCGTGGTCGAGCGCTTCGGTCGCACCGATAAGCACTTTTTTGGGATCACAGCCTCTTAAAGCACAAGTTCCACCATAGGGCAGTTCATCGGTAATTCCAACTGAAAGTCCTTGAGCAGCACATTTATTGGCAATGGTCATCCCGGCCATTCCTGAACCAATGATAAAAACATCGTATTCTTTCATGTCAAATTATCTTTGTTTTTGGCCCGTAACCTTATAGCCAGTTGAGTTGATTGCCTTTTCAATTTCTGTTTGATTGGTCTTTGTATGATCAAATTCGACAATTGCATTTCCATTTTCGTAGGAAGCATTGATCGCTATTATTCCGTCAAGTTTGTTCACTTCATGTTTTACGTGTTCTGCACACCCGTTGCAGGTCATGCCGCTGATTGTAAACTCAATGGTTTGTATATCCGCCTTGTCAACAACCATTATTTGTTTATTATACTTTGGGTAGAAAACATCTGCATACAGAGGAAATGCAAGCATGAGTGCTGCAAAAACAGTAACGATTCCCAGAAATGTTTTGGATTGCCAAAAAGAAGGTTTTCCTGCCTTGCCGGCCAGGTCATCATCCTCGCAAGCACATTCGATTTCTTCTTGGGAGCGGGGTTTCAATTTTTGATACCAAGCAAAAACCAGGACTACAATCGTCAGGCCTATTAAATACGGTCTAAATGGTTCAAGCCAGGAGAAAGTTGAAGCAATCCCGCTTGTTCCCGCAATAAGGGCTAAGACCGGTGTTATACAGCACAATGAAGCTGCAATAGCTGTCACGAGCCCGGCTCCGGCTAGTTTTTTATTTGATCTCATATCGTTTCCAATATTTGGTTTTCATCAAGAATTTTGAAAAATGGGATCATCAATTCTTCGTAAGTTTTTGTCAAAGAGTAAAAAATGGTTTGTGCTTCCCGTTCAGTCTGAATGAGCTTTCTGTCTTTCAGTTTACGTAAATGTTGGGATACCGCTGAGATGTTCATTCCAAGAATGTCGCTCAGGTCGCAGACACAAAGCCGTTTTTCTTCGTAAAGCAGGTATAGGATTTTTAACCTCACATTGTTACCCACCAAAGCCAGTCCGTTGGATAAATAATGGAATGTGTCATTAAGCTCTGAAACCCTGTCTTTACAGCGGTTTATTTGTTCAGGGTCTGCCTGTTGTCTTACGCAAGAGTTGTGATCCATGCTTACAAAGGTAGTTTATTTGCTTATTTAAGCAAATTCTTAAATACATTCCTCAAGAGGGCAATAGAGAATCCTTAGTTTCTCTTATACCCCAACAACCTCAGCGCATTAAATACCACTACCAAAGTGGAGCCTTCATGGATGAGTACTGCAATACCGATATTGGCAAAACCGAAAACCGTGGCGGGTATCAACAAGGCTACTATTCCCAAACTAACCCAAAGGTTTTGTTTAATGATACTTTTGGCCTTTCTACTTAAGCCAATCGCAAAAGGTAATGTTTCGAGCTTGTCAGCCATCAAGGCAATATCGGCCGTTTCCAAGGCTACATCACTACCCGCAGCTCCCATGGCAATGCCCACTGTGCTATTCGCCATGGCCGGGGCATCATTTACACCATCGCCTATCATTGCCACTTTAGATTCTTGTTCTTTGAGTTTCTTAATGGCTTCTACTTTTTCTTCCGGCAGCAGGCTGCCCCAGGCATCCGTAAGCCCTATTTCTTTGGCTACCGCATCAGCCACTTTCTGGTTATCTCCGGTAAGCATGATCATACGCTTGATACCAAGTTTTTTTAATTTTTTCAGGGTGTTTTTTGCTTCTTTTCTGGGCGTATCCATAAGAGCAATGATGCCAATGTAGTCGTCATTTTGACGGATCAACATAGTGGTATTACCATTAGATTCCAATGATCTTACTTTTTCTTCTGTTTCCTTTGATGGCTTCTTGTCATCCAGCGACTCAAACAGGTCCAGATTGCCAATGAAAACTTTGTTACTTCCCAGTGAAGCTTTTACCCCTTTCCCAAGCACTGCCTCTAGGTCTTTCGCCTCAGGTATGTCAGCATCTTTCAGTCGCTCTTTCCCATCACGTACTACGGCCTTTGCCAGTGGGTGATCACTCAGGTTCTCTACCGCTACTGCTATTTTCAATAGTTCCTCTACTTTTACATCACTCAGGGCTACTACTTCCGTTAACTTAGGCTTACCTTCTGTTAGTGTTCCGGTTTTGTCAAAAGCAAGGGCAGTAAGTACTCCTAAATCTTCCAATGGGCGGCCACCTTTGATAAGCACCCCACTTTTGGCTGCCCGGGCTACTCCACTAAGTACTGCACTCGGGGTGGCTATAGCCAATGCACAGGGGCTGGCAGCAACCAGTACGGCCATGGCACGGTAGAAGCTTTGGCTAAAGGTTTCGTCTATGATCAAGAAAGCAAAATTGAGCAATCCCACCAGTACCAAAACAGCAGGCACAAAGTATTTCTCAAACTTATCGGTGAGCCGCTGCGTAGGTGATTTCTGGGTCTGGGCTTCATTCACCAGTTTCACCAATCGGGAAAGTGTAGAGTCTTTGGCTTCTTTGATCACTTTGATTTCCAGCGTATTGTTGCCATTGATAGTACCCGAAAAAGCACGGTTCTCGTCTTTTATGTCTTTTTCCTGAGACCAATCTTTTTCTGGATCATCTACTGGTGTCTTGTCTACAGGTACACTCTCTCCGGTGATTGGAGCCTGGTTAACACTACTGGTACCGCTTACAACCACACCATCGGCTGAGATTTTGCTATTGGGCTTCACCACGATGATGTCGCCTATGCTCAATTCCTCAATACCAACTTCTTCGGTCTTATCATTTCTTTTAAGTAATGCCGTTTTAGGAGCGAGTTCTGCCAAAGCAGCAATGGATTTACGGGCTTTGTTCATGGCGTAGTGTTCCAGTGCATGACCCATGCTGAACAGGAATAACAACAACGCACCTTCTGCCCATTCGCCCAGAATAGCCGCTCCAATGGCTGCCACGAGCATAAGAAAGTCAATTTCAAAACCTCCTTTGGCCACTGTTTGAATGGCTTCTTTGGCCGTGAAATATCCCCCAAAGAAATAGGCTGTAATGTAAAGGGAAAGGCTTACCCAGGAGGGAACAGCTTCTATGTAAGAAAGTCCAAAACCAATACCTAACAGCACCCCGCAAATGATGGAAAAGATCAGCTCCGTATTTTTACCGAAAATGCCTCCATGCGAGTGTTCATGATCTTCACCTTCCTCATGGTCATTGCGGTCTTTTTCTTCATTTTGTCTCACCTCTACATCGTTTTCGGCAGTCTTTCTTATGTACCGTTCGACTTGTACTTCTGTGGTAATGATGTCTAGACCTTCTTTACGTAATGATTTAAGAATTTCGGCTTCATCTATTTTTGCGGTTTCAAATTCTAATCCGATCATGCCCGAAGCAGACACTGATGATTGAAGAACACCATCTAATCTATTGAGTGTTTCTTCAATTTTTCTGGCATGACGGGTATGACGAATTCCTTCGACTTCAATCATTCTATGCCCATATTTATCACCAATGGAGGCTCCTGCACGTTTAGCCAGTTTCTGAATGCGATCTATGGAGATGATATCTGGGTCATAATGGAAGCAAAGCTGTGGCACACCATTATCTGTTTCATCTGCCACATGCACTTTTTCAAGGCCTTCTTTGCTTTCAAGTAGCTTGATTAGCCTATTCACGCATTGGTCTTTCTTATCAGGTACTTCGGGAAGAAGTACAGGTATTTTTATTTGTAGTTTTTTCATAATCTCTCTATTTATTCCCTGAGCAATGATCACAAACACCTTTTACCACTAAGTTGGCCTCTTCGGGAAAATACTTATGGGGCAACTCTACTTCGGGAATTTTATAACTGGTCAAGCATTTGGTTTGTCCACATATTCTACAGTGAAAGTGCAGGTGCAAGTCTCTTTCAATTTCACATTTACATCCTTCTTCGCACAGCGCATACTTTGGTTTTCCAGTACCGTCATCTATACTGTGTACCATACCATTTTCTTCAAATACTTTCAAAGTTCTGTAAATAGTAGTCCTGTCCGAGTTCTCAAATTCCGTATAGATATCGGTAAGACTAATAGCTGCTTCCTTGTCCATGAGATACTCCAACACCAGCAGCCGCATGGCGGTGGGCTTTATATTGTGTACTTTTAAATTTTCTTCTAATTCTTTTATCATAGCTGGCTTTATTAATGGCTATGCTCTGTTGAGCCTTTCTTCATTTCGGAGATCAGGTAATACGCATTGTTCCAGGCCACCAGGGTTCCTATTGGCAGTGGTTCTAATAGTTTAATCTCTACCCATCCGTCTTCTGCAATGCCTGTGCGTACTTCTATAGCTTTAAAGGCCCATTCGGTTTTTCCGTCCTCTTTATGTATCTCCGCCATAAAAATATAGGGCTTGCCTTCTTCCTCTATGATGGCACTTTCAGGTAATGCCTTTACCGAATTATCACCTATTATTATTTTACCATTGATATACATCCCTGGTATCAGGAAGTCTTCTTTATTCTTTATTTCTGCATGCACATGAACTGCTTTGGGGCTTTGTTCAAACTGTTTGCCGACTGAATATATCTCTGCATTAAGTGTTGAGCCCGGAACTGACTCGACAGTGAAAGATATTTTCTGTCCTTTTTTTACTTTATGAATATCCTTTTCAAAGACCATCAGGTCGGCATGGATGTGTTCAGTATTAACAATCATAAACATATCTTTCTGAGGATCGACATATTGCCCAAGCTGTACTTCCACTTTTTCAATGTAACCATCAATTGGACTCACTACAGGTACATATTGATAGATATCTCCAGTCTGAACTTTCTCTACATTCAAGCTAAGCTGCCTTAGCTGTGCTTCATAACCCTTTACTTCTCCCTTCATGGCTTGGTAGTCCGCCTGAATTTGCTGATAGGTTTTCCCGGAGCCCACTTCCTCTTCGTATAACCTTTTTTGCCGTTTATTTTCCTTCTCCAGAAACTGTAACTGACTGTATGACCGCACATAATCTGTCTGAATTTTAGTTAGGTTTGGATGTGAGAGGTATGCCAATACCTGGCCTTTGTTTACTTTATCACCTTCTATTATCTTAATGGAAGTAACATTTGCCCCCAAAATGGCCGTAACAGTGGCTTTATGCTGTGGTGGCACCTCTAACTGACCATTAGCCTCTACTACTCCTGAAAGCGACTTACCGGGCAGGGTATCCACTTTAATATTCAAACTTTCAAACTTCATGTCTGAAAGGTGGAGTTCAGCCATTCCTTCTTCGCCTTCATTATGTTCATGAGAAGCATCTTCCGTGTTATCAGTAGACTTGCTTCCGCAACCTGTAAATACTGATATTATAAGTACCAGTGCTGCTATATATATGATTTGCTTTTTCATTGTACTTCTATTTTTAAATCTAATGACCCCTTTATTTTTAGTTTGATGTTCTTAAGTAGTATTCCAGTTGGTAGCGACTGTTTAGGTAATTACCGAAGGCATTCCAGGAGTCTACCTCTATGCGAATAGCATCGCGAATGTTTTGCAGGAAGTTGACGTAATCAATTGCGCCTTCGCGATAAGCCAAAATGGCCCCTGCTCTTTGCTCTTGTGCCAACGGAAGTGCTTTATCCCTGTAGTAGTTCCATGAGTTAAGCCATTTCAGGTACTGTTCTTTAACCCCCTGATAGGCCGCATTCAGTTCCAACTGATTTTGCCTCAGATTTTGACCGGCAATGTCGCGCTGGATTTTGGCCGACTGTGTCCTTCCAAGCTCAGGCCCAAAAAACAAAGGGATTCTGATGCCTATCTGGTACTGATAAAATCCCGATTGTCCGGCAACCTGCTGTCTGCCATACTGGCCTTGTAGTTGAGGAAGAAATTGAGAGCGCCTTTCTTTTATAGTAGCTTCTGCTACATCAATCCGTTGTTTTGATACATTTAGCAAGGGATGATTCATCAGGGAATCAGCCCTATAGTTTAGCGGTTCATCCAACTGACTGGTCGGAACATCCGGTACAGTAAACAGGGTATCGTTGACAAACCAAAGGTTCAAGCGTTGTAAAGCACTCAGGTAATCCCGGTAAGCCTGCTCTTTTTGTATCTGTACCTGATTAGCCTGGTTAGAAGTAGCGAGGTATTCCAGTTTGGAAGTGGCTTCCGTTTCTAAACGAATCCTGGCGGCCCTTTCAATATCGGTAAATACTGAATCCAACTGCTCATAAACCTGGTAGTTGTTTTTGGCGACATATACCATACCCCAGGCCTGGCTTACTTCACGCTCCAATTCAATGACGGACAGATCAAGTGCCTTCTCGGCCAGTACTACCCGTTCCTTTTGCAGCTTTACCCTTGGAGCTATTCCAAATACATCTATCTGTTGTTGCTGGATGCCGAATTGTGTATATACTCCATCAGAACCGTTGCCTACTTCTTCTTTTCCGGTAAAGACCTGTGTGTTGCCAAAATCCCAGGCGGTCTTCTTCAAAACTTCCTGATTTTTAATTTCCAGTCTGGCTGATTGGATTTTCGGATAGCTTTCTAGGGCACGTTTTCTGGCTTGTTCCAGTGTAATAGTCGGTAAACTGTCCTGCTGCTGTTTCTGCGCATTAGCCATTGAGGGTAACCCAATAAGTCCACCAAAAACCATCAGGGCAACGATCACATTGCCACTAGAACCTTTCAGGCTTTTCTTTTTGTCATTTCTGCTTTCTACGAAAGTGTAAAGTACCGGCAGCACTACCAACGTAAGCAATGTGGCCGTAAGCATTCCTCCGATTACCACGGTAGCCAATGGTCGCTGTACCTCCGCACCGGCAGATCCGGAAAAGGCCATCGGCAAGAAACCGAAAATATCAGTGGTAGCTGTAAGCATGATCGGTCTGATCCTTTCTTTGGTACCGGTAAGAATCCGGTCACGAATACTGGTAACGCCTTCTTCTTTTAGGGAATTAAAGCGGTTGATGAGTACCAGCCCGTTCAACACGGCCACTCCAAATAACACGATGAAACCTACACCTGCTGAAATGCTAAAAGGCATATCCCGTATCCACAAGGCAAACACACCACCAATAGCCGCCAGGGGAATGGCGATGTAAATCATGATGGATTGGGAGAAGGATTGTAAGGCGAAATACAGCAACACAAAAATCAGAAGCAGTGCTATAGGCACTACGATCTGCAACCGGCTTTTGGCCCGCTCAAGGTTTTCAAACTCACCACCATAAGCGATGTAATAGCCCGGAGGTAAGTCTAACTGTGCATCCAGTTTTTCCTGAATATCATTAACAACTGACTCCACATCACGGCCCCTGGTATTCACCCCGACATACGTCCTGCGATAGGTATTATCCCGTGAGATCTGCATGGGGCCGGGCACGTAGCTGATGTCAGCAACTTCTTTAATGGGTACCTGGGTGCCATCTGGCAGGTCTATGTATAAGGTGCGCAAGTCATCTATACTTTTTCGATGTGCTTCATCAAACCGAATTACCAGATCGAATCGTTTTTCTCCTTCAAAGATGACACCAGCAACTCCCCCGGCAAACGCAGAACTTACATATTCATTTACCTTTTGAATATCAAGACCATATTGGGCGATCTTATCACGGTTATAGCGAACAGTCATTTGAGGTAAGCCAGAAGTTCTTTCAGGGTTTACATCACCAGCGCCAGGAACTGTTTGTATTATCTCGGCCATTTCCTGTACTTTGGTAGCCAGGATTTCCAGATCCTCACCATATAACTTCACAGCAATATCTTCCCTGACTCCTTCGAGTAGTTCATTAAACCTCAATTCCACGGGTTGGGTAAATACTAAATTCACCCCTGTTAATTGCTCATCCAGTTTGTCTTTAATAGCAGCGATCAAGTCGTCCTTACTTTCAGCAGTAACCCATTTTTCCTTGTCTTTTTCCAGGATCAGGTACATATCTGCTATATCCATCGGCATGGGGTCTGTAGGGATATCTGCCACGCCTATCCGGGCAGTAACTGTTTTTATTTCGGGGAAATTATCCAGAAGTATGTTTTCAATTTTTATTGATACTTCTTTGGACTCACTAAGTGAGCTACCCGGCCTGATCAGTGCTTGCATGGCAAGGTCTCCTTCATCCAACTGTGGCACGAATTCTCCACCCATCCGCGAAAAAATGAAGCCTGCCGCTATCAGGAGTATAACTCCTGAAATGATAACCAGTGCTTTTAGCTTTAATGCGCCTTTGAGTAAGGGCAAATAGGCCCATTCTATGCCTCCTATGATTTTGTCACTTACTTTTTCTAACCATCTTTCAAACTTTCCAAATCCATTTTTTTTGTTTTGGATGGGCTTCATGAATAAGGCCGACATCATGGGCACGTAAGTAAGGCATAGCACAATGGCACCAATCATAGCAAAGCCAAAAGTATAGGCCATGGGCTGAAACATTTTACCTTCTACACCGGTAAGAAAAAGGATAGGTGCAAAAACAATCAGAATGATTATTTGCCCAAAAAATGCCGAACTCATCATGGTGCTGCCAGCGTCATAAGCTACTTTGTCCATAACACCCTGATCAAACCTTATTTTACCAGACCGCATCCGCTTTTGGATCTCGTAAACCGTCCCTTCAATAATAATGACCGCGCCATCAATGATGATCCCAAAGTCTATGGCACCCAAACTCATCAGGTTGGCCCAAACATTGAATTGCTTCATCAGGATGAAGGCAAACAAGAGGGAAAGTGGAATGGTAGTGGCTGTGATGATACCACCACGCAGACTACCCAGCAAGATGACCAGGGCAAATATCACGATCAGTGCTCCTTCCAACAGATTGGTTTTTACCGTATCGGTTGTCCTTGCTATTAGATCGCTTCGGTCAATAATAGGTGTGATCTGTAAACCTTCAGGAAGTGACTTCTGCACTTCTTCCATTCGCTCTTTTACATTCTGAATTACAGCATTCGGGTTGGAGCCTTTCAGCATCATAATTATTCCCCCAACAGCTTCTTTTCCGTCCTGGGTAAAAGCCCCATAGCGCACCTGATTTCCGAAATGAACTTTCCGGGCTACATCTCCTACTGTAACTGGAATTCCATTTTCATTTTTAATTACGATTTTCCTGATATCATCAAGTGAGCGTATCAGCCCTTCGCCACGGATGAAATTGGACATCCTGTTTTTCTCAATATATGCCCCTCCCGTATTGACATTATTTCTGGCTAAGGCATCATATACCTGAGAGATACTCACATTCATTGCATTGAGTTTCTCAGGATTGATCGCTACTTCATATTGTTTGATGTAGCCACCGAAGGAGTTTACTTCTACTACACCCTCCAGTAAAGTCAATTGTCTTTTTACGATCCATTCCTGGATAGTACGCAACTCCATGGGGGAATAGAGTGAATCATAGCCCTCCTGTGGCTGAATGGTATACTCATAAATCTGCCCTAAACCAGTGGAAATTGGTCCCATTGAGGGGCTACCAAATTTTTCAGGTATGGTCTCCTGTAATTCATTCAGCTTTTCCAGCACCAGTTGCCGGGGTAGGTAGGTCCCCATATCATCTTCAAAAACAATGGTGACTACTGACAGCCCGAACCTGGAAATGGAACGTATTTCATCTACACCGGGCAGATTGCCCATAGCCAACTCCACCGGATAGGTTACAAACTGCTCTATGTCCTCAGTGGCCAGGTTGGGTGATACTGTAATCACCTGCACCTGGTTATTTGTGATGTCCGGGACGGAACCCAGATTTACCGTGTTCATGGAGTAGATACCTATGGCGATGAGCGCCAGAGTGAGCAGACCCACGATGAATTTATTCTTTATGGAAAAAGAAATGATTTTATTGATCATTGATTATGATTTAATATCAGTTAGAAAGAAAGGATGGCTCGTCCGGGCGTAAATACTGCATGGAGAAAAAAGGCCGGTAAAGACTGATATTAAACCTTCGGGGGTTCTAAAAAGGATTCCTTAAACCCTTCAGACAGAGAGCAGGCATGACCCGTAAGCGGATCTTCGAAGGAAAGAGGCTGGGAATTTAATTTGTATGATTGATACACTACCAAGTGGCTATGACAGCAGTGACACGAGCATAGGGGTGAACATAAGTCCTCAGTAGAATTATGATCGTGATTATCTCCTATATCACTTATTGCTACTTCAATATGTCCTTCTGCTGATTGATTATCAGCACATGGAAGTGCTGACAAACCCAAAATCCAAACAGATAATATGATTGATATGAATCGCATTATGCAAAGTTATGACAAAATCAATGCAATAGGTTTGCAAAGTTCAACTTAAAAATTCTTAAAAAGGAGTTTTTAGGGCCGTTTAAATACGTAGAAACCCTCGTACTAAAAAGGAAGCCAATTGATGGCTCCCTTTTAGCTAAATTTTCCCAATCATTAACTTCTGCAAGCTTCTGCACACTTACGACACGCTTCCGCACAGGCCTTACAATGGCGGTGATGATCGGCATGTTTTTCGCATTCTTTAGCACAGGCCTCACACACTTCAACACACAGTGCTCTGAGTTTTGGGGCAAAAGCGCTGTTACGGGCTTCCAGTTTAGCGGTTACACTACACAGGTCAACACAATCCAGACAGGCCCTTATACAGGCTTCCATTTCAGCACCTTCTCCGAGGCATCCGTCAATACAAATTTCGCAGGCCTTTACACAGGCCAGGCACTCGTCTATACATTTTTCATCTATCATCATACTATTTGTTAAGTGTTATTAATCAGTGAATGGGTTCGGCTTTGAACCCTATTTTATCGAGTGTAGAAATTACTTGCCCTTCAGTGGCTCCATCACTTTCTACCGTCAGCACCTTATCGGGATTTTTAAGATCAACCTCCCATTTCTCAATGCCTTCCGTTTCGTTGAGGCGGGGGCTTACTTTTTCTAAACAGCCGTTACATTTTATCGAAGTTTTAAACTTTAGTATTTCCATTTTTATCTGATTTTTAATGATTCAAATCTATCCGTTCTAACCCCGGCAACCGTTATAGATTTTTGTTCTTTTTTTATGAAGTTTTGACCCATCAGGTATAAGCCAGGACGATGCATTCACTCATGGGCAGGCTTTGACACAGCAATACAGAACATTCTTTAAGCTCATCTTCGTTAAGGGCATAGTTTGCCTTCATATACACCTCTCCTTCCAGTAGTTTGGCGGCACATTTTCCACAAAGGGCTTGCTTACATGAATGAGGCAGTTCGAGTCCCTTTTCCAGTCCACTCGTGAGAATAGTTTGGGATTCAGATACTTCTAGCTGTATCGTACCCTCTTTCAAGCCTTTAAGGTGTACCTCTGCTTTTTTTATCGTCTTTTCCATCCCTATCAAATTTTAGCTGCCTTCAACCGCAGGCTATTGGCCACAACCGATACTGAACTGAAAGCCATCGCCATCCCGGCAATCATTGGGTCTAGCAAAAACCCATTGATGGGATACAAAAGTCCTGCTGCTATTGGGATGCCGATAATGTTGTAAATAAATGCCCAAAACAGGTTCTGACGGATACCCAAAACCGTCTTTTTAGAAAGGTTCAATGCCTTAGGTATGGACTGCAAGTCTGAAGTGATGAGGGTTATTTTGGCTACATCCATCGCTATATCAGAACCATGCCCCATCGCAATACTCACATCGGCTTGTGCCAGGGCATGTGAGTCGTTGATACCATCACCCACCATAGCCACAATTTTGCCTTTAGCTTGTAATTCTTTTACAAAATCTGCCTTGTCGGAGGGCAACACTTCTGCTTTGAAATGCTTCAGTCCTACCTGGTTGGCAACTGCCTGAGCGGTTTGCTGATTATCCCCTGTGAGCATATACACTTCAATGTTTCTGTCTTGAAGGGTTTTAATGGCCTGTCTGGACGTTTCCTTGATCTTATCAGCTATGGCCAGTACGGCTAATGCCTGATTTTGATTGGCAAAGAAGATAACCGTTTTAGCTTCTTCCCGAAGGGCTTTTGCTTTTTTGTCAAGTTCATTGCTGACGTTGATATTATGTTCAGTCAGCAATTTTTGATTACCGATATAGAACATCGTGTCATCTGCATACATTGCCTCAACACCACGCCCCGTGATACTGTTAAACCGGGTAATGGTTGTAGATTTAATTCCTTCCTCCTTTAGCTTTTGAACCACAGCCTCTGCCAGCGGATGTTCGGATTGCGACTCCATTGCAAGCAGTATGGGTTTGAGTTTTTCGGATTGACCCTCATCTTCCCAAATGATATCGGTTACTACCGGCTTCCCTTCTGTGATGGTACCTGTTTTATCCAATACCACAGCATTCACTTTATGTCCCAATTCCAGGCTTTCGGCATCTTTGATCAGGATATTGTTTTCGGCTCCTTTTCCCACACCTACCATAATAGCCGTTGGTGTGGCCAAGCCTAATGCACAGGGACAAGCGATTACGAGTACCGCCACCGAAGTAAGCAGCGCATGGGTAAAGGCATCATCTCCACCGATAAACATCCAGGTGATGAAGGTGATAATTGAAATGGCCATGACTACGGGAACGAAAATACCAGCTATTTTATCGACCAGCTTTTGCACCGGGGCCTTACTGCCCTGAGCTTCCTGCACCATTTTAATGATCTGGGCGAGTAGGGTTTCCCCGGCCACTTTCTCAGCAATAAAGCGGAAACTACCTTTTTGATTCACTGTCCCGGCAAAAACTTTTTCACCTTTGGTTTTCTCCACCGGAATAGGTTCTCCGGTGATCATGCTTTCATCCACAAAAGAATTTCCCTCGGCCACTTCACCATCTACAGGGATTTTTTCTCCTGGACGAACCACGATGGTATAACCTTTTTGCACAGAGGCTATAGGCATTTCCACTTCTTCACCATCCACAATCACTTTCAGGGTCTTGGGTTGCAAGCCCATCAGTTTTTTGATGGCAGTAGAAGTATTGGATTTAGCCTTCTCTTCCAGCACTTTCCCCAGAGAGATGAACGTGATAATTACGGTAGCCGCTTCGTAGTAGACATGAGGATGTATACCCCGGCTGTGCCAGAACTCCGGAAATAAGGTATTGAACAAACTGAAAATAAAGGCAATACCTGTGCTTAGCGCAACCAAGGTATCCATATTGGCTTTCCCATGTTTGGCTTGCTTGAAGGCATTGATGAAAAAATTACGACCAAACCAGAACAAAACCGGAATGGTAAACACCAATGAAATCCATCGTCCCGGCACCCAATCCATGTAGAACATCCCTATAATGAATACGGGCAAGGTTAAAATGGCCGACCAAATGGTTCGTTTTTTCACCTCCTCATAATGCTTTTCCTGAAGCTCCTGCTGTACTGTTGAAGGGTCTTCTACATCTACGATGATGTCATAGCCTCCAGACTGTAAGGCTTTTTGTAAATCATCGTGCGTGAATGACTTGTTGTATTCCACCAATACTGAACTATTGGCAAAATTTACGGTGGCTCCATGCACCCCTTCTGTATGGCTCAAGATAGATTCTACACTTGAAGCACAGGCGGCACAGGTCATCCCCGTTACGGGAAAGGATTCTTTAACGGTTTTCCCTTTGGGTGCAGGGGCTGTGGGAAGGGTGATAGTCTCCATAAGCGTTTGTAATTTTTAAACACTACAAATTTCACCCACTATAAGGAAATGGTTGTTATACAATCTGGTTTAAGAGTTACAAGATTTTGTCAGAGGTTTTCTAATGAAGCATGACCGGGCTTTTTAGATTTTTTAAATGCAGAAGGGGTCATGCCGGTTTCCTTCTTAAACGGAGCGGAAAGATAGGCTAAACATCAGTAGCTTTAATTAGTAAGAGTGAAAGTCAAAATTATTTTAAATGTCTTTCATCTAGGTTCTCTTTGTTTAGTTCTTTAGTTTATTTTTATCTTTTTCAATAAATTCAAATTCTTTTTTAAGTTTATAGATGCTATGGGATAGGTCTTCCACAGCATCATCAAATGAGCGTGCTACCCTTCCATTTACCTTTGAAACAGTGTCTTCAGAAAGTTGTAGACCCAAAACTTTTAAGGATACGTCACCGAACTTTTTGAAAAAGTCATCTCTTGCAGCTGCCCCTGGAGGTAAGCTATCTGGTCTCCATATTCCTTTTGAAGCATTCATGGAAAGTCTACCAATATTTGTAATATCCTGTTCATTTAGTTTGGGCGGTTTATAGATCTCATCATAATCCTCAGGAGTAGTAATTCTTTTAACCCAATCAAAAGAATGCATCACATACTTTGAAAAAAGGTGTTCAGAGATTATCAAAGTATCAATATCGCTGGCTGAAGAATATTCTTTATTTATGCTACTTCCTTTCAGACTTCTTCCAGCTAGAGCACTTCCCACAATAAATACGTCAGTTGGTGCTACTCCAAAAGCGTCAGCTATATTTCTTTTGAACAATGCAAATTTTAAAGGCTCCTCTTTGAAAACAAAAGGCACACTTGCAAGGAGCAATTTATGAGCTATAGCCTCTGGAGCAAATTGGTTAACAAGTTTTTTCCATTCATCCGCTGTAGGATATGCTTTAGATAACAATGTAGTGCTCATAATTTTATATCAATTTTAAACAAGTCTTAAAATGAAATGCTAATTTTATATATACTCATAATTCCAATGTAGCAATTTAGAAATTTTTTATTACCACCTTAAATTTAGCATTATGGCGATTGGGTTATGTAGTCAGTACATTAGTTTATTTTAAACCCTACGTTCATAATTATTACTTACCCTAATCCTGTATCGTTTTTTAAGATAAAACCGATAGACCCTTCTTATCTTCTCATCCTTTATTCCTAATCTTAATAAATATACTTTTGACACTAATCAGAATTCTGTCAAAGTGAATCTAATGCATTGTGACCAGGCTTTGCATTTTTTTTAAATGCAGAAGGGGTCATTCCGGTTTCCTTTTTAAACTGGGCGGAAAGATGGGCTACGCTGCTGTAGTTCATTTGGAAAGCAATTTCAGACAGGTTCATTTCATTGTAAAAAAGTAATTCCTTTACACGCTCTGTTTTTTGCCGGGTAATGAATTTCTCAATGGTAATGCCCTCCACCGAAGAAAACAGGCGGCTCAGGTTGCTGTAGTCATGGTGTAATTGATCGGACAGAAAGGTAGAGAAGTTGACCTGTAGATTTTCCTTTTTATGGTGGATCTGCTCCACAATCAGGGTTTTAATACGGGAGATCAGTGCGGATTTACCGCTTTCCAGCAATTCAAAACCCAGGGCTTGTAACTCTTTATTCAAGGCCACTTGCTGGCTCGGAGTGATTTCTTTGTTCAGACTTACTTCGCCCAGTGTCACTTTGTTGTAATCAATATTTAGCTCTTTCAATACTCCTTCTATCGCCATAATACAGCGGGGGCAAACCATGTTTTTGATGTGGAGAAGAGGAAGTGGTTTCATAGACTTTTAAGAGTAGGTAAATTTAGTTTCAAAGCCATTAGCTAAAACAATGAAACTTTCAAGTTTGGTTTTTGGAGGGTTCGATTCTCTAAATTAGTCCTGCCATGAATAATCAAAGTTCGTGATTTTCAACTAGGAATCTATCACAAGCGATAAATTCATACACAGACTAATTTACTTTTTTCCAAAGATCGAAGTCCTTAACAACCAGTTGGGATATTACAAAATGGGTTACAATTCACCAACAGCAAAGCACGGCTGAGGTATGGTCAGGCCGGGGTAACCGTATGATAACCCGGGGATATAGAGAAGCTATAGGTGCGTCTGTTATTTTGGTCAGAATATGTATGGGTTCATATCTGGTTGACATTGGGCTCTATGGAGTAGCATGAGTTTCGAGGTGAACCTTGCTCAAATCACCAGCACATCTTTTATCCTGACTTTTAGAATAAAACACTTACCAAGCCATCTGTAAAAAAACCACATCCTGATACAAATCAGGATGTGGGCATGATTTAAAAATTGCTTTTATTGCGGGTCACAAGCACCGGGCGGAAAGGTACTTACCGAATGATCGCATTGGCCAACACCAGGGGAGCGGTTGCACAAGCAACCTGTAATGCAGTCATTATTGTCTTTCCTGAAAATACATTCCGAACAGTTGGAACCCTCACAGGTGTGTCCGTTACACGGGCATTCAAGCATGGCGGCCTTGCGGAAATCTATCCCTGCTTCTATAGGGCTACCATAGAGGTAACTTTTTTATCCTTATAGACGGGAAAAGCAGCCTTTAGGTGGATGTCTCCATAATCCGCGTTGAAGGTCAAATAACTCATCTGCTCACCTTCCATAATATCCATTTGTGTTAAGCGCAAGCCCGAGATGGAAACCTCAGAAAGTATTTCCGACCTTCTTTCTGCGGCATTTACAAAATGCTCGGTTAAATAAACGTGATAGCGTTCTTTGAGCTGCTCTTCCTTTTGTAGTACTAAAAACCCTTGAGTGGTCTGCATGGCAATGGCAGACTTCTGTGCTTCCCGATCTGAAGAAACTTCATTTTTACTACAGGAAGAGAACAACAAAACGCTTAAGAAAAGCGCAGGCCAGGACAGTAAACGCTGCCCGGTGATGGAGTAATTCATGACTTGTTGTTTTTGATTAGTATAAATATATGACTAATATCTTGTCTCAATATAAATAGCTGACTAACTTGTAGTTATGCGTTCAACAACCCCAATTTCTGCTTTTCTTGTGGCCGGACTGGCACTGTCTTTCATCGTTAGCCTGATCCTTTTCAACACGGTCAGCTGGCACAACACTTATGATACCCACGTGGACAAAAAATCGGATATTTTCCGTGTATCGGTAACCACCCAAAGTGATGGTCAGCTTAAGAAGCACCCTGCCTTACCTGCCGGGCTTTTGTATAATTTAGAATCTCCCGATGCGGTGGATAAGGTGGGGCGGGTATTAACCGAAACTTCCCGATTGTACACCCGATTGGGTGAGCAGATGTTCATAGTACGCAAAAGCCTATATGCGGACCCCGCTGCGGTGTCCCTGCTGTTACCCAACGATGGATATACTCAACAAATAAAACCTTCCCAAATTATTGTAACCCAAGAGCTTGCCGAACGCATGTTTGGCCATACCAAGGTAGAAGGCCAGGTTATACATGTCGATAAAAAGGGTGATTTTGAGATTGCCCGGGTCGTAGAAGATCAAACGCATTCACACCTCTCTTTCGATATGATTTTGCCTCTGTCAGAAAGCGACAATTGGGATTCCTTTAAAACCGCAACTGATCTTGACCGTGCCTATTATGCTTTCTATGTTTTAAAGCCTTCACATGTTCCGCCCTCGGCACTCCAAAATCAGGTAGAACAGACCTTGCGCTCCGCCCTGAAAACCACGGATATTACACAAGTATTGCTTACTCCCTTAAAACAGGTGCATTTGACCTATGGGGATATAGGAGAAGAAAACCCCATGATAGACCAAAGCAACATCCGCATGTTGTCTTTGGCCGCAATTTTTGTGCTGGTGGTTGCTCTGGCAAATTACACCGTATTTAGCTTTTCTGCCTACAGGCGCAAGCTAAAAAGTTATGCAATCCGCAACATTCTGGGGGCATCAAAACAGCACTTTGTCTGGTCTTTTGTGCGCTATAACCTTTCCCATATGGGTGTGGCATGGCTACAATCATTGGGACTGTTGTATAGCCTGCCCAGATCACTTTTGACACGCTTGGGGCTTGGTGAAAGAATGTCCCTAATCTCCCTACAGGCTTTGTGGTTGGCTGTTATTGTGCTGGGTTTCTGTTTGCTGCACGGGCTTTTGTTAGGCCGCACAGCACATCGTCAGGTGAGTGTTTCGCGCAGGCCCTCCAGCCTCTTGGCAGAAAGTGGTAAAAACCGCCTTGGGCAGGTCTTTACTGCATTGCAACTCACCCTTTCCCTTGGGTTTATCCTGTTTGCTTTTACCACCATAAGGCAATTTCAGTTTCAAAAGAACCACGATCTGGGCTATGACCCCTCCAACGTGATGATCCTTCAAAAACCCCTTTTGGCAAACAGCGATTCCATCCGTTATAAGGTCGAACGTTTTAAGCAAGAGATGAGCCGGATGCCACAGGTTAAGTACATGGCCAATTCTACCGCCATACCCGGTAGTGCCCTACAGTGGAAAACCTATCAGGCACATGGGTTTGAAAGTTCTGCCAGAACTATGGTCAGCGCTGCGGTGATCGAAGTAGATTACATTGACCTCTATGGTTTTGATGTAGTGGCAGGGGAAAAGCTCTATGCCCATCTTTCCAAGGACAATACCGCTCAAAATGTCCTTTTGAATGAACAGGCCGTGCGCCAGTTGGGCCTGGGTACTCCCGAAGAGGCCATTGGCAAGCGCTTGTATCTATTCAGCAACCGTGTGGGCAATACAGTTAAAGGGGTAATCCGTGATTTCAATCAGGAATCACTCAAGGAAAACATCCAACCGGTGGCCTATATGCTCAACCCGGTCATAGGGCGGTATTTCAGTCTGAAACTGGCCGATGGCGTATCGTACGCCAGCGTGTTGCCTCAGATAGAAAGTGTCTGGAAAGAGGCCTTTCCGGGGGCTGAACTGCACTACAGCTTTTTGGAAGACCAGTTACAAGCCCAGTACGCGTCTGAAAAACTGCAATCAGACCTGACACTGGATGCAGGTTTGGTAAGCTTGCTTATCAGTCTGATCGGTTTGGTTGGGGTTTTAAACCAATTGATCCTGCAAAAAACCAAAGCACTGAACATCAAAAATATTCTGGGTGCTTCAAGGAAAGCTCTGTTTGGCTTTGTGAGCCGTGAGATTGCCCTACTCTTTGCTTTGGCCATCCTTATTGGTCTTACCGTAGCTTATTACGCCTCCGAGCAATGGCTGGAAGCCTATGCATACCGCATAACATTGTCACCCACCCATTTTTTGTTGCCCATTGGTATACTTGCAACCCTCCTGTTTGGCTATGTGAGTGCACGGGTATTTCGGGTGATCTGTAAAAACCCGGTGGCTTTCTTAAAAGATGAGCGTTAGAGAGTAAAACCTAAAAAACAGCCAAGCTTTAAGAGATTCCTTGCAAACCTTTTTAGTCTGCTTTTAATGAAATGATGAACATGAATATATCCATAGTAAAGAGGTTTGGGCAGTACGCTATGAGAGTTACTGCTAATAAGTTTAAGGATTTAGCCAGTGGCAAGGCATATATTCTCTTAAAACACAACCCTTTGATAAAATAATTTTATCTATTGCTTGCAATATCAAGCAAAGCTACATATATTTGCTTGCGATATTTAGCAACGAAACAATTTTTAAGCAATGGATGGATATGGTCAATATTTCAAAGCCCTTAGAGAATCAAAAGGAGCGACCTTAAGAGAGGTGGAACGTCAGACAGATGTGTCAAATGCTTATCTGAGCCAATTGGAATCTGGTAAAGTCAAGCAACCATCACCCAATACCCTTTATAAACTTGCCAAATTTTATCAGGTTTCTTATGAAATGTTAATGGAAAAAGTGGGCTATCCGGTTTCTAAAAGCAATACTCTGCCAAAAGACCAGAGCATTTCATCAGCTGCTAAAAATAAACTTGGTGAGATAAGCAATGAAGAAGAAGTAGAACTTCTTCAGTATCTAAAATTCATCAGGAACAGAAAGTCATAATAATGAATTGGTCATACTCTGGATATAGGCAATTTCTCAAATGTAACCGTCAATGGTACTACAAAAATATTGTAGCGCACGGAACGGTCAAAGATCCTTTTCGCAGGGAAGTGACAATCCTTTCCAAACTAAAGACACTTGATGCCTGGAGAGGAGATATTGTTGATGAAGTTATAGGTCAGGTAGCGATCAGTAGAATTCGTAAGAAAGAGAGCTTGCACGAGGATACCTTGTTATGGGTAGCCAACAGAAAGTTTGATGAAAGACTCGATTTTGCCAGAAAAAAGAAATACCGTGAACCCAACATTGTGTTTTCAGATTATGATGATTTTTCAGCCATTATTGATTTTGATAACGATAAAGGAATAGCAGAAAGCGAATTACAACGCGTTCGAAACGATACACATCAAGCCCTCAAGAATTTCATAGAAAGGGAAGATTTAATTGAGTATTTACGCACAGCCGATCAATGGCTAACCCAACGGACACTTTCCCTCCCTTTCAGTAGGTTTCGGGTAATCGGCCGTCCAGATTTAATCCTGTTTTTTGAAGATGAACCACCGCACATTATTGATTGGAAGGTTCACACTTTTGCTACTAAAACGTACCAAGATCAGTTACTGGCCTATGCATTTTCGCTGAGCAAAGTAAACCCTCATAAGGATTTTCCGGCGAATTTGAAAAGCTATAGCGTGCTTGACTACAGGTTGACCGAGTTTCAACTGCTTACCGATGAGTCCCGTGATTATGAAATCACCCAAGATGACATTAGGAATACCGAAGACGAAATCGCCACAGGTCTTTTAAAGATGTACCGATTAGGAGCTAATCGAAAATTTAGTGAATGTTCCCCAGAGGAATTCCCAACCACAACCGACCCATCGGCCTGTGGTAATTGTTCTTTTAAACCAATTTGCAAACCCGAGTGATATGATTAAAGAAAGCAACATTTTCCCAATTGAGAATCTATCGGCCTTATCAGCTGACTATAGACTTTTGGAAATTATTGGCCTTAACAGCACAGGAGATGATTATGATATCAACATACAGTATATCACCAAAAAGCTTTCCTATTCCCTAAGACATCCAGTTATCGTCATTCACCGTGAGGGCATACCTTTCTTGATTGTGAAAGATGAAGCAGAGATTTTAGAGGCTATCCCAAATGACGGTTTGGAAGCAAAATATGGTGATTTTGTTTATTTTAAAGATACCGATCAGGTTAGGTTTCTTGATTTTGAAAGTGAGGATGATTCAGAAAAACAGATCATCCTACGCTTTTTGCAGTTTGACCTTTCGGGTGAGATAAGAAAAGACCCACGCTTATGGCAGCCACGAACAGGTGATGCCTTTTATAGCAAAGAACCAGCACGAAATGCAGGGTCAAACCAAGTTGCTATCTTCAATGGATTTATACCTCGTGTTGTGGCATTGCCTACTGGCGGATATGGGATTTGTGTAGATATCACCAAAAAGTACATGGCCAAAAACCCCTTACGCGCGCACCTTTCCAATGCCGAATTCAACAACCTCAAAAGACAGAAAAGAAGGCTGGTTTACCGCTACGGCAAAAACTGGTTTGAGATAAAACCAGACGAACTCAGTAGCTTGGATATCTCCAAATATCGTTTCAAAAGAGAATCGGGCTCTGTGACTTTGCTTGATGATATTCGGAAGATCTACAACGGAACGATGCCTCCCCACTTAGCCAAGATTCCAGATAGCGCCTCTGTTTTAGTTTATCGGAACAATGAAAAACAACCTAAAGGAGCTGTGGCCGCTATGTGCTATGCTACCTATGATACGGAAGATAGAGAGGTAAGTAGATTACACAGGGCTTCCATCATACCTCCGTTTTTCAGAAGAAAGTATAGCAGCACAGTAATCTCAAAGTATTTGAATAAGTTAAAGCATGGCAATGTACAAATTCAGATTTCCACAACTCCCTTAAGCCCAGACTTAGGTCTGTTTGATATTCCGGACCTTCAGTTCAATAACGATATAATTCTGGGATGCGAAACCTCCAGTAAAGCCAATCTTCGCGTAGAAAAGCAAAAACTTGGAATGGAAAGGAAGAAATTATTGCTTTCGTCCAAAGTCGGTTTTTATACCAATGCTCCATTTACCAGACAATATATACTTGTGCCAGAAACCATACACAACAGCTTCGGCAACGAGAAGTATTTCTTGAAAGACCTTGCTGCCATGGTAGATAAAATGCATCCCACGAGCTCGGGATGGAAACCCATAGTTGTACCGTATGATGATAGAAACAAAACCAATTCCTTGGATATTGGCCTGGAAATTATTTCAAAACTAGGTGAAAACACCACTATGATGCGGGAAGGTTATGCTGTAGTAATCTTACCAAGCCATTTGGAGAGAAATAAAAAGATGCATGATGAAACCGCTGCATTGGTAGTCTCGGAATGCTTGAATGATTACAATGTTAGTGCGAGCATTATGCACACCAGAATACTCGAAAAATGCTATGGGCATGAAGAAGTAAATGGAGAGTCCAGGTATTATATCAAAAGAGGTGAAAACAAAAAACTTGAAAGGCTATATCAAGGTTACCTTTTTGGAGTGGCCGTTAACCAGGTTCTTCTCAACAATGAGCGGTGGCCCTTTATTCTAGCCACCCCTCTCCATGCCGATTTGGTAATTGGGATTGACGTTAAGCAACATATAGCCGGATTCACATTTGTAGATAAGTATTCTAAGAACATTCTACCCGCCTGGGACAAATCACAAAACAAGGAAAAGCTTTCTTCAGATCAAGTGAGCCGGATTCTTGTTGAAAATATCACAAAATTTGCGGAGTTCTCAGATCAACCAATCAAAACAATCACTTTCCATAGAGATGGACGCATCTTTCAAACCGAAAAAGCGGGTATAGAGAGCGCTATCAAACTTCTAGTTGAAACAGGAACCTTGCCTCCCGACACCTCATATACAGTTGTTGAAATACCAAAAAAATCCAAAGTGCCTTTCCGCTTATTTGACGTCACAAAAACTTTTGACATCTGGAAGAAACATGAGGACAATGGCAAAGTTCTTAACCCTCGAATGGGAACCTATGCACTCCTTAACGATTATGAAGCCTACGTATGTACTACAGGCAGGGAGTATAGTAAAAAAGGAACTTCCAAGCCATTATACGTAAAACATATTTCTGGTTCTATGCCTTTTAAAAATGTACTGGAGGACATATTCTTTTTATCTCATCTTGCCTATACCAAACCTGATGACTGTTCTCGAAACCTGATCACGATCAAAATGACAGATCGTAGAATCAATCTTTTGGGCAGTCCCTATAATTCTCAAAAGATCAATCTAATGAAATCCATTAATCCATAGACATGAGTGATACAGGATTGAATACCAACATCTACTACCTGACAAGCAAGTACTTGGGACTACTTAACGATTTTATCATCGCTATAAAGAACGACTCTGCAAAAGTACCTGCTGAGAAATATAAGGAAGTTAAGGAGTTGTTTGAGAAGCTCAAAGACGATGAGAGCATTGACCCGAGAATTCAGGTCTTAAGTGTGATAATTGAGGCTGAGCTGAGGAAAAAGAACTTCCCGAAGTCCAAGTTTTTTAATGGCATTGCGGCTGATATCAATCAAAAAAAATATGAATCGCTATCCAAGAGCTTACACCATGTTGTCAATGCCTTAGACAGTGAATATTCTCATGCCTTGGCTAAAATGAGCAAAGAATCATGACTGAATACATTGATGGTGCTATAATGGAGAGCATCCAAAAATCGAGAATACTCAAAAGTAAGTTCCCCAGAGCTAAAGAGTCTAGCTTGTATTTTGACCCGTTGATTGCCAAAGCTATGGTTGAAATTGATTTGATGATAGAAAGGCTATCGGGTTTGCTTTACGATCAGGACTATTCGAAACCACAGAACTTACTACATAAATTCAGCAAGTTCAAATCCATATTGAGCGAGCTTCACGTTTTGGAAAATGTGATTGTCGCAGCCATTAGCCGAAAACATGATGATGATGAATATGTCAACAAGCTGGTAAGGCGCGTTTGTTCAGAAATCGAATACCCTATTCAACCCCCTGTGGTTTCGTGCCTTTCACAGCACTATTACAGAATTTTCCCACAGTATAATTTGATGTGCATGCCGCTGTTGGAAGCTGATTTCCTGCTGCACCTTCCCGATCTCTACCACGAGCTTTGCCATCCGCTCATATCCGTGGATAATCCTACTACAGAACCTATAAGGGTCAGTATGGGACAACTCAATCGAGATATAAAAAAACACTTTACCCAAGAGATTGCCCGGCTTAAGTTGAATAAGTTCGGTGATGGCAATAACATACGCCCATATTATATCTGGCGTGACAGCTGGATAGAAAGCTGGTCTGAGGAGTTTTTCTGTGATTTGTTTGCCACCTATACTCTGGGGCCAGCTTTTGTCTGGAGTAATCTTCACATGTGCGCGAAAATGGATTGGAATCTTTTTGGAGTTCCTTACTATCAAAAAACCTCTCATCCACCAGCTGGTGCGAGAATGACCACTATGTTTCATGCACTGGATTTAACGGGCTTTACTCAAGAGAAAGCAGCAATAGAAAAAGAATGGAATGACTTTGTTGGAGTTCTGGATATTTCTCCCGAAACCGAATATCATATTGCTCTACCTGATCATTTCTTAAAAAGTGCAGCTACTTATTGCCTGGAAGGCATTAAAGCGCTTGGGTGCAACATAGCTTCTGACAATACAGATACGCTGATAATAGACACATTGAATACTGCCTGGAAAGAGTTTTGGAAAAACCCCACTGGCTTTCCTGAACATGAACAGAAAATGGTTAGCTTATTAAAGAAGGAAGTATAGTTAAATTTATCCTTCATGATGAGTATTGGAAATTGATTTATATAAGGAGCTTCTATAAAAATGAACAATACGGAATTTGATGCTGCATTTGACTTTGTGGAAAACACAAACCTATCCTTTTTTCTCACCGGAAGGGCTGGTACAGGAAAGTCTACTTTCCTAAGCAAAATTACCGGCAAAATAGACAAGAACTTTGTTGTTTTAGCCCCTACTGGAATCTCTGCCCTTAATATAAAAGGGGTTACCATCCATTCGTTTTTTCAATTTCCACCAAGACCTCTTTTACCCAAAGACAAAGGAATTAAGACCTTTTGGGAGGGTTCGGAGAAGAGAAAGCTAATTGAATCACTTGACACATTAATTTTAGACGAAGCTTCAATGGTCAGGGCAGATGTGATTGATGCCATTGACTTTTCCTTACGGAAAAATGGAGGAAACCCTAGTTTGCCATTTGGAGGTAAGCAGATAGTCTTAGTAGGTGACTTATATCAACTTGAACCAATCGTTCAAGGAAAAAATGAGGAAACGCAGACACTTAATGAGATTTATGGAGGGCTACGTTTTTATCAAGCTCATGTTTTCAGGCATTTAAAACTGTTTACTATTGAGTTAAAAGAGGTATATCGTCAAAAAGACCCACTTTTTGTAAGCCTTCTTGATAAGATTAGAACTAAAACATTAACAAACGCAGAACTGGATCAATTGAATTCCAGAGTTCTACCGGTGCCAATCTCAGAAACTGGAATCCACATTTTAACTCTCACCACAAAACTTGACGCTTCCCAAAAGATCAATCAATCCAAACTATCAGAACTTGACGGAGAATCACAGCTTTACAGAGCGGAAATATCAGGTAATTTCGATTCAGTGGCGTATCCTTCTGACTTAGACCTTAAGTTAAAAATTGGTGCGCAGGTCATGTTTATTAAGAATAATCCAGAAGGTCAATGGGTCAATGGATCTTTGGGCATAGTCGCTGGATTATCCGACTCCATCATTAGAGTAGAGTTGGATCATGGTGGCATGTGTACCGTAGAAAAAGAAGTATGGGAGAATGTAAAATACAAGTTCAATAAAGATACGGGCAAGGTAGAACAGGAAGTGATTGGTTCCTATAAACAATTCCCACTAAAGCCATCTTGGGCAATCACTGTTCATAAAAGCCAAGGCATGACCTTTGAAAGATTGAGGGTGGATTTTGGTGATGGTACCTTTGCCTATGGGCAGGCCTATGTTGCCTTAAGTAGAGTGACATCTTTTGAAGGGCTGTATTTGAGCCAGAAGGTTCAATTCTCTGATATACAGGTTGACAATACGGTAAAAGACTTTCTCAAGAATTCGACAAGCGACAAACTGGAATCATTCAATGTTGAGGGCAAAAGGCAGTATAGCTTACTGAAGTCCACAAATCTAATTTCAGTCGGAAATCATTACCTACACAATGCTTTAAATGACATAATTAAATCAGATTACGCAAAGGGTTATGAACACCTTTTGCAGGCCTTTGCCTACACTTCAAATGATCAGGACTTCGTAAGAAATAATATCTTTTTGAATTTATTGTCGAAAGCAAGTGAGGCCATAAACGCCTCTTCACAGACAAGTAAACCATCATACAGACTAAACCTCTTAAGCGGAACAGTTCAGTTTTTATCTGGAGAACATAGCTCAGCCATTCAAACCCTTAGACCCTGTTTGAAGCACGATGACTGTAGTATTGCACATTACTTGCTTGCCAAGAGCCTATGGTACGCTAAGGAATTTGTTGAGTCATTAGAAATCATAGACAAGGCACTAAGCCTTATCCAAAATTCAAGAAACTTTTTTCAGAAATCGCTGATTCTAAACCCTTATTTAAAAGAGAATGAAGAAAACGATCTGGTAAGCAAAAGCCTTTCCTTAGAATGTAATTTGATGGCGATCAATCTTGATACCACAAACATAGAAGCCTACAAGGAGCTTAAAGCCTTCTTAACTAGAGAAGGCCTTAATATTCAACTTCCATCGGTTGAGATATTTGAAAAAGAGATCCACAAAGAAAGCCTTGATCAAATCTTTTTTGACGATATAATACAGTCTTTAAAGAAGCATAAGCGTAAACTAGTTCAAGCAGCATCAAAATCTGATCGGTCAGTGGATGAAACAGGTTTAATAGACCAAACAGAAGTGTACCAAAATCTTGACATCGAAGAGTTAGATGATGATGTTTCTGAAGAAGAACTGATGGAAGATATGTTAGACGAATTTTCGGATGATGAATCCGATGAGTATTAGTAGATAGAAATTAAGATGTTTTGTCATCAAGACTCTCGTAAACAGGCTTACAAAGGCATTTAGAAGAGTAACGGCCATCCACTGAATTAAGGTGTTTCTAGTTGGTTTCGTAAACCGCGATTGCCCTGCTCCCTATTGGCCTTACCGTAACTTATTACCCTCCTCTTAGGCTATGTGAGTGTAAGGGAGGGTATTACAAGTGATTCGTAAAGATCTGGTAGTGTTTTTAAAAGACGTACTATAGACCCTAAATGCAGAACATCAATGTATACATCAAAATAATAGTGTACCGATAATGAATACGGATCAGGTAACCCCTTTTGGACTCTGACGTTTCGTTCGTAAGTCATTTATGCTTGCTGATCAATCGAATAGCCATACAGGTGGTTGTTCCTGCATAATCTTAAAAACGTACCAACGCTTAAAGCAGCGTACCTAGGAACAACTTTTTACCTGAACTTTCTCGAAAGTCACTCTTACATTTATCCTTCAAATGAGTACATCAAAATTGTATTCCAGACAGTAATATGAAATCAAAATGATTTGTACTTTAACCATCTCATAAGACAAGTGAAAACAGATCCGAAAAAACAGGCTCTGTTTTCCCACACCACTACCCCATGCATTGGTAACCGACAACCCAAAGAGGTCTTAATCGTTTTATTTTATGCTTAGTGTAGAAGACTGCCGCAGGATTTTTGAAAAACACGGAGAATACCACTCGGAAGAGGAAATCACGCAGATCAGGAAAATGCTGTATCAACTAGCCAAGTGTCAAATCAGCGATTTAGAAAACCAGAAAAATGAAGAATGTCATACTTTACACAAGAGTCTCCACAGACGAACAGGCTGATAAGGGTTTCAGCTTACGGTATCAAAAAGAAATCTTGTATCGGTATTGTGAACTAAAATCTCAAACTATTCTACAACATTTTCAGGACGATTTTTCAGCCAAGACTTTTGAGCGACCAGAATGGAAAAAGCTTTTGGATTATTGCAAGACCCACCGTAAGACGGTAGATACCATACTGTTCACAAAATGGGATAGGTTCTCGCGCAATGCAGCTGAAGCTTATCAGGTGATAGCGTATCTCAGACGTATGGGCATAGAAGTCAATGCCATAGAACAACCACTTGATCTTGCCCAACCTGACAATAAGATCATGCTGGCTATTTACTTGGCTGTACCAGAAGTTGAAAATGACAAGATTTCCATTCGGGTTACAGAAGGTTCGCGCAGAGCAAATAAAGAAGGCTGCTGGACTACCACCGCTCCACTAGGCTACGTCAATAAACGAACCCAAGACGGTAAATCAAGTCTTGAACCTTCTGATAAAGCGTATTTGGTCAAAGAAGCATTAGAAATTCTAGCTGTGACTGGTAAACCTGTGGATGAAGTCCGAAGATTCATGCTAACGAAAGGAATGAAAATATCACGCTCCCGCTTCCACACACTCATTCGTAACAGGGTTTATATAGGGCAAGTAAAAGTCCCCGCTTATAAAAATGAAGACGAAACCTATGCTGAAGGTTTACATGAAGCTATAGTCTCGGATCAGCTCTTTAACCGAGTACAAGAAAGGTTGAACAACCGAAAAAAGATCATGCGCAAATGGTCACTTAAAAATGAGAGTTTCCCGTTGAGGGGCCACATCCAATGTTCTCGATGCGATAAGCCTTTAACAGGCAGTAAGTCCAAAAGCCGTTCGGGTAAGTATTACTATTATTATCATTGTAGAGGTGGTTGTCTTGAGAGATTTCAAGTAACTGATGCCCACCAAATGTTGGAAAATTACCTATCACAGCTTACTCTAGCCCCTGGCAAAGCTGAAGCTTACCTAAATATATTAAAAGACCTCTACGGGACTTCTAAAAATGAAAGGGATTTGAAAATCAGTAAATTGCAAGAAGAAATTGAAAAGCTTACGCAAACAATAGATAAAGCAGAAGACAACCTTTTCCAAGGAAATATTGATCAAGCTAGCTTTAACAAGGGCAAGACCAGGTACTCTGCTACGATTGTTGAACTAGAGCAGCAATTAAATCACCTTAAGACTTCCTCCACCAATTTCAAACAGAAAATGAAGAAAGCTTTGGAAGTGATTGTAAACCTGAAAACGTTTTATCAGCAAGCCTCATGGCAGACCAAACAGACTTTAATTGGTTTAACATTTCCCGGAAAGTTGGTTTTTAAAAATAACAAGTGTCAAACCTTGAGACTAAACACCGTTTTTGATCATATATATCACACAACCAGCAACTTGGTGAAAATAAAAAAAGGACAAGCTCTTGATTTAATGAGCTTGTCCTCTGGAGTGATCGCGATAGGATTCGAACCTATGACCGTCTGCTTAGAAGAAAAAATTTGTTCTGAGCAAATTTTTGATTATCAATTAAATAACGAGGCGCGTAATTTTTTGGTAAGTCATAAGTAAGTAAAACCGGGTGATAACTGTTCTCAATTTCAAGTCCGGCAACATCAAAAACACCGTTAAGACCTGGTATTATTCCATTTTTTCCTGGTCAACCTTTCCCGAAGAAACAAAATACTTCATGCCAGTTTTATCCTGGTATCTGTTTTTGTCAAAGTAAACATAATTTTTCCGGTAATCTCCATCAGGATCCTTTTTCACTTTAGCCACAATATCAGCATCGAACTGAGCAGCGGATCCACCTCTCATGGTTCCATTGGTAGTCCTTTGATAAATCACCGGAAAAAGCTTTCCATCGAAAGATCTTCTGTAATCATCTAAACTAGCTCCTTCGAGTTTTCCCCAGCTATCAATGGCCACAACGTTAAAGTGCGGTGTGAGCTGGTAAAGATGTTCTTGAGCTCTCCTGCCAGAAACTCCTCCTAAAACATACAAGTTTGGTCTAGCTTTTTTAGAAATATACTGATCCCTTTTTTCAATGAATAAATCACTTTCCGGGTGTTCTTCCATCGATATAAATAAGCATTGTTCTCCTGATTCTGCAAGCTCATTTAGCAACTGAAAAAGAAACCTGGTCTTTCCAGATCCCTGGTCCGCGTCCAAGGTCATTACAACCGATTCTTTGGGCTTTTTTTCAACATTTCCTAAAAACTTCATAACTGGGCCCTTGGTTTTAAAAACCTTTTTTGGACCTGTAGAAATTTTACCTAGATCTGATATAGGAACAACCAAATCTTGTATCTTTTTTGAAAGGGTTTGCATTTTTGTAACGGTGGTTTCAACGTTACTGGCTAAGTCAATTGCATCATCAATAGGGCCATGGAGCTTTTTCTTTGCCCCGAAAAGAGCTAGTTGGGATTTGCTTTTGCGCGGCGCTTTTGGTTTTGGGCGCTTCGGTGCATTGGGAACCTTGGATTTAGTTGTGTTTTTCTTTGCTCTTGTCTTTTTTCTAAGGTACAGCGGTACTCCTTCTTCGTTCCGGTCTAAAATTAGATCCGCAGCGGCCTGAGCCTTACTTGAAGCCCTAAAAAAGAATTTATTATCATCCTTCATTGCTTTGGTTAATCGCTTTCTCCAACCTTTGATATATGCTGCTGAATTGTGGATTGTGTGGAAAAATGTGCCTGCCTCGCCATTTAAAAAACAGGCACCTAGTTCTGCAATAAGCTCTTCAAAGGCATAAGATGGATTGCCAAAACTACCAGACATATCCCTTTTCAATCTCTTTGGGTGCCCAGTGCTATGAATTTGTTCATGGAAAAGAGTTCCATAGTAAGCTTGTGGCGATTCAAAATCATCTGGAAAGGGCATTTGTATCTCGTCTCTACTTGGTACATAAAAAGCACCATCTCCACCATGCGAAACAGGGGGTCCACCAGGATAATTTTCTGAAATTAATCTAGCACTTTCAATGGGTTCGAATTTGCTTTCCTCAGCTTCTGGCAATTTCCAATCGATTCCAGTAATATCATCTGCAGAGTACACATTGTAATACTTTAAAATCGGAATCGAGTAAATCCTCATAAAGGCGCCAATGGATATTCCTTTTTTAAACGATGGGATTTTTGACCTATTAGCGCTAATCCAGGCGTGGAATTTTTTAGGATCTGAGCCGCGGAAGGATAGTTTTGGATCATCCTGGCTATAGCTAAATATTTTAGTGAAATAAATTACACGAAATGATTTTGCTCCCTTGTTATTTCCCTTTGCCTTTTGAATTTGATTATAGGTTAGAAAGTAAGGAATTTTCCATGGCCCTCTAATTTTAGGATAGATGAAATTAAGAAGCATACTATTTATACCACGGTATGGTTTTTTAGTAATGTAGTTAGCGGCGGAATGACCATAATTCCCTACACTTTCCCAGGACTTTCTCCAGGGCAATTCTCCTGTTTTCATGGATTCTAAAACCTGCTCAGAAATATAGTTGTAAATCTCCTCAGAGTTAACTGCTTTTCCTAGGGCTCCTGTTTCATCCTGAAATTGTTTTTCTTCGGCACTAGTTAAAAATGGAATTCCTGAAAACCTGGAATAATCTTCAGAAGGACCGTTTAAACTTTTTGCCGGCAATGGTGAAACTTCAAGCTCGAACTCCTGAGCATTTGGAAAT
>TARA_R110002096_G_scaffold408075_3_pt1 | contig 63223 bp, 58 predicted proteins | sample TARA_R110002096 | Tara Oceans TARA_R110002096 (sample SAMEA4397295) | marine metagenome | biome: Polar Biome; feature: [DCM] deep chlorophyll maximum layer (ENVO:01000326); material: water (ENVO:00002006), including particulate matter (ENVO:01000060) such as... | depth 35 m
AAAAAACTGCATCCCCAGACGTCGTGAGGACGACTGGGGAAACATGAAAAAGCGGCTGCTTGTCGGAGTAACCAGTAAGCCGAGTTCTGTCCCGGCTCTGGTTACCCTCGGCCGGTGATGATCATTCCTCTAGGCCAAGCATTGCTACTTGGCTCGTGCAACCAACCCGGAGCTTAAAAACGCGGGTCACGCAACTCCTGTCTGGTCTTGCTTCAAGTGGGGTTTACCATGCCCTGTCTGTCACCAAACAGGCGGTGCGCTCTTACCGCACCCTTTCACCCTTACCCAGCGAACTGGGCGGTTTACTTTCTGTGGCACTTTCCTTCGGGTCGCCCCGACTGGCCGTTAACCAGCACTATGCCCTATGAAGCTCGGACTTTCCTCGTGAACCTAAGAACAAGTCTTAGGCCCACGCGATCATCTTAGTTACTCCAACAAGCAACCAAAACGGTTAGCTTGCTTGCGACTCTTCACCCTCTTCTGCAGGTTCCTCAGGAACAAAGAGAAGACGGTTGCACTGGCGACATGACTGAATGCTCTCGCCGCGGGCCACCTGGATGGCGAGCTGCGGTGCAAGAGACATGTGACAGCCTTGGCAAACACCATCCTTCACAGGGCAAACAGCAGTGCCGCGCCTATGCATGACAGTGTTGTATCGCTTGAGAAGACTCTTATCGATGGCAGCTTCAACTTCGCCACGACCAGCAGCAGCAGTAGCAGCCTGCTCCTCTAGCTCTTTAAGACTGTCGGCAAACTTGGCTTCTTCGCTCTCCACATGAGCGCGCAACTTTGCGACATCTTCTTCGTGGGTTGCGAGCTTTGCGCGACCAACCTCGAGAGCTTCGTAGACCTTTAAGATCTCCTGCTCGCGATCGTGGATGCTGCGTTTCTTGTTATCGATTTCGCGGCTAGCGGCACCAAAGTCACGAGCGTTTTTTGCCTCTTGAAGCTTGGCTTTGGCGTTCTTAAGCGCCTCTTCCTCGCGATTGACAATCTCCTCTTGCTCGACGCGCCACGTTTCCGTGTCGGCGAGCTGTTGTCGCTCGATCGCGAGCATTCCAGCAAGCTTCTCAAGATCTTGTTTGGCAGGGGCAAGCTGTGCTGGCACCTGCTCTATGGTCTTTCGAATCTCTTTGGTTTGAGTATCGATGTCCTGCAGTTGCTGCAGTAGGCGCAGTTGTTCTTTCACAGCTTCTCCGAGATTCTTTTGGATGGCGATATTGGGGTTGTCAAAGACGAGAACTAATTTTAAGTGGGGTTTGAAGAGGGTGTTTAGGGTGGGCCCACCAGGACTTGAACCTGGGACCAGCCGGTTATGAGCCGGCCGCTCTAACCAACTGAGCTATAGGCCCTGAGCTGCGCGCCAAGTTACTCGCTGAACGTGGCATTTGCAACGGTCCGCGAGTCCTACGCCATGCTAACTTCCAAGCAATGCAAGCCTTCGTACGGCTCCTCCTCCTCTTCACAGCCTCGGTATTTGCTGTGGCGTCCAGTTCATCCAGCTCAAATGGGCCTCCACCCAATTTTGGCGGCGAACCCGGGACAGCTCCAGCGCCGCAGGCTCCAGCGTCTCAGCCAATGGATCCAGCCATGGCTCACGGCCTTTGGAAGAGTAACTTTGGAGCTGTGAAGCTTGTGCCCAACCTGGCTGCAGGCAGCGACGTATTAGAGGGCGTCTGGCTCTACGAGCGCGAAGGCCAGGAGGTCATTGGCTACTTCTCGGGCAAAGCCAGCGGCAACATTCTCAAGTTTAGCTGGGAGGAGCCTTCCACTGGCGCGCCTCTTCACGGAACCGGCTATCTCGTCTTTGATCCTCAGGGACAGTCGTTCACCGGCAGTTGGTGGACAACAAATCGCGATCGCGGCGGTGATTGGAATGGTTGGCGCGAACAAAGCGCCGAAGCAGATCCTGGGGCTGACCCAGCGTATGAGCCTGCATCTGACCCAGCGTCTGAGCCTGGCTACTAGAAGCTTGGGCCAAGTCCTGGCTACTCGATAGGTAGAAGGCCTACGGCAGCGGGGAGTCGAGGGCGGCCAGTAAACTCTGGCCGCTTTGCCCAGCCTAACAAGGTCCTAAGATAAAGGTCCTAGGTTTCGACAAACGCTTTAAGGCGTTTCGAGCGCGACGGATGGCGCAATTTGCGCAATGCCTTGGCCTCGATCTGTCGAATCCGCTCTCGGGTGACCTCAAAGTCCTGCCCGACTTCTTCGAGGGTGTGATCGCTTTTCTCACCAATACCGAAGCGCATTCGGAGAACTTTCTCCTCGCGTGGCGTCAACGTCGACAGCACTTTGCGCGTTTGGTCGGCAAGGTTTACCGAGATAACGGCTTCGGATGGCGAGACCACACTCTTATCTTCGATGAAGTCACCGAGATGCGAGTCCTCTTCCTCACCGATTGGCGTCTCCAGCGAGATCGGCTCTTTCGCAATCTTAAGCACCTTGCGGACTTTGTCCAAAGGCAGCTCCATGCGCTCGGCAATCTCTTCGGGGATTGGCTCACGACCAAGCTCCTGCACCAGATATCGAGACGTGCGAACCAACTTATTGATGGTCTCGATCATGTGCACGGGGATTCGGATGGTGCGCGCCTGATCGGCAATCGCTCGTGTGATTGCCTGGCGAATCCACCACGTCGCGTAGGTCGAGAATTTGTATCCACGGCGGTACTCGAACTTATCGACTGCCTTCATAAGGCCGATGTTGCCCTCTTGAATTAGATCCAAGAACTGAAGACCACGGTTGGTGTATTTCTTAGCGATGGAGACGACCAAGCGAAGGTTGGCCTCGACGAGTTCACTCTTGGCCCGCTCGGCCATAAGTTCGCCACGTGAGATTTCCTCGTAGGTGGCGCGAAGCTCGTTGGTGTCTGCGTTTGTCGCTTCTTCGACGGCTTTGATCTCGGCTTCGGCGGTTTCAACAATGCCCACGATATCTTCGTACTCGCCGCGACTCATGCGCCGACGCTTTAGGAAGCGCTCGGTTGCCGCCTCGTTGCCGCGAAGGTCTTTGATGGTCTTGTTAATGTCCTTTGCCACCATGCCGGCACGGCTCTCGCAATCGCGAATGCCTTTCTCGGCGGCAAAAATCTTGTGCACCTCGCCTTTGAGGTTTGCCACAACCAACTCGACGGCAGCTTTGTTCAGGCGAAGATCGCAGAGTTCGCTGAAGATGGTGGCCGAGAGCGCGTCCGACTCTTCGTTTAGCTTCTTGCGTTTACTGTCCGAGAGCCCCTTCTTATTGGCGGCCTCGATGGCCTTCATCGACTCTTTTTGCAGCTTCTGGATGCGATCGATAACTCCGACGACGCGCTCTACGTGCCACTTCTCGTCAAACTCGACATCCTCTTCTTCGGTGTCCTTGACCATCTGCTTGACGCGAACGTCACCGCGCTCAAGTCGTTCGCCAATGGCGATGAGTTCGTCGACGGCGACCGTCGACTTGAGAGCCGCCGCAAGTACTTGGCGCTCGCCCTCTTCGATGCGCTTGGCAATCTCAACTTCGCCTTCGCGCGTTAGAAGCGATACCGAGCCCATTTTGCGCAGGTACATGCGCACAGGGTCACTGCTTCGAGTATTTGCCTCTTCCGATTCCTCGTCGTCAGAGTCTTTGTTCTTGCCTTTGCCTTTGCCTTTGGTCTCGGCGGCCTCGGCTTTGCTGGCTTTTGCGTTGTCGGCAGAGTCGACAATCTCAATGCCCTCGTCGGAGATCGAACCAAGCCAAATGTCGATCTCGTCGGGGGTTGTGACGTTGTCGGGCATGTGCCGATTGACTTCGTCGTACGTGAGGAAGCCCTTCGATTTGCCAAGCTCGATGAGTTGTTGCTGCCGCTCGTCGAGCGGTTCTTTGTGAGCCTTCTTGCTACGAGGCTTTTTCTTAACCTTCTTTACCTCAGCCTCCGCTTCGGCGGCGATGGCGAGGTCCTCGTCGTCGGCGTCGGGCTCATCGTCAACCTCCTCATCCAAGTCCGTCTCTTCTTCGTTGACTGCGTCCTTGGTAGATTTCTTAGATGCACCACTCGCCTTGGATGAGCTAGTAGGCTTATTCGACGGTTTTGACTTGCTCTTGCTTGTTGCCATAATTCTCTAGTCGACCTGTTTTCTAAGGAGCATGATTTCGCGGATTAGTTGGCGCTCGAGTTCGGTATCGCCGCGCCGATTCGCCTCTTCGATTTGCTTTTGAAGCTTGGCCACCTCGCGCATGCGCTGAGCGTGCTTAAGACTGTTGGCCGTTTCTTCGAGGCAATGAGACGGGCTTGCCACACCAACGTACGCACCCGAGAGCAAAGCCTTTGCAATGCCTGGGTCGTCGGTGACCGATAGCATGGGCTTTCCTTCTTTTGCGGCTGTGTACATTTCTCTAAGCCTCGAGTCGGTTAAATAAGAAAGGACGTCGTGGGTTTCTGCTTCTGCAAGCAATTCAGGAAACTCTGCGAGGATACAAATGATATCAAGCTGTGGCTTTGGAGGCGGCCTCTTCGGTGCCATCTCCCGATTGTTATTGCCGCTCGGGTCTTGAGAACCATGTTGTGGCTGCTGTGGGTCTTGGTGCGATTGCCTAGGTTCTGGTAGTTTTTTTAGTGCGCGACGGAGCCCCTGCCTCAAGGTTGCGTTGTCGACACCAAGGGCGGTGGCGAGGGTTCCAACGGCAAAGTCCCGTTGTGTAGGATCGGAAATACTTCTGAGGACTTGAGCCGCTTCGTGCAAGGTTTTGGCCCTGCCTTCGGCGCTGCGATCTGCGCGCACCCACACTTCGTGGATGAAGTACTCGATTGCGGGTTGGGCCCGAGAAAGAACCTGCCTCAGTGCTTCTGGACCTTCCCGGCCGATAAGACTGTCCGGATCTTCTCCGTTCGGCAAGCTGGCGATTTTTACCGAAACATCTTGGGCCAAAAGGATTTGCAGCGCCTTTAACGTCGCGGCGCGCCCCGCTCGATCACCATCGTAGAGCAAGATGGCCTGACCGACGAGACGCTTGATGCGCAGCGCTTGCGAATCGGTAAAGGCGGTTCCGAGAGGTGCGATGGCTTGTCCAAAGCCGTGTTCGTGCAGGCGAATCACATCGAAGTTGCCCTCGACCAAGATGCAGTGCTCGGCTTTTCGAAAGGCTTCGCGCGCTTGGTAGATGCCAAAGAGCAGCTTTGACTTTTTGTAGATGGCGCTCTCGGGCGAGTTGACGTATTTGCCGCCGGCCTTTTCTGCGGCTTCTCCCGTTGCGAGGGAGCGGGCCGAAAAGCCAACGACGTCGCCACTGGTATTGGCGATTGGGCACACCAGCCGGTCTCGGAAAAAGTCGTAGTAGCGGTTGCTCTTGTTTCGCTTGACGAGCCCGAGCCGCTCGGCGACTTGGAGGTCGGCACCGCGGGCTTGCAAGAAGTCGGTGAGAAGTTGCCACTGCTCTGGCACGTAGCCGAGTTGAAAGGCCTCGCTCTGCTCTGCACCAATGCCACGCTCTTCGAGATAGGCGCGGCCCTTCTCTCCGTCGGCACCGAGAAGGTGACCTCGGAAAAACTCTGTTGCGAGTTTGTTCACCTCGAGCATCTGGCTTTTCTCGCTGCGGCGCTGCGCAGTCTGCTCGGTGGACGCTCCGGTTTCGGGAATGAGGATGCCAAGTTGGCCCGCTAGGGATTCGGCGGCCTCCACAAAACTCTTACCCTCGTACTCCATGACGAAGCTAAAGACGTCGCCCTTTTGCTGGCAGCCGAAACAGAAGTAGAAGCCTTTATCGCCGTTGACGCTAAACGAGGGCGACTTCTCCTGGTGAAAGGGACACAGACCTTTGTGATTTGTGCCGGCCTTCTTGAGCTCGACGTGTTGGCCAATCACCGCAACGATATCCGCGCGCTCGCGAATTTCAGAAATCGTCTCGTCGGGAATGAGGCCCATGGCCTATAGCGTACTCGCCGCAGAGACGAAACACTCGCGTTTGGCTCTGCCAAGCGCGCTTGCGAAGAACGCCAGAGAAATGGCGACGGGAATTTAAAGCGCGCCGGCGCTAGCCGTGAATGCGTAGACGACCAAGAGAGCACTGGCGATTACACAGGCGGCGAGGGTGTATTGCACAGCGCGTGTCACTTGCTCTTGCGAGGTCGCACCGTGGGAAACTTCGCCCACATCGTGGCGGTGGCGCTTGTCGCTATCAGATCCGTGGCTGCTCACGCCCCAAAGCTCGCAAAGCCGGACCTCGCGGTCAAGGCATCAACGGCCCGCGTTGCGAATGAGCCTCGTTAGGCAGCCCGAGACACTTCGAGCCAGCTCGCCCAAGACGCCGGCGTGCTCCGCCGGAATCGCCCCATTGCTCTGCACGTAGAGCATGCAGGTTAGCGTGCCGTCCACGTCCACTGGCAAAATGGCGATCTCGCGCGGGGGCGGCCCCAAGTAGTGCCAAAGCCTTTGGTCGATGCTCGCCGGCGCTTCGGGAAAGCCAAAAAACGAGTCGTTGCTCTTGCAGGGCGTTTGCAGCATCGAGGGCGTATTGAGGGGAATCGCGAGTGCGTCGATTGCCTTATCTGGAGCGTTGCGGACAAAGCCCTTCCAACCGATGAGGACGTCTTCGCGAACCACCAAGAGCATGGCTGCAGAAAAGACTGTATCGAAGCCATGTTCGAGTTGGTAACTCACAAGGTCGGCCATGGCGGAGCGGCTATTGGCCTGGCGCACCGCCCGCATGATCGTGTCCGGATCGTTTAGGTCGATGGGAACGTCGACCTCACCGGAGAGCGGGACCGCGATGCGTTTGACGGCGATGCGAGCCAGTGCACTTGTGTCACTGATTTCCTCGGTTTCGGAAAGCGTGTGGACATAGCCGCGCCGTTCGGAGCCAGACTCCTCTTCGATGAACTCGCCATCCTCGGTCTTTACGCGGTGATCAATTCGCTTGTAACGATTGACGCGCTCGATTCCGTAGACCTGTTCAAGCCAGTACATTAGGCGCATCTCTGGTGCGATGGCTTGCACAATCTCTGCATCGAAAATTTCCCGTAGCTCAACGAGCACATCGGGGATAAATGGATCCGATGTTGCGATGGCGACATGGCTGCCGTTTGGGCCAGTTCGTCCCAGCGGAATCGCGTGCCACGTAGCCGCGAGTTCGGGACTAAGTTGACTGGCGAGAACGCGATCAAGTTGATCGTAATGCGCCTCCAGTGCCGGCGGAATTTGATGTTGCCTGCCAAGCCCGTGAGCGAGTTGCTCCATCGATAGACAGTCGAGCTCGATGAGATTGGAGCCCAGACGCCCGCCGTGAATGATCTGTCGGCTCAGCGCTTTTTGCACCTGCTCTGGAGTTACATCTCCAGTACCGACCAAGAGTTCACCAAGCCGCATCCAGCTAAACATTATCAGAAAAAAACAAACCCCTCCGAGTGTGCTCGAAGGGGCTCGACAAAGAATGTTGGCGAATGCGGTTCTTAGGCGATCGAGATATCGTCGCAGAGATAGACGTCTTGAATGGCGTTGAGAAGGGCAACGCCTTCTGTTGTTGGTTTCTGAAATGCTTTGCGTCCACTGATGAGGCCCATGCCGCCGGCGCGCTTGTTGATGACAGCGGTCGAGACCGCATCTTGCAAGTCGTTGTCGCCGGATGCTCCGCCACTATTGATAAGGCCAGCACGGCCCATGTAGCAGTTTGCGACTTGGTAGCGAGTGAGGTCGATCGGATGCGGGCTAGACAGTTCACTGTAGACTTTATCGTGCGTCTTGCCGAAACCCTTTAGCTCTGGATCCGTGAATCCGCCGTTTTGGGTTGGCAGCTTCTGCTTAATGATGTCTGCCTGAATTGTGACGCCCAAGTGATTTGCTTGGCCGGTCAAGTCGGCGGAGGTTGCGTGGTCTGCTGTGCTGGTTTTGAATGCATTGTTGCGGACGTAGCACCATAGAACCGTGAACATGCCGAGTTCGTGAGCCCGGGAGAATGCCTCGGAGATTTCTAGAAGTTGGCGGCGCGAATCTTCCGAGCCCCAATACACCGTTGCTCCCACCGAGATGGCGCCCATATCGAATGCCTGCTCGACCGATGCGTACATGGTTTGATCGTGCTGATTGGGGTAGGAGAGTAGCTCGTTGTGGTTGAGCTTCACCATGAAGGGAATCTTGTGTGCGTACTTGCGAGCGACCATGCCGAGCACGCCAAGAGTTGAGGCAACGGCATTGCAGCCGCCCTCGATGGCGAGTTGCACAATGCTCTCTGGGTCGAACATCGAAATGTTTGGCGCGAACGAAGCAGCAGCCGAGTGCTCGATGCCTTGGTCGACAGGGAGGATCGAGACGTAGCCCGTTCCCGCCAGGCGGCCTGTGTTGTACATGCGCTGCATGTTGCCAAGCACAGGGGTAGGGCGATCCGACTGCATGAAGATCCGTTCGACGAAGTCGCTACCGGGAAGGTGCAGCCGCGATGCGGGAATTGTCTGGCACTTGTGCTCAAGGAGAGACGCTCCTTTGTCTCCGAGAATGCTCTGAATCTTGCTGAAATCGGTGCTCATAGTGCGAGTCTCCACCGCTTTGAAGCGCGGTGCAAGCGCTCGAAGCATTTCGGCGCGCGTCAGATCGTTGTAAAAAGAGACAGTCGCAAAGGGGCGGTCGTACAGCTATTTTGTGCGACGCTGGCTCGCACCGACTCCCTCTCTTCATGCCACGTGAAATGAAACAAGCCTTGATGGTGTTTGTCGCTTCGACAGCACTTGTGGCGACGCTTGGGCTGATTGCGCAGGGTGTTGCCTTTGTCAACGCCAACCTCGGTGCGCTGGTTGCGATCGTCTTTCTATATTTGACGGTCTTCGTCGCAAATCGCCGCGGCGAGGACTTGGTGGACTTTGGCTTTCTCACCTCACCGCGTTTGCGCTCGGTGGTGATTGCCACAGCCTACATCGCCGTTGTCTTTCCCATCTTCATGGTCGGCTTTGTGGTCTTCTACGATATGGCCTGCGCCAAGGGCTCGGCAATTGCGGCACTTGCACCGCCTGGCTTGTGCTTTGGCTACGACGGATGGGAGGACGCGCATTGGCCGAGTCTTGGCTTGGCGACTCTCGAGCTCGCCTTTGTCCAAGTTGTGGTCGTTGCACTTCCCGAGGAACTCTTCTTTCGAGGGCTCATTCACGAACTCTGCGAACGCGCCTTGCCTCCCAAACGCCGTTTCTTCGGTGGCGGTTTGGGATGGGCCTTGGTCATCTCGTCTGCGCTCTTTGCCTTGGGGCACCTAGCAGTTACGTTTGATGCCAGACGCCTTGCGGTTTTCTTTCCCGGTCTCGCTTTTGGTTGGATGCGGTCGGCAACCGGGTCTATTCTTGCCGGCACAATCGCCCACGCTGCCAGCAACCTCTTTATTCATATTCTTCAGAAGGTGTTTTTCTGAGAATTGCCCCCCGAACGGAGCTAACCGATGCGCGCTGCTTTTTTTGATATGGACCGAACTATTCTGAGTGAGAACTCGGGCAAAAGCTGGCTGCAATTCCAATACAAGCGCGGCGAAATTGGCGCGGGCTACATGGCGCGTGCTGTGTATTGGCAAATGCTGTATCGGATGGCGGTTTTGGATATGGCAGCCCTAGCCGAGAAACTCGTCGCCGATGCCAAAGGCGATCTTGAGAGCGATATGATCGCAAAGTGTGAGATTTGGTTAGAAGAGCATCTGGTTAAGACGATTTCGCCGTCGGCGGTTGAGCAAATTAAAAAGCATCACGAGGCCGGAGATGTTGTGGTGATGATCACCGGGGCAAGCCAATTTGCCGCGTACCCGATTGCAAAGCTTGTGGGCATTGAGCACGTTCTGTGTACGGTCCTGGAAGTTCAGGAAGGCATCTTTACCGGCAAGCTTGCGAACATGTGTTTTGGGGAGCACAAGGTTGGCCTTGCCGAGCGCTTTGCGGCAGAGCATGGGCTCGATCTCTCGAGCAGCATCTTCTACACCGATAGCTACAATGATTTGCCGCTGCTAAACCGCGTTGGCGAAGGTGTTGCAATCAATGCGGACGCCAGACTTTTGCGGCAAGCTCGCAAGCGCGGCTGGCGCGTCGAAAACTGGGCTCACCAACGCGGCCCAGCCCGGGCGCTGTAGGGTCGCAGGCATAAAACGGATGCAAAGGGATTTGGCACCAGTTTTCTAAGTAACGTAGGTTTGCCCTATGGATGTTGCCACAAGCCCTGCGGTTCTTCGTCTCATTGAACTTGCCCTCGAAGAGGATCTTGGCCGCGGTGATGTAACGACTGAAGTTCTCGGTGTCGACACCGGCGAACTCGCCGCAACGATTGTCGCTCGCGAGCCCTTGGTGGTCTTTGGGCTCAGTGTTGCGGCGGTTGTCTTTCAGCGCGTCGACCCAACGTTGCAAATTGAGATTGTGCAGCCGGATGGCGAGCTTCTCGAACCCGGGCAGGGCGCGTTGCGAGCCACTGGGCGCGCCTCATCAATTCTTACTGCCGAGCGAACGGCTCTTAATTTTGTGCAGCGGCTCTCGGGCGTTGCGACCATGGCAAGTCGATTCGCAGCCGAGGTTAAGGGCACACGCGCGCGCGTCGTTGATACCCGCAAAACCACGCCTGGTTACCGCATTCTCGAGAAGGCGGCCGTTCGCGCCGGCGGATGTCACAACCACAGGGCTGACTTGGGCTCGGGAATTCTTATCAAGGACAATCACATTGTGGCGTGCGGCTCGGTGACCGAGGCTGTGAAGCGCGCGTTGGCAAATGCGCCACACGGTTTGCGGGTTGAAATCGAAGTCGATACCGATGCGCAGCTTGATGAGGCGATTGCTGCGGGTGCCCACATTGTCTTGTTGGACAATATGAGCGTTGCCCAAGTGGAAGTCGCGGCGAAGAAAGCCCAGGCCGCTGGGCTCTTGGTGGAAGTCTCTGGAGGCATCACCTTGAAAACCGTTGGCAGTTACGCGAGAGCCGGCGCCGACATTATTTCTTCGGGGGCGATTACGCACTCGGCCCCAGCCGTCGACCTTGGGCTCGACATTCGATAGCCAGCCTGTGATCGGTTGCAGCATTCGGCGCCTTGAAGTCTGCGCCTCGACAAACGATGAGGCTGCTGCCTGGGCTCGGGATGCGGCGGAGCCCGCGCCTCATGGCGCTGTGGTCGTGGCCGCCTCGCAAACTGCGGGGCGAGGGCGGCAAGGGCGAATTTGGCATTCGCCGCCGGGCGAAAATCTTTATGTTTCTATAGTCTTACGTCCACCGCTGCCTCCCAACCGAGTTCCGCCACTAACACTTTGTGCGGGCTTGGCCGTTTGTGAGGTGGTGAATTCACTGGGGCCAAGCGCGTCTATAAAGTGGCCCAATGACGTACTGATTGGCGGTGCGAAGGTCGCTGGCGTTTTAACGGAGATGTCCACACGCGCGCAAAAACTCGATTCGGTGGTGATTGGCATTGGCCTCAACGTCAATAGCGATGCCTTTCCGCCAGAGCTTACGGCGACCTCTCTTCTCTTGGCGTCTGGACGACGGCACGAATTGCCCACGGTGCTTGGCTCGCTGCTCTTTGCGTTAAACGAGTGGTACGAATTATACCTAGAGTCGGGTGTTGCCGGTCTTGAAGGGGCCTTTGCGAAACACAGCATGCTTGCGGGACGCGGAGTGCGTGCAAAGGTTGGGCGAGAGTTGGTGTCGGGAATGGTCGCCGCGCTTGGCCCCGATGGAAGTTTAATTATCGAAGACGAACACGGCGTGCGTCACAATGTTATCGCCGGAGAAGTGGAATTACTGTCATGAAAAAAGGTCTCATCGCTGTCGGAATCGTTGCACTTGGGTTGCTGGTGTTTTTCTTAATTCGATCGCCCTCGTCGTCTGAGAAAGGCTCAGAAAGCTCGAGTGAGAACTCAGCAGCCTCAGGCGATTCTGCAAGACGACCACCGCCTCCTGTGCGCATGACTGGCAATGAAAACGACGTTGCGGTACCGAAGCGATATTCTGGTGATGGAACCGAGGTGGCTGCGGCGACTCGCGAATTTGTTCGCGACGATGGCACCGAGGTCCGAGACCATCGCAAAAACGCACCCGAGCCAAATCTCGAGCGCCACATAACGATTCCCAAAGGCATCTCGAAAGTTCAGCCCGAAACCTTGCGAGCCGTTAGGCTTGCTTTGCGACCGGCGATGAAAAACTGCATCGCAACCCACGCTGCCGAGGCGCCTGAGGGGTCGAGGGCGCAGGCGGTTCTCACGGTCTCGATCACCGAGGAGCAGCTCCGAGTCGACACGCTCAACTTTCAGACCGATGGGCTCTCGCCTGAGACCGAGGAAGCGCTCCGGGGTTGCGCGACCACCGCGATGGTCGGTCACGAGCAGGCAATTGCAGGCTCGCCAGACGTGGAAAAACACGTCATGACCTTCCCTTACGACCTCTAATTTGACGGGATCGGTGAAAACTTTTTGCCCAATTCTGCGACCTGAGCTCGCGCTTGCCAGACCGTGTGAGCCGCGCAGGGGTGTGTGCAGGAAGCTGAGCGTTGTAAGACGGTTTCTCGGGCCAATGCATCGTGTGTGATGCATGCCCCACAGGAACCCACATTGACGTTGTGTCGAAACAGTAGTTGTGGCTATAGTCCGCGCCGCATGAGCAGTGAGAGTAGTGTGCCACGAGCGCTAGTCGTCGTATTTACGGCACTATGTTGCGTCCTCTTGGTGAGCTCCTGTTCCGAGCTTGAAGCTCGGCGCACGATCCAGAAGGCCGACAAGCTTTACGACGACGGCAAATACGCCGAGGCGATCAAGCTCTACGAGAGTTCGCTTAAAGATTCTGATTTGGCCACAGGCCATCACAATCTGGCCATTGCCGCCTTTGCGGCATTCCAACCGGGAATTGATACTCCATCAAATCTTGAGTACGCCACGAAGGCTTCCGAGCACTTTCAGGCCTACCTCAAGAAGAAGCCAAACGACCAAGAGATCATCGAGCTTCTCACAACGGTGTGGCTCGACTCGGACCAAACCGATGTCGCCCTGGCGTATTGGGAAGAGCAGCGCAAGGCCGATCCAAAGAGCAGCCGCGCACTTCGCAAGCTCGGATCGATTCAGCGTATGGCTGGCAACTACGAGGAGGCACTCAAATGGGATTACGCCCGCGTCGAGTTGGCAACCGATCCCAAAGATAAAGTTCGCGCTCTAGTCCAGATTGGCCAGCTTCAGTACAGCCGGCTCACCAAGTCGACCATGATTGATGCCGAGCGCTTGGCTGTTGCCGATTCGGGAATTGCCGCTCTTCAGCAGGCAGTTGAATATCAGCCCGAGAATCCCAATCTTCACAGCCTGATGGCGACGATTTACCAGTTTCGCGCCCTCGCTCATCAGAGTGGTTGGGCAAGGGGCATCGATATCGCGTCTCAGCGGTTTCACCACCTTCGGCGCAAAGAGCTCGCGGATGCGGCCAAGGCAAAGCAGGCTGCCGAGGCTCCTGACGCTGCTGGCGCTCCAAAAGACAGCGCTTCAAAAGACAGCGCTTCAAAAGACAGCGCTTCAAAAGACAACCAAGACACTGCGACTCCGACGGGTCCAACTCCTGCGGGTGCGAAAACTACTGAGGGTAGTGCCGCCAAGCCCGAGGGGACGAAGGAGTAATCGACAATGTTTGACAATTACGTAGGCGCTAAAAACAGCCGAACAAGCGCGTGGACTGTTGAGTTGGTGATCGGTGCAGTCATCCTGCACGTCTTTGCTGGCGCAGCACTGATGGTGAAAACCTGGTGGTCCATCGAAGAGCTCGACCGACCAAACCGCTCGAGCATTAGCAGCGCGAGTTCGGCTCCTCCTCCTCCTCCTCCTCCAGCCGGTGGATCGAAGAAGATCGAGAAGAAGACGCCAAAGGTTAAGAAGATCAAAGAAGTTACGCAGGTCGATGAGCGCAAGGTGAAGCCTAAGGTTGAGCCAGAAGACTCGAACGACTCCGATAACGAAACCGAGGGTGTTGAAGGCGGCGTCGAAGGTGGCGTGGTCGGCGGTGTTGTTGGTGGCGTCATTGGTGGCACCATTGGTGGTGTTATCGGTGGCAGCTTAGAAGGCGGAGAGCCTCCTCCACCACCTCCGCCAAACGAGCCAACCATCGTGCAGCAAGTTGCACTTGAGGGAAGCCGCATCAGCGGTGAGAAAATGATTCAACCTCCAAGCGCTGCAGCTACAGCGTTTTCGCGCTCTGGAAAGCGCGCTGTGGCCGTCGTAAAGATGTGCCTCAACGCGAGTGGCGGCGTAAAGAGCCTCAAGATGCTTAAGAGCTCTGGGCAGGCGACCTACGACGCAAAGATCAAAACCAAGATGCGGCTTTGGAAGTACCGACCTTACAAAGTGAATGGCAAGTCGGTGCCGGTCTGTACCTCTGTCACCTTCGTCTATATCCCGCAGTAAATATCCCGCAGTAAATATCCCGCAGTAAATATCCCGCAGTAAATATCCCGCAGTACGTCTCGCTCATTAAAGTATCCCCCAGCAAAGCGGTCGTCCGCCAAGCAGGTCATTTTTTCTCCGTCTACTCGGCGCACAAGTTCGCCAAATCAACGCACTACATTTAGGAAACAGTCATGGAAATTAGCATTATCGAGATTTTCGAGAAGGCCCCTCTCGCCAACCAGATCATTTTGGGATTCATGGTCTTGATGTCGGTCTGGGTCGTCTTTGTCGCTATCGAGCGATTTACCGTCTACTTCAAGGCGTCTCGAGAGTCGTACTCTTACGTGCTAATGCTTCGCGACTACTTGGACAAGCGCCAAGTGAACGAAGCCATCACGGCTGCCAAGCGCCACCAGAAGAGCCCTGTTTGCAAGGTTGTTGAGTCTGGACTCCTCGCCTACAAGCAAGGCATGGAAGCTCTTGAGAAGGTCGGGCCAGACGATGTTGGCGATTTCGACATTGTCGACTCGGTGAACCGCTCGCTTGAGCGCGTTAAAGAGCGCGAGATTTCAAACCTTCGCAAAGGCCTTGGTGCTTTGGCAACCATCGCTTCGATTGCTCCCTTCGTTGGACTGCTCGGTACCGTCTTCGGAATTATCGGTGCCTTCTCGCTCCTTAAAGGTGGTGGCGGTTTCGACATCATTGGCCCAGCAATCGCCGAGGCTCTGGTCGCTACGGCCGTTGGTCTCTTCGTTGCTATTCCCGCTGCAATTTTCTTCAACTACTTCACAGGTCGCGTTGAAGGCATGGTCGTGGATATGAGCGATGTCTCTTCCGAGTTCATCGATTTCGTACTCCGCGAGGGACGTTCGTAGAACCATGGGCGGTGGTAAGAAACGCGGCTTGCAAAAGAAGCCTGTGGAGCTGGATTCAGTCCGCAACGAAATCAACGTGACCCCGTTGGTCGACGTTGTCCTCGTGCTGCTTATCATCATGATGGTCATTGGTCCGATGTTGGCGCGCGGCAAAGAGGTTCCTCTTCCCCAAACGCGTCACCACTTGGAGCCCAATGACAACCACGAGCCGATTGTGGCTGTGGATCAGTACGGCAAAATTTGGGTCGACAAAGAACAAGTTCCCGATGGCCCCGAGCAACTCGCTCAAGTTCAGGAACGCGTTCAGCAGCTGTGGCACGAGCTTGCAGCAAGCAACTCGAAACTTGGTGGCGACGTCGATCGCACAGGTGAGGATCGAGTGCTTATTAAGGTCGCTCCAGAGATTCCGTACGGCGATGTCTACCCGCTGATTATGGCCCTACACGATATGGGCGCATCGGGTATCGATCTCGGCACTGAGGAGCTTAAGGAGTAGTCATGGGTATTTCTGCCGGCGGTTCTAAGGGCGGTCCCAAGAGCGAGATGAACGTCACGCCCCTTGTGGACGTGGTGCTCGTTCTTCTCGTTATCTTTATGGTGACGATGCCCGTGATGATGCGAAACATCACAATCGAGATTCCCCGAGACCTGGAAGCCGATGAGGTTTCTGTGGTCTCAACCCAGGTCATTGTTAAAGCGATGTTCGATGGTCGCGTCGAGATCTCTGATGGCGTGAACAAAGAGATGTTCCCGCGCACCGAGCTCGCTCGCCAATTGCGGACGCGGCTTAAGGATGTCTCTTCGGAGAAGACGGTCTTTGTCGACTTTGAAGATGCTGTGCCCTGGGAGCAGGTCGTAAGCGTCATGGACACTGTCAAAGGTGTTGGCAAAGTGTCTCAAGAAGGCGGCCAAAGCGTGCGAGAGGTTGTTAAGACGGCTCTCAAGAAGCGCGACAAGAAGGCTGCGGTTGTTGCACCTAACTAAGGTTAGGTAGCCTTACTGATAGGACTTGTGGGTAGCAGAGATCGGCTACATGCAAGAGATTGCGGCGACTGGGGTTTCAGTCGCCGTTCTTCGTTTCGGCCCTACCATTTTGGCCGAGGTCCTCGCGTATCGGGGTGAGATGGCGCGTTACAAGCCTGTTATCGGTGGTCAGGTCTAGGTCTCTATACAGCGATTTGGGTCAGTGTTAGAAGTGTGGGAATGAATCGCATCTCATATCGGTTGGAGGGTCTCGATAGTTCCCTTGACAACCCTTCAAGGGCCTTTGTAAAAGGCCACGCGCTGACCACCGGCCCATTTCGGCCAAACGGCGAATTGAATCGATTCAATCAAGCACTCTGTGTAAGGAGCGAATGGCAATGTTGAGGAAAGACAAATCGGGAAGCAATTCCCTGTGTAGGGGTTTGCTGGCAGGACTACTGCTTGTAACAGCTGGTGCGGTAACGACAGCTTGTGAGGCTCCAGATAGCCGCGAGGATCTAAATCCCGCTGGACCACCCATGGTTCGCCAAGTAATGCTCACCGAGCGAACCCTTAGCGAGACTGGAGCAGCCTCGATTAAGGCTGGCCAACTCGCCTTTGGTACCCACGGCGCCTCGTTCTTCGAGAATGACGACGGTGAGGTGCTTAGCGCCTTTGCTCTTGGAAACCAAGAGATCCGAATTGTTCTGGACGAGCTGATTCGCGGTAACTCTATGGAAGAGATTGCCTGCAAAGATGGCTCGTACAGTCGAGTACCAGTTGGAACCGATCCTGATGACATTGCCGATTGTGCAGGTCCAGTCGACTCGCTTCTCAATTGCGATACGGTCTGTCTTGACCCAAGCAGTGGCACACCCATCGGCATCCTTGATGATGACGAGGATGGCGCTCCAGACAGGATCCGCATGATCGACTACAACGAAGATCCTGGTCCCACTGCAGTGGAGTTAGCAGTTGCAGTGACGTGTGGCGGAGTGAACATTCCTCTGGATCCGGAGAACAGCTTTTGGAGCCCATCGGGTAACCAAACGTTCCCATCGAACCCACGCCTCGGTTTCCGTGGCCTCGGTCCAGCAATCGTTTTGCGCCCAGTAAGCGACATCGGCATGCGAACCAGCTCTGATTGTTCGGTCTCGTTTCGCTCAGATGTTGTTGATCACGATGGCAACCAAATCTGCGCACCGACCAACGGTGACATCGAAAGCGATTGCAGCGGTGGCGACACCACCAAGATCGCATTCCGCACTGAGACACTCCAGGTCGTAAACACCATCCCTGCTGATGGCGATACCGACGTTGCTCTCGGCGCCTCGGTGTTCCTATCTGTTTCGATGAACGCCAACATCGAAGCCGACACGATTACTGCCGTAACCCTCACTGCTGATGGCAATCCTGTAACGATTGTCGGCAACGAGGACAATGGCGAATTTGTCGGTGATGACGGCACGCTCATCTCCTACAAGCTCGAAGACGACTTTCTTCCCAACACAACGTACGTGCTTACGATCGACACGACTCTTACCGACCGACTTGGTGCTGCACTGCCAGCCACCGAGACGATTACTTGGGTGACCGAGGGATTCTCGCTAGCAGACTCCTCGCCTAGGGACGGAGCCACCGCTGAACTCGAAGTTATCGAGCTTGAGTTTAACGCAGACGTCGATCCAGCAACGCTTGGTGCGATTACGATGACCTCGGGTGGAACGCCAACTGGCGACGGAACGCCTGCTGCTGATGGAACTCCTGTTGCAATCACGCCGACGCTAAACGCGACCGATGCGAGCATCGTGGAGATTGACCTTGGCGATACCTACGAGCTTGGTACCTACTACGAGATCGTTATCACCACAGCGATTCAAGATGCTGGTGGTTCTGCAATCGCCGAGGACGTGCTCATCACATACACAACGACTGCAGACTTCCAATTCGCAAGCAGCACGCCAGCAAATAACGACACAGACGTGCCTGTCGCAGGTGGTGATGTACTTCTCAACTTCAATGCTCCAGTCGATCAAGCGACCGTCGCTGCGATTACCGTGACAGCCGATGCTGCCAACGTAGTTGTGGCGCCAGTTGTACAAGCAGACGCGCGACAAGTGCTCGTCAGCGTAGGACCCGCATTTACTGCCGCCACAGCCTACGTGCTCACAATCGGTACAGGGCTGCAGGAAGAGAATGGCGCTGCCATTGCTGCCGATGTCCTCATCAACTGGACTACGGCCAACTAGGAGACATGAAGAATGTTTAGCAAAAAACAAATCATTCGCGCTTGTGCAGCATTCGGTGTTGTCGCCGTTCCTGCAATCGCGCCGATTGCCGTGCACGCCCAGGACTCTACGACTGGTGCAATCACGGGAACCGTCAAAGACAAAGCGACTGGCGAGCTTCTCGCTGGCGTAACGGTTGTCATTACCTCGGTCGAACGCAAGAACAACTACAACGCCATCACCAGTGAAGGTGGTCGCTTCAAGGTTGATTCGCTTCCTCCTGGAAACTACTCAGTTCTCCTCATTTACGGAGATACCAAGAGCAAGATGAGTGTTCGAGTGAACATTGGTAAGAGCCAGCAGCTCTTCCCGAAACTCGACCTCACGCAACTCGGTGGTGAGACCGTGACCATCCAAGGTCGCGCTCTTATCGATACCACCAAGACTACGCAAGGTAAGGTCATCGGCCGCTCGTTCCTCGAGAACCTTCCGATTCCTGGACGGTCCTTCGAGAGTGCACTTGAGACCGCTGCAGGCACGCAAGACGACGGTGTTGGCGTGTCCTTCTCGGGCTCCTCTTCTCTTGAGAACCAGTACGTCGTCGATGGTGTGAACACCACGGGCCTCGGTTTCGGAACTGTCGGTTCTCCAATCATCAACGAGTTTGTTGAAGAGATTGAGATCATCACCGGCGGTTACATGGCCGAGCACGGTCGTTCAACAGGTGGTGTTGTCAACGTGGCAACGCGAACTGGTACCAACGATTTCCACGGTACGGTTTTCACCCAGTTCACAAACTCTCTTCTTCAGAAGCGCAACGAGCGCAATCCGATCGAGAGTTGGGTCGATGTCGAGAGCAACCTTGCTTACGACCTCAGCCTTGGAGCAACTCTTGGTGGCCCAATCATCAAAGATAAGCTCTGGTTCTTCGTCGGAATCGCTCCGCGTATTATCGCAAACGATACCGACAGAATCATTAAGCGACAAACTGACTGTCGCGTTCGCATGGACAACGGTGAACTCTCTGCCTGTGATCCTGCTTTGGGTAATGGCGAGCCGGATGAGGATGACACCGGATTCCGCATCTACGACGAACTCGAGCGCACCACTCGCCGCTACCAAGCAACCGAGTATCAGTTCACCTCGAAGATCAACTACCAGCCAACTCCTGAGCACTCGGGCCAGGTGACCTTCTCGGGTACACCAAACCAGCAAGAGAACATCGGTGTTGCCGGTGAGATTCAGGCGGTTAGTTTTGATTCTCAGACGCTTACGACTGACGTAAGTGCAAAGTGGACATCGAAGCTCAACAACGCAAAGACTCGAATCGAAGGTGTCTTTGGTATTCACCGCCAGACCTTCGAGGCCGGCTCGATCAGTGAGGACGCCAACAGCGTTCCTTACGAAGAGCTTGTCTTCGGAAACTTCGGCAAGTGGGCCGCAGGCATGAACACTCTCACAGGAGCTCCTCGTGAGTCTGCTGCCGTCATCGCTGGTTGTTCTGACTCTAGCGATCCCAACGCCGACCCCTACCAGTTCATCGAGAACTGCCCAGACAGCATCGGTATCGGTTACTCGACTGGTGGTATCGGTAACCTCAGCGATCAAGAAGAGCAGCGTACCTCTGGACGCCTCTCTGTTACTCAGCGCGTCGAAGCTGCTGGTAACCACGAGATCAAAGTTGGTGTCGATGTCGAAGGCAACTTCCGAAATCGCAAGCGCCTTCTCTCGGGCAACGTTGCTTTCACAAATAGGCAAGGTGGCGCGAACGAAGATGGCAACAACACAGCGCGAAGCATCGAAGTCTTCCGCTATGTAGCACTCGCTCCAGAAGGCGACGACTCAGGAAACTTCCCCGACACTTGTGGTCGTGGTGACAATGACAATGAGCCTGTTGCTTGTAACTACACCCCATCGGGTGACGTTATCGGCCGGACGATGAACGTCGCAGCATTCCTTCAGGACAGCTGGCAGATTCTTCCGAACCTAACGGTTAACGCTGGTATGCGTTACGAAGAGCAACGACTGCGCAACGCCGAGCACCTTCAAGGCACCATCGGTGTTGGTACCGGTCAGCCTCTAGGCAAGAACGCAATGGTTCTTCGCAACATGTGGGCACCTCGTCTTGGCGCAATCTACGATTGGACCAAAGAGGGGCGCTCGAAGGTTTACGGCAGCTGGGGTCGCTACTACGAGTCCATCCCAATGAACATGAACGATCGCTCCTTTGGTGGAGAGGGCTTCATGCGCTCGACCTACGATCCAGGCGACGAGACTCAGTGTGGTCCTAACGTTGCTAATCTTGGTGGCGCTCCAGCCGGTGCAGGCTGTCTTGCAAGTGGTGCAACCCCTGCGAGCGGCGACGTTCTCTCTGGTGCAGGCATCTTGGTTGCCAGCGGTATCGAGGCTCAGTACCTCGACGAGTCGATTCTCGGAGTTGAGTACGAAGTGATGGAAGACCTCAAAGTTGGTCTTAGCTACAAGAATCGCCGCCTTGGCCAAGTTCTTGAGGATCTCTCAACCGACAACGCCGACACCTACGTTCTTGCGAACCCAGGTAGCTGGTCTCAGGAAGAAGAAGACAAGCTTCGCGAGAAGATCGCAGCTGAGCAAGATCCAATCGAGGCAGCTCGTCTTACGAACCAACTCAACCAGTTCCTCGGCATCCGCCAGTTCGATGCACCACGACGTGACTACAACGCAATTGAAGCAACAATTGCGAAGCGCTTCTCTCGCCGATTTTCGGTTTCATCGAGCTACACCTACTCGCGAACCGAGGGTAACTACCAGGGGCTCTTCTCGAGCAACAACGGTCAGATTGATCCGAACATCACGTCGCTCTTCGACCTTCCTGAGCTTATGGCAAACCGCAATGGTTACCTTCCTCAAGATCGCCCTCACAACTTCAAGATCGATGGTTACTACAAGTTCGATTTCCGCGAGGCAGGTCAGCTCACAACCGGTGTCACTCTTCGCGCAATCTCGGGAACTCCTCGATCCGCAACCGGTGCTCACTACCTCTACGGTCGCAACGAGACTCTCGTTCTTCCTGCAGGTGCTTTGGGACGGACTGACTTTAACGGAGCTACGAGTGTCCACCTTGGATACGAGCGCGACCTTGGTAAGGGCATGAAGCTCCTTGTTGCTTTGGACGCCTTCAACGTGACGGCGTTTGAGTTCCTCACCGGTCAAGGCATTGCTGCTGTCGACAACGAGTACACGCAATTCCGCGTGAATCCTGTTGTGGGTGGTTCGTTCGAGGACCTCGCATTCCTCAAAGAGCTCGACCCAACCACAGGCGCCGAGACAGGCATTGCTGCACGACGTAACCGTAACTTCGGAAACGTTCGAGCACGCTACGCAGCTCCGGCTGCACGCCTCACCGCTCGCCTAACGTTCTAAGCTAAGGTGGCAGCTGCTCTAGGGCAGCTTCTCGATACGACAGACCCCGGGCGTCCGGGGATGTCGGACAAACCGGGTCTCAATCGAGGCCCGGTTTTCTTTGTGGTAAACGATACGAGCGGTGCAACTCAATCCAGAACAAGATCGGGCTGTACAACACGGCAATGGGCCACTCATGGTTCTTGCTGGTGCTGGCAGCGGCAAGACTCGAGTCCTCGTGCAGCGCATTGCTGCGCTTGTAGGACGCGGTGTGCACCCTTCGCGAATACTGGCGGTGACCTTTACAAACAAGGCCGCAGGCGAGATGCGAGAGCGTCTAAGCGAGGTGCTCGGCTACCACGCAAGCGCGATGTGGATTGGTACCTTCCACTCAACCTGCGCCCGACTTTTGCGCATGTTTCACAAAGAGGTTGGCCTCTCGGCCGACTACAACATCTTTGACGATGACGATCAGATGCGTTTGATCGGCGCGCTTCTCAAAGAGCGCAACCTTAAAGAAGAAGCCACGCCCCGAAGTGTTCTAAGCGCTATCGGTGCAGCAAAGAACAAGGGCGAAGATCCAGTTGAGTACAACAAGCTTGGCTACCTCGCCGGCGTCATCAGCATTATCTATCCGATGTATCACGACGCTCTCGTTCGCGAAGACGCCGTCGATTTCAACGACCTCCTGCTAAAGGTTCGCGACCTCTTTGCCCACAAGGAGGTTGGGCCAAAGCTTCGCAGCCGCTTTGAACATGTCTTAGTCGACGAGTTTCAAGATACCAATCCGGTCCAGTACAACTTGGTGCAGGGGTTTGTGGGCCAAACTCGCAACCTCACCGTGGTCGGCGATGACGATCAATCGATTTACAGTTGGCGAGGCGCAGAGCCGCGCAACTTGCTCGATTTCAAACGCGACTACCCAGACTCGGAGGAGGTAAAGCTCGAGCAGAACTACCGCTCGACAAACGTCATTCTCACCGCCGCCAACGGCGTGATTAAGAACAATCGCGATCGGCATAGCAAGCAGCTTTGGACCGATCGAGATGGTGGCGATCCGGTGCTTTGGGAAGAAGTCCGGGATGAGCGTGCCGAGGGCGAATTTGTGGCCAGCGCCATTGAGGGCCTTGTGTCCGAGGAAGGCCGAGAGTGGGGCGATATGGCCATTCTCTACCGCACCCACTCGCAAAGCCGTGTGCTGGAGGAAATGCTGCGCTCTCGCGGCATCGTCTACAAAATTGTCGGAGGGGTCTCGTTCTTCCAGCGCAAAGAGGTTAAGGACATTCGAGCCTATATGCGGCTGGTCTCCAACCCTGCTGCGGACATGAGCTTTGACCGCATTGTAAATGTTCCGGCGCGGGGCATTGGCAAGACGACGGTCGACCACATTCGCTACTACTCGCGGTCTAAGAGAATTTCGTACCTCGCGGGAACGCGCGCTGCGGTCAAAGGCGAAGTTGCCGAGGTTCGGGCCGCTGCTCGCAAGAAGCTTCAAAAGTTTGTCGAAATCGTCGATGGCTTGGCTGCGGTGAAAAAGGCAGGAGCCTCGGTCGCCGAGTTTCTGATTCAAGTTGTCGAGCGCTCGACCTATCGCGATAGGCTTGAGAAAGAGGGCACGCCCGATGCGAGCGATCGCCTAAACAACCTTGCCGAACTTGTTTCGATGGCGTCGGACTTTGATGACGAGACCGACGGCGAGGGCACGCTTGCAGAGTTTGAAGAGCGCATTAGTTTAGCCTCTTCCGCCGATAGTGCCGATGGCAAAGGCTCGGCAGTAACCATGATGACGGTGCACGCAGCCAAGGGGCTCGAGTATCCGATCGTCTTTGTGGTTGGCATGGAGGACGGCTTGTTTCCCTCCATTCGAGAAAACCGCGATTCCTTTGACCCAGACGATCGCAAGGATCTAGAAGAAGAGCGACGGCTGGCCTACGTTGCCTTCACCCGAGCGATGGACCGGTTGGTGCTCACCAGTGCTCGGGTCCGCAGGAAGTGGGCCGAGGTTAAGATTGCCAAGCCCTCGCGATTTTTGCAGGAGATTCCCGAGGACTGCTTGGCGATTCGAATCGTTCCCGACCCGCCACCGGATACGAGTTTTCGGCGAAGGCCTTCGAGTGCTGGACGTGGTCGACAGCGCTACAACGATGGCTACTCCGACGAGTTTTCGGTGCCCTACGATTCGAGGCCTGCAAAGAGCCGAACGGGTGGTGATGCGTCGTTTGTCGATGAGCCGGCATTTGTTGATGAGCCGGCGTTTGTCGATGAGCCGGCGTTTGTCGATGCCTCGTATGTTGATGCCTCGTATGTTGAGCCTGGCGATGCCGCGCCAACAGCGTCTCGGAAGATGCGCGGTGGGCGGCCTGTCGCAAGCTCCGGCAAGGCTGCGGGTCAACAGGCTGCGGGTCAACAGGCTGCGGGTCAACAGGCTTCGTTTGGGCGACGGGCTTCGTTTGGGCGACAGGCTTCGTCTGGGCGACAGGCTTCGTCTGGCCAGCAGGCTTCGTTTGGCCAGCAGTCGCTATTTGGCGATGCCAACGACGAGTTTGATCAGCGATCGGGCTACGAGGAACTTCCGACGTACACCGTCGAAGGCGAGTTGGCGTACGAGAACGGCGAAGGCGAGTATCAATTTGACCAAAGCGTCGAGTTTGTCGAGCTTGAGGCTGGGGCCACAGTGCGACACAAGAGCTTTGGATTAGGAAGAGTTCTTACAAGCCAAGGGCACGGCAAAGACCAAAAGCTCGCCATCGACTTCTCGAGCGTTGGCGTAAAGACCGTCATGGCGCGATTTGTCGACCCGGTCTAGCCCGCCTTCGGCTCGCGCCAACTACTCGCGCCAACTACTCGCGCCAACTACTCGCGCCAACTACTCGGGCATCTTCGCGCTAATGACGATGAGCTCTCGGCTCTGACCACTTCGCCAAACCCGAACGGGGATTTGCCTGCCGATGCCCGCGGTCGAAGCGAGGAAAGGCAGGGTTCGGTGATCTACCGCCTTGCCATCAAACTCGAGAATCACGTCGCCGGCGATGATGCCCGCTCGCGCACCTGGAGATGCCGGCACAAGATCGGAGACCAGCGCACCAGTTGCCCGCTCCATGCCTTTGGCCTTGGCCACATCGGCGGTGACAGGATGAACAAAGACGCCAAGCCACGCTCGCGTCACAACGCCATCGGTCTTGAGCATGGGAAAAATTTGTTGGGCGCGACTAATGGGGACCACCAGACGCATGTCGCCGCTCTTGGTGGATACAGCACTGCTCACGCCAATGACGGCGCCAGCCGTGTTGACCAGTGGGCCGCCCGAATTGCCAACGTCGATGTTGGCATCGGTGCGCATAAAGCTTTGGTAGTTGGTGCGAGTGCCGACGATTTCGTCGCGATTGCTGGCGCCAAGAGAGGAGATGATTCCGGCGCTTGCAGTGACTTCGCTGCCCTCGGGGTTGCCCAAGGCAAGCACCCATTCGCCAACTTCAACCGGGTCGGAGTCGCCCATGCGAACGGGTCTGAGGGCCTTGGCCGGTGCATCAATCTTAAGTAGGGCAAGATCGAGTTTGGCGTCTTGGCCGACGACCTGTGCAACGTACTCATCGCCATTGGCGAGCACGGCGCGAATTTGCGGCGCGGTGCCAATGAGGTGAGCGCTGGTGACGATGTGGCCTTCCCGATCGAGGATGAAGGCACTGCCGAGGGCGTTGGTATCGCCGGCACCAGGAGTGAGCTCGGACGGGCCACCATGGACGTTGTGTGAAGAGCGAAGGTGCACCACCGAGGGGGCAAGCTCGCGGACGAGTTTTACAAACGAGCCAGGCGCCGACGGGTAGACGATGCGCACAGCGCCATTATTGGGCTGCTGCCTGGCAACACTGGCATCGTCAGTCGTTGCCGTTGACGGGAGTGCGGCACCTTCACTCGTCGACTGACGCTCGCGACAGCCAAGGGTTGCGACGAGCGCTGCGGCGACGGCAAAACGAATAGGAACGGCGGAACGCACCGGTAACACGCGCTATCCCTTTTGCGCTTGGTGGAGTTTTTGCGCATCGCAGTATTGGACGCGCAAATCATAGAGCAGGCTCTTAAGCAACTTGTCTTCGGGATCGGAAAGGTTGCCCCGGGTCTTAATCTCAAGCACACCTATGATGTCAATGAGCTGCTTTGCCGCGACTAAGTCTCTGCCAACGGTTAGCTCAGGCTGGCCCTCGACCACACCCAAATTGACCATGGCGCTGGACGCTAGGGAAAGCACGAAGGTTGAGAAGTCCATAGGAGAGAGACTCTCCTCGCCCTCGGTACGCTCGCCCTTACGCTCGTTTTGCGGCGACTTCGATTGGCCCTCTTTCATCGTATGGGATGATAGCAGTAGCGCTTCAAAGCAGCTATAAAGCAGCGATATTTCCACGTCTTAACTACGCATATAGGGGACAAGATGACTGTTGAATACGTACCAGGACTGGCAGGAGTGCCAGCAACGCGCTCGAAGATTGGCCTGATTGATGGCCAGAAGGGCAAGCTGTATTACCGTGGGCATGCCATCGAATCGCTGGCGGCAAGCTGCTCGTTTGAAGAGGTTGCGCACCTGCTGCTCAAGGGAAATTTGCCTACGCAGAGCGAGCTTGATGGCTTTGTTGCGCAGCTTCGCAATCATCGCAGGCTCAAGTTCCGAATCATCGATTTCCTGAAGTGCCTGCCCGAGAGCGGTCACCCAATGGACGCGTTGGTTGCATCGATGTCCTCGGTGGGAATGTTCTACCCCGATGGCATGTACCCCGATGAGAAAGACCAGCGTTGGGGCGCTGCGATGCGGATCCTCACAAAGACACCGACGATGGTTGCTGCGTGGCACCGAATTCGCTGTGGCGATGAACCTGTAACGCCACGGGATGACCTTGGGCACGCGGCGAACTTCCTCTACATGCTCACCGATCGCGAACCCGACCCACTGGCCGTAAAGGTTATGGACGTCGCGCTCACTCTGCATGCCGAGCACGGCATGAATGCATCAACCTTTGCCGCGCGGGTGACCGGGTCGACTCTGGCCGACCCATACGCAGTGGTCTCGGCTGCGATTGCGACACTCGCTGGTCCACTTCACGGCGGGGCAAACGAGGATGTTCTCACCACGCTTCGCGCGATTCCAAAAGGCGGCGTGCGCGCCTGGGCCGAAGAGCAAGTGAAGCACAAGCGCAAGGTGCCGGGCTTTGGCCACCGGGTGTACAAGGTAAAAGATCCTCGGGCAGGTGTGCTTCAAAAGCTTGCAGGCGATGTCTTTGCAAAGCTTGGCAGTACACCGCTCTACGATGTTGCTGTCGAACTCGAAGAGACGATGGAAGAACTCGTAGGATCAAAGGGCGTATACCCGAATGTCGATTTCTACAGTGGCATCGTCTACGAGAAACTCGGAATTCCTACCGACATCTTCACGCCAATCTTTGCCATGGCGCGAACGGCGGGTTGGCTAAGTCACTGGCTTGAGCAACTTGAGGACAACCGCATCTTCCGACCTTCGCAAATCTACGAAGGCGATCGAGATCTAGAGCCAAAACCCATCGGCGAGCGATAGGAGTCTGCCAGCGTGGAAGGCAACGACCAGGTCAAAGCCGTACATGAGCGGGTTCAGCGGGAGAGTGTCTTTATCGACTCTCTAACCGCCGAACTCGGCAAGGTCATCGTTGGCCAGCACTACATGGTGGACCGCATTCTCATTGCGCTCCTCTGTGGAGGGCACTGCCTTATCGAGGGAGTGCCTGGGCTTGCCAAGACGCTCACGGTAAAGACGCTTGCAAAGGCGGTGGACGCGAGCTTTCATCGCATCCAGTTCACGCCGGATTTGCTGCCTGCCGACATTACCGGCACGACGATCTACAACATGCAGACCGGCCAGTTCTCAAAGAAGCACGGGCCTATCTTTGCGAACCTGGTGCTTGCCGACGAAATCAATCGGGCCCCAGCAAAGGTGCAGGCAGCGCTCTTGGAGGCGATGGAGGAGGGGCAGGTCACCATTGGTGACGAGACCGACGCGCTGCCGTCGCCATTTATGGTGCTGGCAACACAGAATCCGATCGACCAAGAAGGCACCTATGCCTTGCCCGAGGCTCAGCTCGATCGCTTTATGTTGATGGTGCGGGTGGGCTACCCAAGCAAGGCCGAAGAGCGCGCAATCATGGATCGCATGACCAGCACCGAGCGCCCAACGGTTGAGACCGTGTGCCGAATTGCCGATCTTGAGGCCGCTCGCGAGACCGTTACCTCAATCTATATCGACGATAGCATTCGCGACTACATCATTGATGTGGTGCACGCGACCCGCGAGCCAGGCCAGTATGGCCTCTCCGACCTAGAGACCTTAATTGAGCACGGCGCCTCGCCTCGCGCTTCGATCTTCTTGGCGATGGCGGCCCGTGCCCATGCCTATTTGCGACATCGCGGCTATGTAACTCCCGAAGATATCAAAGCGGTTGGCCACGATGTCCTCCGCCACAGGATTTCTCTTAGTTACGAGGCCGAAGCCGAAGAACTTGACACTGACGAAGTGATTCAGCGCCTTTTCGAGCACGTCGAAGTTCCTTAACATCTCTAGGCCGGCTAGCCGGAACCCTATGCTTTCAAAAGAGCTTCTACGAAAAATTCGCAAGATCGAAATATCGGCCTCGCGTCTGGTTTCGGAGCAGCTCGCCGGCCGTTACCACTCGGTGTTTAAGGGCCGGGGCATGGCATTCTCGGAGGTGCGCGAATACTTTGCTGGCGATGACGTTCGATCCATTGATTGGAATGTCTCGGCTCGCATGAATCGCGCGCACATCAAGCTCTTCGCGGAAGAGCGCGACCGCACCGTGATGCTAGTGGTGGATATGAGCGCTTCGGGGCTCTTTGGCTCGCAAGAGCAGAGCAAACGCGAGGTTGCGGCAGAAATGGCGGCAATGGTGGCGTTCTCGGCGATTGCCAATGGCGACCGGGTCGGGCTCATCATGTTTTCCGACCAAATTGAACTCTACGTTCCTCCGAAGAAGGGAAAAAAACACGTACTTCGAGTGATACGAGAACTTCTGAGTTTTGAGCCCGTGTCGGGACGAACCAATGTGACCGTTGGGCTCGAGTATCTCAGCCGCGTCATGAAGCGGCGGTGTGTGGCATTCTTGCTATCGGATTTGCTCACAGACGATTGGCTTAAACCGGTGCGCATGATTTCGAGGCGGCACGACCTGGTTCCGGTGTTGCTCTCAGATCCCCTCGAATTCGAAATGCCAAACGTCGGCCTTGTCGTAGTGCAGGACCTCGAGACCGGAACGCTTGTCGAGTTTGATACCGGGGGCCGAGGCGCCTTGCGCTATCGGGAGCAGATGGCCGAAGCTGGGGCACAGCGCGCCATGGACCTGCGCCGCCTTAAGCTCGACTTTGTGCAAGTTCGAACCGACGAGTCGCATATTGATGCGTTGGTGCAGTTTTTTCGGCGTCGAGAGAGGCGGATGCAGCACGTATGAGGCTTGCGAGCATGCTTGTTCTGGCACTTGTCCTCGCGCCGTCAGCTGCGTTGGCCGAGGGGGGAGCGTTGGCCGAGGAGGCAGCGTTGGCGGAGGGGGGAGCGTTGGCCGAGGAGGCAGCGTTGGCGCAGGGGGCAACGCGGATTACCGCGAGCCTCGACGCGTTTGAAGTCGGTCTGGGCGAACATGTTGTACTCATGGTCTCTGTTGAGCATCTGAGTGGAAGCTCGGTTGTGTGGCCAACCCACCTTGCGCTTGGACCAAGCATTGAGGAGCGCGGACGAGAAGTGCTTGCAGTCTCGCAGACCGGCGAGCGCCAGGTGAGTCGAGTCGCTTTTACCTTGGCAGTTTACGAGCGGAGTGTTGCGCACATCCCGCCAATCGCTTTCACGCTTCAACATTTTGGGGGAGAGAGAGAGTCGCTGCAGACGCAGGAGTTGGCGATCGCTGTCCGCAGTAGCGTTAATCCCAAAGATGCCGAGCTGAAACCTTCGAGGGCGCCTGCGGATGCTCCAATCCGAGATTGGAACTTGCTGATTGGCGCAGCAGGTGGGCTCCTCTTTCTCGTACTGTTTGGGCTGGTGCTACGGGCCAGGCGCCGTCCCCGAGCTGAGGTACCCAAGACAAGAGTCGCGAGCACGGCCTTGCCCCACGAGGAGGCTTTGGCCGCACTTGACGCGGTTGAGGCATCTGGCCGGCTCGATGGCGAGGAGCTAAAATCCGTATTTCACGAGATGTCAGAAATCATGCGGGCATACCTTGGGCGCCGGTTTGACTTTCCTGCCTTGGATCAGACTTCTTCTGAGGTTCGATCCCGATTGCGAAGCTGCCCCGGAAACCACGAATGGGGCGATGCAATGAATACCTGGCTCGGCCGGTGCGACTTGGTGAAGTACGCCGGTGCCGATGTTGATGCCGATGAGGCCCGCACAGCGCTCTACAGTGCTCGTGTCTTAATTGAGCGCACCAAAGAGGCAGCACTGGCCCAAGAACGACCTGCGGAGGTTGCTCGTGCCTAAGCCACGCCTGCGCAATGTTGCAATGCTTGCGGTAGGGCTTGCGCTCGCTCTGGTTCCCATCTGGCGCATCGCAAACGAGTTGCGCGCGGGGGAAGAATTGCGCTTTGGCAGGCCTTGGGCACTGCTGCTTGTGGCAGGTGCGCTCATCGTCGCATGGCTTGGCCTCAACCGTCCGCTGGGCCGCAGTGCCAGCCTTTGGTTCTCGCGGGCGAGCGAGATGGCTGCACTTCCGATAAGTCCAGTTGCGCGCTTTGCCAGGCTGCCAACGGTACTTCGCATCATCGCGTTGGTGCTCATTGTGATCGCGCTCGGGCGACCTCAGACATTTTCTGAGTCCAGCAGGCAGGTTGCGGGCATCGACATCATGTTTGTCTTGGATGTATCGCAATCGATGGAGGAGCAAGACCTGCAGAACAATCGCCTCGATGCTGGGCAGCGGACGATTCGCAATTTCTTACGGCAGCGCCAAGGGCGAGGCGACCGCATTGGTCTTGTGGTCTTTGCCGAAGAGGCGATGCTGCATTGCCCTCTCACTCTCGACTACCGCAGCCTGGAATCGATTGTGGCGGATCTTGAGATTGGTGAGGTTCCCGCATTGGGCACAGCGATTGGCGACGCACTTGGTCTCTCGCTGGCATCGCTGCGGCGGTCGAATAGCAAATCCAAAGTTGTGATCCTGCTCTCTGATGGCGATTGGAACAAGGCCCACTACATGGACCCGGGTGAGGCCCGAGACCTAAGCGTCGAAATGGGTGTTCGCGTCTTTACGGTTTTGCTTGGACAAGATCGTGCGACAAGTGCATCGGACCGCGTGCAGTACGGCGTGCAGTACGGCGTGAATCCGACCGTGCTAAAGGAGATTGCTGGGGATACCGGCGGGCTCTTCTTTCGCGCGGGTGATGATAAGCAACTCGCAAAGAGCTTCGAAGAGATTCGCAAAAATCTTCCCGAGTCCGAGACTGCAGTGATTGGCAGAGTGCCGCACTGGCAGTTCTTTGACCTTTTGCTGTGGCCCGCCTTCGCACTCTTGCTGCTGGAACTCGCACTGCGAATGACCCGCTTTCGGAGTTTTCCATGAGCTTCGAATCCGCTGCCTTTGCGTGGGCTATCCCCTTGGTTGCGATCGCGCTTGCGCTTGTGCACGGCTTGGATTTCGTGCGCAGGCAACGCACGATTCAAAGCGTTGGCAACGCGGCAACCATGGCGCGTATGGCCAACTCGCTATCGCTGCCAAAGCGAAATTTGCGTGCATTTGTGCACGTTGTTGCCCTGGTTCTCTGCCTCACCGCTCTCGCACGGCCAACGGCGAAGGGCACTGCAAGTTGGCGGCAACGGGGAATCGATGTGGTCTTTGTGCACGACTTCTCCGAATCGATGCTGGCATCCGATGTCTATCCAAATCGCCTCGATCGCAGCTTAAAGGTAGCCGACCAGCTTATCGCTGGGCTCGCAGCTGACCGAATTGGAACCGTAGTCTATGCCGGCGGGGCCGCGCACTTTCCACTCACCCACGATCACGTCGCAGCGCGCCTGCTGTACCAAGGGCTTCGGCCTAGTGATTTGGCCGCTGGTGATGATCTGGGGCAAGCCCTGCGATTGGCGAGTTGCGTCTTGCGAGGTGAACTTGCGGACCCAACGCTATGCGCATTGCTCGCGCCGGGAACCGGTGGACAACCACTGGAGGGCGATGCCGAAGTGCTGATGGCCGAGGCGCCCACCGTCTCCGATCGCGGGCGGGCAATTGTGCTCTTTACCGACGGCGCCGATTCACGCGGCGATGCGCTAAAAGAATCCGAGCTTGCCAAGGCTCTAGGGATCAAGCTCTTTGTGGTGGGAGTTGGAACAGACGCCGGTGAGCTTGTGCCGCGACTCGATTCGAAAGGGCAGCCAAACGGTTGGATGAAAACCGCCAGTGGTGCATTTAAGACCACGAAGCTCAATGGGCCACTATTGCGAGCTGTGGCAGAGGAAACCGGCTCTGGATACTTTGCTCTGGGTGAGGGGCGATGGCGCGGAGATGAGCTTCTAGCGGGCCTACAAGAGCTTGGACGCGGCGATTTGGACGAGCGCGTCATTCGCTCGACGCTGCATATTTTTGACTGGTTCTTGTTTCCTGCCTTCTTGTTGCTCATCATGGAAGGGTGCCTATCCCTGCGCAGACGGTCCGTGCCTCTGCCGGCTCCCATTCGAGGCGAAGCTTGAGATACGCAAAATACCCAATGGCACTTGTGCTTTGCGCCCCGCTCTTGGGCGGCTCTGCGTGGCTCATGCAAAACGATTCGGTGGTTGGCAAGGGACAGAAGGCATTTGCCAGCGAGAAGTTTGAGCAGGCAGCGATGCACTTCCGAGCAGCGATGAAGGGCGACGCGAGCCAAGCGGTTGTGCAGTTTAATCTTGGTACCGCTCTGGCCGAGCAAGGGCGTCGCGCGACCGAGCCCGAGGAGGCGACGCGGCTTTTGCGCCTGGCGATGGTGGCACTGCGCAGCGCACTAGATACCGACGAGGCCGAGCTTCGCCGGAATGCCCATTTCAATCTAGGAAATACTCTGGTTTGGGCAAGTGAGTACGAGTTGGCAATCGAGCACTACCGAGTGGTTCTGCGAGAAGACCCTAAGGACGATGAGGCGCGCTACAACTTGGAGTTGGCGCAGCTACTCCGGGACTCAGAAGTTTCCCTGGCCGATGTTACTGCGAAGAGCGGCCAGGATGACGGCCAGGCGGACCATGCGTCGACGGATAACGTCGCTGGCGATCCGAAGCACGGCAGGCCTAGCGAAGGACAGGGCGAAGGGAGCGAGAGCTCGGAGGCCGGGCAGGGCGAAGGGAGCGAAGGCGAAACGTCTGGCGAGACCGATTCGGGAGACGGGAAGGCACAAGCCATGCGCGCCGAACCTCGGCCCATGCGCGAGACCGAGTCTTCGCAGGGGCGGGGTGTCCAGGAGAAGCTCGATGCGCTAGAGCGTCGCTCGGGTGAGCTTCGACGGGGGCGGGTGCTGCGGCGAACCAAGTCCATGCGTCGCTCACGGAACGAGGACGGCCCGTAGTGCGCACGCTCTTGCGCATGGCGCCGGCTGTGGCGTTCTTGGTATTTCTCTTAGGGGCAACCTGGGCGCGTGCGGAGCGGCCCACGTTTTCCCTCGACGTATCCCCGACCGAAGTCTCACTTGGGGACACCGTCACCGTAACTGTGACAATTGAGATGCCAGGCCTCGTGGGACCGGATCGATACTGGCCACCGCAAGCGCAGGAGTTTGTGCAACGGGATTCGCAAATTAAGCGCGGCACGCAGACCACGATCGATCCGGTTGTTGGGCAAACGCTAAAGACGGTTGAGGTCTACCGCTACGTCCTAGAACCGCAAACCACCGGGCGCCTGGCCATTGGGCCAGCCAAAATTCGCGTGCAAGGGGACGAGTGGGAAACCCGCGAGCGATTTGTGCGGGTTCGCGTCAGCAACACGCCTGCGGCGACTGCGGCGGGAATCGGCCACACCGACGCCGAGCTTCTTGATGCTCCTGGCTATTCACCGCCCCAGGGCAATCGCGACGATGTCTTTCTCTATGCGGTGTGCGACAAGGAGAGCGCATGGGTAGGCGAGCAGTTCACCGTTTCTTGGCTTCTCTTCACACGAGCCGAAGTACTGCGCTACGAGCCCACTCCGCCAACGCTCTCTAAGCTGTGGTCGGAAACGCTCTTCGAGCCAAAGTCGTTCTTTAAATACAGCGATGCGAGGCTTGGCGATAAGGACTATGTCGTGGCACTGGTGTCAAAGCGCGCCTTCTTCGCTACCGAGCCCGGAGCGCTTCGCATTGGCGCCCTCGAAGCGAGCATCGCCACGGTAGCCACAGCGATGGGGCGCGGGCAGAGCATTGTTAGCAACGAGCTCACTCTAGACATTAAGGAGTTGCCAACGCCTGCTCCACAAGGGTTTGACAAAAGCTACGTGGGTGAGTTTGTGGTCCAGGCTTCGGTCGATCGGAGCCTTTTGCCGGCGGGCGATTCACTTACTCTCACCGTGCAAGTTGAAGGCGAGGGCGCCCTGCGGCGAACGCGAGCACCGCGACTGGCGTTTCCTGGATTTGAGTTTGAAGAGCCTAGGGATTTTGCTGAGGAAGACACGACGGTAAGCGATACCATTTCCGGCCGCCGGCGCTATCGATATTGGACGACGCCATCGACGGGTGGCGAGCAGAGTATTCCGGCCATTGCGCTCTCCTACTTCAGCCCAAAGCTCGGCGCCTACCAAATTGCGAAAACCGCACCGATTGGCATCACAGTTCAAGGCGATCCGGAGGCTCTCGAAGAGGCGAGTCGTCGCAAACTCACAGCTACCCTCGACCGAGACATTCGCCTGGTGCGCACCACCGAGTCGGTGGAGTCTCGAGCGCTACTCGCCTTCTATCAGACGTCTTGGTTTTGGTCCCTGCTGTACGCACCTCCACTGCTCTTTCTGGGGCTGCTCGTGGGCTTGCGAGTGCGCACGCACCTGCAAACCGAGACACCTCGGGTGCGCCTGCGTCGTGCACGTAAAAAGGCAAATGGGCACTTTAAGGTCGCAGAGATTCACTTGCGCGGGCAGCGCTCGGCAAAGTTCTATGGAGAATTGAGCCTGGCGATTCACGGCCACCTCGAAGAATGGCTTGGGCGTGCAACCCGGTCGATGACCCGCGAGCAATTGGGCGAGTTTCTAATTGACCAAGGCGTCGAGAAAAGCACCGTTCGTACGCTTTCAGAGCGGCTTGATGTCTTTGACCGCGAACGATTTGCCCCGTCGAAGGCGAATGAGGAGGCTATGAAGGAAGCTAAGAAGTATTCTTCAAAACTGCTCTCCAGCATCGAATCTCAGACTCGCAGAGGAGATGCGACGCCATGACTCGAATCGCAATAGGTATTTTGCTTGGAGCTGCCTTCTTCTTTGGGCTACTAGGCGCAGCCGATGGAGCATCCATGAAGACTGCCAACGAAGCCTACGCTCGCGGCGACTGGGCGCTCGCAACCCAACTCTACGAGCACATCGCCGACGAAGGCGTGATGCACGAGGACCTCTACTACAACCTCGGCAATGCGCACTTTCGAATCGGCAATTATGGTCTTGCGATTTTTGCCTACGAGCAAGCGCTGCGAATTGCATCGGGGCATGACGATGCGAACTACAACCTACGGCTTGCGAGGGAGGCTGTGGCAGCGCGCAGCACTAACCAGCTTCGCGAGGCCGATGGGGTTCCACGGTGGATTCGCTATTCGCTCTACCTGTCCATCGAACAAAGCACCGTCTGGCTCTTGGTCGCAAACGCGCTCTGCTTTTTTGTCTTGGGTGTGCGGCGCTTCTTGCCGCCGGGGTTTCGCAGGCGAATTGCATCGGTCTCGGCAGGGTTTCTCGGGGCCATAACCGTGCTGCTTGGGCTGATGTTGTGGGGCCACGTTCATGTAAACCAGAACATTCACCACGGTGTTGTGGTGGGCGATTTTGTGACGATGCGAGAGGGGCCAAACGAAACGCTAGAAGAGCGCGGACAGCTGCACGCGGGCCTTCGAATCACTGTGATTTCTAGCGAGCCAACCTGGCTACTTGTTCGCCTTGGCAACGGAGCCCAGGGTTGGGTTCTGCGTTCCGACGTGGGGCTATTTCGCTAGGGGAGCCAAGAGTCTTGCAGCTAGGGAAACTACCGACGGACGGCGCTCTTTCCGTTGGTTTCGAACCAGGCCGACTCGAAAAGCGGCAAGACCGAGCGAGGAACCACAGACCGCTCTGTGGAATAGGTTCTGCTGTTATGAGGTTCGCTTATGCAGCCATACCTGTCTTTTGACTGAGCACTTCCGCACGTACGCGATGCCACTGCAGGGAACGCCCAAAGAACCGCTAGGCCCCTGTCGAACAGGTCCGCGCGAGGAAATGGGCCTCTGAAGCAGAGACCCGGTTTTCAGTCCCACTGGTAACCGGCGAGAAAGCCGATGTTCACTACGGTGACGTCCTCCACGAAGATCGGTGTCAGCTCGACTGACGCTTGGAATCCTTTTGCAATGCGGTAGGTGCCGCGGGCATGCAAGGCATAGCCAACTTCTGGATCGATATCATCATCCGGTGGATTGGGGCCAACCACACCGAACCCCGCGCCACCTTCGAGAGCGATATTCTCTTCAACCCAGTACTGCGCAACCGGACCTGCGAATCCAGACACAAAGGAGGTGTCTTCTACGCCGTTGCTTAGCGAAAAGTTATTTCCCGAAATTCGAGCCATCACTGCCAGTTGCGGATTCAGAAATCCACCGAGCGATATATTCAGACCCGCCAATCCTGCCTCATTCTCGGAGTCACCGACTTCCGGCCTGATCTGCGTGATTCCAAGACCAAGGCTGAGGGAAATCACAAAGCCTTGGCGATCGAATTGAGGCCTGGCTTGTGGTGGCTGTTGCATGGGGCTGGCTTGCTGCGCCAGCGCCGTGGCTGGGGCACAAGACAGCGCGAGGGCGATCATAAGAGTTCTCATTGCTAGGTGTTTACCCCACAAGCGCTCCGCAAGTCTATGTGACGAATGCCGCGGATTGATCCGGTTTCGTAGACGGTTCGTTTCTAGCGCGATCGTATTTGCGTACAGGACGAGGTGCACTGGCCAGCGCTCAAGCGGCGGCGAAGTCGAGTTCAAGCTTGTGTGAGCACGCTCAATCCGCATTGGGAAGAGTGTAGGGGGCGCCGACGACTTCACGAATCGTCGTGCTGAGCGCGAGCGCAAGAGCGCTCTTCTTGTCCTCGCTCACGTGGTCTATGGCACCACGAATTCGCTGAGCGACATGGAGAAAGCGAAAGCGACACGGACCATTGTAGTCCATCCCTCGGCGAGCACGAGATTGAATCTCCTGCTCTCGACGCATGATGGGGGACAGAGGGCTCATCCGCGCAACCAGGGAGTTACACACCATTTCGTGGACACCCGGGTGAAAGACAGCAAGCAAGAGGAGCATGGAGAATGGGTCCTCGCTCTTGCTCCACGCCTCGGCGACCGTCGCGGGATCTGCATCGACCTCCTGGCGGGCTGACCAGCCACCACCACGCTGGCGCACTTTGTCCATCATCCGCGAAAGTGAGCGTGACGAATCCACGTTCACATACTGCTCGATGGAGATGTTGAACTCAATGGCGTTCGCGATGTCTCGTACTACACAAGCTAAGTTCTCATGGGAGGCAGCTATGCTTTACTCAACACCCGGAGCTTTGGGGCAAACGGTTCGTCATTTGCGTCTGATCCTGCCTTGACCATCACAGACAAGTTCGCTGTCCTCCGGGAACTTCGTATTTTGATCACAGTAGATTGACTGGTGGTCGACCAGAGACCAAGCGAAAGCGACACGGACCATTGTAGTCCATCCCTCGGCGAGCACGAGATTGAATCCGGGGCACCTCAGCCTGCGCCGAGCGCGAGACCGTGGCGAGTGCCTTCTCCGATGACTGTGGCGACACCGGGAACAATCACCTCATTGATCGTGTCTTCAACGATCCGGGCGCCTTCGAGTTTTGGCAAAATTCCGTAGAGGGAGAGGTCTAGGTGAGATTGATTTAGGTCAGCGATCTCGCTCGTTGTAGCCATCTGACACATCTGTGATAGGCGTGTTTGGACCCATCGAACATCCATCCGATTGTTGCAGTGGCGAAGAGATTCCCAACCGATTCGACTGTGCGAAACTTCGTCTCGTAACACCGCGCTTACCACACGTTTGCAATCTGAATCAGTCGTACTCTTCTTCATGCGGATGAGCAGAGCGCAACTCATCGATTCGGTCACGCAACCTACACTGACTGCGGTGTGCAAAAGAGCAATCTCGGTTTTGAAACGAATCGCCCTTGGCTCAGGAATTGTGGATTTCACGAGAGCAGGATCGAGAATGGAGACCAAGGAGTCACAAAGTTCCGCATGTACACACTCATCTTCAGCGGCTTTTATCGCCGCATCAACTAACACGCTTGGCCACGAGAACCTCTCCATCGAGCGTGCCATTCCACGAAAGAGCGTTGCGGCCTCGATTTCCACATTCCTACGACGAAGCCAAACGTTCGCGGCAGCTCGTCGGCTCTCCTCTGTGGAAACCGCTGAGGCGCCTAGCATTCTTCGGGAGCCCAACAGCAGCAAAGGTCCATTCCTTCTGCTACGAGGTCACAAGCCTCTTGTGCGGATACTTCCCCGGCAAACCCGCATGCATGCATTTCCCCTGGACCGCATTTGGCAATCACGTTGTCAGCTAGGCCACTGTCGATCGGGTTAGACGCGTCTTCATCGACACTGCCGTCCTGCGGCGCATCAATTCCGCTATCCACATTCTCAAGAAGCTCCGAAGAGCTGTCTTTGTCTGAGTCTGTGGTGCAAGCGCCAAAGCTGCTGGCCATCAGCAATACGTGTAAAAGTTTGTTGTTTCCCATAGCGGGGAAAATGCCAAACCGAGACAACGAAGAGAAGATTTATTAACTTTACGTAAGTATAACGAAATCGTTTATAGTCGAATCGAGAGCTTCCTTCACCCGTCTCCGCGCGTCGTGACAATCGAGCGATATGTATGCTGCAATTGCCTTCCATCGACTCCATTCGCTGTTTCCGCTCCGCGGCCGAGCTTCTAAATTTTCGGGCGGCCGCGAAAACTGTCGGTCTTACCGCTGCTGCCTTTGGACAACGGATTCAACAGTTGGAGTCAGAATTGGGAGCCCAACTTTTCGAACGAAGCACAAGGCACGTCGCCCTTACCGAAGCAGGGCTCAAATTGCTCCCCTTCGCCGAGCGCGCCATTCGTGCTACCGAAGATTGTGTTCAGATTATTCGAGGACAAATCAAAGCACTGCCCACCAACCTCGTGCTGGGCACGAGGCACGAACTCGGCTTATCTTGGATCGTTCCGCATCTCCCAATCTTGGAGAGTCAGCACCCAAGCACGCAGATCAATCTCTATTTTGGTTCTAGCGACGACTTGATGCTGCGATTGCGCAGCTTGGAACTCGATTGCGCCATCAGCTCCAATCGAATTTCCGATCCCAAACTCGATTTCTTCGCTCTTCACGAGGAGAAGTACGCCTTCGTTGGAAGCGAGCACTTGCTCAATCGCCTACCCATACGGAGAACGAAAGACCTAAGGCTTCACACGCTACTCGACACGGGCCCCAACCTGCCCCTCTTTCGCTATTGGAAGAACAGCCCAAATACGACGCAGGAAGTCGACTTCGACCGGGTCCTTTACATGGGCACGATCGCTGCAATTCGTGAACTTGTGGTGGCGAATAAGGGCGTTGCGCTCCTGCCCCGATACTTCGTTACTGCAGATTTGCAGAACGGAAACATGCGGGAGATACTTCCCAGTCGTCGTCCCCTGAGCGACTCCTTTCGTTTCATCTTTCGAAAGGACGACGCTAGGCGGCTCCTTTACGGCAAACTTGCGGAGTCGCTTCGAGCAATTCCTCTGCAATAGAATCGGCGATCGCCTCGCCCCGCGTGCAAGAGCCTTTCACTCCGACGGCTCTCAAGGACGAAAAGCCGCTGCCTGTGATTGCAACCGAGAGCGTACATAGGCTGGCTCAAGCAACTGTTCGGGCTTGCCAGTTGAAAAAAACGTCCTGTGCGACCATGCTTGCCAGCGGCATGTCCAGAAAGCTTGAGAACGAGCGAGAGCGAGTCAATGTCAATGAATCAGACACGAGTACCGTGGTGAGTTCTAAAAGCATGGGTGAAGGTGGAGGCGACGTTGCAAAGCAACCTTCGCGGCAACCGCGTAAGAGTGATGTCATCATTGGTAACTCGCCTTGGATCAAAGAGCTTTTTGAGCGCATCGACATGATCGCCCCAACCGAGATATCGGTGGCGATTAGCGGTGAGAGTGGCACAGGCAAAGAACTCGTCGCTCGCACAATTCACAACCTATCCAAACGGCGCCACAAGCCATTCGTTGTCGTCAACTGCGCGGCTCTAACGGAGAGCCTTCTCGAAGACGAACTCTTTGGCCACATTCGCGGCGCGTTTACCGATGCCAGTCGCGACCGTCCAGGATTGTTCGCGGAAGCCGACGGAGGGACGCTCTTTCTCGATGAAGTGGGCGAGATGAGTATCGGCCTGCAAGCTAAGCTTTTGCGCGTCTTGCAAGAACACGAATTTCGCCGAGTGGGTGCGGACGAGAACACCAAGGTCGATATCCGGCTCGTCACTGCCACCAACCTTGACCTGCAAGAAGAAGTACACCGAGGCAGGTTTCGAGAGGACCTCTTCTATCGCATTAACGTATTTCCTTTGCCCCTAATGCCGCTGCGTTCTAGGCCCGGAGATATTCCGCTATTGGCGCAGCACTTCCTAATGAAGCACCGGGGCAAGGTTGGGCGGGAGGTGGTCGGCTTTACTCCAGAGGCGTTAGAAAAACTCTTAGCTTGGAAGTTTCCCGGAAACATTCGAGAATTGGAAAATCGCGTACACCAAGCATTGGTTCTCGTTCGCGGGGACCATGTTCACCCGCAGGATCTAGTGCTTGGGGACACACAGAAACTTGGTGAAGGCCTTATCGATATTGAACGTCCGTTTCGCGACTTAAAGAGAGAAGCGGTCGAAGGATTCGAGAGTGATTACACGCGAAAGCTTTTAAAGGCGCACAAGGGAAATGTCACGACCGCTGCACGGCAGGCAGGCATCGATCGCAAGAATTTGTGGGCGATGGCCAAGCGGCACAACGTCAATATCGACGACTACCGCTCGGGCGAGTCGTAGCAAGTCGAGCAGCGACTAGTTGAGCAGCGACTCTTGGACAAGGCCGATCATGCCGTCCTTCTTGGAGACGCTGAACTTCTTCCCCTGCGAGATAAGCAGGAAGCACTTCTCGGCATGCATGATTTGCTCGTGGGCCTTTGAGTGAGCGCTACCAACCCCGCCGGATACCTTTTTGCCGACGATCTCCTCTTCGATGTTTGCCAAGATTCGTTCAGCGCAAGACGGCCCAGTGCATTCGCAGAGTTCAATCGCGAGTTCGCCCGAGCGACCCACGATGTCGTTGTCATGAGAAAATGGATTGTAGATCTTGATCGCAACAACAGCACCGAGAACCAGGATGACAACTCCCAGCAGCATTAGCTTGTCCAGAATCCATTTCATCGTGCAGGGGTTCTAGCACGTGCGGCAGCGGCTGGTTTCACCAACAAAGTCTGTCCTGGGCGAAGAGACACTGTCAGACCCAAGACACTGCCAACGCTAAGATGCTCCTAGACCTAATGAGTCTTCGTTTTTGGTCGATTTAGGTAGTACGGCAATGGGTGAAGTCACAAACAACGAGTCTGCAGCCGCTTGGAAGCTCTCGGTTTCTGCGGCCTCAGCTGCGGTTGTAGGCACGGAAGAACCCGAGGAGAGCGCGTATAGCTCCGCAGATCTGGCAGGCATGGACTTCTCGGGAAAGGACATGTCTGGCTTCGATCTGAGCTTTGCCGACCTGACGGGGGCCAACTTTGAAGGCACCGATCTAACCGGCGCCAATCTTCATCAAGCGTGCATCTCCGGCGCCGAGTTCTTGATGGCGAAGCTGAATGACGCTGACTTAAGTGATTGCACAGGGATAAATGCGGGCTTCGCTCATGCCGACTTAAGCGGCGCGAACCTCTTTTCCGCCGACTTATCCGGGAGCAGTTTTGCCAGCGCTCGCTTGCTCGGTACCGATTTGCGAGCTGCGCAGTTATCCACGGCCCGGTTTACCGATAGTGATTTCACGGGGGCAAATCTTACAAAGACGATTCTGCGAGACGCCGACCTCTCAGGATCGTTCGTCGGGCGAGCCCACTTCGAAGAGGCCGATTTGCGCGGTGCCAGTGTCAAAAAAATGAAGGGCTACCAAAGCGCATCATGGATTGGCACCGACATCATGAATGTTGATTTCTGCGGCGCGTACGCAATGCGCCGGTTTGTGGCCGATCAAAATTATCTCGACGAGTTTCGAAACCAGAGTCCGATTAATGAACTGCTCTACAAAGCGTGGTGGCTAACGTCCGACTGCGGTCGAAGCTTGTTTCGCTGGAGCATATTGACGGCAGTCTTGGCGGTGGTCTTTGGGCTTGGCTACAAGCTAATTGGAGTGCCGTTTGGCGACCAGGAAACCATCTTATCGCCCTACTACTTTAGTGTGGTGACACTTACGACGCTGGGCTTTGGCGATATCTTGCCGGTCACCGCTTCTCAGCAGGCGTTCGTCATGTTGGAGGTCACCACAGGATACATGATGCTTGGCGGGCTCATAAGCATATTTGCCAACAAGATGGCTCGAAGGGCGGACTAGGGTATGGGGTTTTTTAGTAAGAAAAAATCGGGAGCAGCGACAACGAAAAACTGCAGTGGATCGAAGAAGGCTCTTCAGAAAGCGTTGGGGGATTATCAGATGCCGATGTTTCCGGCGGTCGCGATGAAAGCGATGAAACTACTTCGCAACGATCAAGTATCGCTGCACAGCGTTGCCCAAGTGATCATGAGCGACCCTGGGATTTCAACGTCGATGCTTGCAGTCGTCAATTCGGCAGCGAATGCCATGAAGCATCCGGTGAGTGGCGTGCCTCAGGCTGCTGCTCTCCTCGGGCGGAGCCAAGTTGAGTCGATCCTAGTTTCTGTCGCAGTAGGACGCTCCCTGCCTGCAAAATCCGAGTATCTTAATATGGCACAGTTTTGGCGAGCAGCTGCTCGGCGGGCGTCCATCGCCAGCGGCTTCGCAGCAAAATTGCATCCAACGACTCAATCAACCAGCTATACCGCTGGCCTTCTTCAAGATATGGCTGTTCCGCTTTTGATGGAGTCTAAGAAAAAAGCCTACGCCAATCTCTTTCTTGAGTGGCAAGAATGCGATGGGGATATTTCGGGGCAAGAACGCGAGCGATTTGCCTGGACCCATGCCGAGGTTGCGGGTTGGATGTGCAAGGAATGGAACTTTCCCGAGGCGCTAAGCGCCGCGATTACGACGCACCATGCTGCCCCAGACAATGAAAATGCACCAGAGCCCGCGGTTTTGCTCGTGAGCCTTATCCGTGGCCCAGAGGATGCACAGGGCATTGAGACTCTGGTTGAGCACGCTGCGGCCAACTACAATTTGAGTAGTGACGAGTGCACGGCGATTGTCGCTACGGGGTATGAGCAAGGCGACGAGACTGCCAAGCTTTTTCGGTAGTGGCAGTTGCGAGCTGCCCGACTACCGCGCGCAGTTAAGGCTCGCGGTTGAGCAAGTCTCGCAAGCATCGCATGCCGTCGACAGCAGTAAACACGCCGACGATTTCGTTGCCCTCTTTAACGATCGCCGACCCATAGCCGTGGTCGACTAGGTAGCCGACAACCTCCTTAAGCGGCGCATTGGGGCCAACGACATGGGGCTCCAAACTCATCGCCTCTTCGACAATCACCACATCAGGATCCACATCGCGGAGCGCTTCGGTTAGGTCGAGGTCGCGAAGTGAGACCGTGCCAACCAACTGGCCCCCGTGCAAGACTGGTAGGTGTCGCACAGAGAACTGCCGCATGAGCTGGTGGGCCCGCGTGAGCGTTTGTTCTTGCCCGATCGTATGAGGGCTCTTGGTCATGTAGTCAGAGATTGTTAATTTGCTCATGGTGTTTCGTATCCAATCGGGGGCTAGGGATGTTGCGCGTGCGCCACTAGCAAATCGCTTTGGCGAAGTCGACGCCGGTAAGGATGCCGACGAGTTCATGCCGATTCATGACCGCAACGCGGCGCGCGTTCATGGCTCGTGCTTGTCGTGCAACGTTGTGAAGCGCAGTGCGATCCGGCAGGGTAAGTACGGCGGCATTCATCGCGCTCTCCACGGTGGCAGAGCGTGGGGCGTGTCCCGATTCCAGCGCTTCGCGTTGGCTAAAGACTCCGACCGGCCATTCCGACTCGTCGACAACGAGCAAGCCTGTAACGTGCGCCTTGCCGAGTCGCTCTGTGGCCAGTGCGATGGTCTCCGATGCCCGCACGGTGAAGACCGGAGTCGACATGAATTCGGAGGCCGGTTTCGCGACTCGTACCGCTTCGACGGCCGCCATGATGTCCCATGTGCTAAGCACACCGGCGATATCTCCTCGAGCGGTCACGAAAACGCGGTGCACCCGTGCTTCAACCATGCGGGCTGCCGCATCCGCCATGCTGCATTCAATGTCGACAGAGATGACATCCGGTGTCATGACGGTCGCTACCGAGGCCGTGGACTCAAGTAAGGCTGCATCAGGTCGAGTGCCGGCGTTGCGCAACCCGCTTCCCAGAAGGTCGGTGTGAGAGACAATGCCGGCAAGGGCTCCTGCCTCGTCGAGTACAGCAAGCGACGAGAGGCCTCGCTCGTGCATCGCGTCGGCCGCGGCTTGCAAATTTGCTGTTTGAGCAATGCTGTGGACAGGTGTCGACATGAAGATGCTCACGGGCTCTGTGAAGTTAGGCATGCCGACAGAATGAGCAATCGCCATGCCATCAAAACTATGGGTTTAGAGGCTCTGAGCGCGTAAAGGCGTGAATATTCCGCGGCCCAGCTGCCCGAGGACGCAATTCATGCGCGGCTGGCGCTTAGTCGGTGGTCTCTCGCGAGCGCCGTGCAAGCAGCGCGCGAATCGCCATCAAGAGCGCGACGCTAAGTAGAGCAATCCAAGCCACCGTGCTGTACTGCACTAAGAGTTCTTCTAGTTTCTCTAAGTTATCACCAACCGCTGCTCCGGCTCCGAGAATCGCTGCATTCCAAAGTGCAGCACTGGCGGTACTTAGCAGGAGAACGCGCTTTGTGGGCATGCCGGCAAGCCCCGCTGCCACAAAGAAGAGGGGGCGAATGCCTGGAAGGAAACGGTTGATTAAGAGAAACCAACTGCCTCGTTTTTTAAACTGTTTGACAATTCTTGCGAGCTTGCCATTGCCAACGGCGATCGTGGGGTTTCTGCGCAAAAGCTGGTGGCCAAAGGCAAAGGCAATGCAACTTCCCGCAACCGAGCCAATCATCACTGCCATAAAGACCAGGACAATGCTCCAGCCGAAAGCACCGATCAAGATGCCGCCAAGCAGAGTTATCGAGTCGCCAGGGAAGGGCGGAATAACGTATTCGACCGCGGCACCGGCCATGAGAATGGCAAGCACTGCTGGCGAGTTGGTTGCATCGCCCATGGCATGCAGCCAGGTAAGTAGTGCGTCAAACACTAGTTTGTCGGGGGCTTCTTTGGGGCCGAACCGGGCAACTCGTGACAATAGGCGCAGGCCGCTAAGAACTTTCCGAAGATTTCGACCCGGGCATCCATGTCGGTTTCGGTGGTTGCATCGGCAGCGAGACCGTGAACTTGCATCGCGAGGTCCATGGCCTTGTCGGCATCGTCACCGTAATCGGAGAGACTGCGCAGATGGGTAGGCGCGTCAGCGAGGAGCTTGGCACCTTCGACCCACGATTGCTCCGAAGGCGTCGCCAGGCCAGCCCACATCTTGTCCAGCGCCCACTTGTGCCCCGCCATATGATCTTTAAAGTCGAGCCCTCGATGCTTTGGCTCTTTAACCGCGACATTTGGGGTGACGTCGAGCTTTTGATGACACTCGCCACAGGTTCGCCCAAGCTTTGCGACAGTGGTGGAGAGGAGGAGCACACTCTCGCTGCCTTCAGCTTCCGCTGCGATGGCTTTTTGACCTTCGACGAGTGTCTTCCAGGCTTCGGGGTGAGGAGTCTCTTCGTCGGGATTCGCCACCCAGCTTAGGGATTCGCCCGCACCCTTGATGTCGGAGAAAAGCAGCGAGTCTTTTGCGGCGGTGAGGAAGGCAAAGTGCTGAGGCCGCTCTTTGTGCTGCGTCATCTTCACAGGACGAGCGTCCATGACCACTGCGACCGGTGCTGCGTCATCCGGGAGAACGGGCTTTGCAGGCTTGTCCTTGCAACTGGCAACAAGCAGGAGAGCAATGAGGAGTAGAAGGAGTTTGTTCACGTGGAAGTCTTGAGTTAGCGGCTTGTCTGGCATCGTGCAACGTGTGCGGACTCGCCGGTGTGGTTTGCAAGGTTTACGCGAGGTCTAGGGTATCACTATCGCTTGGGAGTTCCGAGTTTGGAACGAGCCCTGCAGAGCACAAACCCATGAGCGAGGTTACTGTCCTTCCCAAACGAGATGTGCTCGTAGTTCGCCTCTACTTGCAAGTTCCTTGCCTGGCAGGCGCAAGAGTTTCTCCCCAGGAGCTAGCGCGATGCGAATTTGTCCCTTGAGTGAGCTCGACGTATCCTCGTGCTCTAGAGTTTTCTCCCGGGTTTCTATCCTAGATTTTCACCAAATTAAGCGGACTGGTACGTATGGAACGAATCGCTGTTCAGCATTTCTCTGATGTCCTCTGTGTCTGGGCCTACGTAGGACAGGTGCGTATCGACGAGCTTTGCCGCAATCACGGAAGCGAGATCGTGATGCATTATCACTTTGTCGATGTCTTCGGCGACGTGCCGGGCCGAATCACCGAGCGTTGGCGGGAACGCGGTGGGCTGGCTGCATATGGGAAGCATGTGCTTGAGGTTGCCGAGCGCTTTGAGCATGTCCAGGTACACCCAGAGATTTGGACGCGAAACGTTCCGACATCCTCAATGAGCTGCCACATCTTTTTGCACGCGGTTTTCGAAGCAGGAGGAGTTCAAGCTCTGGAGCGAGCGGCATGGGCCATGCGAGAATCGTTCTTCGTGCACGCATTGGATATCAGTACGCGAGAATTGCAAATGGGGCTTGCAGAGGAACTGGGACTATCTCGTTTCGAAATAGAAAAACACCTAGGTAGTGGTCTTGCGGCGGCGGCGCTTTCGAGCGACCTGCGCGTTGCAGGGGATCAAGGAATCAAAGTAAGCCCTACCTTGACCTTCGACGAGGGGCGTCAGGTTCTTCGCGGCAATGTTGGGTATCGAGTGATCGAGGCCAACATGCAAGAGTTGCTCGAGCGCGAGGGAACACAGCACTCTTGGTGCTAAGCTGGGCGGTCTATTGCGAAACGCCAGGTAACTGGGGGCATTCCCGTCGGTCCGATGCCAGATGCCTGCGGCAGGAGTGCCGCTTTCGAGTCTTTTGCGCGTTTTCGTGGAGGCTACTGGCTGCCGAATCGAGTGCGAGCTGGGTAGACTGCGCAGGTCTTGAACTCTCGCGGTTGGCATAGACGACGCATTGTCGCGCTACTTCTCTGCAGCGCGTGGGTGCTTTGCCTCGAGCTCGGACCCAACCTTCACATTGGGTTTCACGAATTTCTCGCGCCACACCACCACCATGGTGACGATCATGAGCACGCGCCGGAGCAAGACTCCGAGGGCAGCGATGGTCCTGAACACGGCAGCAATAGTATCGCCCACCACGGCGTTGCGACGCTGCAGGCGCCACCTCCTCCCCACATTGCTTCGGCGGCCCTGGTTGCCGTCCATTGGTTTCTTGAAGAACCTATCTCGTGGCCTCACGATTCGCGGCCAACAACGATCTGCAATCGCGGACCTCCAGATGTGCTGCTAGCAACATCAACCGCGCGCTCCTAGCGCAAACCAACGTGCGCCCTGTGCGCATCAATTTTACGACGTACTGGAGGATTATTCCTATGCGAAACATTCGCAGTGGGCTGCCCCTGTGTGCGCTGCTCGTAACGTGGGCCAATTCGGCTCCTGTTCTTGCAGACGACAACACAGAGGACGCTCCTGGTGAGGCAACACTCACCGACTTACAATTATCAGAAGAAGAACTCGCGGCAGCAGAAGGTGGTGAAGTCATCGTCTTGCAAGGCGAGAAGGCCTACATCCCTGTGGCATCGCGCAGCGTGCGCGACCGCGACATTGCACTGCGGCCGCATCCGCGCCCCGCAGACATTTTGCGGGTTGTCCCCGGGCTCTTCGTCAATCAACACGCTGGTGGCGGCAAAGCCAATCAGTACTTTTTGCGCGGCTTTGATGCCGACCACGGAACCGACATTGCGCTCTCTGTCGACGGCATTCCCGCCAACATGGTGAGTCACGGGCACGGCCAAGGCTATGCGGATCTCAATTGGATCATTCCCGAACTTGTGCAATCGGTAGACACTTTTAAAGGTCCGTACTCGGCGCTGCTTGGAGACTTTGCAACCGCGGGCTCGGTGGATATGCGGCTTGTGGACTCGCCTCAGAAGTCTTCTGTCTCTATCACGGGCGGCCAATTTGATACCGCGCGGGCGCTGGCGATTCTTCAGGGCGGCGAGGTTTTGGGAGGGCGGCCCATGGTGGCGGCCGAGGCCTATCACTCCAATGGCCCATTCGACAATGGCGAGGGCTTGCGGCGCTTCTCCGCGCACTCGCAATTCTTAAAGCCCACCCAATCTGGGCAGCTCAAGATTGCTGCAACAAGCTACGGTGCCGATTGGAATGGCTCTGGGCAGCTTCCCTTGCGCGAGGTTAGCGCTGGGCGGCTAAATCGCTTTGGCTCGGTCGATCCAACCGAGGGTGGCGCGTCGCAGCGGCACAGCCTCTACGCCACCTATCAGGGGTACCGAGGCGAGAATGCGGAAGTGAATGCGATGGCGTATTTGGTTCGCTATCGCTTTAACCTCTTTTCAAACTTCACCTTCTTCTCGGCAAATCCCGACGTTGGGGATCAAATCGAGCAAGAAGACGACCGCTGGTATGGCGGGGCTCGGGCCAGTTATCGGTTTCGAAGCATGTTGGGCACGCTTCCGCTGCTCACCACGGTCGGGGCTCAAACTCGCGCGGATACCGCAGCAACCGGTCTCTTTGATGCGGTGGCTCGCGAGCGAGGCGCAGCGCGAGTCGACGCTCGAATCACCCAAGCGCGCTTGGGTGCCTTTGTTCAAGAAGACATCTTGTGGACGCCTTGGCTGCGCACCATCACTGGCCTGCGCGTCGATAGCTTTGCCTTTGATGTGAATGACAACTTGGGCGAGGAGTCGGGGCAAGAATATGCGACCGAGTTGAGTCCCAAGATGTCGGTGGTGGTTTCTCCTACGAAAAATACTGATGTCTACCTAAACTCGGGATTTGGCTTTCACTCCAACGATGCCCGGGCGCTTGTGCGAGAGACCGATGCTGGCACTCCGCTCACCCAGGCAACCGGCTACGAAGTTGGTGCGCGCACAACGCTTATGAAGCGCGTGGATCTCGCGAGTTCCCTGTGGCTTTTGGACCTCTCTCAGGAAACGGTCTGGGTTGGTGACGAAGGTGTGACCGAGGCGCGAGGTGCAACCAGGCGCTTTGGCGTCGAAGTGGAAGCGCGAGTTCGTGTTCTCGACTGGCTTACGGCCGATGGCGACCTGACGCTCAGCCGAGCGCGGTTTGTGGATGCACCCGAAGGCGAAGACCGCATTCCTCTCGCGCCAAAGCTCACCCTCACAGCGGGGCTCTCTGCGCTTCGCGAAGACGGCCTCTTTGGTCGCCTTGGCGTTCGCACTCTCTCGGATCGCCCGCTTACCGAGGATGGCTTCTTGGTCGCCGAGGGCTTTACCTTGCTGGATGCAACGGTGGGCTACCGAACGCCGGCCTATGCTGTCACCCTCGCCGTAGACAACGTGCTTAACACCCAGTGGCGAGAGGCGCAGTTTGCATCCACATCGAGGGTGCAAAGCGAGGCTCCGACAACGGCTCCGGCGCCGGCTGGAGCATGTCCTTCGGGCACGCGGGCGGAAGAAGACGGAGGCAACTTCGTCGGATGTGAAGACGTCCACTTCACCCCCGGAGCTCCGCTAAACGCGATGGTCACGGTTCAGGTGTTCTTCTGATCCGAGAGCAGGCATAGAAAACCCCGCATCACTCAAACGGTGGTGCGGGGATTCTAGCTCGAGCTTGGTGCAGCTTAGACCAGCTTAGAAAGCGCTGTCTTCATGCGCCCAAGACCAGCTTCGATGTCTTCCATTGAGCTTGCGTACGAGAGACGAGCAAACCCCGCGCAACCAAAGCCCGAGCCCGGCACAAGGGCGACGCCATTCTCGACGAGGTAGCCGGCGAGGGCGACGTCATCGGTAATCTTCTCACCCGCTGGGCTGCTCTTGCCAATGAAGCTCGATACGTCGGGAAAGGCGTAAAAGGCTCCATGAGGCTCTTGGCAGCTCACGCCATCCATCGCATTAAGCAGCTCGACCATGCGCTTGCGGCGCGCGTCAAAGGCTAAGCGCATCTCGGCGACACACTCTTGTGGGCCGTTAATGGCTTCGGTGGCGGCAATTTGCGCAAGGTGATTTGCACCCGAAGTGCTCTGTCCTTGGATCTTAGTCATGCCCTTGATGATTTCTTTTGGGCCAACCGTCCAGCCAATTCGCCACCCTGTCATGGCATAGCTCTTCGAGACGCCATCGATAAGAATGGTGCGCTTGGCGATTTCGTCGCCAAGGCTGGCAATCGAGACGTACTCGGCATCGCCGTAGACAAGCTGCCGATAAATGTCGTCGGCGATCACCAGAATGTCCTTCTCGACACAGAGATCAGCAATGTTCTGAAGCAGCTCTCGGCTGTAGATTGCGCCAGTTGGATTGGATGGCGAATTGAGAACAATGGCTCGCGTCTTATCGGTGATGGCTGCGCGCAGCTCATCCATATCGAGGCCAAAGCCCTTTTCGGGATGTGCCTTTAGGCAAACTGCCTCGGCACCAGCAAGGCGCACCATCTCTGGATACGAGACCCAGTACGGTGCGGGAATGATGACTTCGTCGCCCGGATCGAGCATGGCGAGAAAGAGATTAAAGAGACTGTGCTTGGCGCCCGCGCTTACGAGAACTTGGTCTGGGGTGACGGCGAAGCCATGAACCGCTTCGGTCGACGCGCAGATTGCAGCGCGAAGTTTGGGAATGCCACCCACAGCTGGATACTTGCTAGCACCGTTTTTAAGGCCTTCGATGGCTGCGTCTTTAATGTGGTCTGGAGTATCAAAGTCGGGCTCGCCCGCTCCAAAGGAAATGATGTCGACACCCTTTGCACGCATGTCTGCGGCCTTTTGGGTTACGGCCAAGGTGATCGAGGGTTTCACTCGGTCAAGCCTGCTTGCTAGACGAATACTCATAGCGTTACTTCTTTCCTTCGTAGGTTTTGCGGAGCGCTTCGGCGACGGCAGTGGGGACAAGCCCTGAGACGTCACCGCCAAAACTGGCAACTTCTTTTACAAGCGACGAGCTCACATAGTGATTGCGCTCATCGGTCATGAAGAAGACGGTATCGATACCTGGAGCGAGACGCCGGTTCATGTGCGCAAGCTGAAACTCGTACTCAAAGTCGGCGAGCGCTCTAAGGCCACGGACAATCGTTGTGGCCCCGCGCTTTTGACAGTAGTCGACGAGCAAGCCTTCGTTGTGATCAAACTCGACCTGCGAACTATTATCACCAAGCGCTTCGCGAATGAACTCGATGCGCTCTTCCAGCGCAAAGAGCGGCGTCTTGTTTGGGTTGGTTGCAATGGCGACGATGACCTTGTCAAAGAGCGCCAGGCTCCGCAGCAAGATATCTACGTGGCCGTTGGTTATGGGATCAAAGGTTCCCGGGTAGACAGCCAGACTCATGCAGACTTCCTCTCGTAAAACGACACACTGGTGTCGCCGTAACGCCGTGTGTCCGTTTTTATCAGACAACCATACGCGTCTCCAGGGGCACTTCGCTTGTCGTGTTCAACAACAACAACGCCTTCCTCTTCGGCATCGCAGAGCAAGGTACTGTTGCCAATTGCTTCCAGTGCTTGCTCGGCCAAGTCTGTGGCATACGGTGGGTCGATAAAAATCCAGTGGAACGATCGACCGGCGCGCTCAAATTTGCTTAACGCGCGCAGCGCTTCAGTTTGATGAATCTCGCTCGCATCACCGACACCAACTTCTTTGATGTTGTGACGAAGCACCAGCCCGGCATCTTTGTCTTGGTCCACGAAGACAGCGCGAGCAGCGCCGCGCGAGAGCGCTTCGAGCCCAAGGCCACCACTGCCTGCGAATAAATCGAGCACACGACACGCCTCGGGTGGTGTACCTAAAATACTAAAGAGCGCCTCGCGAACTCGGTCGGAGGTTGGCCGTGTCTTGTTGCCAGTTGGCGCTCGCAGACGTCGCCCTCCGGCAAATCCTGAAATGATCCGCATTAGGGCCGGGATCCTACGCGTTCGAAGGCGGCAAATGAATGCTTAGGACCGGGCACTTGCGCAGGCTTCTTGCCGACATGGTGGGCGCAAGTTACGATAGCAACTTCAATATGGCAGAGCAGGGTGAAAACCTAGTGGGCCGCATCCTCTCTTCGGCGAGGGCGGGCAACTGGGAAGGGCGTGTGGCACTTCGTGAAGGCGCGAGGCAAATTCGTTACAGCGAATTGGCAGAGCAGGTCGCTAAAGGAGCCGCCGCGCTCCGAGGACTTGGGGTTGTCAATGGCGACCGCGTTGCTGTGTATTCGCCGGATTGCATCGATGCTGCCGTAGCGATTTTATCGACGATGTACGCTGGCGCGATCGCTCTCCCGGTAAGTGAGCTCAGCGCTGCAAACGAGCTGCGCAATCGACTAAACAATGCCGAGGCGACGGTGGTCCTTGTGCACGCAGATTTGCGAGCCAATGCCGACGAAATCTCTGCAGAGCTCGAGTCGCTAAAGCACCTTGTAACGATTGGCGCCGAGCAAGATGAGCACGGCTTTGCCAGTCTTCTTGAGGCGGCGGCAAAGCCCTATGCGCCTGCGACGTTTGTGGGCGGCGAAGAGCCTGCGATTCTTCTCTACTCGGCTGGCGCCTCAACCGAAACCACCGAAGACGGCCTTCGCGGTGTTCTGCATCCGCACCAAACTCCGTCGCGGGCATTCGCCTCTTTTGCCAAGGGCTTTCTCGGCCTTTGCGAGACCGACCGAGTCTTCTCAACCGTGCGGCTTTCGACGGCGTATGGCTTGGGAACCGGCTTGCTCTTTCCTTTGCTTGCCGGTGCCGAAACCCTCTTAATGCCAGGACAGGCGCACAGTGCGCAGGTCTTTGATGCAATCAAGAGTTTCGAGCCAACCGTCTTTTCCGCAACGCCTTCGCTCTACGGCCAGCTTGCACGAGACGCATCTCGCACCGGAAATACGAAAAGCCTATCCGAGCTGCGCTGGTGCATTGCCGGCGCCGAGGGCATGCCTCCCAAAGTCATCGCCATGGTGCGCGGCGTCTTGGGAAGCAACGTTGCCGTTGGCTATGGCCTCACCGAGGCATTTCAATTTGTGATTGCTGGCGCCGCCAAAGGCAAGCGGCCCGGAAACTGTGGCCAGGTTCTTAGCGGCATCGAAGTTCGCATTGTCGACGACGAAGGCAAGACCGTTGGCGAAGACGAAATTGGGACTCTTCAGCTTCGCGGAGCCAACATTATCGACACCTACTGGGGCAGCGATGCAACGCTCACCGAGGATGGCTGGTTCACAACGCTCGACCGCTTCATGGTCGATGCAAATAAGAACTATTATCACTGCGGCCGTTCCGATCATCTTTTCAAAGTTGGCGGCAAATGGGTCACGCCAGCCGAAGTCGAGCAAGCACTTTTAGCGAACGAAGCGGTTTGGGAGTGCGCCGTCATTGGCGCCGATGACGAAGATGGGCTCATCAAGCCCTTCGCCTTTATCGTTCCCAACATCGGCCAAGAACCAGGCGATGCGCTCGAAGCCGAGCTTCGCAAGTACGTGAAGAACGAGCTTGCGCCCTACAAGTATCCGCGATGGATCGAATTTGTAGACGAGCTGCCCAAAGGCCCAGCGGGCGTCATTCTTCGCTACAAGCTTCGCGACCGGCTGAAGCAATCGCAAAGCCGACGCGTGGCCGAGAGCCTCGCCAATCGCGAATCGAAAAAGTCGTAGCTCGCCCGCGTTGCCGCTTGCTCAGGAGCGTTGCCGCTCGCAGGTTGGCGCTCCAGCGGGCGTGTCCAGACCTCACTGAGACGTTGAGGCATCGATGCCCTCGCGCCTCACTGCGCCGCAAATGCAGGGAGTGAGAGTCCAGGTCGCACCTTGGCCCTCGGGAGAACCGAGAGATTTCAACTTGTTAGTGAATTGAGATCGGTCGCACAGGATGAATGCGATTTGGAACGAAGCTTGCGATGTACCTCACGTCATATGGGCTGGCACTGATGCCGTAGCCCCGTCCCCAAAGCACGAGGTACTCACTTGCGACGCAGAATCTCCAAGACGTCTTCCCCCTCGCCCGCACTCGCCCGTCTCGGCCTGGCTACTCCCCCCCCATTTGTGGGCCGGAGCCGAGAACTGAGCGAACTAATCGATGCCCTGACCGGATCCCCCCTCCTTGTGGTCAATGGTGCAGTCGGTTCGGGCAAGACCAGACTCGCTGGAGAACTTGCCAAGCGTATTGAGAACTCGCTCCAGGTCACCCGCGTCGCATGTGCGCCGGGTGACCTGGGGATTGCTGTCGCTGCTCGCTGCGAGCGCGCGATGGATCGCATGCCGGGTTCGCTCGATAGCGTCCTTGCAAGTGAGCCTTGCCTTATCATCGTCGATGACGTTCATCACCTGCCACAAGTCGATGTTGTTCGCTTGGTGCGCAGCGTTGCCGATAGACCCGGTGCCGGCCGACTCTTACTTCTTACTCGCGACATCCTGCCGCTTCCGCGCAGCGATGCGAGACAGTTCTCGCTTACGCTCGAAGGATTGGACGAAACCAGTGCACGAGTTCTTTGGTCGCACTTAGAAGAACTCTATGGTCCAACAGCACACGAAGCCTGTGACTCTGCAGTGGCAAAGACTCGCGGCATGCCACTTGCGATGCGCCGTGAGTATGCGCGCAGCCGCTACGATGAGAACGCTTGGGAGCTCGAAGCCTTGGACGACCAAGCGCGCGCTGCTTTGGAAGCTGTCTGCATTGTAAAGCTCCCTTCAGCGCCAGCCGCCATCGGCGCGGTGCTTGAAGAAGCGAGCCCCGAAGACGCGCTTATCGACTTGGTCTCGCGCCAGCTAATCGATCCGCTTGAGTCGGGACGCTTTGCCGTTCACGATGTTGTGCGCGATCAAGTCTTGGCTCTGATGAATCCAGAGCGTCGCTCGGCATTGGAACGCCGCACCGCTGTCGTCTTGCGCGGTCTTGGGCGCGGTAGTGGCCCGATGCGACCTGCGTGGACCGCCGGCGATGATGGGGCGATTGCCCTTATGGATCCAGTCGATCGAACGCGCGAAATCATCATGCATCTCATCGCCGCCGGCGACTACGAGGCTGCTGGTGATGAGCTTGTTGCATGTGCACGCGAAGCATTGGCGCGCGGTGCGGGCGGCGAATTGCTTGCACAGATCAAAACCTTGCAGGCGCTTGGTGTAACGAGCAAACGCCTTAGCCGGGTAGAAGCGCAAATCGCGATTCGCCACGGCCGCTTTGCCGATGCCGCCGAACTCAGTTGCGAGCTAGACGCGCCGACGCGAGCCTTCTTGCAGTTCCGAACCGGAGCACTCGCGTCTGCGCGAAGCTTGCTTGAAGACGTGCTTGCCTCTGGAGCCGAGACATCGGCCGATTCGCGAGCGCAGGCCGCCGCAACGCTTGCCGAGCTTGAGATTGCCTGTGGCAACGCGGACAAGGCCGAGGCATGCCTGGCAAATGCGTTTGCCGAGCGCGAACAGCTTAGTGGTGCGGGGCGAGCTGCACTGCACCTCGCGTTCGCGCAACTCGAATCGCATCGCGGAAACCTTAGCGGTGCTCGCGCTGCGCTCGCTCGTGCGGCAACCGGCGCCGATGATGGCGAGCTGGCTGCACGTGTCGAAGTTGCCCGCGTACGCAATCTTGTCGACGAGCGGCGCTTTCGAGAGGCGCGCCAACTTCAAGAACAGGCCGAGCTTGCGGTGAGAGAAGTGGACTGTGTACCGCTTCGAGATGAACTCGCTCGCTGCTCGTCTCTTGTCGAGTGCTCGGTTGGCAATGCAAATGCCGCTGGTGAAACTCTTAGGCAAGTGGTCGCTGCAGCACGACAGCGTGGCGACGAAATCGGCGCCCTTCGGGCCGACCTGGAACTCGCTCGAAGCCTGGTCGCGATTGGCGAGCTTGGCAATGCTGCGGAAATTGCCGCCGCAGTCGGTGCGACAGCACGTCGCTATGGGCTGCGTCATTTCGTGGCCCAAGCCGATGTCATCAACGCACATGTTGGGCTCATCGAGCTGCGCATCGAACTCGTCGCCGAGCTCGTCAATGAAATTGATCTCTCGGTTCTCTCCGATGAAGATGCAGGGCGTCTGGCCGCTATTCGGCGGGAGGTTGATGCGTGGACCGGAGTTGCTACCACCGAGGAGGCCGAGTCGGACCTCGAAGCTGCGCGCTTGGCGCTTGCGCGAGGCAATGCTGCAGCAGCACTTTCCGCTGCACGTCGCGCTTCGGTGCAGGCCGATAGGCTTGGCTACGGGCGAGTACTCTCGCTCTCACTCGCCTTAGTTGCCCGCTTAGAACTTTCCCGAGGACAGCGCACTGCAGCAAGCGAAGCTGCGACCCGTGCTGCTCGCGAGGCACAAAAAAGTGCGTGCACAGAGGCGCAAATTCAGTCACTCCTTGTGCTCTCTGGTCTCGCTCGCGATCAAGGAAACGTTCGCGACGCAGCGACCTACGCTCGCGACGCCCGAACACTGGCCAGCGAGGCGGTTTCTCCAACCCTTCTCCTGGTCGCTGTACAGGCATTAGAAGTCATTTCCGCCGACGGCAGCGACTTTGGCGAGACACGTCCGAATGCCTGCGCTGCCACTGCAAGTCGCTGGGCAAGGGCGGCTGCCGATGCGATGCTCTCCGATCTTGGATTTAGTGCAGCGCGCCCATTCCGTTGTGTGGGTGCCTGCGGCGCCGAGAGCTTTGTAACGTCGGCAAGCCCCGAGCTTTTGGGCATGAACGAGCGCAGCCTATCGGTGGATGCAGTTCGTCAGGTCATCGTTCGCAAAGGCGAGACCACTGCAGACCTTCGCCGCCGTAGCCTTCTCAAGCGCCTGCTCTTTCTCTTCGCTGGCGCTCCTGGACATGTCTTCTCAAAAGAGGACATCGTCGAGAAGGTTTGGCAAGTGGAGTACCACCCACTGCGCCACGATGCGGCGCTCTTCACAAACATCATGCGCATCCGCCGTCTCTTGGGCGACGATGCCAACGAGCTTATTAGCGTGAGCGAAGAGGGCTACGCGATGGTGCCCCCAGCCGACTTCCTCTACGTCGAAGAAACGCCGCACCTGTAGCGACGTCGGGGCTGCTGCATTTGGCGCTGGTGTCTAAGACGCCGGCGCCGATGACACGTTCTTAGTTCGCTTCGGCGAGCAGTGCTGCGATGGTTTCGCGAACGTCAAACTCGGCTTGCCCGTTTACAACCCAGTCTTCCATGCTGCCGTACTTCTTTGGTCCACGCGGCGCACCTTTAAGCGTTAGGCAGTGATCGAAGGGGGCGCAGGCGGCACCGCTGGCAATCTTTGGTTTAAGGTGATGCTTCTTATCTGCTTGAAGCATGTGAATCTTGAGCCCTTTGTCGAGGGACCATTCAAAGGCCGTCCAGTCGCCTTCAAACGCACTGCTCGTTGAGAAGCCGCCAAACGTCGGATCGTCGAAGAGAATAAAGACGCTAATCTTGTCGCGCTCGTTGGTTGGGATGTGGTCGATCCAGATCCGATTGGCGAGTACATCGAAGTTACCGCCATTGTCATTTGCCTCTTCCGGGCTTGGCCAAAACCACCAAGCGGCGAGAACAAGAGCGAGAGCGACGAGCAGAGCGTTTCGGGTCTTTGGCTTGGGCATCTTGCTAGGCTAGCTTGGATTGGCAATCACGCCAAGGTCGGAAGGAAGCCGCACGCGCATGATGGCTCCGCAGCCTTCTTTGCTCTGAACTTCCAAGTCGCCCCCCATAGCAGCCACCATGCTGTAGCAAATCGGGAGACCCAGACCTGTTGCCTTGCCAGTGTGGCGAGTGCTGTAAAACGGGTCAAAGATGCGTTCTTGCAGGTGTTCGGCAATGCCTGGGCCGGTATCGGAAACCTCGATAATAAGGTCGCCGCCATCGGCCGGCTCGCGATAGGCCCGGAGGTCTACAATCTGCGAGGCCTTGCTCTTGGCCTGTGTGGTGATGGACTCGGCGGCGTTGAGCAGCAGGTTCACGACCACGTGGGTGAGTTGGTCGGCACCGCAGGCCAGCACCGCATCTTCGTCAATAGAAACTCTAAGCTCTGCGTGGGTGCGAATTGTCGAGCCGGTGATCGAGCAGGCACTTCCAATAATCTGGCTAAGGCTACCGCTATTTCCAAATGGCGGTGGACGCGAAAATCTCTGAAGCTCGCTGACTGTGGAACTTATCCGCATGCAGCCATCTCTCGATTCCGAGAGCATTTCATTCATCTCTTTGGCGCGTTCGGGCGCCAACTGCAAGTCGGCTATTTCGTCAGCAAGCATCTCGAGATTTGCGAGCACGTAGCTCATTGGGTTGTTGAGTTCGTGGGCAATACCCGCCACCAGGCTACCCAGACTCGTCATGCGATCGGCAAGGCGTAGTTGTTTTTCAACGCGCCGATGCGTCGTGAGGTCTCGCAGGAGCATGAGCGTTGCTGCCGAACCTTCAAAGTCGACGGGAATCTCGGCAATGCTTACGATTCGCGTGACTCCATTGTGCGTAGCGATTCGCTCTTCGTCATGCCCAAGCGAGGTTCGCTCGCTTTCTGGAACCGGGCTTAGCCAAGTGTCGATGCTGGTGCCTCGCAAGTCTTCTTCCGACGAGGCAAAAAGTTCTTGTGCTGGATCATTGGAGAATACGATGGCGCCACGGCGGTGGACTAGGACCGCATCGGGGAGCGAGTCGGTCCAGCGCCGCACTTCACTGTGACGAGAATGCAGAGCCTCGATGGCGCTCTCAAGGGCCAATTGGGATTCTTCTGAGACACGCTCGAGCGCAGTATCAAAGTCCTGCGCAAGTTCAATCTCCATGCGGTCTTGTGCCGCACGCTCTTCGCTGGCGATTCGCGTCGTGATGAGTTGGGTCCGCAATGCGGAAGCGCGCCTTCGATAGATGAGACAAGCAATGCAGGCTGCGCATGCGAGCACATAGGGTGCGATCGTCAGAGTCATGGTCTCTGCCTAGGCAAATCGGCCACATGCGGCCGAACCCTTAGCGCTCGCTCTAGCCTAGGGCGCGATCTGCGACGTCACGAGCGAGCTTGCGAGAGGGAGCGTTACCAAGGCCTCACTCCGGGCCCGCTCTTCAGCCTCCCAAATCGCCAGAATTCGCTTTGCCCGCCGAGTCTTTTTTATGTAGCCGATAACGAGTAAGAGGGCCGCAAAGCTCCATACAAAGAGCCCAAAGAGGCTGGCGGGAACCATCATATATCGGCCTCGAAGGTCTTCGTACCACTCGCCATAGAGCTGGTTGAGGCTCACGCCAAAGGCCTTGCGAGCAGCTTCGTCGGTGGATTTGCCATCGGAAATATGGGCCAGGAAATTGCGAAATGGCCAGCGATCGCCCTCGTCTTCTTTGTCGACGTAGCGGCCGCGCCTGGCGAGGAATGCCACGAAGTCGTAGCTCTGCGCATAGGCCTTGTGCACTTCGATTTCGGCAGCGGGAAAGCTGCTATCCAAGTTTGCGAGGGGAATCGTATTGCCACTCCAAGCCATGCCAGTAAGAACTTGCATGCGGGCAACCGAAAAGTCTGAGGAGTGCAGGTAGGCAAAGCCTTCGTTAAGCCAGCGCGGGGCGCGATCGTGGAGCGCGGCGCCAAGTGCCAAGTGCGAGAGTTCGTGCGCGGTGACCGATAGGACGTTGTTTATCTCGGTGCCACTTGCGTGGGCGATAGAGACGACACCGAACTTTGAGTAGGCGACACCCGAGGCCCAGCTTGGTGCTCCGTGGCCGGGTGGTGCAACGCCAGGCAAAGAGGAGGATTTGTGTACAAGGCGAATTTCGATGTGTTTTGGCACTTCGAGGTTGGGCAAGTCGCTGCGAATTTCTTCGAGAAACTTAGGCGAGGCATCTGCAACGTCGCGTGCGAGTTTTTCCATTCCCGCTTCGGCTCGCACGACAAGATTCGTGCGCTCGACAACGATCGGGAGCGCTACCTTCGTTTGGGCAAGGGTTTGGCGGAGCGCGGTTTGGCGGAGCGCCGCAGAGTTTTCTGTTGCCGCCGCTGCCGGCCTGCCGATTGTTGATTCGGCGAAGCTTGGCGTCGCACTAAGTAGCAGGACGATAGGCAGGGCCAAGAAGCGAATCCATCGAAGGAGCGACTTTGGAAGCACAATGCGCTTGCGAGCTCTCACGGAAAGGCCACCTCAATGCGCTGGCGATCGTCTGTTAAGTCTTGCGCAATGATGAAGCCCGCACCCACTGCGGCCGCGCCAAGAACAACGCCATAGACCCACCAGCGGCGACTGCTGGTACTAACTTTGGTGTCATCGTGTTCTCTAAGGAGGGGCATCGTTGGATCCAAGCCAGGGGCTTGTGCACTGTCGCGAAGCGCTTGCAAGGCGATGCTTCCGGCAATGGAGGCATTCGGTGCGTGACCAATATGATGTGGGGCTGATTTTCCAAGAGGCAAGACCCAAACCGAAACCCTGCCTGGGTCTTGCATGACAAAAGCAACTTGCGCCTCGAGAGCTGCCATGAGATTGCGCATCTCGATGTTGCGCGCCGCGGGCTTAGCTGCTCGCAGCGTATCGACGGACTCCGCGATTTCCTTCCACTTGCGCGGGCTTGCATGCAGTGGAAGTCTGATGGTCCCCGCACCGGTAACAGAGACGCGTTGAGACACTGCACCTTGTGTCGAGCCCAGGGCGATGATGTGTTCACCCGCGGCTAAAATGAGTTTCTCTGGCGTGGTCCCGCGTTCTTCAAAGTCGACCCAAATCGCTGCGCCCGACGGTTCGCTTTCAAACGAGACGGCCACTTGCACTTGGTTACTTTGCGCATCGATCACTGGATAGGTTTGCCAGGTCGCCTCGCTGATTTCCTTTGGTCGCCCATCGGCACTCACACCAGCTGCCAGAGTTCGGAGCATGCTCGCTGCTGCCATTGCTTTGTCGACGTCGCCCGCTCGGTGGGCGCACAGAAATCGGTAGAGGTAGGCCTGGCGAAGCTCAAGTGACGCATCGATGCCACTTGCGCTGGCGGCCGCAAGATCGAGGATGGCCTGCTCGGAACGATTGAAGGTTCCCGGGCAGTCGAGTGCACCGTAGGCGAGGGCGACACTGGCGAGCGCGACCTTGCCTTGTTCGAGAAGTGCGGAGTGCGGTGAGCGAGCTAACACGCGCCTTAGCTCTAGGGTGGCTGGGAGTCGCAACTCACCATGCTCACCCAACGCTTCTCGAAATGCATCGCGACTGGGTGCACGAATCGCATCATCGCCGGGACGCAGGTCAAGAATGACAGCGTCGGTGGTGCTAAAGATTTCGGTGGCAGCTTTGCCAACCGGATCGCTCTGCGCTGACCCCGAAACCAGGACCAAGACTGCCGCAAATGCGATCAGTGCAATCGGAAGAGTTCTTACTCGTCGAATTGTTTGAAATACTCGTTTAGGGACCATACTTCGCGAGCTCTGAGCCCGTCGAACTGAACACCAATTGACTCTTCGGCTGCCCATCGCACCACGGCTCCGACAGTGATTTCGCTATCGGAAGTAGGCAGGCGAAAGACGAGGTCAAGTCGCGTTCCAAGTGGCAGTCGCTCACCAAAGGTGAGGAGAGCACCGCCGAGAGACAGATTCACGATCGTCTGTCCGCTCTGGGTTTCCTGGAAGGTTACGGTGGTGTCGATGCTGACAGGATGGCGGGTAGTACTACGGTGTTCGATCAAGGAATCAGGCCTTTGTATCAATACCAGCACGCGTCCATGCCAGCGTTGTTTCTCGTGAGCACTATTGTAGGCACGGATTCAGGCTAAGGAAGGGCCTTCCATGCGAATTCGGCAGGTGATCGAGCCCCGAGAGGGCCTAGCGAGCCAAGGGCTTGGCTTCGCGCAGTTAGAGCTTGATTTCGAAGTGCGCTTTTTTGCGCAGGTCGTCGACCCAAAGGCGAGTTTGCTTGTCGAGTTCAACCCGGTAGAGTTCATTGCGAAGCTTTTCCTTTACAGCCTCGTACTCTTCTTGCTTGCTATCTTTGATCTCGGAGACATGGAAAACGTGCAAACCGCGGGGGCCGTTCACCGGACCGCGCGTCTCATCCTTGTTCATTGCAAAGACGATCACTTCCCACTCGGTTGCGATTGTTCCGCGTTCGATCCAACCCAAATCACCACCGGTGTTCTTGGTGGCAGGATCATCGGAATAGGTCCCTGCGAGTTTTGCAAACTCCTCACCAGCGCGAGCGCGGCTAATGATGTCGGCGGCTTTATCGCGAGCCGCGCTCTTTGCGGCTTCGTCCGCATCGGGCGCAACGGCGACTAGAATGTGTTGGAGGTGCACTTCGCTAACTTGCGCCGAGCGTCGTGCATTTGCATCGTACTTGGCCCGTACGTCGTCATCGCTAATCGAGACCTTTGGGCGCACAAGCGTATTCACAGCGCGCATGCGAACGATCTGGCTTCGAACGTCTTTGCGATACGACGACATGCTGTAGCCCTGCATGCGCAGTGCTTCTTTTAGTTGCTCGTCGTCGAGCTTGTTTTGGCGCTTGAGATCCGTGATGGCAGCTTCAACTTCTTTGGCGCCAACCTCGAGCTTTGCGGTGGATGCAGCTTGGCTAACCAACTCCTCATTGATCATCTCGTCGAGCACCTGAGAGCCGAGCTTGTTTTGGCGCCGAGCGCGCTCCTTCAAATCGGTCACTTTGTTGAGTTCGAACGCCAAGGGAGCGACGCGCATCATCAATTCGCTGTGAAGGATGATCTCATCGTTGACGGTTGCGACAACCCGGTCGACGATCATCGGGCGAGCCCCATCTTTGTCACTTGCAAGGGCGCCGGGCTTAGGCGTCCTTTGATCTCGCACGGTTGGCTGAGCGCTGGCCGACCCTGCGATAAGCAGGGGAAGTGCTAGAGCGATGCCGCGAAAGAGGGAAGCTGGGCGCATTGTTCGTTTGACCATCAGTGAGACTCCGGGGTTGCCTGGCTAGGCGCTGTTTGGCTGGGCGCTGTTTGGCTGGGCGCTGTTTGGCTG
>TARA_R110002096_G_scaffold44524_10_pt1 | contig 63083 bp, 47 predicted proteins | sample TARA_R110002096 | Tara Oceans TARA_R110002096 (sample SAMEA4397295) | marine metagenome | biome: Polar Biome; feature: [DCM] deep chlorophyll maximum layer (ENVO:01000326); material: water (ENVO:00002006), including particulate matter (ENVO:01000060) such as... | depth 35 m
CACAGGCGTCACTGGCTCAGGCAGTTCCTGAGCTGAGGTGAGAGACGCAACCCCCAACACTCCAAAGAGCGAAACGGCTCCAAGCCAACTCGATACCGAAAGTTTGTATGCCATGTGCTTTCCTGCCGCCTGCGCCAGGCCCTAGGCCGCCTGGATCAGAACTTCTCTTTGCTTCTTATTGTCGGGTGCGCTCACGATGCCCTCTTGCTCCATGCGCTCAACAAGCTTTGCCGAGCGGTTGTAGCCCACCGAGAGCCGGCGCTGCAGGTACGAGACAGAAACGCGCTGCGCCTCGGCAACAATCTGCACAGCCTGGTCGTACAGAGCATCTGCTGGACCTTTTTCAACACCGTCTTCACCCTCATCCTCTTCGCGAGGTTTGATGATGTCCATGTTGTACAGCGGCTTGCCCTGGGTCTTTAGAAACTCGACAGTGCGATGCACTTCGTCTTCGTCGACAAAGCAACCGTGCAAGCGAACTGGCGCGGCACCGCGATCACTAAAGAGCATGTCGCCAGAACCGAGAAGGTTCTCGGCACCAGACTGATCCAGAATCGTTCGCGAGTCGATTTTCGAACTCACGCGGAACGCCATACGCGATGGGAAGTTGGCTTTGATGAGCCCAGTGATCACGTCTACCGATGGTCGCTGGGTGGCGAGAATCAAGTGAATACCGGCAGCACGAGCCTTTTGAGCAATTCGCGCAACCGACGTCTCAACCTCTTTCGGAGCGCACATCATGAGATCCGCGAACTCGTCGATGACAACCACAATGAACGGAAGCTTGCGCCCCGGCTCTTCGCCAAGACCTTCAAGCAGTGGAAGTTCGGCTTGCCCAACTTCAGTGCTTTCAACTTCTTCAAAGTCGCCATCATCCGCCATGCGCTTGGCTTCGTTTGCAATGCGCTGAAGCTTGTCGGCTTCCCACTGCGCGTGCAGCTTGATGGTCTTCTTGTTGTAGCTCTTAATGTCGCGAACACCCATCGCAGCCAATAGACCGTAACGTCGCTCCATCTCATCCACAGCCCAGCGAAGAGCGAGGTTCGCCTTCTTTGGGTCGGTGACCACAGGCAAGAGCAAGTGCGGAATGCCCTCGTAGATGCTTAGTTCGAGCATCTTAGGATCGATCATGATCATGCGAACATCTTCTGGCGAGCGGCTGTAGAGCAAACTCGTAATCATCGAGTTTACCGATACCGACTTACCAGAGCCTGTTGTACCTGCAACCAAGAGGTGAGGCATCTTGGCCATGTCCACACTAATGGGCGCGCCCTCGATGTCTTTGCCAAATGCCATGGGCAAGTTCATCTTTGGATTGCGGAAGCTCTCGTCTGCGAGAATTTCTTTTAGGTACACCATCTCGGTGGACTTATTTGGAACCTGAATACCAACAGCGCCCTTGCCGGGAAGCGGCGCGACAATGCGAACCTTGAGGGCCTGCAGCGCCATCGCGAGATCGTCGGCGAGGTTTACAATCTTGTTAAGCCTGGTGCCTGGAGCGGGCGCAAACTCGTACATCGTGACAACGGGGCCGGGGCGAATTGCGGCCACGTGGCCTTTCACGCCGTAGTTCTCAAGCGTCTGCACAAGCTTCGCAGACAGCTCAAGCATCGATTCCTTATCGATTGCCGGCACGCGGTTTTCGTCGAAGTTCAAGAACTCAAGGCTAGGTAGCTTGTACTCGCCCTTCGACAGCTTGATGAAGTCGAGACCATCGTTTGCCGACGCCTTCTCCTTCAACGTCTCGGCGTTGGTCTGAAACTGAGATTCGACAATGACTGGCTCGGCCTTGGAAGCTTCTTCAGCAGCGGTCTTCGCAGCGGCAGCGGCAGCAGCAATTTCATTTTCCGCAGGCGCATCAACAGCGACCGGCGGTGCTTCTGCATCGCCAACACCAACGATTGTCGTCTTCTTCTTGCGACCTTTGCTTGCAGGCTTCTTCGATGCCGCAGGTGCAGCATCTTCGACAGTAGCCTCAACCGCAGGCATCGCATCGGTATGACGCGATTCCACCTTCTCGGTATCTCCTGCGAGTTCTTCTACCGGAGCTGCCATTGGACCGGTGCGCGCATCAATGATCGGTGGATCATCGACAGCAGCATCGTCTTCTAGATCTTCTTCATCATCGTACTCGTCGTCGTAGTACTCGTCTTCAAGGTACTCATCGTGGTCGCGCTCGGGGAGAACCGCGCGAATCACTTCACCCGAGAACTTTGCTGCATCTTGGCCAACGCGACGAGCACTTGAGAATGCCCCCTGCCCGACCGTCTTCGAAGCACCTCCGAAAAACACCAAGACCGATCGCATGCGCAGCGGCGTTGCAATCACGATTGAGATAATGAGCGCAACGCTTGCAACAAGCGCTGTTCCCGCTGTGGAAACCAGAGCTCGGAAAATTTCGGCGACGCTTTGGCCAAGCATTCCGCCAGGGCCATAGCCAGCAACTTTGTAGGAGGCAAACGTTAGATGCAGCAGGACGCCAGCAGAGAGCAGCCCCATGGATACGCCAATGACGTGATTGCCCTCGGCCAACGTGTCCTTCTCCATAAGCAGGCGAACGGAGATAAAGATGCCGGATGCGGCAACAAGATGTGCGCCGAGACCAAAGAGTGAGTAGGCCAAGAGCGCAAACGAGCGACCGAAAGGCCCCATCAAGAGACCGTCACCAATTTGCAGCGAGAGCAAACTCGCCAAGAGAAAGATGGATGTGCCGAGGGCCATAACGCCCGCGACTTCGCTACCTCGCCCCTCGCTGAAGGCGAAGAGCTTCTTGCCAGGCGCTCGCGCCGGTCTCTTGGTTCTTGCCTTCGACTTCGGTTTCGCCTTCGTCCGAGGCTTTGCCGGAGTGCGCTTGCGGTTGCCCGTTGCCTTCGCACGGGGCTTCGCTGTTCTCGTCTGCTTTGCTTTAGTTACTGTCGCCAAGTTATCCCCGCTTACCTACATGGAGCACCCCATCTTACTCCGAACTACATCCAGTTCCAAAAGAACATCAATAGAAACATGGACTTAAATAAGTGATGGGAAGAGACTTGCGCGAAATCCTGTGGAACTGCGCCAAAAAGAAGCAATCCCGGTACCCTCTGCCGCAGGAGAATCTCTATGAAATACCGACTCAGTTCACCCGTCTTAGGTCTCGTTCTCTTCACCCTGCTCGCTCCGGGCTGCGGAGTCAAAAAAGAGACCCATCAGAAAGTACTCGACGAGCTAACCGCGACTCAGCTCAAGCTCGATGAGACCGAAAGCGAACGCAATACGCTGCTTAAGGGCAGAGATGTTTTGCTTTCGGACAAAGAGAAGCTCGGGGCAAGCCTCGACGATAAAAGCCGTGCTGCGGCCGAAGCACGCGCCCGCGCCGCCAAGCTCGCCGAAGAGATGCAAGCCACCGAGGCCGAGCTTCTCGACCTTCGCAAGCAGCGCGAGGCCACCGACAAGCGCCTGGCGGCCTTTCGCGATCTCACCGAGAAATTTCGCAAGCTCGTCGACACTGGCAAGCTCAAAGTCACCTTCCGCCAAGGTCAAATGGTCCTCGAGTTGCCCTCCGGCGTGCTCTTTAGCTCGGGCAAGGCCGACCTTAGCTCTGGCGGCGAAGGCGCCCTCCAAGAGATCCTCGACGTTCTCAAAGAGTTTAGCGACCGCCGCTACCTAATCGCGGGACACACCGACAACATTCCAGTGAAGAGCCGCAAGTTCAAAAGCAACTGGCTGCTCTCGACCGCCCGCGCCGTTAGCGTCGTGACTTATATGACTGACAAAGCCGGCTTTGATGCAAAGAACTTGGCTGCCGCCGGATACGGAGAATTCTCTCCTGTCGCCGACAACACCACCGACGAAGGCCGCGCTCAAAACCGCCGCATCGAAATTATCCTCGTGCCCGACCTAAGTGAGCTTCCCGGCCTCACCGTCGAGTAGCACCGCCTACGTCTCACAAACCGCGATGCGCCAAAGCCTACGAGAAACCATCATCGCGGTTTGCGACGCGAAGATTGCAAAGAAAGGAGAGACCGTCGGTCTCTCCTTCTACGCCTTCTTTGCAAATAAAAATACGAACCCCGAGCTACTTATGGAAGCCGCCGAGTGGTGGATCCAAACCCACACCCTCGACCACTTCGAAAAGGCCGTGAAGATTCGCAAGATGATTCGCGACGGGCTGTAGGGCTGGCTGCGAACTATTCTTAGCACGACAGAGTAGTCGCCCAGGCATCGAAGTCATGGCGCATCAGGCAGCCTTGACCACGAGTACCGACTCCGGACCGCTGATCGAAGGAAGAGACGGTGGCTCACGGTACGTTGACAGCCCCGCGTTATCGATTGAACGCCCCAGTCGGCCTGCGACCTGAACGAGATCACCCGATTTAAGAATGTTCTCCTTCCAACGAAAGCTGCGGCGGCTACCGTCTTTCCACTCGGAAGCAGCGACAGCGTGCACGTCGAAGAATGCCGCAAGCTGGCTCGGATCGTTGATCGTATCTCCCTTTTCTGCACGTCCTGATAGGTGCGCAACACAGTGCATGGGATTGAAGATCACAGTTCCAGCCTGCGTGCGGACGTAAAATGGTGCCACGCTCACGGCCGTTAGAAACTCGCAGTGAGTTCCGTCGTCCCACTCTCGCAAGTCCACACGATAAGAGACGCACTCTCGGCCGGAAAAAGGGGCCACGAGTGTTGAACGCGGATCGGCTTCTCCCACGGCCTGTACCAACGTGCCAGGCTGCATCCCAGGCGAGTTCCAGCGAGCAAGCCGGCTCATCTTTCGCACTTCCCGATAACGCGTCCAAATTGAACTCATAGCAAGGTCTACAATACCGACAAAGTCACCGCTTTCGAACTTCATCTAGCATTCTACTCCAACGTATCATTCGACGATGACGCCAACAATAAAATTTCCGCAGTCGGCGGCAGCGATGCGAGCAAACGAGTTCGTGACTCTTTTAAACACTGGCAAGCCAGAGTTGCTTGAAGCGTTCGTTGGCAACATGTATGCGGAGACGTTTCGTTCGATGTTTCCAATCGAGCTGCACGTCGAATTTGCCACTCGTGCTCAGACAGAGGTTCCCGACATGCGGCTTAAGCAGGTGGTGTTGGATGAAGAGACGCGCTTCATTGGATACTTCCGATCGGAAGAGAATCAGAGTTGGCTAAAGGTCTCGGTAGAAGTTGAGAACTTTGAAACACACCTGATTCTCGGCCTCCAGCTTCAAAAGTCTGGCTCCCCGCTTGCGCGCGGTGGTGTGGCGATAAGCGCGGATGCGAGAAACGATATTGTATCTTCTGTTGGCAGCCTCATGGCCAAGTACTACGTGTTTCCAGCTCTTGGAAACTCGGCCCAAGTGGCGCTTGCCGAGGCTCTGGCAAGCCGGGCCTATGATGAGATCGACTCGCGTGAGAAAATCACTGAGCGACTCACTAGTGACCTTCAGCGCATCACCAAGGACAAACACATTCGCGTCTTCGAGTGCTCGCCGTCGCCTCCTCGCCAGACCAACCAAGAGCATGCGCCGGACGAGACCGGATTCGTTGCAAGCAAAGTACTTGAGGGCAATATCGGCTACATCGATACGCGCTTCTTCGCACCTGTCCCGATCGCAAAGCCCGGAGCTGATGCAGCGATGAGGACCATCGAGGGCACCGCCGCCATCATCTTTGACATGCGCAAGAATGGCGGAGGCAGCGCCGACGGTGTTCGGTATCTCTGTAGCTACCTTTTTGACAAGGAGGTTCACCTCAACAGCTTGTACTGGCGACACGGTGATCGCACAGATGAGTATTGGACCCATGCGAACGTTGGCGGCAACAAGCGCCCAAAGGTGCCTGTCTTTGTCCTAACGTCTAAGCGAACGTTCTCTGGTGCCGAAGAGTTCACATACAATTTACAGACTCAAAAAAGAGCCACAATCGTTGGAGAGACGACAGGTGGTGGTGCCAATCCTGGTGATACGTACGAAGTGGTTCCTGGCCTCGAGATCTTCGTTTCTGGCGGCAGAGCGATAAATCCCATCACTGGTACCAATTGGGAAGGATGTGGCGTGGCGCCTGACGTGCAGGTGCCAGCCGACGAAGCGCTTAGCAAGGCAATCGAACTCGCCACCGCAGAAATTGCGAAAACTCCAAAGCGGCCGCCTTCGTAAAACTTGCGCCGCGGCAGGCCCGAATTTCTCTTACTTCGCCAGCGCCTGCGTCGAGCTGGCGCCTTCGGCATTGGTGTCGCCGGCGTTTGCAATCGCTTTCTGTAGCGTGCTGTGAACAAAGACCCAGTCGAGCCCTAGTTTGTCGACACCGCGAATCACGATGTCCTCAATCTCATCCTCGTCAAACTCGCCGCACGACTTTCCGCAGCGCTTAGCAAAGGCATTGGCGAAGCGAACGATGTTTGCGCAGGTGTCATCTTCGTCGTCCGAGTAGTCGTTGCTGTCTGCGATAACGCCAACGATATCGTTGGGCAACTCCCACTTGCGAGCAAGCGCGGTTCCCACTTTGCGATGCGACTGCTCGACAACCGCGGTCCACGCTTCTTGCGTGATCCAATCCTTCTTCTTCATGCCAAGCATCTTCTCGGCTTCGAGTAAGAGCGCTCCGACAATTGGCTTGCCAACATCGTGCATGAGCCCCGCAAGGTGCGCGGTATGTGGGTCGACCGGGCCTTCGAGATTTTCTGCCACCAGGCGTGCGGCTGTCGCCACCGCCACAGTGTGGTCCCAAATCCCCTTAAAGGACTTGCGAATTTTTCTATTTCTCGAGTCGTAAACCTGGTGAGCACTTAACTCGATAAGCGTACTTTTAAGCGTTCCCATGCCAAGACGCGAGATGGCTTGCTCGATGGTTCGAGGACGCTCTGCGTTGCCGTACTGAGCCGTGCTGGCCAAACGGTAAAGCTGAGGCGCCAAGACCGGATCGTCGCCGATAATCTTCGAGATTGCGCGAAAGGTGACGTTGGGGTTGTCGAGTTCGCGAATCGCACGCATGGCGGATGCGGGCATCGCAGGCAAAACCAAGCGATCGTTCTCAATGCGCTCTAGAATAATTGTGATTAACTCATCGACGAGTTTGTCTGCCGCCCGATCATCAACCGGCGGTGGAGCACTTGGCCTTGAGCGATACCGACGTCCACTCGATACCGGAGTTTGCTCGTCGGCAATCGGTGTGAGCTCGACCAAGGCGCCATCGGGGTCGCAGGCCTCAAGCATCGAGCGCATGGTTCGCATGTCGGGAATTCGATCATCCGGGTCCTTCGCCAACGCCAAAAGTATGAGTTCCTCAAGTTCGGGTGGGATCGAATTGTTGTGCATCCGCGGCGGGGTCGGCTGCTCACTAATGTGTCCCTTTACAATCCCCGCCATCGTTGGTGCGTTAAACGGCACGACGCCGGTTATCATCTGATACAGAACAATCCCTAGAGAGTAAACATCGCTGCGATGGTCAAGCGATTCTTCGCCCGTGCACTGCTCTGGCGACATATACAGCGGTGTGCCAAGCACATAGCCTGCGCGCGTTTGGTGGGTATCGGCAGGAGATTTTTCGATAAGCTTTGCAATGCCAAAATCGAAGACCTTCACATAGTCGGGGTAATCTGGATGATTGCAAACGTAGATGTTCTCGGGTTTAAGATCGCGATGAACAATGCCTTTGTCGTGAGCTGCTGCGAGTGCTGCGGCGACCTGGGTACCAATTCGAATTGTGCTTGCTAAGTCGGTGCGGCCCTCTAGCATGAGTCGATCGAGCAGCGTCTGCCCATCGAGAAACTCCATAACGTAGTAGTGGCGATTGCCGCGCTGCCCAAAGTCGGTGATGTCGACAATGTTGGGGTGGCGAATGCCGTTGACCGCGCGAGCCTCGGTAAAGAAACGTGAGACCAATTCTTCGTTCTCGGCCAAGTCGGCGTTAAGAAATTTTATGGCAGCCGGACGACCAAGCACCGTGTGCTCGCCGCGATAGACAACCCCCATCGCTCCTTCGCCAAGCTTGGACGTGATGCGATAGCCCGCCACTTGGGCGCCAATAAAATAGTCCCGTACGGTTTGAGGGGCAGGTTGCGAACTCACAGTAGCTAAATCGGCCAAGTCTGCACAAACTCAAGCGCTCGTAGCCGGTCACTCGTGGGTCACCTGCCCTATCTACCTTAAAGATCTGCACCAGTAAGCCGATTCCATACGGCATGAGTTCGCCCCCGCCGACCCACGAAGAGACCTTAGAGCTGTGGATCGAGCGCGACCTCTCGCAAATGGCAGAGCGCGGCGAGCTGCGAAGCGCCTTCTGCGTCGAAGACCAACTGCGCCAACTAGATGACATTGTTAGCGCAGGACGTGCTGCCGTCTTGGTTGGTGACTCTGGCGTGGGCAAGTCGGCCACCGTCTACGAACTGGTTCGTCGCACCTACCTTGCCCCCGAAGAGCTGGCGAAGTTTCCGACGATGCGCATGCTGGGCGAGTTGCAGGGTCGGAGAATTTTGCAGATCTCCCTTCGGCGGCGGGCGTCCGGATTGCGACAGCCACACACACAAATGGGCGAGGAGATGCTCCGGCTAGTCGACGCTCTCGCACACACCAAAGAACCACTCGCGCTCTTCTTTCGAGATATCGACCTCGCCTACCAATTTAACTTAGAGACCCATCTCGAAAATCTCGCCTTCAAGTTTAACGGTCCAATCATCGCCGAGGGTTTGCGCTCGACGGTGCAAAACATGCTCGAGTATCACCCCGAACTCGATCAGCACTTTGTCACCTTGGTGCTAACCGAACCCAACCTTGAGCGCATGCAAACCATCCTAGGATTGTGGAGCGAGACCCACCAGCGTCAGACCGGAACAAGCATCGAGAATGCTGCGCTTCAGCACGCACTCTACCTCTCGCATCGCTTTCTCTCCCGAAGCCGAATGCCGCGCAAAGCGCTCGATCTTATCGAGCAAGTGGCAGCAACATGCAATAACAAGAAGGTTGGGGTGGCCGATGTGATCAATCGCTTTTGCGACAACCACCGTGTGCCTCGCGACCTTGTGGACCCAAACATCACACTCGATCTTGCGGCGCTGCGCGAGCACTTCCAAGAACGTGTACTTGGCCAGGAAGAGGCCGTAAGTGTCGTTATCGATGTGGTTGGCCTTATTAAGGCCGGCATGTCCGATTCGCGCAGGCCCTTTGGCGTTTTTCTCTTTGTTGGGCCAACCGGCGTTGGCAAAACGCACTTAGCACAACTCTTAGCAAAGTTTCTCTTTGGTGATGCCGAACGTCTGCTGCGCATCAACATGGCCGACTACTCCGAGCAGGGCAAAGCCGAGACACTCTTTGGCAACCCAAATGGCACAACGCCAACCATGACTCGCGGTGTATTGGCCCAGCGGGTTTCCGGACATCCCTTTGCGGTCTTGCTTCTCGATGAGTTTGAGAAAGCGCACGAGAGTGTTCACGACCGGCTGTTGCAGCTTATGGACGAAGGTGCCTTTATCAATGGCTCCGGCGAAACCGTCTCGTGCCGCTCGATGATTATCATTGCAACATCCAATGCCGGCGCCGAAGTATATCGATCAGAATCTTTCGGATTTTCACCGCAAGAAATGGACATAGAAGCCAAAGACGCAGAACTCACCAGAAGGCTGCAAGACACATTTCGCTTTGAGTTTCTTAATCGCTTTGATCGAATTGTGCACTTTCACCCACTCTCACAAGAAGACATTCGAACCATCGCCATGCGCGAATTTGAGCTTATCAAGGAGCGCGCCGGCTTTGCGCAACGCAATCTCGAACTCGATGTAGAAGAGACACTTATCGACTGGATTAGTGTGCAGGGCTATCACCCCGACTTTGGCGCCAGGTTTTTGCGGCGCACCATCGAGCGTCACGTTGCCACCGCAATCGCCGCCGCCATCGTTCGCGAAACTCCCGCCGACTACGCGACGCTTACGGCAACCGTTCGGCTAAACAAAGTCGTTTGCTATGTCTCCTGCGAAGTGGATGCAAGCCCGTCTCTCGAAGCTCCGGCCTCCTTCGTCTCGCAACCAGTGGCAATCGTCGATCTTGCGCGCGATCTAAATTTGCAGGACCTAAGCAAGAAGGCGCAAGCAGTACTCGAGCAAGGTCGGCTCATCTTTGAAGACCTGCGAACAAAGAAGAGCGAGCGTAAAAACCTACAAGCCAAGATGAATCAAAGCTCGTTTTGGGAGCACCAGGGCAAGCGCGCCGAAGTGCTGGATAGGTTTCGAGAGATCGAAGTTGTGCTGCGCGCCGAGGAGCATGCAGCCGAGGCAATGGAATTGCTTCGCGAAGAACTCGATAGCCACGATGACCAGCCCGCTGGACGGTGGCGCCTCTCGCAGCGGATCGAGCTTGCAGAAGCGTCGCTTGTGGCCTGGCAGCGAAGGCAGGCCGAGCGCAACCGCAACTCATTGTGGATGATGCTCTCGTGTTCCGAGGCGCAACTTCCAAACGAAGCGCGCGTTGAAGATCTTGCCGCGCTGGAACTCGCATGGTGCAAGCGCCTCGGATTCGAAGCCAAGGTTGTCGCCTACTGTGAGTCAGAGGCGCGGATCTCCCGCGTATTTTTGGACATCCAAGGAACTGGGGCAAAGACCTTTATCAGCATGGAGCAAGGCAAGCATCGCTTTGCTCGCCACGGCACCGAAGACCTTAACTGCTCGTGCGAGATTTGGGACAAGAGCGACACCGAAGGCTCGAGTAAGAGACTGCGCGCGTCGCGAAGCCGCCGAGGCGCCTTTGGCATCGAAGTTGACTGCAAGAGCGAAGTGCAGCTTGCCAACATTGGCTCTATCGAGATTCTCGGCCGCCGAAGCCAGAACTTCTCTGATCTGATTGCAAGCCTTGACCTTCGCACCCACAACCCTTTAGAGCCTGTCGGAACCGTTGCGCGAAAGTATGGTTACAACGGCGAAGGCGTAAGCGATCCGCGCACGGGCATTACAACGTCGCGCACCAAAGACGTTATGGCCGGCAACTTAGATCGCTTCTTAGAAGGATGGCGCCAAGCGTTCTAACGTACATGGCACAAAGCGCGCTAACGTACATGGCGCCAAGCGCGATAACGTACATGGCGCAAAGCGCGCTTTAAACGCACATGGCCAATTTGCCCAACTGCGGCAGCTACATGCTACCAAGTTGCGAGTATTTCGCAGTCGGCGCTCATGCTTTGCTCGGCCAGCACGGCTTTGAGCCTTGCGATGCGCTCTTCGGGTGGAAGTTGCACAAGCTCAACCGAGAGCGACCGGCCATCTTGGCTCTCTAAGTTTGTCGCCAACCAAATACCAACGTGTTGGGCGCGGGCGCTGGGAATTTCGTCAAGAGCACCAGACTGCTCTTCGGCGTTGCAAATCCTATCGAGGTCTCGCGCAAGCGGCGTCGCCAGCACAGGCTTCGCAGGCTCTTCGGCTTGCGCTTGGGTTTCGGCCGGGCCCGACTCGGTGGAGGCCTTTGGCTCGCAAGCGGCCGCCGTGAGAACGAGAAGGGAGAGCAAGTACAACCTCATGGCGCTCATGCTACTCGCGAGTGCTCGTGCGCGCTCTTGCTAAGATTCGGATCGAGCCGGACCAACAAGAGAGAGCATTGCCAAGGCGCGAGATGCCCAGCGAGTGCTGCGCGTCTGAGCATGGTTCAATTCCGCGACGTCTTCGGCCACAGCGTTATCGCTAAGCGTGTCGCCCTCTTCAAAGAAGGCCATTTCTTGTTTTGAAAACTGCGATTTGCTCATGGTGTTGTCCTCTTGAAATCGGTCGGATGGAATTGCCTACCTACATGTACAGCAACAAGCGTTCCAGTAGTAGAAACCTGATAAGCCACTGGTATTACTAGAGAAAACTTCCAAGTGATGCTTCGTGACCTCGCGGTCTTGACGGTATTCGTGGACTTTTCCCCCAACCGACGCCCGAGGTTCTCAGGTCAGCAGTACTCATTCCGCTAGCCCTCGGCCTCGACGGCACGCCTGAGGGAAAACTCAACTTCGACCCACCCAGCGTGTTTATCGAGGGGCCCGCCGAGTTAAGCAAGAGACCGGCTAGCGACCTTCCCGAGGAAAAGAGGCCTACACCTACCTTCTCTACTGGCGGCTTGAGCCAACAAACGTCGACAAGGAACCTGCAGAACGCTCAGCTGACCGAGGCGCTGAGAACTAGCGCCAAAAAGCTGACCGCAAAGAGGGCAAAGCAGAAGAGCAGCATGAGCGAGGTCTTGTCGATCTTCTTTCGGCGTGCCTGTCCTGGCGCCTGCCGATGCATCGCCCCTCGAAGCACAACCACGACTCCAAGCAAGACAAAGAGCGCCGCGTTGAGAGTTGCTGCAGTAAGCAGTTGCTCGCTAAAGCGCCAGGCACCTGCATCGACGCCAGCTTGCTGCGCGATTTCGGCGGCTTCTGCAGCGGTGAGAGGCGCCTTGCTTGGCAAAAAGAGCACGAGCAAATACGCGCCGAGCCCAGCGAGAACCAGCCCTAGGGCGATGACTCCAGGCCGCGGTGTTCTCGGCGGAACGGAACTTCGTTTTTCGGCCCAGCGCTGTGCCGATGGATGCGCTTGCCGCCATACCGCGTTCGAACTATCGCCAGCTTGAGGTGCCGCTTGTTGCTGTGCAGGCATCGGCTCTTCATTGATGAGTGCGTCGAGAGCAGCACCTGGATACGAGTGATCGTTGGCGTCTGGCGGTGGCCCAATGTTCATCGGCGGCGGCGGCGTGTGCACCACTTGCGGAGGCTGGCCGTTTTGGCCAAGTGCGCCGTAGGCTGGTGGCTGGCCTTGCCCTTGCGGATGACCATTTTGTGCATAGCCACCTTGTTCGTAGCCACCTTGTGCATAGCCACCTTGCGGATAGACAGGTGGAGCCGGACTGTGAACTGCCGGACTGTGAACTTCGGGACTGTGGGCTGGCAGCACGCCTGAAGCAGTTGCGGCGGCCTGGGGCAAGGCGTAGTCCCCTGGCATCGCTGCCATCGAGGCATCGGCCGGAAGGATTGACGAGACCGGCACGGGCAATGGCGTGTGCACCACGGACGCAGCCGGCGGCCTTGGAATCATGGCTGAAGGCATGGCGGCAGCGGCGAGTGCGCCGGCTGGAGGAGAAGCGGCCGGAGCCGGAGCTTGTTGGGCAAACGCCGGCGGAGCTGGCGGAGCTGCTGGAGCTGGCGGTGCCGCTGTGGCAAACGCCGGCGGAGCTGCTGGTGCCGCTGGCGGTGGAGGAAGAGGTGCGGCAACTCCAGGCAACGGGGCTGGTGCTGGGCCCGATGCCGGGGCGAGGCCTGTCATCGTGGTGGCATTTGCAACAGCCTCGGCACTGGCATTTGCACTGGGCAACGCGGCCTCTGGCGCGACCACAATCGAGGGCGGCGGTTCAAGCGCCTGAGCATCTGCAACCGTGCGCGTATACACATCGGGAAGAGGCGCGGGAAGAGGCGCGGGAAGAGGCGCGGGAAGAGGCGCGGGAGGCGCAGCAGGAAGAGACGCGGGAGGAAGAGGCGCGGGAGGCGCAACCTTCTTCTTTGGTCGCACGACCGCTTCGCCCATCGCAGTCTTCGTAAGAACATCACTTACGCTCTCGGATGAGTCAAACGGCGATATCGTCGGCGCTTCATCGTCCACCGAATCGACATCATTTGCAGCATCCTGCGCTTTGGGTAGCGGAGGCAGTTTTGGAGATGTCGGTGCCGAGTCCAGCATCTCCTCGTCACTCGGTTCGGGAATCGGAGTTAGGATATTTGCATCGGTGCGATCGTCGGCGTCTGCGAAGCCAAGATCTTCTTCGGTGTCGGCAGAGATCGGCGCCACCGTCTCAATCGCTGCAATGTTCGTTTTGGCCTCTAGTGCCGCTGCATTGGGCTTGGCGGCAGGTTCGGGTGCTGATGGAATTGGTGGCTTGGCGGCAGGCTTGGGTGCGGCGCTCGCCTCTGCAATGGCCGGAGGCTTCTCAGGCTCAGAAGGCTTCTCAGGCTCAGAAGGCTTCTCAAGTTTCTTAGCTCGGGCAGCTCCAGGAGTGGGCGGCGGCATGCTCGCCTTGCTCTTGCTTCGCTCGCTCGGCGCTTCAGCGTTCTTCTTAGGCTTTGTTTGGGCGACAGTCTCGTCGGGATCAAAACTGACGGTCTCATCTTCGGTCTCGGCCCGCGGCGCTTTTGGTGGCGAGACAACCGGAGGCTTGGGCGGCGAGACAACCGGAGGCTTGGGCGGCGAGACTCCAAGCATGGTTGCTTTCAACGCAGATGCTTTCGTCGCAGAAACTTCCGCAGCGGATTCTTGCGACGCCGAGATTTCCGCGGCAAGAGCCTCTGGCGATGGCCCTTCTACTGCGATCGTCGGGATTTCATCTTGGGAAATCTCATCGGCGATTGCTGGCACCACCGGCGCTGCACTTGGCGGCGGCGTGGGCATGAGAGCCGCACCACACTCTGGGCACGGATCAATCGGCAGGACCCGACTTCGATCCGCAAGGCATTGTGGGCAAGTGAACATCGGGCGCTACAAACAGAATAGTAGCGGTAAATCGCCACCTACCTCAACTTGGCGCTCTGGGGAACTGCCAAGGGCTGTCCGGGGACAGCCGAGAGCTCCCTCTGGAAGCTACAAGTCCGAGAGGTCGGGACGCTCTTGGATACATGTAAGGTCGGCTCGGCTTTTATCCATGCGCTCGAGCGAGATGAGTTCGAGCTCGGAGACAAGCTCGCTTATCTCCACAATCATGTCCTCGTCGACACCAGCTTCTGCGGCCTCGCGTGGCAAACGCCGATCATCACCGCGCCGGTTGTAGCGAAAGACCCTCGAGTCGCGCTTTCCCCAACGCCTATCATCGCCGCGCCGATCGCGTGAGAGGGTGGCGCGAATCTCGCCAATGGATTGGGGCATCGGCTCAAGCGTTGCAGCCAACGCCGAGCAATTGTGGCAAATCGGCACCCACGAGCCCAAAAGCTCGACACTCTTTAGAAGCTCGCGCCTTCGATCCCCGCACAGGCAGCAAAGCGCGCCTAAGCCAACAGGACGAGTCGAAACCCACGATTGGTAACAACCCCAACATCTTCCGCGCCGAAGCTCGGAGACAGAGGCATTACACACTTCACACGAATGGGCCCTTTTCATCAGCATTCGAAGGGCAGTTAAGACCGTGCGTCGGCTGACGGCAACTTTTCGGCAAATGCCGCCTGGCTGCCAGCCTCGCTTATTTAAGCGCTAGCGCTCGCGGTAGACAATAAAGCCGCGGGCCGGATCGTATGGGGATACAGCAACAGTCACGCGGTCGCCAAGGACGACGCGGATGCGGTAGCGGCGTGTTCGCCCCGAGAGCTTTGCGAGAACCTCGTGGCCGTTTTCGCACTGAACGCGGAAGTTACCGCCTTTGCCAACGTGAACGACTTCACCTTGGAGTTGTATTAGATCTTCCTTACTCATTTCGCTCTCTCAGACTTTCGGCGGCTTTGTATCAAGCTCCGGGGAAGTCCGCTACGGGCAATGCAGAAAACCAGGTAGATAGGCGCGGTTCCAAGAGAACTTTCGCCGCCCAACGGTTGGTAAGACCATGTGAGCAGCAATCAAGTGGGCAAATACGGCCCAAAGCCAGCGATCTCACACCGATTCGCCCCTCAATCTACTCGTCGGCCATCACTTGGATTGCGACTTCTTTCTTTAGGTTGCGCTTCCAAGGAATGTTCAAGAACGCGCGAAGCGCCCAGGTTGTTGGATGCTTTGCCCCGCGAGAAAAGAGCGATGCGACTTTTGCGACTTCGCTTAAGAGCCCACTGTCGGGAAGCGTGACTTCGCTCTCGGCATCGGTTGGGATGCGAATCGAAAACTCATAACTATTCTCACCGGCAGGATAGGTCTTGTCGCCGTCGACTTCGAGGTCAAAGGAGTACAGGGTCTCTTTCTCGTGCACCAGAGTTTTGCTACTGCTGCCGCTCTCGCGCTCATAGCGAGTACGCGTACCCGTTGCGTACAAGCGCACAACAAGTTTGTCGGCAGCCGTCGGTTCCTCCAGCGAGAGAATCACCTTACCGCTGATCTTATCTCCTGGTTTGTAGTCAACCTGCGAGACGTCAAAGGCGATTGAACCAACACCAACACCAGCCGTTGTTCGCACAACCTCGGCAGTAGAAACCGCAGTGTCGCGCACGACTTCTGCTGTGGCTTCCGCGGTCACCGCAATGACCTTGCCAACCTTCTTAAACCAATCCGATGCCATAGATGCAGCATACCCGCCTTGTGGCGGCTAGCAGCTGCCTAGCACCCAATTACGGCGCTTCGAGAGCTTTGATATCGGCTGGAGCATCGCCACCAAAATCGGCGGCGGTCGGACCTGGTGCATCATATTCTTCTGGCTCGGTCTCGCCCTTGGACTTCGACGATCCTTTGCTTCGGCTCTTAAGCTCAATCGAGGTGGTGCCGTCTTTTGAAACTGGCAACTCGACCGTCTCGTTTCGGTAGCCCGACTTGCGGAGCAAAAAGCCCATGCTGCCTTTGCCTTGCCTCACGCTCACCGTGAAGGGTGTGCGACCAACTTCGACGCCATCAGAAATGCGATAGATGCGCGCACCATTTGGCTCGGATTCGATCGTGAGAGAAACCGTTTCGGCCGGCACTTCGACAAGCTCGCGAACGATGATGGGTTGCGCAGGCATTGGAGCCGGGGCGGCCTTAACAGGCACAGGAGCAGCTGCAGCTAAGCTCTGCGCCTCTTGCGCCTCGTTCGCATTGGTCTCAAGAACTGTGTAGGCACCCCATCCGCCAAAGCCCACTGCCAAGAGCAGTGCAAGCGGCATCGCAACGCGGCGAAGTGCGCTTGCTTTGGGCGCGTCGATTGCCCAGGTCTCTTTTGGAGACGCCTGGTACTCGCCAGAGCTGGCACCAAGAGTGGTCGAGGCGTTTAGTGGTTCGATGTCGTCGAGCGTGTCTCGATACATGTCGATGTCGAGATCCGCCGACTTTGCCAAGCTTGGCTCGGGTGTGCGCATCTCGGTGTAGGAGGCAATTTCGTTAAGCCCCTGCATCACCGCAAGCATGGTTTGGGGACGCTTGTTGGCATCCTTTTCCAAGAGCTTCATCGTGAGATTGGCAAGCTCGGAAGGAATTCCTGGCTCTACTTCGCCGACGTGCTTTGGAACAACATGGATGTGAGCCGCCAACACTTCGCCCGAGCCCTGCATCGTAAAGGGAGGACGCCCGGTGAGCATTTGGTAGAGCACGCAACCAAGCGAGTAGATGTCGGTGCGATGATCGATATTGCCCGCGCCTCGGCACTGCTCGGGAGACATATAATAGGGCGTGCCCATAAGCCGACCGGTTTCGGTTTGCACATTGCTTGAGTGGTTGTCGCCCTGGAGTTTGGCGATGCCAAAGTCGAGAATCTTGATGCGCTCGCCACGGGGCATGGCGGCATCGGGCACGACGTAGACGTTGTCGGGCTTAAGGTCGCGGTGAATGATGCCAAGCTCGTGGGTCGCTTTGAGCGTGCCGGCCATAAGCCTGGCGAGTGCCAAAGAGCGCCCTGGACTTAGGCGGATGCAATCTTTTAGGACGTCTCCCAAAGTTTGGCCTTCGAGCATTTCCATGACGAGGTAGGCATTGCCCTCGGGAAGCAGGCCGTAGTCGAAAATCTCGGGGATGCCCGGATCCTTAACCATCGAAGCGGCTCGGGCCTCGTTAAAAAACCTCTCGACGATCTCTGAAGACTCGCAGCGTTCGGGCTTGAGAACCTTTACGGCTGCCTCTTTGCCGAGCAGAACGTGGCGCGCGACATAGACGATGCCCATGCCACCAGACCCAATCTGGGCTGTGATCTCATAATTTCCGAGTGTCGTGCCAATCATGCGTGCCTACCTGTAGTGACATAGAAGCAATCGCGGATCCAAAAGTGGCATGGCGCGCGACACGGAGAAGAGTTTAGATATTTCGGATGGTTGAGCTTCTTTGGGTCCTTCGCGACGTGAGAAATCGGGCCAGATGTTCACAGGTGGCAACAGATATCCCATGCCTTGTGGCCCCCAGGTCTGGCCCATGCTCCCCACCTGGGAATTTGCAGCCAAACTGCTTGGCGACAAGTTCCACCGCGTCTGCCACTGGCATATGCGCGCATTTTGAGACTGGCCCACAGCCATTTAGAGTCCATCAACTGGCCTTTGTCGCAGGTTGATTTGCCGCAATCGAAGCCATGGGATCCCGGCGCAACGGTGGTATCCGTCTGCCGTATGAAGAGCCAGGCCAGATCGGGGCGTTTCTCGGCGCTTGCGCTCGGGCTAACTCTCGCATTCCTGGCGACGGTCGGCTGTGCTGCTCGCAATCCAGGACCGAATGAGCCAACCGGAAGCGAGGCTTGGGTGCGCGAGGTGCGGCTCAAGGGCGCCAAATCTCTGGAGGCTGATGACATCAAAGCTGGGCTGGCATCTCGATCGCCAGAAGGCTGGTTCATTATTCATCGCACTCGGCTCGATACCTCGCTCATCGAGAGAGACCGAGCGCGAATTCTCACCTACTACCAAAAGCGAGGCTACTTCGATGCCGTCGTTACCGAAGTCAAAATCAAGAAGGTTAGCGAGCGCAAATCGGATGTGATTTTCTATATCGACGAAGGTGAGCGCTCGAAGATCGCCGATATCTCGATGCGAGGACTTCCCGACGACGTTGCATCCTCTCCAGACTTTGATGTGGGCGTCGAAACCGGCGATGGCTTCTCCCACGGCGACTTTGTGGATGGCCAAAGTGAGATCCGCGCCGCAACATTAAAACGCGGGTACGCCAACGCAAACGTACGCGGGCGAGCGGAGGTTGATCGCAAAGCCCATGCGGTTGCGTTGCGCTACGACGTCACACCTGGAGCAAAAATCTACTTTGGCGACATTGACGTTCGCGGTCTTCAAACCATTCCCGAGTCTGCAGTTCGCAATCGACTAAAACTAAAAACTGGCGAGCTATTCCACCCTAAGAAAATCACTCAAAGCCAGTCTAGCATTCGCTCTCTTGGGCGATTTGGCGTTGTTCGCCTCGATTTCCAGGATGGCAAAGAGGCCCAGCCTGGCGACTTGGTCGTAACTGTCACCGAAGCGCCAAGACAAGAGGTTCGTGCAGGATTCGGGCTTGGCATCGACGAGAACAACTTCGAGACTCGGGCTCGAGCAGAATACACGTATCACGGCCTTATCGATCCACTTCTAAGCTTTACGATCCAAGGGCGTCCCGCGTATGCGGTTGTTCGCACCGACACCACACAGCGCGAGCTTATTTGGGACTTAAGTACTTCTCTTACTCGCGCGGATCTCTTTGCACCCTTGGCGCAGGGCAAGGTAACCCTTGGCTACGATGTCGATGTACTCGAACCCTATTCGAGCCAAGGTGGTGACCTGGCCCTCAAGTTTTCGCGTCCATTTGCCGAGCAGCGCGTTCGTATCGGGCTTGGCTGGCGACTCCAGCTTCTCGACTTCACCCGAATCGAGGATGCCATCGACGACGAGCTACGTCAGACTCTCGGTTTTGAAACGCCCTATCGCGCCGCCTTTTTCGAGCAGAGTTTCGCTCTCGATTTTCGTGACAGCCTTCTCAATGCAACCGATGGCTGGTACGCCGGAGTCACCATGGAAGAAGGCGGCAGCTTTGCCGGTGGCGCGTTCTCGTATGGGCGAGTCACCCCCGAATTGCGGGCGTATCACGCCCTTGGTGAACGTTTGACGCTAGCTGCAAAGGCCACGGCCGGCTGGACTCTGTGGGGCAACTTACCCATAACCAGACGCTACTTCTCCGGCGGCGCAACCCGCCATCGAGGCTTCTCGCAAAGGCGCCTCTCGCCAACCGCAAGTGCAAATGGCGCAAGCGAGGTGATTGTCGGCGGAGATAAACTCGTAGGAGTAAATCTAGAGTCCCGCCTAAACGTAAAAAAGCTGGGTGGCGAATGGCTTGGCGTGACCCTCTTTGCCGACGGCGGAGATGTTGTCTTTAAGAGCGCCGACATCGCCTTGGACAACTTGCACTGGGCGCTTGGCTTGGGTCTTCGCTACCACACCATCGTCGGGCCGGTTCGCTTTGACGTTGGCTATCGAGTCAATCGCACAGGCACCGGCGAAATCCAAGCAGGCGATCGTTTTGCGTTCCACCTTTTTATTGGAGAGGCCTTCTGAGCGACGAAGTTCAACCGGCGGCGCCACCAGCGACGACCAAGAGAACTCGGCCGCGTTGGCGCAAGTGGACGCGCCGAGTGCTGTACTCGTTTGGCGGGCTGCTGCTCTTCTCGCTGGTCGCAATTGCCGGCGTCTTGGTTCTGCTGCACACGGACTACGGTCGCAACCTTGTTCGCGAGCGATTGGAAGAAGAGCTCAGTGCGGTATTCGTGGGCGAGGTGCGCGTGGGCGGAGTGCACGGCAGTTTGCTCTCGAAGTTCACACTTCGCGACATCACCATTAAAGATGCTCAGGGCCAAGTGGCGGTGGAAGTTGGAGCGGTGGAAGTTGAGTACTCGCTTTCGCAACTTGTGGATACGACCGTGATGGTCGACTCGCTGCTGCTTGAAAACCTACGGGTGCAAGGCGTGCGCAACGAAGACGGCACCATAAACCTAGCCCAGCTTATTAAGACCAGTGATGACACGGATGATGAGGATGACGAGCCCAGCAGCGATTCGGCGCCCTCGTCCTGGCGCGTGATCGCGTCAAAGATTGCCTTGCGCAGCTCGTCTGCGAGCTTTCGCGATGGCCTTCAAACCTCGCAAGCTCTAGAACTTTCCCTAGATGCCTCGGTGCGATTTGAAGCCGGCACCCTTACGGCAGATCTCGCGTCACTCACAGGCAACGTTTTGCCACCCGCCAATCAAGCCGAGGTTGGCCCTTCGAAGTTGGCGCTACCTCTTTCGGTTCGAGGCACTCTCGAAAGCGGTAGTGAGGGTCTTGCCGTGCAATCGCTGCAGGCTTCTCTTGGAGACGCCGTGATAAGCCTGCCCAGCCTGGTGCTTAAGGGTGATGGGCAGACCAAGGCCGATGCAAGCATCACGATGCCGGCGAGTATGGTGCGAATCATCGACCCAGCAAGCGCTCTTCTCGCCGATGTTCAACTTTCGATTCACGCCGAGCGCAGCGACGTCTCGCAGCCAATCGCGCTGCAGGCGAAGGGCACGCTTGGCACCTCGCCCGTCGACCTTGTAGGTACGCTTTCGCTGGAGCAAGAGAGCCTCGACATGCAGCTAAACGCGCAGGCGATAAACGGCGCGGCGCTTTGGATGGGAGCTGTGAGCAGCCAGGTAAATCTCACCGTGGAAGCAAAGGCCACCGGCCTATCGATGGATTCCGCGCAAGCAACCGTCATCGCATCCATCGGCGGCACCGTGGACAAAGCCGAGCTGGGAGATCTTCGCATCGATGCAAGCCTTGGCAAGGGCGTTGCTTCGGTGAACGTCGCGCCGACGACGGGGCCAGCGTGGATAAAGGCTTCCGCCAAGGTTCGCCTGGCTGACCTAGAGATACTCAAATCAGAACTTCACCTAAACCACTCGCGAGTACAGTCACTTGTGCACGGCTATAGCGATGCGCGCGGCGACCTTACGGTGGATGCCACAGCGAGCGGCCCGCTAACTGCGATCGAGGTCGAGGGCACCGTTGCAAGCAAACGCTTCTCCACCATGGGCAATCGGGTGCGCGGGCTTTCGGCGTCGTGGCAAGGTGTTGTTGGTGGCGGTACGTACGCCGGAAGTGCAGAGCTCAAGGCATCGTCGATTACCTCGGCAGGCACACCGTACGGCTCGGCAACCCTCAACGTTCACACCCTCAAGCCAAATACCTTCAAAGTCCACCTGGTAAGCCGTGGGCCCAAGCGCTCGCACTTTGTGAATCTAAAGAGCAAGGTTGCCTTGGGCGAGCTTGGCACCTTCGTCGACATCGACCAGATAAAGCTCGCAGTGCGCGGGCTTAGCTTTCGCGGAAGTGGAGGAAGCATCACCATTGGTGCCAATAGCAACCTCACCTTCCGCAACGTCGCACTGCAATCGGCAGCAGGTCACATCAAGCTCGATGGCAATGTGCAACTCGACCAAGGGCTATCCAAAGGCAACATCGAGCTTGTCGCCAACAATGTAAACCTTGCAGGGCTTAGCAAGGCACTGGCGCTGGAGCCGACTCTTAGAGGCACCGGCTCGTTGCGGGCTGCGCTGCGCAAAGCTCCTGGCAAGCGCGCGCTTGGCACTGTGCATCTCAAATTTGATGACGTTCGCCGTGGCCAAGAAGTTCCCCCTACAAGTGGTGTTCTCGATTTACGTCTCGATCACCGAGACTTGACCGCCAAAGCAGATCTTAAGACGCGTGGCGTGGGAACAATTGCGCTAAACGCCAAGGCGCGGGGCCCTCGCGATCCGCTAGCCCTGCCCGGTTGGGTACGCCTCGGGGAGAAAGCCCTGGTTTCGGCAAGCGTGAAAAGCAGCCCACTCGCCGTAGCTGGGCTTAGGCATCTATCCCCAGAGATGCCGACGGCCGGCACTGTAACGCTAGACGGCGAATTGAGTGCTGCCGGCAGCCTTGGTTCGCTGCGGCTTGCGACCAAAGGCATCCTGCATCCCAAAAGCGTCGAGCCCGTTAACTCAGAACTGCGAGTTACTCTTAATGGAAAGCGCGTGGAACTTACCGGAGAGGCAGCGATCGACAAGCGCATTGCGTCAACGATTGCCGCTACCGTCGAGCTGCCAGGACCTCTTCTTCGTGCATCCACCATGGGGCGCATCACTCAAGACAATTTGCTCGCTGCGCGAATTATCGTCGACGACGTCGATCTATTTTGGTGGGACAAAATTCTTGAGCTGGGCTTTGAGCCAGAAGATTCGAAGGCCAACATCGACGTTGTGGTGGCACAAGGAGCCCGCAGTGCGACCGCCACCGTGCGCGCTACTCAAGATGCATTGGACGCAAAGGGCAAGCCACAGCTTCGAACATCAGAGTTTATCGCACAGCTCGAGCCCGATTCGATTGACCTCAAGGTGCGCGGTGTACTTGGCGAGCACGAGACCGCACGTGGAGTGATTCACCTTGACCAGGGCTGGAACCTACTCGCCTCGGGTGATCCGACTGCCTTTGCCAAGACAAAGCTTAAAGCCGACATCAAGATTATTGGGCTGCCGCTTGCGCTGTTGCAAACCGTACTCGCACCGCAAGACACGAAAACGACAGACCTCCCCAAAGGCTCGCTCTTTGCTTCCACGGTACTGGGCGGGACTCTGGCGAACCCAACTGCCACGGTTGACGCGCATACCGAGGGCGGCATCGTGGCGGGCATCGAGTTTGTCCACCTTAGGGTCAAAGCCAAATACTCAGAACATCACCTAGTTGCTACGGTGGCCAGCGCTCAGAAAGCCGGCGGGACCTTGCATGCCGATGCCGATGTTCGGCTAGGACCTTCGCCGCAGGTTAGAACCTCTCTAGAAGCCGCCGACTGGGACTTAGCGTTTCTTAAGAGCGTGTTGCCGAACCGAAGCATTAGCGGGCTGCTAAGCGCCAAAGCGAACATTGCAGGGCCAATCGATTCGCTGGTTGTGGCAGGGACCGCACATGTTCGAGAAGGCAGCTTCCACCCAGGCGCGCCTCTTTATGCCATTCGCAACCTTGATGTTGAGTTGGCACTAACGCCAACCAAACTCACAATTGAGGGCAAGGGCAACTCGGGCCGAGGCGCCCTTTCTATCGACGGCTCCATAGCGATGAAAGACTTGGCACCAACTTCGATGAACCTTGGACTTGCGCTGGCAAGAGTGCCCGTCGAAGCCGGCCCGCTCTCGGTCTTCATCGACTCAAAAACCACCTTGCGCGGAAAGAGCACCGGGCCCGATTGGCGATTCGACATTGATATTGGCAACACGATTATAAAGGTTCCGGGCGGCCTTAGTCGCGAATTGCATCCAGATAGCCTCCCGGGTGACATCGTCTTTGTCGACTCGATTGAGGCTCCACCTGCCCTTGTTGCAGCGATCACTTCATCTCCAGCATCAGTCATCGATGTGTACATCCGCGCTCCAGAGACCATTGCCGTGCGCGGAGAACCGGTTGGCACTGTTGTCGATGTTGACCTTCACGCTCGCATCGGAAGAAGCCTTTTGCTTGAGGGCACAATCGCAACCCGCGGTGGATGGATCGAACTCTTTGGACGACGCTACGATCTGCGACGAGGCGATGTTGCCTTTGGCGGAAGCGTCGACCCGAGCCTCGATATCGCGCTTAGCCACGACTTCTCTGCAAGTACGCTCACGGTTGCCGTGACCGGCACAGGTTCGGCTCCCGAATTATCCCTACGCTCAAACCCTCCTCGCTACGACGATGCCGAGCTTCTCTCGTTTGTACTTGGCGCGAGCCCCGACGATGATAGTTCCAAGGAGCAGAGCACCGCAGGACGTGCTACCGGCGTTGCATCCAGCTATCTCGCAGGGCAGCTGCAATCGGTTGTTCGCGATGTCATTCCGATCGATGTCTTGAAGATCGATATCTCGGATGACGACGCTGCAGCCGAGAAACTGACTGTGGGAAAGTGGTTAACCGACAAGATTTTCTTGGCCTACCGGCGGCGATTTGAGGCTCAGGACTTGGAGAACGCCAACGAGGCCGTCATGGAGTATCGCTTTCGCAAACGATGGCTCTTAGAACTTTCCTACGGTGACCAGGGCACGGGCGGCGCCGATGTCTTGTGGATTCGGCGCTTCTAATCACTGCGGCATCAGGCGGTTGGCCACCGTGCAGTTCCGAGGGCCAATTGATTCTCCCTTCTTGCTAGATTCGCAGGCGCAATCGTTCTAGGTTCCCCGCATGAACGTGATTTCGACTGGCTTCGCTGCAGTGCTCGCTCTTTCACTCCTAACCACAGGATGTGTCGATGACGACGAGCAAGGCCTCTTCGCTGAAGCCGACTCTGGCTTTGTGACGGCGACAGATGCTGCGCCAGTCTCACTTGCCGACGCTGCCCCAGGTGCAACACCCGACGCTGCAACCCCTCCAGCGGATGCCGCAACCACCGACCCCGGCGATTTTCCTATCGAGTTGGCATGCACTCTTGAGGACGTTCAACCCATTTTGGAATGCGTGACCGACAACTGTCTGGACTCGATTGCCGACGGAGATCTTCTTACCTGCGTAACATTCAGCTGCGGGCTGCTTCTTCTCACCACACCACCCGAGTGCACTCAGTGCATTTTCGCTGGACTCACCGATACCTCGATGGCTCTGGATGCATGCGTGCTTGGGCTTGACGACCTCGGTGGCGGATTTCCACAGCCGTAGTTCCGACACTCGCGCCAAATGACTTGGGCCTGCGGTTGCTGTAGGCTTAAGACACCTTGCGAGCAGTTCGAGTCATACTTCTTGGTCTCTTGGTTCACTGCCTCGCCCTCTTGGCGATGGCGCGTCCCGCCTACGGCCAATGAGGTGGCTGATCAAACCCAAACCTTCCGGTCGGAGGGTCTGCATTTGACTTGGATGATGGCGCACTTGGAAAAGCGCTAACAGGGATTACCCAAATTGCGTTCGGAATTCGCCAAAGTGCGTTTTACGGGCAATACGAGGGCTCTAGCGCGATTGATGGCGGCGGCGACGTGGATAGCACGATGGCCGAATTTCGCCTGCGCTACTACTTTAGCGATCGCCTGAGCGCGGGCTTCTCGCTGCCCACGGGATTCTTGCGCTTTGATCCGGGCGGCACCGCAGCCGTCCAACGAGCATCGGGCTTTGGCGATATTGAACTGCAGGGCCGATACCTTCTTAAGCGCGGTGTGGGGTACGGCCTTACCATCGACATCGAGGGCGCACTTTCACTGCCAACTGGCGAAAGCTCGCTGAGTGAAGCTCAGGCTGGAGCGACTGCGCCGCCAAACATCTTGAGTTTGGGACGTGGCGCCTTTGGTGTGCGGACACAACTTGGGTTAAGTAAATTTCTTACTCGCTCGATAGCGCTGCGCGGTTGGCTTGGGGCGGCATCACCGCTATCGGCCAACGCCAATAACATCACCTTTGGGCAGCTTTTCACTGGCGGCATTGGTGCCTCGTATCTTCTTGGCCAAAGCTGGACGCTGGCTCCGCAGCTTTCGACGTCGTTTATGACGCACTCGAATTCGACGGTGAATGGCGAGCTAATCAACTCGGGCGGAGTTTGGCTAAATGCCGAGTTTATCGCCTCGTGGCGCGCCAGCGACGATTTCTCGATTTCAGCAACGGCGCGCTTGCCGGCCTATCGAAATGTGAATGGGCAGCAAACCACCGAGAGTGTGACTGGGCTTGTGCAACTGGCCTATCGCTTTGGCGGCGAGGACGAAGAAGAAGAAGAAGAAGAAGAAGAAGAAGAGCATGACCACGGCGATGGAGATGCGCATGACCACGGCGAAGGCGATGCGCACGAGGGACACGGCGATGCGCACGAAGGGCATGACGATGCGCACGAAGGGCATGGCGATGTGCAAGATGCCGCTCGCGACGGCGCAACCTTTGATGCGGTTGGCGTAGCCGTCCTTGGCAAAGTTACGGTCGTCGACTTTTGGGCTGAATGGTGTGGCCCATGCAAGCCACTCACTCGAGGGCTCGAAAGACTCGCTGCTGCCAATCCCGGAATCGCGCTTCGCAAAGTGGAGGTGCCAAGCTTTGACACCGCCGTTGCCAAAGAGCACTTAGCCAATGCGAAAGGCCTGCCGATGGTTTGGATCTACGACACCGCTGGCAAGCGCGTGAAGGTGCTAGAGCAAAAGAAGATCGATGAAGTGAGCAAGGCGGTTGAGGCCGAACTCGCCAAGGCCGAGCACAAACACTAGGACACCTGGGCGTCGAGCTGGTGGCAAACCGGTGCCAAAGCGATTGGCGCCGGATTCATAAGCGGGCGATACTCTCGGATATGAGCGCAGAATCCGCACGAGAGAGCATCTCCGATTTAGATGGCAGCGAAAAAGCTGCCCTAGCAAAACTCATTCGCTTGATGGCCCGTTCCGACGGCGACCTCAGCGCAGAAGAGCGAGCCAAGATCGATAGCATCGCGATTGATGCCGGCGGCGACTCGTTTTGGGCACTCTTGGATGCGGCGGCGGCATCAGAAGACGATCAGGCTACCATCCTTGCGCAAGTCGCTAGCGTTGGCACAAGCGACGCCCACGAGATTATGTACGGCGCACTCTACGAACTGAGCATTGCAGAAGCGGGTGGCGACGGCGAGAACGAGCTGCTCGAGCAGATTGCCGCAGGCTGGAAGCTATCGATTGGCGATGCCCCCGAAGCCTCCTAAGAGATTTTCTTATCCTTCCCAACCCACCAGGCGAGTGCGATAAAGATCGCCTGGAACGGAAGCCGCAACCACATCGCCCAAACCGGCATCGTATCGCCTGGCTGCATTTGTATCTCGTTAATGGCCATATTGATGTTGGCCGGAAACACCGCGATAAAGAGCGCAATAAGGCCCAACGAGGCTAGGCGACGCGTTTGCGGCCACAAGAGCCCAAAGCCTCCAGCAACTTCAAATGCGCCGCTAATAAGAACAAGCAAGCGCGGCTCTGGCAGAATGCTTGGCACAATGCGAATGAAGGGCTCGGGGTTTGCGAAGTGGGTCGCGCCAACAGCGATCATCGCCAAGGCAATGAAGAGCCGAACGATTCGCTTGATTACGGGCTGCATTCTTACACCAGCCTAGTTGCTGCGCAGTGCACAGCGCAAGGATGACTGCACGGCTCAAGTGCAATCTGCCGCACCCGCAATTGCTTGAGGCAATTCTCACGGCACCTACAAGCGCTACCACGAGACCGGCGAAGTTTCGCGGCAAGGCAGCTTTGTGCAGGGACAGATTCACGGGACTGACGTCTTTATCCGAACCGAGGGCGAGACCACTGAGAACTTTCCCGCTGGCCTGCCCAAAGGCGCGTAGCCTCTGCGGCCCAAAAGCGCGCAGCCTCTACTGCCAAAAGTCGCTGCGCTCTTTTGGAGGCATGCCAAGGCCCCGATCGATTGCGTCGTGGCAATCGCTGCAGTATTCGATTTTTTCTGAAGGGCTGCGCCAGTCGACATTTGTACCGAGCTTGGCCGCCCACTTCTCTGGAGGAGTTTCCCACTGAAATGCGTAGAGCCAGTCTTCGCTATCCGGTGCAAAGCCTTCAGGCATTTTCTCCATCACAAAGAGCGGGCCGTCTGCACCGGGCACGCCGTCTTCGTTCTCCCACGAAGGCTTAACCAAGATCGATCCAACCGGCAGTGCTGCGCCAGGTGTCTTGTAGGCCTCGAGTGCTACGTCGTTCACGTAAATTTCAACAAAGCGCTTGCCGTGGGTTTTTGAAATCCAAGGCCCGGGCGAGACGTTTGTGAAGCTCTTCCACTCGTCCCACGATGCCGCTTCAAGAGGCGCAGCTTCGGCTTCGGTCGGTGTTGCAGCGGGTGCTGTCTCCGGCTTGGCAGCAGGGGCTGTAGAGCCTCCGCAAGCGGCAAGCGGCAGAGCAAAGGCGATAGCGAATCCAAAAAGTCGGTTCATGCAGCGAGCATAGTCGCTGCGCTGGCTTGGTCAAAGAGGCTAGCGCGCTGCTGGGTTAGCAGGCGGTCGAGCACAGCCGCAGCAAAGGGCTCGCTTCCCGACCACATAAGCAACATGCGAGGTTTGCGGTTTTTAGCGCCGGGTTCAAGCATCACAATTTGTGCGGCCATGGTCCCAGCAACCCGCTCTCCCTCCATATCGGCACCAACGTCTACAAAGACATGCACGTCTTTGCCAACGCATTTGGCCGAAGGCGCAAGGCCCGTAACCTCGACGTACGCGCCACCTACGGTGACTTCGTCGACATCCACTTCGAAGCAGCCTTTGCTATCCAGAAACTCTACCTGGGCAAACCGCGCCGTATTGGCACGACGAGGGTGATTGGGGGCGGGCGGCGGATTACTTCGAATACTCATGCGCAGGATACCTATGCTCATGACTCGACCGCCGGCGCGCGAACCTTTAGATAGGCTTTAGGGCAAATCGCCCTTGGGGTGAAAATGCGCGAAAACCGCCTCGGCAGCACCCTGGGTCATACTCTCGACATCCGCGAGATCGTTGATACTTGCGGCGGCGATCGCCTTTGCGCTGCCAAACGAGCGCAAAAGCGCTTTTCTTCGCTTTGGCCCAATGCCCTCGATGTCGTCGATAACCGAGCGCAGTGATCGCTTCTTGCGCTGCTGCTTGTGAAAGGTATTTGCAAAGCGGTGGGCCTCGTCTCGCAATTGGGCCAGTACGAAAAGTTCTGCTGTATTGGAGCGCAGCTGAATTGCATCTTTTGCGTGGCGCAAAAACACTCGATCCGGGTGCGAGGTTCCTCGCGAGTCGTCGCGCTCTTTTGCCAAGCCAACCACGTCAAAGCCGGTCTCGCTGCCAAGCTCGATGCCCAAATCCGAAATTGCCGCAAGGGCACTGCCAAGCTGGCCCTTGCCGCCATCGATCACCAGCAAGTCGGGAAACTCCCAACCTTCACTTCCGGCTAGGGCGCGTTTAAAGCGCCGCGTGAGCACCTCGTGCATGGCGCCAAAGTCATCGTTTTGCACCGTCTTTACTTTAAACTTGCGGTACAGCGCCTTCTCCGGCTCGCCACCCAGAAAGACCACCATCGAGGCAACGGTATCGGTGCCCGAGATATGCGCAATATCAAAGCACTCGATTCGGTCGGGCGTCTTGCGCAGCTTTAGGCGCTTTGCGAGTTTTTCTAATCCGGCAACCTTATCGTCATCGCGACCTTTGCGCGTCATCGCCGATGCAGCTGCGTTCTTATTGGCAAGCTCAACAAGGCGAACCTTTTGGCCGCGCTGTGGCCAGAAGATGCTCACCTTCTTGCCGCGCAACTCCGAGAGCCACTCGGCCAAGACATCATTGCCATCGATAGGCTCGGGCACGATTACCTCGTTAGGAATCACTGTGCCCATCTCGTAGTACTGCTGAACAAAGCTCTCCATCACCTGGGCATCGGAGAATTCTTGGTCGCGCTGTCGAAAGGCTCGCTTGCCAACAAGCTTGCCCGAGCGCACAAAGAGCACCACAACTTCGACAACGTCGGCGCGGCGCCACAGTCCAAAGATGTCTTGGTCTACGAACTCTTCTTGCACGACATTTTGCCGAGCCAAGCTCTTGTCCACAGCCATCATCGAATCGCGAAGCTGGGCTGCGGCCTCGTACTCCTCACTCGCAGCCTTCTCGTGCATGCGCTCTTTAAGCCGCCCCAGCAATACCTTGTTCTTGCCCGCCAAGAACATCATCACATCATCGACTTGCTCGCCGTAGGCCTCTTCCGACACCGGATAGACGCAGGGGCCCGGGCAGCGCTTGATTTGATATTGCAGGCACACCCGATTGCGCGTTTTTAGAACGTGGTCGGTGCAGGTGCGAAGTTGGAAGTGACGATTGAGCGTGCGCAGCGTTGAGCGACACGAGGTTGCCGAGTGATAGGGCCCAAAGTAGCGGGCGCCATCGTCCTTAATGTTGCGAACCACTTCGACGCGCGGGTAGTCGGCCTTTGGATCGATGCGCAGCACCAAGTACTGCTTATCGTCGCGGAGTTTGACGTTAAAGCGCGGCCGATGCTTCTTAATGAGGTGGTTCTCGAGAAGCAGCGCTTCCTTCTCGTTCTCCACCACCATGGTCTCGATCTCGATTAGCACACGGCTTAGCAGCCCTGTGGAGACAAAGAAGCGCGTATCGTCGCCAGGCCGAAAATACTGGCGCAGACGCACCCGGAGGTTTTTGGCTTTTCCGACGTAAACAACGACGCCGCCAGCGGCCTTCATAATGTAGACCCCGGGCGACGTAGGCACGGTCTTAAAGTAGTCCGCGTCGGGCTTTAGCAATTCGCCCATAGGCTAGAATTTCTCTTAGAAGACGTGCTCTTAGAAGACTCCCCGTCTAAAAGAGGTTGGCGATGTCCTTGTAGGTAACCAAGACCATCACGACCAAGAGCGCCATAATGCCCACCATGTGCACCGTAGCCTCGATCTTTGGATTGGCGCGGCGGCGAGTTGCCATCTCGTAGGCCAAGAAGACCAGGCGACCGCCATCGAGAGCGGGAAGCGGAAGAAGGTTAAAGAGGCCAAGGTAGACGTTGAGCATCATCAAAAAGCCAAAGACTTCGATCCAGCCCATGTCGAACTGCTTCTTTGCGATGGTCGCGATGCCGACAGGGCCTGCGAGCTCGCCCTTTTGCTTGCCGGTAATAATGTCGTAGAGCCCCTTGGTTATGAGCTTGGTTTGTCGAACTGGGTACGCAAAGGCTTGGCCAATCGCTGTGAAGACGCCAACGTGCACGCGCTCGGGGTGAAAGTCGAGAGCAAGGCCAAGCATGCGCTCTTGGTGTAGCCCCTCTACAATGCCAAGGGAGTACTTAGCCGGTTGGCCCTCTGCGCTTACAAGAGCCGGTGTGATTGAGAGTTTTACTGGCGTGCTGTCTCGGACGACGGTGATGTCCATCGACTTACCGCCCGACGCCTGCACGTACTCGTCAAGGCTCTTCGACGTCTCGCCCTTATTGGTATTAAAGACCTCTGTCTTATTGACGCCGGTAATGCGATCGCCAACCAAGAGGCCAGCTGCGTCGGTGGACGCGGTTGTTAGGCCATCCACAACAAAGAACGAGGTGCCCGAGAGAGCCGGCGTAATTTGCGCCTGCACTTCTTCGCCATCGCGCAAGACCGTGAAGGTCATTGCCTCACCTGCCGAAGCTTGGACAAGTTCGTAGAGCGAGCCGCCAAGAGCCCGCTCGTAGGTTGCGTAGAGAGGCTCGCCATTAACCTTAAGAAAGCGGTCGCCCTCTTTTAGTTGCGAGGCTGCTGCCGCACCATCTTGAAAGCCACTTACCTTGTACCAAGACGTCCCACTTGGAATGCCGGCGACAATGTAGAGGAACATCGCGAAGACAATCGCGGTGAGGTAGTTCATGCCTGGCCCTGCGAAGATGGCCGCAAAGCGCTGCCATACGGGGCGATTGGGATACTGCCGCTCGTCGTCTGGATCGACCTCGTCGAGGCCGGTCATGCCGTTGATTTGCACAAAGCCGCCAAACGGAATTGGCCCCAACGTAAAGTCGGTCTCGCCTCGGCGCCAACTTAGAATGGGAGGGCCGAAGCCAATACTAAAGCGGTCGACTTTCATGTTGCACCAGCGGGCAACAAAGTAGTGACCGGCTTCGTGCACCACGATCAAAAGACCGATGGCGAGAATGGCGCCGATAATGGAAAACATGCTCAGGCAGTATAGCGTTTAGGGTTCAAGTGCCAAATGAAGTTGGCCTTTGTTTCCCAACAGCAGGCTACAACGCAAATACGCGCCGTTTAGAGGTGGCCTGGGCCTGCGGTGTGCGGCATGAATTGCGCGATAAACCGAGGAACCGCAAAGCCAAAGCTCGAGCGCGGAGCCATTGGACCGTAGCTGCGAACCGAGAGTCCGCGGCGCCTTGCCAAGTCTAGAAGATCGCGCTCGCACTTTGCTCGGCGCGTGGCGTTGGAAAGAATGAGCTTCTTGCAGGTGGGCTGGCGGCAAACCAAGAGTGTCTCTGCGACCAGGTACATGTCGATGCCTTCGGTACCAACTCGCTCAAGCGCCGAGTCGAGTGCCGTCGCGACGCTGGTGTAAACCGCATCGATGCGTGCGAGTACCAAGATCTGTGCATTGGCAGCGCGGGTTCCTGCGCCGTAGCCACGCCCGACCATCACTTGCAGTTCGGGCATCTCGCGCCGGAGCAGTGCGAGCACCGACTGGCTGTTGTCGCCGGAGCCCTGGTCAACTGCCACGATCTCGAACGACTTGCCCTGTGAGCGAAAATAGCTAGCGATGTTTCGGCAGGCCCGCCCGATCTTGTCTTCGTGATCGCGAAACGGCAGGACTACGGATACTTCAACTGCTGACATCGGGATGTAACTTTGCACTCACCGTGCCGACACATAGTAAAGCTGCCTCAGATTGCCGATCTCGAGAAGTGGCATTCCATCTACCTGAGAATGCATAGATTCTCGAGTTTCTCCCACATTGTCGGATATATAGGGCGTCTAGCGTGACCCATGCTGCACTGCGCAATTGGGTACGCGGTGTGGGGTCTCGCGTAGACTTTTACGCACTGCGGCAGGGGCTGTGAACCCAGCTCAACTGGCTAGTGGTCACCAGCACGTTGTGGCGAATCGCCGATGCCGCGCCAGCTGGGCCGCTCTTTACTCATCACTCAAGTCCGCCCGCGCTTCGAACGATGCGAACTTATCAAGCCAGATTAGCCGTGGCTTGTAGTAGTAGTCGCGCTCGCCAGCATAATGGGTTTCGCCTAGTTGTTCTTAGTTAGGTTTGACTGCACCGAAGTTAAGGTTCCACGTCCATACGCCTCAGACATTTCTTCTTCACAAACTTCACCGAAGGTTTGATCCACATTCTCGTTGCATTGCTGTTGCCCATGCTGGCGCCCGAACAGCCACCAACCAGGTAGCAGAGAGTCGGACTTACCATACATATCCCGACATCGGAGTTCAGAAAAACCCTGACATATTCTAAGAATTCTTAGAAAAGACTGAACCGCTCCCACGAAATCTGCTGGCTAGCTTAGACGAATCATTTGCCGAGTGGTTAGAGTTTATCGTTTGAGGTCGGGAGAAGACGAATGAATGAGATGAGTTCGATCGAACTGAAGTCGATCCTGCATTCGAAACGCGCAAACGTGTACTACTTGGAACGCTGTAGGGTGCTCGTGAACGGTGGGCGCGTCGAGTACGTTACCGACGCGGGCAAGAAAGCGCTCTATTGGAACATTCCCATTGCGAATACGACGTCGATCTTGCTTGGCAATGGCACCTCCATTACCCAAGCAGCGGTGCGGGAACTCGCAAAGGCAGGAGTTCTTATTGGTTTTTGTGGGAGCGGAGGCACCCCACTCTTTAGCGCAAACGAAGCAGATGTTGAGGCGCTCTGGTTCTCGCCGCAGAGTGAGTACCGGCCTACCGAGTATCTGCAGTCGTGGATGCGAATGTGGACAGACGATGCCAAGAGGCTGGCAACCGCAAAGGGAATGCAACTTGCGCGGCTCGATAATATTCTGCGTCACTGGAATCGATCGACAAAGGAGCTCGGCGTCGACTTTTCCAGTGGACTAGCCTCTCCCATAGAGGCGGCACGCCTTGCAATTTCAACAGCGGCCGACACAGAGCGGCTACTGCTAGAGGAAGCCAGACTCACGAAGCGGCTCTACAAATTGGTATGCCGAGCGGTTGGGTATGGTGAGTTTGTTCGGGCCAAGCGTGGCGGAGGCACCGACCCAGCGAATCGATTTCTCGATCACGGAAACTATCTGGCTTACGGACTTGCCGCGACCGCAACCTGGGTACTTGGTCTTCCACATGGGCTCGCAGTACTGCATGGCAAAACAAGGCGTGGTGCACTGGTTTTTGATGTTGCTGATCTAGTTAAGGATGCGCTGATCCTCCCGCTTGCCTTTGTTTCAGCCATGCGTGGTGACGACGAGCAGCAGTTTCGCTCAGCTTGCATTCAGCGGATGACGCGCGCTGGTGCACTCGATTTCATGATTGAGACTGTTAAGGAGTTAGCCGATGAGTCGAGCAAGGTAGTGCCTTGAACGTACTCTTTGTGTCGCAATGCCAGAAGCGTGCGCTTACCGAGACCCGGCGTATTCTGGACCAATTTGCAGAACGGCGAGGCCAGAAAGTTTGGCAAACCCCAATCACATCACAGGGCCTTGATACTGTACGCCGTGTACTCAAAAAATCGGCGCGCCGGAACACTGCGGTCGCTTGCCATTGGATACGAGGCAAGAATCACACCGAGCTAGTTTGGATTGTCGGCAATGCGAGCCGTTTTAATGAGGACGGGGCGGTTCCAACCAACACCACCAAGCGAGATGTCCTTAAAGAGCGCGATGAGAATGACTGGCATACCGCCCACGATATTCGTTTGCTTGCCGAGATGGCCGCTCTCTTTCATGATTTTGGGAAAGCGAATGCCGCATTCATTAAAAAGCTAATCTCGACAAAGCCTATTGCAGATGCATATCGGCATGAATGGGTTTCCCTGCGAATGTTTGAGGCGTTTGTTAGCAAGCGGCCAGACGAATCGTGGCTACAGGATCTGGCAGATGAGAAAACCTCTGATGAGTGGCTAAAGAGAATCGTGCGAGATGACATTGCTTCGCCGATTGTCAGCCCCTTTGCCAGAAACTCCTTGCCCCCCCTGGCATCAATGGTTGGTTGGCTCATTGTTAGTCATCACCGACTGCCTGTTTGTGTCGATGGTTCGGTTCGAATTGAGCGACTAAAAAGGCTGCCTGCAAGCATCACTTCATCATGGAATAGCGCGCGGGAAGACAGCCTGCCTGCTGACAAGGCAGCCTGTTGGATGTTTCCACACGGTTCCCCAATGGGCAGTGAACGCTGGCGAGTGAGGGCAAGAAAACTCGCTACACGAATGCTAGAGCGCCCGGGCCTACTGACGACAGCCTGGCTCGATAACCCATACGTAGCGCACTTATCGAGACTGAGCTTGATGCTGGCCGACCACTACTATTCAAGCCAGGCTGCATCTCCCTCGCTCGGCGATGCAGAGTTTCCACTCTTCGCCAATACCGATCGAAAGACACGAGCTTTGAAGCAACGTCTTGATGAGCACTTAATTGGCGTGGCAAATCACAGTGCGACTATTGCCCGAACACTTCCTAGGCTCCGAGAGCTTCTTCCACGTATTGCCCGGCACAAAGGGTTTGTTCGGCGCACGGCAATTGCGAAGTTTCGGTGGCAAGACAAAGCTTTTGACCTCGCCTCCTCATTGCAAGAACGCAGCGCAGCGCAAGGTTTCTTTGGCGTCAATATGGCATCGACAGGCTGTGGCAAAACTCTTGCGAACGGGCGAATCATGTATGGATTGTCTGACCCAAAGATCGGCGCTCGCTTCTCGATAGCTCTTGGCCTTCGCACGCTAACACTACAAACTGGACAGGCATATCGAGAGCGGCTTGCCCTTGGTGATGACGACCTTGCAGTCATGGTTGGTGGCGCTGCAGTGCGGCAGCTATTTCAACTCAACAACCCCGAGGCTACAGAACTTGAAATGGCTGGTTCCGAGTCTTCGGAGGAATTCTTGGGGCAAAGCGCCCATGTTCACTTTGAAGGCGCATTACCGCCTGGCTCACTAAGTAACTGGCTCAAGAAGAGCCCTGATGCAAACAAACTACTGGCTGCGCCAATCTTGGTGTCAACAATTGACCACTTGATGCCTGCCACAGAAGGTACACGAGGCGGGCGTCAGATAGCGCCAATGCTACGACTTCTAAGCTCAGACTTAGTCTTAGATGAACCCGACGACTTTGGCATTGAAGATTTGCCTGCGCTTTCACGTTTGGTGAATTGGGCAGGACTACTTGGTAGTCGCGTGCTCTTGTCATCAGCGACCTTACCTCCTTCTATGGTTCAAGGCCTTTTCGCAGCCTACCTAGCGGGAAGAGCCAGCTACCAAAAGAATCGAGGAATTCCCGGGCAGGGCATTTCTATATGGTGCGCTTGGTTCGATGAATTCCGCTGCACATCCTCGGAGCAAAGCTCGGAAGAGCACTTTGCCAATGCACATGTCGACTTCGCAACAAAGCGCGCAAGCAAGCTTTCCACGAAGCCTCAACAGCGAATGGCTACTATTGAGCGTCTCGTTACAGGCAATGTTTGTGAAAAGAACGAGATGAGATCGGCACTTGCCGATTCACTCCTACGTTCTGCCAAGCAACTTCATGAACGTCATCACTCCATAGATCCAAACTCTGGCAAGCGCGTCAGTTTTGGTCTGATTCGCATGGCCAATATCGACCCGCTCATTGATGTGACCGAGGCGATGGCCGCTCTACCTGCCGGACTAGAAGCCCATGTTCATCTTTGTTGCTATCACTCTCGCCATCCCCTGCTAGTTCGCTCGAGAATTGAAGCTGAGCTTGATCGGTTGCTTGATCGCTCTTCCGCTGAGCGAATCTTTGAAAAAGAGCCAAGCCTGCGACGCTACTTAAACTCTGGCGATGAGCGCAATCATCTCTTTATTGTGTTGGCGTCGCCTGTTGCAGAAGTGGGCCGAGACCACGACTACGACTGGGCAATTGTTGAGCCATCGTCAATGCGTTCAATCATCCAGCTAGCTGGGCGCATTCGTCGTCACCGTGGCGGGCAATGCACTCAACCTAATCTGGTCCTTCTTGATACGAATCTGAAGCACCTTGAACAGCATGACATCGCATTTCACAAGCCTGGCTTTGAATCCAAGGAGTTTAGACTTGAGAGTCATTCGTTAAGTACAGTTCTTACCAAAACGCAATTGCAACAGGTCGACTCGCGGCCCAGGTTACTTCAGAGAGCCGATTTCTCTCCACGTATCAACCTGGTAGACCTTGAGCACGAGCGACTGGCAGCAAAGATGCTAGGCACTGCCAAACACGTTGCAAGCGTTAGACGTTGGTGGACAACACAAGCGGCGCTATCGGGCCAGCTACAGCGAGAGGAACCATTTCGCTTCGACCCACAAGGAAGCGATCGCTTTGTTCTAACGCTAGAGGAAGACCAGTTATCGCCAGTGTTTAATCAAGTGGATGACATGGGTGAGCTAGTCGAAAGCAATTATCTGATGAGTGAGTATGACTTGAATTTGGGCAAGGGTGTCAGTCTATGGGCAACGGTGGGCTATCGCGATGCGCTAGAAGAACTCGCAGAACGTTTGAGCATCGAAATCGAAGCCTGTGCACATAGATTTGGAACGATGATGCTGCCCCGAGGCAACGAGCAGGGTTGGCTGTACAATCAGCATTTGGGCTTTCGAAGAACTCGATAGCAGAGTGGATGAGTAGAAATGGAGGACGAGAATGAACAGTGAAGCTAGGAAGATACGAGATGTGATCGAGGAGTTCTTGGCGGAGCGACTCCAGGGCAAGCTTGAGCCATTTGAGAAGGCACTTGCCAAGCTGGAATCGCCTAGAGGTGACGAAGAGATCGAATCGAAGATCGTTGCACTACGAGAGCAATTTGAACGAGAGACCTGGATTGAATCGGCAGCTGCCAGAGTCGGACAGCTGCAGTTGGTACACTTTGCCGCCAAGTTTTCAAATCCATACTCAAAGTCCAGTAGCCGCTACTTACACAGCAAGGCTCGCAAATCGCGACAAAGCCTTGTTAGCTGCTCGACCACAGAATTTGCACTGAGTCCAGATGTCGTCGGCAACGCAGCTGCTCTTGACACCTACAAATTCCTAAGCCTTGAGTTGGAGGGAATTAGCTTGCTTGAGCGAGCAGTTTCAGGCAGCGCGGCATTCCAGGAAGCGCTTAGCGACGATCCTAAAAGAGGAACAGGCTGGTCTGCGTGCTTTGCCGCCATTGTCGAAGACAAGTTGCCAATCGAGTCGCACCAATACGCTAAGCAAGTTTACTTTCCTCTTGGAAACGGCGAATACCATCTGCTTTCCCCTCTTTATCCAACGTCGCTTGTGCATGCCGTTCGCACAACAATTAACGAGACACGCTATGGGGAGGAGAGCAAAGAAGCACGTAAGGCACGGCGAGAAAGAAGGTGGAATGATTGTGGCTATGCCGAGTATTCAGATCTCACAATCCAAAAATTCGGTGGAACCAAGCCTCAAAATGTAAGTCAGCTAAATAGTCAGCGTGGCGGTGAAGCCCTGCTGCTCTCGTCGTGCCCTCCAACCTGGGACGCGGATCGTACTCGTGCACCAGTAGGCTCAAGCTCTATATTCAAACGTGTATTGTACCAATCGGCTGGGACTAGGCACGCCATAGATAAGCTTGGTAAATTTCTTAATTCCACCGACTACAACAATGCCAATATCCGAAGGGAACGAGCGCGCCTTGTGGAAGCGGTCTGCGATGAAGTCCTGTTCTTCGCCAGCAGTATTCAGGCTCTCGATAGTGGATGGAGCCAAAGCCCTGACTGCCGCCTTGACGATGTTGAGGCTTTGTGGCTTGACCCTGGACGTGCCCAGGAAGATCTTGATTTTGCCTCGAGACGCACTGAAGGCCGGTATCTTGTCGAAGTCGCTTCGCGCTTTGCCCGTTGGCTTAATGGCGCTCTTAAGCGGAAGAAGATTGTTCTTGGTGACACCGAGTACAAGGAGTGGCAGTCCCAGCTACTTGACGAAATACGCAGGCTGCCACTGGAGGTGAACTAATGCCTGAATCTCCGCAAGCAATTCTGGTGCTACCACACCTGCGAATCCAGGCAGCCAATATGGTCTCTTCGCCGATGACATGGGGGTTTCCTGCGCCTTCAGGGTTTGCTGGTTTTACCCATGCTCTGAGTCGCAAGATCGCGAAACGCTACGATCTTGAGCTTGGAGGTGTTGGCATTGTTTGCCACAAATTCGAGCCACAGGTTTCTCGGCCACCGGGCAAGTACACCAACGTGCTGTGTCTAACCCGCAATCCTGTCAAGAAGGATGGCAAGACCGCGAGTATCGTTGAAGAAGGCCGTGTTCATTTGGAGGTTACCCTTGTGGTTGGGGCCAGAGGGGAAGCGCTTTGGGAGCATGACCTCAACTCGCTAGCAATGGAGTTGTATGAGATGGCACTTGCTATGCGCGTCGCGGGTGGAAGTATTCTTCCGCCACTCACAAGACGCTACAAACCAGAGTTCGTAGAGTGGCCAGAAGACTCTGAGGGCATAGAGTCTGAAACCAGAAAACTTCGCAGAAAACTATTGCCTGGATTTGCGCTGGTAGAGCGACAAGACATTCTCGAAGAGCGAAAAGCTGAACTGGCAAGCAGTAATGACAAGACAACAACGCTTGATGCACTTCTCGACCTGTGTCGCATGAACTTTGCCCCAGATCCAAAGACAGCGGCAGCAGATGAAGTCTCGTGGAAGATGGTGCGAAGACGCTCTGGCTGGCTAGTGCCAATCCCTCTGGGCTTTGCTGCAATATCAGAAGTGTACCAACCTGGAGAGGTTGCCAACACACGTGATACCAGCACACCGTTTCGATTTGCCGAGGCTACTCTAGGCATCGGGGAATGGCTTAGCCCGCATCGAATACAAAACATGGAATCGCTGCTTTGGCACTACCAAGCAGACACAGAAGATGGCCTGTACGGCTGTCGCAACAACTACACGAACATCGAATTGGGAAAGAAGGATTAAGGTATGGCAAAAGCAAAGAATGACGCAAAGTTGACTACAGCCTCCGTGCTGGCATTTGAACGCAAGATCGATCCCGCAGACGCTCTCTTTTATAGCGGTCGATGGGAGGACATGGACAATGCAACCTCTTGGAGAAAGGTCGACGTTCGAGAGAAATCGGTGCGTGGCACAATTTCCAATCGCCTAAAGGGCAAAGCGGCCGACCCTGCCAAGCTAAATGCGGAAGTGCAAAAGCCAAACCTGCAACGTGTTGATGTCGCAACTCTTCCTAACGATCACGACACACTTTTGGTGCGATTCACTCTGCGAGTTTTGGGAGGAACAGGTATGCCTTCTGCCTGCAACGCTCCCGCCTACCAAGCAGCCTTGCTCAAGACAGTTGGCTCATATAGAGAGGAGCATGGGTTTGGTGCGCTTGCTGCTCGCTACGCCTATAACCTTGCGAATGGCCGCTTCCTGTGGAGAAATCGCATGGTCTCGGAATCTGTTCGCACAGTGGTTTCGCAAGTCGTTCATGGCAGTGAGACAAGTTCTTGGGCATTCGACTCTCTGGCCTTGCCATTGCGCACTTTTGAAGATGCGGATGGTGTAGCTGCCTTGGCATCGGTTATCGAGAAAGGCCTAAGCGAAGAAGACGGCTACGTGCTGTTGTCGATTGCTAGTTTCGTGCGCATGGGAAAAGGACAAGAGGTCTACCCATCGCAGGAACTGATATTGGACAAAGGCGATAAGGGAGCCAAGAGCAAAACCCTATACTCGGTGGAAGGAGTCGCAGGCATGCACTCCCAAAAGATAGGAAATGCGTTGCGCACCATCGACGACTGGTATCCAGGCGAAGACACCATCGGCCCCATTGCCGTCGAGCCATATGGGTCTGTTACGAGCCTTGGCCATGCATTTAGACAGATCAAAGATAAGCATGATTTCTACACACTTCTTGATCGCTGGGTTTTAAAAGGTGAAGCACCTGCCCCAGAACAGCAGCACTACGTCATTGCAAACTTGGTGCGCGGAGGCGTCTTTGGAGAGAAGGCAGACTAGCGTGGATTTCTATACAGACATCAAATTATTGGCGGATGCGGAGAGCAACATTAACCACGTGCGTGGGGTCGCGTTTGAACGTCTGCATCTGGCACTAGTGGAATTGGAGTCCAGCACTATCGGGGTTAGCTTTCCCAATTTTGACAACCAAGGAGAACTTGGAGCGTTGATTCGCCTGCACGGCAATGAACGGGATCTTACCAGAATCCTCTCGTCTAAGAGAATATCTCAGATGCGAGATTACATTCTAGTTAGCCCGGTCGCCGAAGTCCCCCGTGCAACAAAGTATCGAACCGTTCGTCGAGCCCAGAGTAAAAGCAACCCAGAGAGGCTTAGGCGACGATTGCAAAAGCGGCACAATCTGACAAAGGACGAAGCTCGGGAGCGGATTCCCGACACAAGTGCCAGCTACCTAAACCTTCCCTTCGTTGCGATGCGAAGCAGCTCAAGCAATCAGCACTTTCGCTTATTCGTCCAGCATGGTCCTGTGGTGGAAACTCCTAGTGCAGGTCGCTTCAACAGCTACGGCCTCAGCAGTGAGGCAAGCGTTCCCTGGTTCTGACCCTTTTTGAAACTACCCGGCCAAGCGACTAGAAATACAGGCACTTGGCCAGGCTGTGTTCAGGAAGGTTCTTTAGCTAGAACCAGGCATTTGTCCTGTGATAATCAAATAGTAGAACGAGAAAGTCGTAGTGAACTGCCGCGTAGGCAGCTTAGAGAATCGCTGATGACGGGAATACAGAACCTACATTGTGAACTGCCGCGTAGGCAGCTTAGAGATGAGAATAAATCTCAGCCTCTCGCGCCTTGAAGTGAACTGCCGCGTAGGCAGCTTAGAGAGGTGATGGCGCCTTTGTAAATGTCCTGATTTTGTGAACTGCCGCGTAGGCAGCTTAGAGAATGGGAACCCGTGGTCAATCTTGATCACAAAGGTGAACTGCCGCGTAGGCAGCTTAGAGAAGCTCGTTGCCGGGATTGGCCTGCCAAGTAAGGTGAACTGCCGCGTAGGCAGCTTAGAGAACCGGGTAGGCCAGCGAACCCGTGGCCGCTCGGTGAACTGCCGCGTAGGCAGCTTAGAGATCGATTTTAGCGCCGGGGAGAACGAGGTAGACGTGAACTGCCGCGTAGGCAGCTTAGAGATGCTCCAGCCGTCCTGCGGCACCTCACGCCAAGTGAACTGCCGCGTAGGCAGCTTAGAGATGGTTAGAGTTCGCTGGTGACGACTCACAAAAGTGAACTGCCGCGTAGGCAGCTTAGAGAAGATGCGGAGATGTCTGTCATGTCTTTGCCGTGTGAACTGCCGCGTAGGCAGCTTAGAGAATTGTCGCGGATGGCTCAGCCGGCTACGACTTGTGAACTGCCGCGTAGGCAGCTTAGAGACGAAGCGGGCACGGGTGCGGCTTTTGGGATCGTGTGAACTGCCGCGTAGGCAGCTTAGAGAACTATGTTTTCGGGTTTCGGTTTGGTGGGCTGGTGAACTGCCGCGTAGGCAGCTTAGAGAATGTAGTGATCCGCTGGCTACCATGCTGGTGCGTGAACTGCCGCGTAGGCAGCTTAGAGAGATAAAGACAAAACCGACGAAGCGGGCGACCCGTGAACTGCCGCGTAGGCAGCTTAGAGAAGTAAATAAACGAGTTCCGCTTGTCTGTTTTGGTGAACTGCCGCGTAGGCAGCTTAGAGAGATATCTTAGCGTCCTACAAAGCAACTACGGCGTGAACTGCCGCGTAGGCAGCTTAGAGATTGTACAAAACCTCCAACTGCATATTATACAGGTGAACTGCCGCGTAGGCAGCTTAGAGATCATATAGAGGTTTGTTGGTTTGGGGCTAACCGTGAACTGCCGCGTAGGCAGCTTAGAGAGAAGGAGCCGGCGGTGGTCGAGGACGTACAATGTGAACTGCCGCGTAGGCAGCTTAGAGATTTGCGGATGAGTAAAACCGCGCGATAGCATTGTGAACTGCCGCGTAGGCAGCTTAGAGATGGTCGCTCTCCTCTTTCGCGCCACCGATTGCGTGAACTGCCGCGTAGGCAGCTTAGAGAACCACAAAGCAACTCGATCGCCGCCCCGCTGAGTGAACTGCCGCGTAGGCAGCTTAGAGAGTTGTCAAGGGCGAGTCGGTCGGCCCTGGCCAGTGAACTGCCGCGTAGGCAGCTTAGAGACGGGACGGCTGTCGTGAGTCGCTGAATAAATAGTGAACTGCCGCGTAGGCAGCTTAGAGAAAGGCAGTAGTCCATCAGGACCGTAGCCTCATGTGAACTGCCGCGTAGGCAGCTTAGAGAATGAATTTATGCCAAGTGTAGAGCGCTTCGTTGTGAACTGCCGCGTAGGCAGCTTAGAGAAAGAGAGAGATTGTCGCGATACCGGTCTTTGTGTGAACTGCCGCGTAGGCAGCTTAGAGATCGGAGATATCGGTCACTCGCAAAAGTAGGGGGTGAACTGCCGCGTAGGCAGCTTAGAGATCGCGCAATGCCGAACAACCTTTGAGACTTCGGTGAACTGCCGCGTAGGCAGCTTAGAGAGATGGAAAGTTTGCATGGTGCGGGCAGTACAAGTGAACTGCCGCGTAGGCAGCTTAGAGATTCATCCTCAGAGCTGATCGGACGCAAGACCCGTGAACTGCCGCGTAGGCAGCTTAGAGATTAAGAATTCGACCGTTGTCAAGGGCGAGTCGGTGAACTGCCGCGTAGGCAGCTTAGAGATGGAAAACAAAACGACGTGCACTAGCACACGCGTGAACTGCCGCGTAGGCAGCTTAGAGAAGACACGTGGTGATGGCGTGAACGATGGCGATGTGAACTGCCGCGTAGGCAGCTTAGAGAAGTGAACGGCAGCTTGTGACGGTTACCGGTACGTGAACTGCCGCGTAGGCAGCTTAGAGATTGCCTTCGTTAGCGTTGATTCCCAGCGCAATGTGAACTGCCGCGTAGGCAGCTTAGAGATACTGCTAGGAGTTTGGCTGCGTCTACTAGATGTGAACTGCCGCGTAGGCAGCTTAGAGATAGTCTGCGGCAATAAAAAGCGCTGCTCGTGCGTGAACTGCCGCGTAGGCAGCTTAGAGATTTGGAGCTGTGACGAAATCTATGTAGCTTTGGTGAACTGCCGCGTAGGCAGCTTAGAGAACTCAAGAGCGGCAAGGTCGTGCGCTGTGTCGGTGAACTGCCGCGTAGGCAGCTTAGAGATTGCGAATGTCGGCAATCGTGTTGCCCGCTGCGTGAACTGCCGCGTAGGCAGCTTAGAGAGTAATCGCAAGCTCTCAACTCGCGCACTTCAAGTGAACTGCCGCGTAGGCAGCTTAGAGACTGGCTCTGTCACCTCAATCGAATCCGTAAAAGTGAACTGCCGCGTAGGCAGCTTAGAGAATCACGATAATGCAGATCGTTCGGCCCACGGCGTGAACTGCCGCGTAGGCAGCTTAGAGAATAGACGCCATTCGCATCGCGCCCCTGCCACTGTGAACTGCCGCGTAGGCAGCTTAGAGATTCAATTCCTCGTCAAGGCTTAGCTTCCGGTAGTGAACTGCCGCGTAGGCAGCTTAGAGATTTGACTGTGGAGACCTCGCCGTCTTCAACAAGTGAACTGCCGCGTAGGCAGCTTAGAGAGCGGAAGCATCGTTGGTTGTATCGCTGGCCCTGTGAACTGCCGCGTAGGCAGCTTAGAGAAACTTCGACCGTGAATTCAACCCCGTTCCAATGTGAACTGCCGCGTAGGCAGCTTAGAGAGAGGAAGCGGCCGACATTCCGTCCGCGCCCGAGTGAACTGCCGCGTAGGCAGCTTAGAGAATGACCAGCCAGCAGACATAAGGTCTTTCTTGGTGAACTGCCGCGTAGGCAGCTTAGAGAGTCGCATGTGAGTTCTGGCGGCAGATCGCAGAGTGAACTGCCGCGTAGGCAGCTTAGAGAACTATCCTCTCATGAAGACGCCCGACATCATCGTGAACTGCCGCGTAGGCAGCTTAGAGACGATACTCAAGCAAGCGCTTGAATTCGGGGATGTGAACTGCCGCGTAGGCAGCTTAGAGATGGAACAGAAGAAACCCTAGTTCGCCAAACGTGTGAACTGCCGCGTAGGCAGCTTAGAGAACACGTCTCGAGTGCATCCCGGACGTAAGCATGTGAACTGCCGCGTAGGCAGCTTAGAGAATCTCCAAGGAGCCAATTGAGTCTAAGAGGTTGTGAACTGCCGCGTAGGCAGCTTAGAGAAGCGCAGTATCTCTCCAGCTTCTCGCTGCCGCGTGAACTGCCGCGTAGGCAGCTTAGAGAACAGCTTCGGTTGGTGTGCTCTTGCCTAGCTGAGTGAACTGCCGCGTAGGCAGCTTAGAAAGCAACAAGGGCGCCAGAGCCGAGAAGTACCGCGTGAACTGCCGCGTAGGCAGCTTAGAGATTGCGAATTCCCAGCGCGATTGCCGTGGCCGCGTGAACTAGAGCGTTGGCTGCCAACTCGATTGGCGACTAAAGCCCAGGCAGCAAACGTGGCCCTGCGGCATCCCAGCTGCGGTCTTCTAGCCAATGCCCGGGGCGATACGCTGCGCGAGCTCCGCCAGCGATTGCGGTGATCGCTGCGGCAAGCGCGCTGGCGTTCTCACTTGGCACTCGGTGGCAAACCGATTCGGGAATTTCACCTAGGCCGCCGCTATCGCTAACCAACAGTTCGGCACCGGCCGCAAGCGCTTCTAGGGCAACTCGCGGCATGCCTTCTTGGCGGCCTTGGTAGGGGCGCGAGGGGATTACTACAAGGGTTGCGCGGGCAAGCAGGGCGTCGCGTTTGGCTCCGTGCACTTCGCCTGCCCACTCTACGGTTAGGCCCAATTCGCGGGCCTGGTTTTTTAGGGCTTGCTCGCCCGGGCCGGCGCCTGCGATGCAAATGTCCCAAGGCTGCTCGCCCGCTTGTGCCACAGCTTGCAGCAGCAAGTCGACGCCTTTAATCGGAACCAGCCGACCTAGAAAAAGTAGTAGGGGTTTTGCCCCCGCAGCCGATGCACTCGAACGAGTTTTGGCAAGTACAGAAAAGTGCTGCAAGTCGACGCCCATCGGCACAACGCTGCTACGTGCAACAAGCTTGTCTCCAGCAGGACCCGCAGCCAAGGCAAACGCCTCTTGCAGCGCCTTGGATACAAAGTTTAGGTGCACAGCCGGGCGCCCAAGCACGCGGGACGCAAGTGAGCTTAGGTGCAGTTTGCGAAGTAGGTGCACGTCGCCTCCGTGGGCAATCGCCCAAAGTGGCAACCGCGGAGCTGCGAGAGCGGCCGCCAAAGCACAGGGCGCGAGCCAGTGTGCAACGATGCCATCCCAATGACGCGCCCGCTTGCGAACCTCGCGAGTTAGGCGTGCGCTAAAGCGCGCAGCGGCGAGAGCAGCGCCTTTGCCACCAAGAGCATCGGGCGCACCGCCATCGTAGAAAAGCCCCGTAGCGGCAGGTACGCGGTGCACAGGCGCCTCATGACAACGATCGTCCGCAGCGGCATCGCCGGCCGCAACGACTTCGACCGCGTGGCCACGACTCGCAATCCAAGCGCTAAGCTCGGCGACAAAGTTGCCAGCGGGGTCACCGGGAAACCGCGGGTATGAGGTTGTGACCACTCCGATTCGCATTGCACAGGCCTTAGAAATCGCTGCGGCGCTTGGCAAGGCATACCAGAAATCGTAGCTGGTTGGGCGCGAGCTCAGCAGGCGTTGTGTCAAGAGCAGCTCAGCGCTCTCGCTTGGCATTCTTTGCCAATGACAAGGCGATAGGCGGCTCCTAGGGTCTACGGCTCCCCCTCACGATAGGATATTCAATTGCCCCCAAATACACAGCCCAATACACCGATTGCCTCATCAACAATTCCCTGGCTAAGCTTCTTCGCTGCTGCAGCACTAAGCAGCTGCATGCTCAACCCCACCAACGACGGAGTCGTCTCGCGAAATCAAGAGGTGTCGTTTACCGGCTATGTCTTTGAGGGCCGAGCCCCCATTCAGGTTGACGTTCAACGTGTCTCGGATAATAGCTGGCAGCCTCTTCGCTCTGTGCAATCTTCGAGTAGCCCATCCCAGGCCTACCACGGCGAAGATCTCTATGGCTGGTCAGCATCGGCTGTGCTGCCCTCCTATGCATGGAAACCGGGGCTTACTGGCTACACAAGCCAAGTGCGAGCGCGACACGAGGGCCGCAGTCTTTTCACCTTTGATATGTCACCGACCGAAGTCGTCTCGTGCTTGCAGCAGTCCTCGGGCTGGTCGGACTTTGCAGAAACCTGCACCTCCGAGGAGTCGGGCGTCGTAACCCTTACGACTCCAGACTATGAGCCTGGCGATGTGAACGTGCAGGTCTTGTCAGGTGGGATTGTTCGACGCAGCTCGGCTCATGCGTTTGAAACAACAAGCAGCGAGACGTCGGCCCCGTTTACTCATATGAAATGGGAGACAAGCGAGACAGACCGGAACAATTGGTTTGTGGATGTTTTCGCAGAAAATCACCTAACCGCACACGACTCTATGTTCTTGCGGATTCCTGGGAACACAAGCTGGGATATTAATCTTGTTGGTCATTTCAATGCACTGCCTCGCGCAGAAATCCTCACGCAAGATGTAACCAGCTTTCGCTCGTACCGCATTTACGACCAGGGCGCATGCTCTGATATCAGGTCATGGCGCAGCATCTATGAATTGGTGAGAGATGATCTGGATGGCGTATTGGCTGCTGCTGCTGCTGCCGACGATGCGGATGGCAATACCATTCGCAGTCTGCGTCTAAATGCCAATCCTACGGTCACACCTCTCTATGCGAATGTGCCAGGTGCATCAGAAAGCGAGCAGAATGGATTTGCTCTCTATATCCCGGTTACGGCCCAAGTACATCAGGGCATCACGCACGCCGTCAATTTCCATCTTAGAGTCAAGATCGGGCTAGAGACATCGGGCTCAGATATTGTCTCAAAGCTGCTCTCCGTCGACGTCGAGAACGTGGCAGCGGCAAGTACGCTCGCTTCGCTTATTGACGCAGTGGTTCCGGACTTCATCGAAGATCAGATTGAAGCACAGCTCCCCGGCCTTGAGACGGAGATCGAAGAGGCCTTGCCATCAATTGCGACACCAAAGCCGCTTCACCGACTGCACTCTCGCCCCGAGGGAATCGAAGTTGTTCTCGCCGAGGATGCAAGCGATCCCAATTACGCGGAACTCAGCGCGTTTGGCCTTTGCACCCGTCCATCGGTAAGCGGTTCTAAAGTAGGCTTTAGTGGGACAGTCTTTGACTCTCCGAGCATACGTCCAGACCCACCCATCTTTGTCCCGTAGCGAGTGAAGAAGAGGCAGCGCTCAGAGTTGTTCTGGGCGCAGCCGATTCCACCACGACTTTAGCAGCACAAAGCCGACGGGATAGACAGCGGTGTGCCAACGCACGCCGCTCTTCCAGCTTGGGCCGTAGATGGGCCGCACTGGAACGTCGACGACTCGCGCTTTGGCGCGATTGAGGTGCGCGAGCATATCGTTTGGATAGCCGTAGCGCGGAAAGACTTTATCGAGCTGCAAACGCGCAAGCGCTTCGCTGGTAATCGCGGTGTAGCCACACTGCGAATCAAATACGTGTCGGTAGCCGCTTGTCACTTTGGTGGCTATCGAGAGTGCGGCATTGCCAACCACGCGAATGGCTGGCATCTGGATAAGAATTTCTCTGTGTGCAAAGCGATTGCCTTTGCAGTAGTCGGCACGGCCTTCGGCAATGGGCTCGAGAAGCGCGGGAAGGTCGGCTGGGTCCATTTGCCCATCGCCAGCCATGACAACAGCGACATCGGCGCCGCTCGCTAGCGCATGCCGATAGCCAGTTACAATGGCAGCGCCAACGCCGCGGTTTACCGGATGACGCAGCAGCACCGATGAGGCCGCAGCCTCGATGGCACGCTCACAGGTGGCGTCTACCGAGGCATCGTCGACGACGACGATTTCGTCAACAAAGTCCGGGACCGATTCGATAGCAGCAGCAATCGCATCTTCTTCGTTAAACGCGGGGATCACCACGCAGAGGCGCAACTGCCGATACATCGCGGTCTTTCTATCAGATTCCTGGAGGCCGTGCCGGTGGGGTGCAGCGGGAGCGCGGGGCCCGGTTCCTGGACTGTCACAAGCCCGTGCTAGCGTCCGAACTATGGCAGGCGTCAACAAAGTCATTCTCGTCGGAAACCTGGGCAAAGACCCGGAACTACGCAATACAACCAGCGGCACCAGCGTTTGCGAATTTAGCATCGCCACCGGTGAGAGCTGGAAGGGCAAAGACGGCCAGATGCAGGAGCGCACCGAGTGGCACCGCATTGTGGTTTGGGGAAAGCTTGGCGAAAACTGCGCCAAATTCCTCTCCAAAGGTCGCCAAGTCTTTCTTGAGGGGCGGCTGCAAACCCGCTCTTGGGAAGACAAGGACGGCAACAAGCGCTACACCACCGAGATCGTCGCTCGCGACGTGCAATTCCTTGGTGGCAAGGGCGGCAGCGGTGGCAGCGGCGACGGCGGCCCACCTCCTCCTAGCGACGACTTCGGCGCAGCAAGCGGCGGCGGCTTTGGCGGAGACGCAGGCGGTGGCGGCGGCGGCGGCGATGGTGACGACATTCCGTTCTAGGCCGCAGGCGCTTTCGCGCTAGCCTGCAGGTGCTTTCGTTCTAAGCCTGCAGGCGCTCGCATTCTCTGCTACCCCAAATTGGGGTGCACCATCGCCACAGCGAGGCAGAAGTGCACAGCGAACGATCGGGCTATGGCGAAAGAACTCCGGCGCTTTGGCTGGTCTTCAATTTGCAATTACGTGGGGCTCAATGGCTCGCACAACATCAACTACAATCTGCCTTTCAGCGGTTCTCGCAGCATCTTTACTCGCTGCTTGTAGCAACGACGTCGATTCAAAGCCTTCACAGGCAGAGAAGACCGCGACAGTCGCACCGGTGGCTTCCGCAAAGGCCACACCAACAACGGAGAACGGAGTTGCTCTAAATGCGGCTTCGAAATCCGAGCCAGTTAAGACCTACGTTAGCAACGTAAGCATGGCGAGCACCACCCAGAACGTGCGACGCGCAATCGAAGCCTCTGGTTTGACAGTGATGCAGATGATCGACCACGAAGCCAATGCGAAATCAGCGCAATTAGATTTGGCGCCAACCATCGTCTTTCTATTTGGAAACCCAAAGGCCGGTACTCCTCTGATGCAAGCGGCGCCGACCATTGCGATTGACTTGCCGCAGCGAATGCTCATCACCGAACGCGATGGCAGAGTACAACTCGCTTTCACCCCGCCCTCGGTCATCGCCAAGAGACACGGCCTTATCGGTCACGACGACAAACTCCTCGCGATGGATGAGAAGATGGAGAAGATCGCGGTGGAAGCTGTTTCCAAGAAAGAATAGCAGCACGAGTTACCTACGTTTGTGACTGTCTCCTGAGGGCGACGCTTAAAATCCGTAGCCTCCGGTGCTTTGGCCGGTAAGCCGACCGTTTTCAAAGGTCAGCATTAGCAAAAACTCCTGGGCCCCAAAGTTGTAGGTCCATCGGTCGTGGATAGCCGAGATGCGCTGCCTTGAAAACGCATTAGCACCAACGGCGTAGCGCTTGCCTCCCCAACGAATCGAGTCCGCTGGGCTGCCACATCGCAAGAGCACTTCGGCAAGGGTATCGCCATTGCTGTGCACGCTGCTCCGACACTGCTCGAGGCTACCTGTGCCCGACGGTGGCTTGCCCTCGTGCTCGATGCTCACAAGCACGCCATTGGCAAACTCCATCGAGACCACAAACTCTTCCTTGCTAAAGACATAGGTCCAACGCTCGACCGGCCCAACGCCCACCGGTTTGCCGTATTCGCCAAGCGAAGCGACCTGGCTTTTTTGAGCCTGCATCACGTGATCTATGTGAACCGGGGCACCGCAAAGCGCGCGAATCTCGAACGACGACTGTCCAACCGAGACCGAGCTGTTGCCGCACCGCTTGGCCTCGGCCGCAGTCGATAAACCGCACAAGGTTGCTAGGACGAGAAAACACGCGAGGCTAAGGGGGTTCATGTCTCAAGCGTAGACGAGCGCATGGGCGCGCTTTCCGGAAAGATCGCGGGGTACTTCCGAAAGACCAGCGCACGCGACGATATTGGGTTTTGTGGAATCGCCTGGCGCCCCCAGGCGTTAGACTCCCCGAATTCATGAGTCGCTGTCTGTTTCTGCTTTGCTGTTGTCTGGCCTTGGGGCTCGCGCCTGCGCAAGCCGATGCGGGCAAGTGGCCACGGCCGGCGGGCGGCGTTTCGCAGAGCGGCGATCCCGAGCTCTTGCTCACCTTCGACGACGGGCCTCACGAGAAGCACACCGAAGATATTCTCGACACGCTCGACAAACACGGCCTGCAGGCAATCTTCTTCTGGACTGGGCACCGAGTTGTCAATCAGCACAAAGGCCTTGAAGATCGCATCGCCCTGGTCGAGCGAGCCGTTCGCACAGGCCACCTCATTGGCAACCACACAACCACCCATGCAAAACTGTGCGTGGTTAGTGCGGCAGACGCCGAAAACGAACTCGACGAAAATGCCGAGCGCTACGAAAAACTCTCAGGTCTGCCGCAGTTTCTCATGCGCGTTCCCTATGGCGCTCGTTGCCGCAGGCTCGATGGCATGCTTGCCGAACGCAACATTGAACATATGCACTGGGACCTCGATCCTCAGGAGTTTCGGCATCACAGCGCCGCAATCTCGTTCTCGTATGTGACCCGGCGACTAAGCAGGTTGCAGCCCGGAGCGCGCGCCATCTTGCTTATGCACGATACCCAGCCCGCCACGGCCAAAGCGCTGCCAAAAATCTTAGACTGGATCGACAAAGAAAACGCCAAGCGCACAAAGAAAGGCAAGCGGCCGATTCGCATCATCTCGGGCTCCGACTATGTCGAGGAGAAGTACCCAGTGCCGCTTTTGACGTGGATGCAAGCAAGCTTGCACGCGAGCCAAAGTGCTGTTCTCGATGCGGCGAAGCAACTTGTCCCGTAGCGATCTAGGCGTTCGCGAAAGCGAGCTTGGCAAATGCTAGCCACCGCTCCCTATGCACGATTGGCTGGGCTTGCGACGGCCGAGAAACGCTACGGGCCACAGATTCACAAGCTGGCGCCCTGGTTTGGTGTTGGCGATACAAGTTGGGATCTGGCCTCGCCACCGCATCGCGTAGAAGCTCCGCCTTGGCTCGATGCCAAGCGCTGCGACCGAGGCGGCCTGGTTCTTCGTCGCCATGGCGTCTTCGCATCGATGGTCTTGCGCGCCTACGCGTTGCCGCTCTCCTACCTCTCTCCTGTCGGTATTCGCCCCTTAGTCGCCTCTGGTGAGCTTCTCCGGCAGGCCGCTCCTCGGCTCCTTCGAACCGCGAACTACGTGGTCGAAACCCATCAACAAGGAGCCATGCACCCAGGTGGGCCCGGTTGGCAAACCGCAGCTTCCGTTCGAACAATTCACCAACGCATTCGGCAAAGGCTTATCGAAGAGGGCTGGCCAGAAGAATTCGGAGATCCGATTCCCCAAGCCGATGTCGCAGTTACTGCACTGCTCTTTGGCCCGCTCACCGTCAAAGGGCTACGCATGTTGGGCATGCGAATCTCCCCACAAGAAGCCGACGACGTTGCACATTTAAGTCGCGCGATCGCGTACAGCCAAGGCGTTGTTGCCGAGCTTCATACCGATACGCACAACGACGCTATCGATCTTTTCGAACGCATGACTTCTCTCAATGGGCCCGCCGACGATGATGGCCGTGCTCTTATGCGCGCGCTTCTCGACATTCCGTACACGCTTGCGAAGAGCAAACCTCAACTGGCGATGGCCTCTTTGCAAAAGTCGTTCTACGAAGGACTTACTGCCGAGTTGTTAGGCGACGCGCAAGCCAAGGCTTTGGGGCTTGCCAAAAACGATTCGGTCATTCGAAGGCTGCGCCGCATCACGCAAACCCCAGGGCTCTTTCATCCAAGGCTCGCGCCAGTGCACGACCAGCTGATTCAAAGCATCCTCAAGCTTGGCGAAGCTCGCATGCAGGCCTTGGCCTCGGCTGCCACATAACGCTTACTTGCTTCTCCGCACTACAGCCTGAGCGGAATCGTCCGATTTGAAGGTATGTGGTTAAGGGGAGCCAGAAGGTCCTGCAAAGCTTTGCGCTTGTTGTTAAAGAACTGAGTGATCCTGCGATCTTACTGGACGCAAACCTCAATCTTATCGCACACAGCGCAGCCTATGCTCGCGCGGTAGAACTCAGCGAGGACGAAATCGCAGAGTCGATCCAAAAGGGGCGAAGTGTTTTCTCGCTGCTCGGCGTCTCTCGACAAGGAGATCGGCGCACCACTCTTGAGGTTTTGCAAACCGGTACGCCCACCGAGCGTACAAACCTAGTGATGCACAGCTTGGCGGGCAGCGAGTTCGCCATGACGCAGTCGTTCCGCCCGGTTTCCGATGGCGACGATCGCATCATTGGCGTGTGGATTAACTTTCGCGAATCGCAAAGCGCGAACACGGACATTGTTGATGGCCGCGATCACGCGCGTGCCGAAGCATTAGAGCGCGAGGTTGCCAAGCGCACAGCGCAGCTAAGCGCCGCACTAGACAGGGTCACCAAGCTCTCGATTGTCGATCCGCTTACAGGGCTTATGAATCGGCGAGCCTTTGATGAACATGCCGCTACTGTGCAAGATTTGGCTTCACGTCATGGTCGTACCTTTGCGGTGCTCATGTGCGACTTAGATTTCTTTAAGCGCGTGAACGATACCTATGGTCACAGCGCCGGCGATGACATTCTCGTGGCAACCGCCAACGCGCTTCAAAACGCCACCCGCACTTCGGATAAGGTGGCGCGCTTTGGAGGCGAGGAGTTTGTTGTTCTGCTTTCCGAAACCGACTTTGGCGCCGTAGAGCACGTTGCGGCTCGATGCGGCGCAAGTATCCGAGCGATTCCAGTACACGAGATTGTGCCCGACTCCGACTTTCAGCAAACCATAAGCATTGGTATTGCAATCTACCCAAAGCATGGAACGCACATAGCAGAACTCTTAGAACACGCCGACCGCGCTCTGTACGAGGCAAAGACCAATGGTAGAGACCGGGCCGAGCTTTACTCGGAGAGTATGGCCGAGATTTGCGAAGACCCTGGCGTAGGGGCAACGACTCGCGTATTGCTCGTCGAGCCCAACACCGAGCGAGCAAACGAGTATCGCGAACTTCTGGCCGCGACGTTTGACCTTGTGGTTGTTCCTGGTTCAGAAGAAGCCCTAGCGCTTTGCGCACGCCAACCCTTCGATGCCTTGGTCTCGGATGAAGATGCGGGGGACGATTCTGGTATCGAATTTCTAAGCAACAGCATCGAGTTCTTGCCCGTTGCAAAGCGGCTCTTAATCCTTGAGAGGCCCGATGCGGCGACGGCCATTCGCGGCACAAATCGAGCGCAAACCTCCCACATCCTCACACGTCAAACGGCCAAGCGAGAGCTCGCCCAATCGATCGAGCACTGCCTTCTTCGCACCCAACTGGCCACCACCGACCTTAGCGAGAGCCATCGTGCGCATCCCACCCGCGAGAGCATCGAGGGAGTTGCCCTAGATGCCTTCTACTCGGTCCTCTCCGCAAAACGCGTGAACATTGACTACGTTCCGATCCTCGCTTCGCACAGCCACGAACTCGTTGCATTTCATGCCGAACCAAGCGCTCCGCATCGGTACTTTGCCGACAAAGCCGGCCCTTCGATCCTCGAGGTTTCGGAAGCGCTCGAATCAACCTGGGAACTTGGCCAATTGGTGCGCCGTTCGATTGCCCAAGACCTTCCAACGCTTGGACGCGCACAAGTCTTTTTGCCAATTCACGCCAGCGAACTCGCCAACGAGAGCATTTACAAGAACGAAGATACAAACTTGCTGCCGCTAATGCGCGAGCGAATTGTCTTGTCGATTGCCGAAGACGATTTCATTAGCGATACCGACATTCTTCGAACGCGAATCTCCAAGCTAAAAGAACTTGGCTACGGCTTAGCGGTTCGAAGCATGGGTTCGGGATTTGCGAGTCTCAGCACCCTCGCTGCTTTGCAACCCGATTACTTGCAACTCGACATTACGCAGCTGTGCCAAGCAGAGCCGTCTGCGCGCCATTTGCGGCTTATCGAGTGCTTCATCGGATTTGCACATACCGAAGGCATCCTCACAATTGCCGAAGGCGTAACCACCGAGGCGGATGCCAAGTTTCTTAAAGGGCTGGGGTTCTCTCTGCTGATGGGCGGAGCACTCGGCGACGCGAAGCAAGAAGACTTCGAGGAGAGCGAAGAAGCGGTCGACCCAGCGGCCTGATACAACCTGGGTGTGCCAGAAAACGACGCTCACGATAAAGACATGCACAAGAACCGTCCCATTGTTGGAGCGGAACCGGGAACGTTGTCACTGCCGGTTGGCTCTCCTCCGCCAAAGATAACGCTTCACGCCTACAATAAAGATTCGTACACGTCTCGAAAGATCCAAGACCCAAGCGAAATCACCGAGTGGCTTGAGAGCGAGCTAACCATTTGGGTGGATGTGCAAGGCCTAGGGGACGAGGCAATACTCTGGGGGCTCTCCGAAGTCTTCTCAATTCACCCATTGGCGATTGAAGACATCGTGCATGTTCCGCAACGGCCCAAAACCCAGGCCTACGACAATCATCAGCTGCTCTTTACCCGCATGCTCTCGGGTGGTCGCGATGGTAAGGTTGGCCTCGAGCAGGTGAGTTTCATTATTGGGCCAAAGTATGTTGTGACGTTTCAAGAGCGCGAAGGCGATGTCTTTGGCTCGATTCGCAGCCGGCTCGCTTCGGAGAAAAAGGTACTGCGCTGCAAGAGTGCCGATCACTTGGCCTATGTGCTTCTCGACAAAATCGTTGATGCGTACTTTCCGGTTATCGAGAATCTTGGCGACTGCATCGCAGACCTCGAAGGAGAGGTCTTTGCCGGCAGCGGCGACGGCACGCTTCAGGAGCTCTCCGAGGTTCGCTCGACCTTGTTAACCGTGCGTCGAAGTATCTGGCCGCTTCGAGAGACCGTTCACACGCTCATTCGCGACGACGCCGAGTTCTTCCAACCAGAGGTACGAGTTTTTCTTAGAGACGTATACGATCACTGCGTAAACGCGTCGGAGATGGTCGAGGCCTATCGCGAACTTGGAGCCAGCCTCATGAACAGCTATCTCTCGGTGGTTAGCAACCGCATGAACGAGATTATGAAGGTGCTCACGGTCATGTCGACCATCTTCATTCCGCTTACATTCTTGTCTGGGCTCTACGGAATGAACTTCGTTTGGATGCCAGAACGCGACTGGAAATGGTCATATCCAATCTTGATAGGTGTGATGTTGCTTATAAGTTTGGCCTTGCTGGCCTTCTTTAAGCGCCGAGGCTGGTTCAAAGGGCCTTGATCTTACTGGGGTTTCGCCGAATTCTGAAACATGCCGCATCCACTGAAATTTTCTCCTCCCACGGTAGAGCCACTTGTTAGTATTCGCCGATGCAGCAACAACGAGAGTTCGCTTTTCTCCGCTCGGCTCTCTTACCGCTTGTTGCACTCGGCGCCCTAGGTGCCGCCGCCTGCTCGGGTAGCGATACGCCTGCTGCCGATGCCGGAATCCCCGATGCGATTCCCGAGCCCGATGCAACCAGCATTGCCCCGGTCTTGTTCACCCCTCGCGACGATCTCACGGATGATGAGTTGGCTGACCAAGCGCTTGCCCTCATGGGCCTTGGCGCCGACATCGCCGACAACAACTGCGAAGACTGCCACGGCCTAACTCGCCAACGCATGCGCTACTGGCAAGCCATTACCGACGTGAGCATCACATCGTGCTACTCGGACCTAAACCTTGAGACGCAAGCGGCCGCCAAAGAGGCCATCGATTGCATGCGACAAGTTCCTGGCGACGATAGCTCGATGTACCACCCCGAGCACGCGGGAATCTTTTCGACCGGTGCACACCTTCCGTGGTTTGACTTTGCCTTTCGCCGGGCATTTGGCGCTGGGTACGAAGTCGAGTACGAAAACTTCTTAACGATGGCCGGCATGCCCCGTGGCACCCAGCCGCGCTTCACCCAGGGCGAGTTCGATATCATCGCCAGCTGGTTTACCCGCGGTGTTCCCGAGGTTGATGCAAAGATCCCCGACGAGGGTGTCCCAACCGAATGCCTTCCTGGCGTAACTGCTGCTGTCGGCGCTCACGTAGCCGATATGAAGATCAATGGTTGGCGAGCCATCAACGAGCAAAACAACCTCCTGATGTTTGGTTGTGATGGCGCTGCAACAACCTTCGATTGCCTCTCGACCTACCCATCGCACAGCGATGAGAGTTTTTCTAGCGGCTGGAGCAACGGCGTTGCCGACCAGCAACTTCGCATCTTGCGCGAGAGCGGCTACTCCTCAAGCTACTGGACGCGAAGCTCGGCCGACGGCCGCTTTGTTGCCAATGGCGCGCAATCTGGCGGAGCGAGCTCGCGCATCGTCGACTTGCAGCGCGACGTTTCAATTCCAAGCAATGGCAACTACGACCCGGCCTTCTTGCCCGACAACTCGGGCTTTATGTTCCAGCCCGCTGGAGCCTACCTATGCGATCAGGGCCTCTTGGTAAGCGAACCCGAGAGCATCGACTTCACCGAAGATGATGCCTGCGCTCGAACCCAAAACGTTGGGCTCTACCAACACCTCGGTGCAAGCGTCACCGACTCGGACTACTGGGCCGTCGCAGGCCCCTTTGCCAACGACAATGGCGGCCACAGTGTGACGAACCGGGACCCAGACACCGATTTCTCCAACGGCTCGTCAATCGCGCTTACGCCTATCATTCACAACGGCACAAACTTTGTTGATAAGCCAACTCAGAACTTTTCCACTCCGCTTCAGGGAGACGCAGTGCTTTCGACCTCCTCACAAATGGTGCTCTCGAGGCAGCGCGGCCCAAGCCGCCGCCAGCTTGGCTTTGTGATGCGCAAGATCAACAGCACGCCGGTTAAAGACGGCTACCAAATTGAGCTCGAAGAAGTTGCACGCTACTGCATCGATGGTGGCAAGCCCGCCTTCTCCTACGACGATCGCTGGATGGTCTTGCACCACTACATCGGCAACTCCGATGCACAAGACCTTGGTTTCACCGATGCATCCGACCCAGGCTTTGCGCAGTACGCAAACCAAGCGGGTTCCAACATCTACCTTGTGGATACGGTCACCGGTGAGTCCACTCGCATCACGCACATGCAACCTGGACAATACGCGCTCTACCCACACTTTCGATCCGACGGTTGGATCTACTTTATGGTGCGCACCCTCGGCGAAAACAGCGAGCACATTGTTGCAAGCGACGCGGCTCTTCGCATCGAGGCTACAGAGAACTAGTGCACCATGCGCATTCGCTCCATTCTTCTCATAGCGCTCGCTGCTGCAGCCTGTGGGGACAATGGGACGAAGGCTGTGTGCGAGGATTTGGGGCTTAGGCAAGCGGTACAAGCCGAGGACCGCTACATCCTTGGCAAAGGCGGCGCCTACCCGGCCGACATGATGCTGCGCGGCCAAGAGCGCGAGTTGTATCGCTCGCAAAAGCTTCGCCGAGATGCCGCATGGAAGACCGTTGCCAAGGTGCTAGCGCCGGTGGCAATCGCCCAAGAGCTTGGCAACAGCCCGGATTCCGCCGTGCCGCTGTGGCAAACCTGGTACGCCAAAGACGACACCACCCGAGTGTTTCAATCGCTGTTCTCGGCCCTGCCCGATGACGAGCAAAGTGCCCACGCGCGCTTCTCGCAGGAGAGCATCGACGAGGCACTCGATTGGAATGCCACCGAGCTTGAGGAGCTTGATAACTGGCCGCAGCAGCGCCGTGACGACTACCTAGCCGCTGTGGATACCTCGGAGAAGTTGGCGGGCATTGGCGGCGTTGGAGTTGCCTCCTACAGCCCTTCGGCGCTTCGGCACCTCTTGCGAAGCTACCCAGAACTTCTCTCATGCCTAGAAGCGGGCGTCCCTGGGCCAATTGTCGACACCCCTGGCAGCGTTCTTCAGCAAGCCGTTCGCGAGCCACTCGCACTTGCGAGCTGTGGCCAACGAACGCTTGGGCCGTTTTACCTAGCCAAAGGCGAGAGCCTTGTCTCCACGCTTAGCGGCGAAGGCGTGAGCGATGCGCAGGTTGCAATTCACGGCGACGATGCTGCCGACGACGTTCGCTGCGACGGTGGCGAGGCCTGCACCTACCAAGGCCACGGCGCGGTTTATGTTGATGTCTCGGCCGACATCGACGCTGTGATCGGAGCCATCGAAGTGGACTACGCCAGCCCGGATGCGCCTTGGGCCGGCTGTCTTGAAGGCGCCTTTGCCACCGACTCGGTGGTTGTAAAAGCCAGTTGGCGCCGCGCCCAGTTTGGCGAGAAGCTGCCCGTTTTTGACACCTCTGCCGAGAGCATGCGAGAAACTCTTAGTGCAAATGCTGAGGCAGGCTGGGGCGAGCCCGCTGCCGAGGCCGACCCTGGGCCAGAGTCGATTTACACCATCGAGCGTCCAAACGGAAATCGCTACCGGCTTGCTGGCTTGCACATCATGAGCAAAGAGCTTGAGCACTGGCAGTGGACAACCCTGTGGTGGTCGGATACGCCAACAAGCGACTTTGGCGAAGACCGCCCCGACAGCATTGGCGAGCTTGGCAGCCCGTGGAACCAATACAAGATGTGCACCGTCACCATGTTTGACGAAGGCGATAGCAGCCCGGACGGCGACTTTGCCGCTCGCGCGCCCAGCCTAGCCGCCGCTCTCGAAGTGATGCACGGCGGCGTTGGCGCACCCAGCTGGTGCTCAAACCCCTACATCGAAGAAGGCCCCGGCAACATGGCGACCAATTGCATTGGCTGTCACCAACACGGCGGCACCGACCTAACGTCGGAAACCATCATTGGCGACGATGCGAGTTTTCCCGAGTTTGGCCGCACCCAGCTGCGAAACAACTTTCCACACGACTACTCGTGGGCGCCCGCCTCCGGCGACAAGTTGAGCCTCGCGTTTAAAGCCGTCGTTGACTTCTTTGAGTAGGCGGAATGCTCTTGGTTCGGGCGCTAGTGGCACCGACGTTGGTGCCACGCTAGCTACGAATCGTCGAAAACGCTGCTTAACGTGGGCGCAGAAAGAACCCGCTCGCTAAGGCGTTCTAAAGCCTGCTCGTCGGACGCCTTAACTCGGGCCGTGATCTCCGGTGAAAGCTCACCGAAACGCAGGCGCAGGAGCTTGAGAAGCATCTGCGTCTGGCCTTCTTGACGGCCCTCTTGACGGCCCTGCTGACGGCCTTCTTGGCGGCCCTCTTGACGGCCTTGCTGAATAAGTCTCTGGCCTGCCGTAACAGCGACTTCTTCCGCCTTGGGTCCAAAGTGTTTCAACATGACGTCTCCTAGCTGCTCTTGGTCAATCTGCGCGTTAACCTGCAATATGTACCATAACACGGTAAGCAGCTCGTCTGGGCCTCCTTCTTGAGCCAGTAGGGCCCGCACAGGCTCTTGCCATGCTACCCAAAAGTCTGGATGCATCCTTGGACTGGGACCGTGCTTTAAGGCAGCCAGAACCAGCATGGCTCGGGCCGTGAGCTCGCGCTGTTTAAGGTCGTCGTCTGGCAAGCTTGAGAGGTCGTCAAGAAGGAACGAGAACTTTGGGATGAAGGGCTTCAATGCCGCATACAACTCGGGGCCAAGCTCGAAGAGATCATCAAACTGGGTAGAACGATTCCAGTGTCCCTCGCCGTGATACAGAACCAGGGGAACAATCGGCGGCGGCGGCCATTCATTGCCTCTGCTGCGCATCCAATCATCCCAAATGCGAGCCATGTAAATGAGCAATCGCAAGCTCATGCTTTTATCGACGGTTCGCTGCGCTTCGAAGACCGTGTAGAGCAGCGCCGGGTGGCCCTTGATCGTGACGCTGTAAAGCATGTCCATCTGCCGAAGCTGCAAGTGCGAATCGATTGGTGCTTGCGGCTCGACAGCCAGGGTCGCCCAGTCGATTGCAGAGACGAGCGACGCGGGCAGCACGGCCTTAAGTTCGCCGGCCGCGTGCTCGGCGTCCCCAAAGCTGCGCTTGATCAGAGCATCGTGCGGGTGGCGGACTCCGGCGCTTGTCTCACCATTGGCTTGTTTCTCGTCCTTGGTCATGCAGCTCACCGATTATCAATTGGCGGTCATAGCCATACAACTCCTCAGTAAAACCCGGACAAGCGATGACGGCAGATTGCATTGCGTTGCAAAGCTGCCAACAAAGGCCTTTGGAGCTTGGCCACGTGACCGATTCATTCTCGCAGGCCCAACGCTGCAACTCGGGCTGGAGGATTCTCACGTGTTGTGCTCGCAAATCCATGTCGACCTTCCAAGCGAAGAGACCGAACGCACGCCGCGTTTCGTCGAGAAAGTGCGTTCGCGCTTTGGGCGCCCCACCGATCTGCGAACCGGCAAAGAGCAGTTGACGATGCAGTGTGGGGAGGTCGTCGCCGCCATCATGGCCTGCTTTCATCGCGCGAATATTTGCGATGTCATGTCCCTCGTCGTCGATGACTCGGCTCTCTTCGTGGACGTCGAAGGCAAGGATGACGACGCGCCAGAATTGCTAGAAGCTGCCCGCCGACACACACGTCGTTCTCCGCAATTTGGCGAGCTACAGCTCGCTGCCGAACATCACATCGATGGACTGCATATTGTCATCGAAGTGCGAGTCTTGGGTTCGGTGCAAGTTGGCGAGCGCGAGCTGCAAATCCTCTTCTCTGCGCGACCAGAAGAGAACGTGCACCGGCCGGGCGAATCCGCCGAGTCGTATGCAAACCGGCTCATCGCCTTTGCTGGCGGCGACGCCCTGCAATCGGCTATACAAACTCTCGAACGGCTCACGTCAAACGTCGGGCGACAGTTCCAAGATCAGATCGGTATTTGCGCTGTCGTTCAGGGAGCAGTAGAAGTAATGCTTGTACACCCCAACGCCGACGAGATTAAGAACATCTCTGATGTCGACTTCGCGACTCTTGCGGGCCACACCTACGTCCCTCTTCCGGCTACCGTCCACCCCGACAATTATAATCGATACTTTGCCGACCCACTGTACGACTTTCAAAATCTAATCTTGATTGGCGAAGTGCTTGAGCACAGGGCTTGGGCCACAGCACAGCTCGTACTTCTTGAAGAAGACGGCAGCCTCTGGGGTACAGGCGACGCGCTTGAAACGTGCGATCTGGCGCGATGGCAGCAACTCCCACAATTTCTGTATTGCTTGGACGGCACCCTTTTGCTGGCAGAGCTCGCGTCAGTCGCATAGGCCAAGCGAGGGCCGCAGAGGTTGGTTCGCGGTGATGTCTTAGCCCTCTTTCTTGAGAGGGCAAAAATAAGAACTTTGCTTAGTCACTGCAAAGTAGAACGGTTGCAAGTCGTTACTTGTGAGAGAATTTCTAAACGATAGTTCGGTTTTGACTGTGCCACTCATGCAATTGGTTGTAGGCCCATTCTATCAACTGTCGTACGATCTACGATAAATTACGATGACGCTGCTACACTTGTAAGCACTGCGTTGGAAACTGGCTCCTCATTGCGATCTAACGCGAGTCGGGCTGTGGCAATCTCGCTTACGAGTCACGGCTTTCGTCTACACTGGGATGATGCATCCACGCCATCTCAAACTTCTTGGACTAGCAAGCCTAATGGCATGCGCCTGCACCGTGCAGTCAACGCCGCCACCACAACAGCCAACGCAACAAGCGCCGTCACAAACTACCGCGCCCGCACCAGCCCCGGCTCCTGCACCGGCACCCGCTCCTGCACCGGCGCCCGCTCCTGCGCCCGCTCCTGTCGCGCAACCTACGCAACCCGTACCACCGCCGCCGCCCGTAGTTGCACCAACTCCCGCCGAACAAGCCGCCGCCGCCAAGGCCGAGCGCGATGCCAAGCGCGATGCAGCCAAAGCCGAGCGCGAGCGTCTGAAGGCCGAGCGAAAAGCAGCCCAGGCTGCCGCAAAGGCCGAGCGAAAAGCAGCCCAAGCTGCCGCAAAG